>Ga0302315_10000142_pt1 | contig 87621 bp, 80 predicted proteins | sample III_Palsa_N3_1_FD_200532 | JGI IMG/M metagenome (GOLD analysis project Ga0302315, IMG submission 200532) | Peat permafrost microbial communities from Stordalen Mire near Abisko, Sweden - III_Palsa_N3_1 | ecosystem: Environmental > Terrestrial > Soil > Palsa > Peat permafrost | place: Sweden...
GCATCATCATCTGCACCTGTTAGATCAGAGCCTGTGCCTGCATCTGGGGAGGCATCATCATCTGCACCTGTTAGATCAGAGCCTGTGCCTGCATCTGGGGAGGCATCATCACCCGCACTCGCTGCATCAGAAGATGGGCTCGTTGAGCAGATGGATGCTATTGATGCGCCTTTCCATCTACAATTTTCCGCGCATTATGAAAGATTAAATAGAAAATTAGCTAGCTATGTTTATTACAATACTGACGACAGAAAAGTCTTTTTGACTGAGACACCGGGAATTCCAGCAGATTGGACTGATGGGCAGATAGATGATTTTGAGTTTGCTGCGTATTGGTCTGATGCAGTAAATCCTTTTGCGCCAAGTAAAAAGCAATATACAGAAATGAAGGCATTGTTAAGTTTATACCGAACTTACATGGCCAGCCGTCCGGCACAAACCGTCTTGGCTCTTCCTGACGGTGACACAGTTGTGAACGATGCTCAACAACCACAACCCGCGGAAGCTCAAAGCGCTTCTCCATCCCCCATTGATTTAGAATACCTACAGGGCTTGTTTGCTAATCGTGGTGGTAGTAATTGGTCAGAGGAGATGAAACAGCTTTTTTCTGAAGTAGAACTAGTTGCCAACCGTCAAACCAATAATGTAACAGCGGTTTTATTTAACGCATTGACGCAAGAGCGACACTTAAGTACGTTACAACGTCAAGCCTTATTAGTGCTTTACATTGGTTATCGTGACCAGTTCACTTGTTATGCTCAAATTAATGGTCGCTTTTATTTTGATCCCGTAAAAATTAATGGGTTAACCGATGAGTCGCTATTTATTACCGAATGGCGAAGAAAGCAATTAAATAGAGTAGGCATTTTTACAGTAGAAGATTTTAAATTTGCTGTACGACGTTTATGCACTGCTTTAAATAGTGAAGCTCCGACAAAACCTGCTTTTTTACAGCCAATTATTGATAAAACTGTTCAACAAGCTGGTACCCCAGTTCTGTTGTTAGATAAGATTAAAGCAGATTCAACCGTCGATTATGAATTGCCAGATGAAATAATTCCTACATCAGGTGATGCATCATCTCCGGAATTAGGTTTTAGCAAACATTTCTTATTACCGCAGCCAGCACAACAGGTTGTAGATGCTGTCTCTCAAGAAATAGAGGGTGTCCCTCAAGAGGTAGATGCTGCTCCTGTTGCTCCTGCCGCCATAGCAGATATAGCTGTCACAGTTGGTGACTGGCAAGCCATAAGTTTCAGTGAAAGATGGACAACATCTAAGCTAGAACAACAGCGCAAAGCGGTATTAGCTCTAGTCCATAAATTAGACACAGAGCATAGACTTAATTTCCGAACTTTACACCAAGCTAAAGGGGGAGAGCATAAAGACGATCTTTATTATGATCCGAAAGCTGCCCAAGCAATCAAGGCTGTACGTAAGGACTTAAAAGAACGTTACCCATTGATGTATCGTTTATACCGTTTGCAAAAAGAAATGCAAGGGATCCTTACGACCCGCAGTTTTACCGTTGTAGAACTAGAAAAATCGCGGTTTATTGGTGTATTATTGCTAGCATTTGAATTGGCTTGCGTTAAACCATCAGAGAATGGAACCACACTGCGATTAGTTGCTGCTGATAATATCGATGATACGGCTTTTAATCGTGCATTAGCAGCAGATAGAGGTTATTTCAGTCGTATCGGTATTCAAACAGCCGCAGATTTCAAATGCTTTTTAAAAGATTATGATCCCATATTATATGATTTTTCCGCATCAAATAAATCATTGCCTTCATTTATCCCTAGAGAGTTAATGGCACTATGGCCACGATCCCTAAACTCAGTAGTAGGAATAAAAGAACAATTTAATTTAATTAAAATTGCATTAATGGTGCTTAAACAAAAGGGCGATGATGCTGCACCTATAAATGTTACTGTAAGTAATAACCGTCAAACAATTAGTTTTAAAGTAAACTGCGATCAGGCAGAAACAGCCCTTCGTTTAATTAAAAATATTGAAGAGGCAGATTATCGTTTTAATCTTGAGCAGCTCCAGCAAGTATTAGCGCCTTTCGACGCAGCGATAAGAACAAGTAAGGCTGTAGATCAAAATTTATCTGATCTACAGAGGACGGTCTTAACAAGAACGGAAGCACCTTATTACCATCTCGTTTTACAAAATACAGATCAGGTAACTAAAGGCATACAAAAATTCAAAGATGATTTGATGAGTATTGTAGTTTCTAGAACAAATGCTATTTTACAAATAACTAGTGATTTCTCAAAAGTAGATGAAGTTTATGCTACAGAGTTTGCAGAGTTAAATGAAAAGTTTGTTAATATTAAACAATCTGCAGATGCATTTAAACAATGTGATGATCCAACAAATTTATTTAGATTAGCCTCAACATTTGTCGAATCATTTGATGATTTTATGCGGTATTTAAATAGTCCCAATTTTGCGACCTTGTATGAGGCACAAGCATCTTTCGGCTGGGATTTGTCAGATGTGTCAGAAGATTTAGAGCGATTAAATAATTTAAGAATAAAAAATGAAAATCAAAGCCTAGCACAACAAGTAGCCTCTCCATTATTGCTCCAAGCATCGCAAAGCCCGAACCCAATGAGTTTCTTAACTGCCGATGCGTTTAATACCACGGTCTTTAGGATTCTTGAAGCTATCCAGCGTATTGATATAAATGCAATTCCAGATAATTTACGGGTGCAAAATCAGCCCCTTGCTGCTATAAACCAGATTGCGAGTTACTTAGGAACAGCAGCCCCACAACCAGAAACTATTATAATCAGGGATGAGGTAGGTAGACTGAAAGATGCTTATGAAGGACTAGCTCGCATTTTGCAAGAGCCAAATAACGTTTCATTAGAGCAGGCTATAGAGGCTCTTAACGCATTTACGGCGATCATTGCAAGGTTGTCAAGTTTACACTTGATAGATTGGGATCCTGCAAATGACGTGCATATACCTGCATGTCTCCAAGTTAAAAAGAGTTCTTTTGATTTTACTCTTAAATCAAATGAGGAACAGCAACAAATTCGTGTTTCATTAGGTAAAATAGCTGGAATTGCTACTGCGGATCCTACAATTCTAATAGAAAGTCCATTTACTATTGCACCTCATGCCGTTGCTGGGGCTGAAATTTCGCCACGGCAAGCTTTTATCGATGAAGTCAAGGCACAAAGGCATCAGTATGATCTTTCAATTAATGACGAACCTAATGCCGTGAAATCACAAAAAAGAGAGTCACTCGATGCATTAAAAAGTCGTTTAGATAGTGGCTCATTATCTCGCCGCTTTTTACGTCAATTACCCTTTTTAAATCCACGAGTTAATGACGGTTGGGTAAAGCAAACATTTTTTAATATCAACAATTTCGGTAAAAGCCATACGCAAGTGGTATTAGAGGATAAGGCACCAGCCTTTGTAAACAAAACCCATTTGGCTGAAAGAGTAGCTAATTATTTGGATTATGCAGTTAATCAAGTAAAGACCTCACCTAAAAAAAGCGATCATCACTTGTTCCATGCGCGGTTTTGGTTGGTGCTATCAGATGCCATTGAGCGTAATAGTGGGATACTGACAACTGCTTTTGGTTATCTGGAGATGAATGGGCAAAAAGTATTACAAATTAAAGATATTGCGCAGTTAGCTGCAGCAGTAGAAAGAAGTGGGCTAATTCAAAGAGATCCGGTTTATAGACAACTTGGTATTGATAGTACTGGTGACTACGCACTTTTATTATCTCATGTAAATCAACAGTTGCGCCTGTATTCAAGTAAAGCCAATTCAGTGGCTTCCACTCGCTACATTCCACCAGAGCTAACAGTCATCGGGCAAGAGTTGTTAGTGCAAGTGGATGAGATAAGGCAGCCGCAAGCTGGGGTGGCGTTAGTTGGGGGGGCTGTAGGAAACTTTACGATTGATTTTACTGATGCTCGTTATACAGCGTATAAAAATGAATTGCATGCAAATTTCACTTCTGCACCAGCACGATATAAAGCTGAGGCAGTAAAATATGCGGCTTTAGTAGAAATAGAGGCTGCGCATACGGCGGGAAGTTTAAATCTAAGGGTGCTTGATGGTATAGAAGAAAAGTATAAAAAGCAGGGGTTGTATCAGTCTACATTCCCTAGCCGAATGAAAAAATGGCGCCATTCAATAGAACAGACATTGAAAAACAACAACCCAGTCTATGCCCATTTTTATATGGAATGGAAACAGCTGCAACAGCAAAGAAACAAAAGCATTTCCTTTGCGCCAGAGCATTTATTATGGCAACAATTTGTTTATGGTATGATTAATGGACTAGAACAAGGGTGGATTAAAAAAACAAACACCGGGTTGCTTTACCATGAATATGTGACCGCAGAGGCTATAGCTGGAGTGTCTGGGCCTAAACAACAGTTATACAAGGGGGAGCCAGTGCGGCAGCCCAATGATTATATATCTACTATTATCCCTCTGGTTAATGATACCTGTGTAAAACTAGCAGCGATTGGTAATAGATATAATCCTGCAGCTGTACCCTCCTTTTTAACAAGAGAAAGATGGGATGAGCTAAGAGACGCGATGCAAATCAGAGCACAAGTTTTGCAAATGGAGCACTAGAGGTGTTAGGATAAACAAATTGAAAAAGTTAATTAAATAGATTACCGAGGAGTTATATATGGCAGGTGAAATACTAGCGGGTCTTAAAGCAGCATCAAAAATACAAGGTCCTCTATTGCCTATATTTGGTTATGGTACTGATGCAGCAGTACCGGCCTTTCAAGTGTTAGTGCAAACAGCACACGACACGCCAAAATCTTGGTTTAAATTCACTTCTACGTATAAGAAAGAACAGGCGGCACTTGCTGCTTTGATAGAGTTAATTGCTCATATTAGAACCTTACATGATAGTGAAGTATTAACTCTGAAAGAAGTAGAGTTGCTTTATAATAGTTACTATGTGCGATTACAGGGTTTACCGAGTGGTATTAAAAAGCAATGGCATAATATTTTAGGGCAATTAACGGACTCCCTGCATAACCAATATCGAGCATTTTATAATGGTCCTCTTTTTACAAAACCAGAAAATGATCCAACAGATCCTCTTGGCGCAGTTGATTTAACACCAGCGCATTGGCAAGGCATTCCTCTTGCTACCCGTTTAGCCTTGGCAGATTCTTTGCGCGTAACCTATACCGCTTTACTTTCTACCTCTGCTAGACGTGAAAAGGAAATAAAAGGGCAAATAGATGCCAAACCAGGCTCGGACGAGACACAAAAGCGGCAGCTAAAAGTAGATTTTTATGCACAACTGCTTGAACTTAGCAAGAAAGGTATAGTAACTGTTAATAAATTTGCTAACGCAGTTGGAAACAAATTGTTTACCTCCAGTTGGCGAGGTTGGAAAATTTTTGGTGGTCATAAAGACACTGCGGCCAATATCAGTGCTCTAGCTATTCAGCACGTCGAGGGCAATCAATACCACTTTATGCGACAAGTACGCTTGGCTGATAATGATACCCCTATATTTAAATTATCCCCATCAACAGCAGTTGAATTATCTCAGCTGCATAAAAAAGCACGTGAAGGTAGTGAGACTCAACAGTTATTAGACGCTCTAATTCAAAGACAACAAGCCCCTCCAGCGCAGGTAAATCTTCGGTTTAAAAGTAGTGGTGATGATGGTGTTCTAGCATTAATAAGACGGCATCCGAATGCCTTTAACGATTCCGCAGTAAAGGAATTAGTCGAGCATATTTACAATGAAGTTCTAAATTGGGAAGATCGGGTTGAGGACAACAGGTTACGACAAGCAAGGGTAGCAACTCAAACTACTGCTCAGCCAGCCACTGGCGGTGCTCTGCCAGCTACTAGTCCTCATCTTTTAAATCGATTTAAGGTTAGTAGTCGTTTAGATGCTGCTCAGAGGACCTCTCTTCGAGAAGTTGCAAGCGCGATAGTAACGAGATTTGCCGATGACGTTACAGACTTTTTCCCTGCTGTTGAAACTAATGATTTTAAACTGCGACGCGCCGCTCAAGATGCAAAAAACCTAATTAACGAGATTTTATTATTTGGTGCTGACGACACTAACGCCGCTGCTAATCCTAATAATTCACAATTAACCTTAGCCAAGCTCGAGCAGTTAGTGCAAAAACACTTTTTCATTGTTGATTTACCTGTCGATCTACAAGACCAACTTAGGGGTGTAATTCAAACCATTCAGAGTGGCCTGAGAACACAGTGGGAAAATGGTGTTGATGGCATACCTGTGGCACAACTGTCTAATGCCAACATTGAGGGATTACCAGCAAGCCTTCGCCCCGCAGTAATGCAAGCAGCTAGGGTAAGCTCGTCTGCCGTAGCGGTTTTTGCAAGTGAAGAGGCTCGTTTGAGGGCTAAAACAAATCGTACCGTGAGAGAGGAGCAAAAATTAGCTGGTTATCAAGCTGTTGTTGATCATCGTGTTTATATGTCACCTCACATTCTTACCGAGATCACGAGGACTCGACCAAAAATTTATGATGGTTGGTTTTCCAAAAACACAAAGAAGAATTTTGCTGCCTTAAAGAGCATTGTTACTGATAAATGGCATAACTTTGCTTCATCTGTTCGTTTAGATGCTGATCCGAAGGAATTTCAATTAAATTTACCTGCTGCTGCCGAATTATTGCGGTTGCATAATAAATACAAAACCAAATTAGCAGGAATGAATGACGCTGATCCTGCCAGAGACATTGTCCTTCAAAAACTGAATATGGTAAAAATTCTTTGTCAGCTACAGTCGGGTACAATTCCAGCAGATTTTACAGTTCCATCAGGTTTGGAGGGTGCAGCAGAGCTATTTGATAAGGGATTTACTACAGACAGCATTATTCAATTAGAGCGCGCATATCCTTTGGCTTATAAATCGTCCCGGGGCACTTCAGCGCTACTTACTTTTATAAGCAGAGGACTAAAACCTGCATTAATGCGATGGGAAGAAAATCAACTTCGGTTCGGGTATAAATCATCAGTTCCAGTCTCTGATACTGCTCACCCTCAAACATTTACTGCAGTGCGTACATCACCGCCTTCACCAGTGCTACGACCAGTAGTCAATACAGATGCTCAATCCATTCTAGAGTTGCCTCCACAGGTCGAAGATTTTCTTTTACGTTTGGCTTCAGAAGCCGCGATACGTTCAGGTGGTGCAGCTCCAACTCGTGATGTTAGTCATTTGCCGATCAATGGACGCAATATAATTTTAAGGGATAATATTAATTGGGCCACTCTCCCATCAGGTCACATAATGTACCCTGTCCGAATACCAGAAAAAGGTTGGGCAATTGCAGTAATTATACGTGGTCATGCAACAATAACCGCTGGTTACTATGCTTTTTCTTCATCGATTACTAGAGACGAGGTTGAGGCAGTTGTACGATCAGCGGGAGTAATCGAAGGTTTAGGACGACTCACAAACACTCCTCCAATTAGATATTTAACTTTAGCTAATGAACAGTCAGGGGTTGATAACACCAATTTTGGACTTTGTGCCGCCTTAATAAGGGGTATACCGCAGGGGGCCAAACCGAGTATCGATGTTGCTCAAATTATTCAACATATGACTCCAGGCACCGTGCTTGCCAGCAGTGATGCTGGTAGTAGCTCCACTACAACTCCGGTTGCTGCTAATACTTCTGGCACCGCCTCTCAATTACCACCACCGCCGCAATCTCAGTTCGCTGGTGATAGTGCTGATGCCGCGAGATTGAAACCTCTTCCTGAAGCTCCGCCAGCCAGTTTATTGGCTACAATAGCAAGTGGCGTTCCAGTATCTGTTTCAACAACAAGCATTGCTGGTGATGATAGTGCTCCGCCACCACCACTACCGAAGAATGATGTTGGAGCTACTAATGGTGCTGGGGCTCCGCCACCACCACCACCACCGAAGAATAATGCCGAAGCTACTAAAGGTGCTGGGGCTCCGCCGCCACCACCGCCGCCACCACCGTTTGTAGCAGCCCCTGACGCTAAAGCACAATTGGCCGCTGCTATAGCAGCTTCAAAGAGTGGAGTAGATGGTGCTTCGCCTGCCTCTAAATCTACTAGTCCTAGCCGCCCTACGGTTAAGGTTACACCTTATCTGCAACTGGAGAATAGTGTATTAGGTGGGGTAAAAAGTCTCAAAATCAAGGATGCTAAACAAGCGGTTGCTAGCGTAGCTCAACGCACTGATGAGCAATTGCGTTTAAAGAGAGAGCAACTAGCTCAGGATTACGAAGCTACTACCTCTACCATAGAAGGTATTACTACTACATCAAGTAATGTCAGTAATATAATGGGCAAATTAGATCAGTTAGAAAGAGAAGTAACGCAATTGGCTCAAACTGTAGCTGGTCTTGAAGAGAAGCTAAATATTGATTTGCTCCTCATTCTAACGAATACTGAAAAACGTTCGAAAGTTGCTAAAGAAAAATTAGTAGGGGTAGATAAAGAGCTTAAGGAAGTTCCTCCGGATTTAATTGCATCGTTAACTGAGGCAGTAGCGCAGGCAGACTTAACGAAAATAGTCCTTAAAGACTTTAAACCTCAAGCATCAGATGTAGATGAATTAAAAAGAGATGCCAACTTCGCTAAGGTTAAACAGGATCTTGAAGCTGCAACAGTTAAGCTTAGCAAGGATATCGAAAGTAAAAAGAATGCTGCTCGTGCTCAGTTAAGGACAAAATTAAAAGCTTTGACCGTTACAGAAATGCAAGTAACGAGAGATGATGTTTTGGGTATATTAACTGCAGCGTTTGGAACAATATCGCAAGGGATAGAAAAGTTAGCGGAGTTTGCTGCTGTTGACAGCATTCGCCAACAAGCTGAGCGCGCAATAGTAAGCGCTCGCCAAATTGGAGAGAAGCTATCAGTTATTGAGCAGCGGGTTCACTCTGTTCTTGCAGATTCAGAGCAAATGCTACCAGTAACCAAAGAAATAGCTAGTATCACTGCAAAAACTGAAGATCAAATTAAAAAAGCCTCAACCACCATGGATACAGCCATTGATACTGCTATAGCAACGTTGGCAGCAAGTAAAATAGCGGATGCGGTACAAACAGCTGCTCAAGAGAAACAAGTTCAGGTTGAGCTAAGTGCTGCTAATATAGGGAAAATTGCATTCAATACATTGGATGCACCTAAGAAAGAAAGGGTAGCTTTTGCTAAGGCAAAAGCTGAATCTCTTGAGCGATTCAGAAAGCAATTAGCGACAATAAAAGCAGGAGCAACTCCTTATTTTTCCCCTGGAAAAGAGGGAGAGGAAAATAAAAAGATTGTTAACCTTGATAAATCTATTGCCGAAGAAACGAGAAAGTTTGAAGAGGCGTGGAGGAAAAGTGAGGAAGAGTTTGAAAAAGCATTAGTAAAGAAAATAGTAGCTATGGTAATAGAAGTAATAACTACTATTGAAGGGCAGTTATTAGAAGGTTTAGCCCAGAAATTAAACGATGCTATTCAAACTAAACTTGAGGGACTTACTAGTAAAAATAATCAACAAAGTATCACAGAAGTTAGACAAGACTTTGTTTCTGCTACGACTGAGATTAAACGTAAGTTAACCTTAGCACTGGAAAGAGTTACACAAGCGCTTAGTGGAGCAGAGTGTGCTGCTATAAATGACAATGAGCAAATCATTGCTCAAAGAACTAAAACCAGTAGCAAGATTGAAGCCGAATGTGCTAAAGCTTTAGAAACTTTTGAGCAGAAATTTGATAAAAAAATTACTACGCTAATTTCTGAGGTGATTACAGCGGCACAACAACAGGTAACAGCTGCCATAGGCGCAGTATCTAGTTCTTTGAAATCAATTAAGAAAACAATTGGTGAGGAAGATATTGGATTTTTGCAAGGACATCTTTCTGAGGTTGCTTCTCAAATCAAAACAGGTATAGCTTCATTAAAAGCTTCAGTTCCTCAGTTTTCCAATAGTAGAAAAGAAGGGGGTGGAGAAAAGCTTAATGGAGCGCTTGCTGGTTTAGATACACTTCAGCAAACGGTTGATGAAGCTATAGCTCGAGCACAAATTGCTGTTCAAGCGGTTAATCCATCCTCTAGTGACAAAGATATTGATGTTATGAAGCAAGCTGTGCAAGCAGAATTGAGCAAGATCGGAAAAGCTATCGAAGAAGCAATTACAACACATCTAAAAGATGCGGTAATTCCTAGGCCTACCATCGTTACTCGCTCTCCCTCTTCGGCTAGCAGCTTAAGAGCAGGAATATCATCACCTGCAGCCTCACCTGCAAAAGGAGATGAAGGAGCATCAGCGGCGGCATCACCATCGCGTACCCCTAATGGCAAGGTCCCTGCACTTGCGCCAAAACCTTCACCTTCTGGTGACCAGCAAAGAAGACCAAGTACCACTGCATTGCTTGATGCTAGAAGAGGTTCGTTGCCACCATCTGGAAAAGGTGCAGCTGCTGCTACAACCACTTCGGTACAACAAGCACCGGAAGACGATGCATATGATCCTAAGAGTGTATGCAGGATGCAGTAGGGTGACTCATCGTAGCCTTGATGGAGCCATAGCGACATCGAAGCTACGATCTTTATTTCTAGATCCAATCCTTGATGTCACTTTGTTTCATCAAGGCTACGGTTGTATTAATTATCCTGCACCATTGGCAACCACAATTGATGTTCTTTGGCGCATTGTTTTGCCGATTCATACCCGGCATCAGCATGACGCATAACACCAGTTGCTGGATCATTCCATAATACACGTGACAAACGTTGTGCTGCTTGCGGTGTACCATCAGCAACAATAACCAAACCAGCATGTTGGGAATAACCCATACCCACACCACCGCCATGATGAATACTGACCCAAGTAGCTCCACTGGCGCAATTTAATAACGCATTTAATAAGGGCCAATCAGAAACCGCATCAGAACCATCTTGCATTTTTTCTGTTTCACGATTGGGACTTGCTACCGAGCCAGTATCTAAATGATCACGACCGATAACAATAGGTGCCTTTAATTCGCCTTTTGCTACCATTTCATTAAATGCTAATCCTAAACGATGCCTATCACCTAAACCTACCCAACAAATTCTGGCTGGTAATCCTTGAAATGGAATGCGTTGTTGCGCCATATCTAACCAATGGTGTAATGATTTATTATCAGGTAATAATTCTTTAACTTTAGCATCGGTTTTAAAAATATCTTCAGGATCACCTGATAATGCAACCCAGCGAAAAGGCCCCATGCCACGGCAAAATAAAGGCCGAATGTAAGCGGGTACAAATCCAGGGAAATCAAACGCATGATTCTCCCCTGCTTCTAAAGCCATTTGTCGAATATTATTGCCATAATCAACCACGGGAATTTTTTGAGCTGCAAATTGCAACATCGCGTGTACTTCAATTGCGATAGATTCTTTAGCAGCTTTTATAACAGCAGCCGGATCACTTAAGCGCATTTTTTCTGCTTGTTCTAATGTCCAACCTTTTGGTAAATAACCATGCAACGGATCATGCGCGCTGGTTTGATCGGTAACCAAATGGGGGTGAATATTGCGACGAATTAATTCAGGATAAATATCGGCGGCATTACCTAATAATCCCACAGAATGTGGCGTGTTTTTTTCGCAAGCTATTTTAATACGCTCTAATGCCTCATCTAATTTATCAGTAGCACTATCAAGATAACCAATTTCTAAGCGACGTTTTATGCGAGCGGGATCACATTCTACAACTAAAATACTTGCCCCAGCCATTGTTGCTGCGAGTGGCTGTGCTCCGCCCATTCCGCCTAAACCGGAGGTTAAGATCCATTTATGTTGCCAAGTCCCTTGATAATGCTGCCGAGCTGCCTCTTGAAATGTTTCATAGGTACCTTGAATAATGCCTTGCGATCCAATATAAATCCATGAGCCTGCTGTCATTTGACCAAACATCATTAAGCCTTGTTGATCTAATTGATTAAAATGCTCCCAGGTTGCCCAGTGAGGCACTAAATTACTATTAGCAATTAACACGCGTGGTGCATCAGGATGTGTTTGAAAAACACCAACGGGTTTACCGGATTGAATTAATAAAGTTTGATCAGCATTTAATTCTTTTAATGTAGCAACAATAGCATCAAAACAAGGCCAGTTACGTGCTGCGCGTCCTTGCCCACCATATACAATTAATTCAGCTGGATTTTCTGCGACATTGGGATCGAGATTATTCATTAATAATCGCAATGGTGCTTCGGTTAACCAGCTTTTGGCTTGTAGTGTCGTGCCGTGAGGGGCTTTTATATGACGAGAGGGATCGTTACGTGAGTTCATAAAAATATCCTTTGTTTTTCGTGGGGTTACTGGATCCCGGATATTAAGTGTATCTAAGTTCGCTATGCTCACTAAGATACACTACAATTCCGGGAACCGTGCTTCCTTCGGTTCCCGGAAATTACAGCCACTTAATGAGTGCATAGCACGAATTTAGTGGCTGTTATTATCCGGGATCTAGGAGTTTTTAATTGCGAGTAAAAACCTTAAACACACCAAGGAACCAAAACCACCACCACACCAATAAACAATACCGTCATTAAAGCCCCAATCCGTAAGAAATCTTTTACCTCATAATTACCAGGCCCGCTAATTAAAAGGTTAACCTGATGTGTCGGTAAAATAAAAGCATTACTTGCGCATAAGGCAACAGTTAATGCTAATACACGAGGGTCGGTTCCCATTACAATGGCAACGTTAATGGCAATAGGTACTAAAATAACGGTAGCCCCAATATTAGAAATTACTAAACATAATAATGTCGCTAATATCGCAAAAATTAACCGCAAACTGAAATCAGGCCATGTACCTGTCAATTCACTAATATGTCCTGCAACCCATGCTGCTGCGCCAGTAGTATGTGCTGCGATACCCAGCGGAATTAAACCTGCGATAACACAAATGGTGCGCCAACTAATGGCTTTATAGGCTTCATCAATGGTCAATACACCGGTTGCAATCATACCAATTGCACCAATTAATAAAGCAAGCGCAATATGCATGTGGCCAAAAAACATCAGTAACAAAGAAATACCTAAAAAGCCAAGTGCGTAAGGCAATTTATTAGGTCGCAACGAGTCATGCGGGAAATCAGAGGTAATCAGCACAAAATCAGGTTCACTGGAAAGTGAATCTAAAGCAGTCCAACGACAATAGGCGCATAAGGTATCGCCTGGTTTTAAAGTTACTTTGCGTAATTCTTTACGATGTCGCACCTTCTTACCACGATGAACAGCCAGCATTTGAATACCTTGATTGCGTCGTAAATGTAATGCACGCAGAGGTTTTCCTACTAACGAGGAGCTTGGTGGAATAACAATTTCACAAATACCCGTTTGGGTCGCATGCAATGAGTCAGCAAAAATATGTAACTGTTGACGTAAAGTAAATTGCTGTTCGTGGCAAAATTGTGTCACCTCTTCTTTTGGGCCCAATATCGCAATGGCAGTATTTTCATTTAAAATGGAGGTGCGCAAAGGGGGAATAGTTAATCGTTGTGCTGTTTTTATCGCTACAATATGTAAACTCTCAGGTAACATTTTTTCTAGTGCTTTTAGCGAGGTATTTATCCATGGATTATCTTCAGGGATAATGACTTCATGGAGACTATTTTGTACACCATACGTATGTGCGAAATACGCAACATCATCTCGCCCCACTTGACGTTGGTTGGAAGGTAATAACCGCCTGCCAGGACCCAGAAAATATAAAATACCGAGCCCCAGCAGAGTAATACCAATTGGTAATGGCGTAAATAAGCTAAATCGTTCCATTGGCAATGAATTGTAATGATTATCACGACCAAACAGTAAATCATTGACCATTAATAATGGGCTAGAACCCATCATGGTAATTGCGCTACCCAGTAAGGCACAAAACGCCATGGGAATAAGTAATCGTGAAGCAGAAATCCCAGTGCGCCAAGATACGCGCATCACTAAAGGTAATAACAAAGCCACCGCACCTAAATTTTGTAATGCCCCAGCGGTAATACCTGCGATAAGGCCAATTAAGCAGATTAAGTGCGGTTCTGAAGGGCCTGCTAGACGATTAATGCGATTGGCAAGCGTGCGCATTAATCCGGTTTTATCAATGGCCGAGCTGATAATCATAATACAAGCAATAGCGATGACCGCATTACTGGAAAAGCCACTGAACATTTGAGTTTCAGTAATTAAATGGGTTATACCCAATAAGGCCATAACCAAAATAGCGACGACATCAACGCGAATTTTGGCTGTTACAAAAAGACCAATGGTTAAAAGCACAATACCAAAAAAAAGCAGAATGGGAGTGGTGAGCGTCATGACGTTACCTATGGATTTTAAGATCAATTGACCGTCATTGTGAGGAGCACCTTACTTCGCAATGACGTCAACATATATATTATTTACCATCCAACGCGTTTAAAGCGCCTTCCTATTAGATGGCAAAGGCCTACTATGAGTGTAGTCAAGATAACATACAATAAACCAGCAGTGAGCAGGCCCGTCAAGGTATCATACGTTTTGGCGATGAGCTGGCGGGTTACGCCCATAATATCGAGCAGGGTAATGGTGCTGGCTAAGGCGGTTGCTTTGAGGATCAATACCATTTCGTTAGTGTAACTTGGCCAGATAATAACCACAGTACGCGGCAAAATGATATGTTTGAGAATATCAAAAGATGAGAGCCCTAAAGCTTTGGCTGCCTCGATTTCTCCTTTTGGAACCGCGCGCATAGCACCTTTTAATACGACAGTCGTATAAGCTGCACTATTAACACCAAGGGCAAGTAACGCGCACACAAAAGGTTCTTTTAAAAATGCCCATAAAAAGCTATCACGAATAAAAGAAAACTGTGCTGCGCCATAATAAATAAGAAATAATTGTACTAATAATGGTGTACTACGAATAAAAAAGATAAAAACATTAATAGGATAAGTAAAATATTTTCTACCCGTGTGATGGAGGATGGCCAAGAATAATGCCACCACAAAACCAACCAATAAACTCCCCAATAATAATTCCAGGGTGGTTACTATGCCTTCTATTAATTGGGGATAATAAGTAATAATCCAATCTATCATTGTGCTTTCCTCAAATGTCGGTTAGCACGTCGTTCAGCTTGATGTAACATAATTTCTACGACAGATGTTAACACCAAGTAAATGATGGCGACTGCAAAGTAAAAAGTAAATGGTTTTTGCGTTTGACTGGCAGCTGCTTGAGCGCGACTCATTAAATCGGTTAAACCAATTAAGGAAACAAGTGCGGTATCCTTAATTAAAATCAATGTTAAATTACCTAAGCTCGGTAGTGCTTGTCGCCAAGCCTGGGGTAAAATAATGATGCGATAACACTGCCAAGTACTTAAGCCAAGCGCATGCGCTGCTTCCGTTTGACCGTAAGGAATAGAATGTAAAGCTTGTTGAAATACTTGTGCGCCATAAGCGCCAAAAATAATGGCAAGTGCCAGTACACCAGCCCAATAGTTACTGACTTCTATGGGTTGTTGAAAAATTTTATAAAGAACGATTTCGCCACCAAAATAAACGGTGAATAAGACTAACAATTCAGGTAGTCCGCGAATTAACGTCGTAAAACCAAAGGTGACATAGCGGATAGGACTATAACGGGAGTCTAAAAGAAAAGCACCAATAATAGTGAAAAGCAAACCAGCAATAAGAGCGCTGACAGCAAGCTGTAGCGTGAGAAGAGCACCTTCTAATAATTGTGGTAAGTAACCTTGAAGCATTGTTGGTACCTTATTTTTAAAAAAACACTCGCCTCGCTAAATGCCTAACTCCCCCCGCCCCTTGTGGGAGAGGGAAATGCAAGCGTAGCTTGCGAGGGTGAGGGGAAAGCGACGAAGAAAGAAATTATATTTTACTTGCGTTCATTTCTACGTAGAAAGATCTCCCCCCTCACCCGCCCGCGCAAAGCGCAGTCGACCTCTCCCACAAGGGGAGAGGTGTAGGCTTACTCCAGTCTGTTTCAAGAAGGAGTTAGCCTCTTATTTCGTATTCTCCGCCTTCGGTAAATACTTCGCCGAAATCTCTGCTAATTTGCCATTTTTAGTAATCGTATCGATCGCGGTATTTAATTCATTTAATAATGCAGTATTCTTTTGATTAACAGCAATCGCATTACCAGGACCAAAATAATCAATTTGATCTTTTGGAATTTCGACAATACGGTATTTATCAGCTGGTTTTCCCTTCATCCAAGCTAACAACACCGGTGCATCACCAAGGACCGTATCAATGCGGCCGGTTTGGATATCTAATAAGGCATCTTGTAAGCTAGCATACGCTTTCATTTCCACATTGGGATACTGCTCATGAAAATAATGTTCCATAGTGGTTCCTAATTGAACACCTACTACTTTATCCATTAAGCCTTCATCATCAAACGTTATTGGTTTGTCGCTTGGTATAATATAACCAACACTACTAGCATAAAGTGGTTTGGTAAAAGCAACTTGATTTTTACGTTCTTCAGTTATTGCTAGTCCACCAAAAATGGCGTCAATTTTGCCAAGTTTTAGGCTAGGAATTAAGCTATCCCATCCTTGATGTTTTAATTCACAGGTAGTGTCTTTTAAGGTCGCACATAAAGCGCGGACGATTTCTGCTTCAAAACCACTGATGCTGCCGTTTTTATCGAGGTAAACAAGAGGAGCGTAAGTTGCTTCGGTTGCAAAATGAATAGTGTTTGCTGCATTAGCATTTAGGCTCAATACAATAAGGCAGAGACTTAAAGCAAATTTACTAAAATATTTCATAATGGAACTCCTGAGTCTAGCTGTAAAAATTGTCGAAAACGCTCTGTTGCTGGTTTGTTAAACAGCTCCTTACTCAAACCATATTCCAAAATATGTCCTTTTTCTAAAAACATGACATGTGAAGAGACATCACGCGCAAAGCCAATTTCATGAGTGGCAATTAATAACGTCATCCCGTCTTGAGCAAGATTAGAGATGATGCTAAGCACCTCACGTGACATTTCAGGATCAAGTGATGAAGTAGGCTCATCAAAAAGCATCACTTTTGGGCTCATCATCAGCGCGCGTGCAATTGCAACACGTTGTTGTTGGCCACCAGACAGTTGTGCGGGGTAACTATCCGCTTTGTTCGACAATCCTACTTTAGCCAGTAATTTTGTAGCCGTTGCAGTGGCTTGTTCGCGAGATTGTTTGAGCACCGAAATGGGTGCTTGAATAAGATTTTGTAACACGGTCATATGCAACCACAAATTGAACTGTTGAAATACCATGCCTGTTTTTTGACGTAACTTTTTAATTGATTCGCTAGGGTGATGCGCGTTGGATCCAAAGGTTAAGGTAATATCATCTACAGTAACCGATCCTTCATCTGGTGTTTCCAGTTGGTTAATACAGCGCAATAAAGTACTTTTGCCAGAGCCACTACTACCCAGCAAAGCGATAATATTCCCTTTAGCGACATTAAAAGAGATATTTTCAAGCACACAATGCTGCTTAAAGCTTTTTTTAAGATCATGTACAGCAATCATCGTCATGTGGTTATATGCTCTAGTCTACATAATTTTTAATCAAGGGGGAGATAGTACCTCCAACTTGCATTATATGTCAATTATTTGCATAATATTCATCCTATAGGGTTTTATTGCATAATTATGCTGTTTTGGAGGTTAAGATGGACCACAATGAAACATATCATATTGAGCAAATTTTACGAGAAATATTGCAAGAAGAGCCGGTTAGTACGCAAGAGCAGCTAAAATATTTATTGGCTGAGCGAGGTTTTGAGGTGAACCAATCAACGGTATCGCGCTTATTACGCAAGATATCAGCGGTTAAATCGGTCGATGTGCATGGCCAAAATATCTATCGTTTAGGTGGCGAATCACAACCGTTATCACCAGAAGTTTCATTGGGTGAGTTGGTAATGACCATTGCCCATAATGAAAATATGATTATTATTCGAACCGGTCCTGGCGCTGCACCTTTAATTGGTCGCTTTTTAGATCACCATCGTGATGATTTAAATTTGTTGGGTACTATTGCAGGTGATGATACGGTATTTGTTATGCCAGAGCGGATTAAAGCATTACAAAAAACGGTTAATGGTATTGGGCGTGCTTTAGCAAAAATTAAATTTAAATAGTGATCCTTTCCCCTTGTGGGAGAGGTCGACCGCGCTTTAGCGCGGGCAGGTGAGGGGGGCGATCTTCCTACGTAGATATGATCGTAAGTAAATTATTATCTCTTTCTTCATAGCTTTCCCCCCACCCTCGCAAGCTGCGCTTGCATTTCCCTCTCCCACAAGGGGCGAGGGGTTTACAAAAATGCAGTGTTGCTAAGCTGCTACCCACACGGCATAATGTCAATTAAATTAAGATCATAGGAGAAGAATGTTATGTTTAAACGGCTTTGCCAGATTCTTGTAAGTGCAACCTGTCTTACGACATTCGCATTAACAGCTTATGCAGCACCAGCAGCGCAAGATAAAGTCGTGCGTATTTACAACTGGTCAGATTATATGCCACCAGCACTCATTGCTGATTTCGGAAAAGAAACTGGTATTAAGGTGGTCTATGATGTGTTTGATTCCAATGAGGTGCTAGAAGCAAAATTATTTGCTGGTAATACAGGATTTGATATTGTTGTTCCCTCCGCCTCGCCTTTTTTTGCGCGACAAATTAAAGCGAATATTTATCAACCACTTGATAAAAGTAAATTATCAAATTATAAGAATTTAGATAAATCTTTATTAGAAAAATTACAAGATGCTGATCCGGGTAATCAATACGGTATTCCTTATATGTGGGGAACAACAGGTATTGGTATTAATATCGATAAAGTGAAAGCTGTTCTGGGTAAAGACGTGCCTCTTGATAGTTGGGATTTAATTTTTAAACCAGAAAATATTTCGAAATTAAAACAATGTGGTGTGGCGATGTTAGATGCACCATCAGAAATACTATCCATTGCATTAAATTATTTGGGCAAAGATCCTAACAGTACTAATCCCGATGATTATCAAACTACCGCTAAAGATTTATTAATGAAGATACGCCCTTATGTTACCTATTTTCACTCTTCTCAATATATTAATGACTTAGCCAATGGTGATGTGTGTGTTGCTGTGGGTTGGTCAGGTGATGTATTACAAGCAGCAAAAAGAGCAAAGGAAAGTGGTAAGGGTGTAAAAGTGGATTATCTTATTCCTAAAGAAGGTACAGTATTATTTGTGGACATGATGGCAATTCCTAAAGATGCTGAACATGTTGAGGATGCTTATGCTTTCTTAAATTATATTATGGTTCCGGAAGTGATTGCCAAGGCAACGAACTATCTTTCTTATGCTAATGGCAATGAAGCATCCATGCCTTTCATTTCCCCTGCGATTGCAAAAAATCCCAATATTTATCCACCTGAAGATGTTAAGAAAAAGCTTTATACCTTGAAAATAATGCCATCTAAAATTGAGCGTGTTATGACAAGGACTTGGATTTCTATTAGGACGGGGCATTAAAACCTAAGTTGAAGATCGCGCCCCTCACTTTCGCAAGCTGCGCTTGCATTTCCCTCTCCCACAAGGGGGGAGGGGTTGATGGAAAGAAATGCATATGGGCTTAGTGTGATTAGGTTTTGGGCGCGTACTACAACTGGGCATTAGCAGCTATTAATGCTTGTTCCATTTCTTTTTTACGTTGTTTTTCCATGCGTAACATTAACCAGGTGGCAAAAATGGCGACGAAAGTAATAATGCCGATAATGATCGTAGCCAGCGCATTAATTTTCGGGCTTACGCCTAAACGTACGCTAGAATAAATCACCATAGGTAATGTGGTAGAACCTGGGCCAGCCACAAAGCTTGCGATAACTAAATCATCAATTGATAAGGTAAACGCTAATAACCAACCTGAAATTAAAGCTGGTGCAATAATAGGCAGTGTAATCACAAAAAATACTTTAGCCGGTGTTGCACCAAGATCTAACGCTGCATCTTCAATGGTGTTATCAAGTTCACGTAACCGAGAGGTAATAATAACTGTAACATAAGCGGTAGTGAAGGTGACATGAGCGACCCAAATTGTGAACATGCCGCGACCATGTGGGAAGCCTAATAGATCTTGCATCGCTACAAATAATAATAATAAAGATAATCCGGTAATAACTTCTGGCATCACTAAAGGTGCTGTCATCAAGGCGGAAAAGAAGGTTTTACCACGAAACTGTCCAAAGCGAGCCAATATTAAACCAGCAATTGTTCCTAAACCCACAGCTGCAGTGGCGGTAAAAAAGGCAATCCGAAGGCTGACCCACGCAGCAGTTAATAATTGTTCATCTTTGAATAATTCTTGATACCAAATGGTAGAAAATTGTGACCAAACAGTAACTAACTTGGACTCATTAAAAGAGTAAATAACTAAAATCACAATAGGAATGTATAAAAAAGCGTAACCAAGTGCTAATACGGTAAATAGTGAACGTGATGGTGCTTTCATATTAACTCTGCATTTGTTTATTTTGATGACGGTTAAAAATTAAGATAGGCCACATCAGCACCAAAAGCATAACCACGGCAACAGCTGATGCAACAGGCCAATCGCGATTATTAAAGAATTCTTGCCATAATACTTTACCTATCATAAGCGTATCAGGTCCGCCTAAAAGATCAGGAATAACAAATTCACCGACAACAGGGATAAATACCAACATCGAACCAGAAATGATACCAGCAGCGGAGAGTGGCAGGGTTATTGTTAAAAATGATTTCCAGGGTCTTGCACCTAAATCAGAAGCTGCGTCCAATAATCCCCAATCCATTTTTACCAAATTGGCATATAAGGGTAATATCATAAAAGGTAAATAGGCATAAACAATACCTAAATAAACAGCAAAATTAGTATGTAACATCGGTAAAGGTGAGTCGATAATACCAAGGGAAATTAATAAATTATTCAATAAGCCATTGTTTTTCAAAATACCTATCCAGGCATACACACGGATAAGAAAAGAGGTCCAAGAAGGTAATACTATCAACATTAATAATAAATTACGGATAGGTGGCTCGGTACGTGAAATGGTATAAGCCATAGGATAGCCGATTAATAAACACAATAATGTTGAAAAAAAGGCAATTTTAATAGAGTTTAAATAGGCAGCAGCATACAGCGAATCCGTCAGTAAATATAAATAATTCCCTAAATTTAACGTAAGCTGAATCGTGTCGTTAATGGTGCTTACTAAATTGCTATAAGGTGGAACCGCGGTTGCAATCTCACTAAAGCTAATTTTAAAAACGATGGCAAAGGGAATAAATAGAAAAAGGATAAACCACAAAAAAGGTACTGAAATAATAAGGATTCGCCCTGAAGGCAATGAGAGTCGTAAGTGATGTCTCATACAATCAGTACCACCGCGCTATGCGGTTCCCAGCTGACATATACTTCATCATTCCAAGTAATTTCCAGCTTATTAACTCTATCGATATTATAGACGTTAGCGATCACTAATTTGCCACTGCTTAATGCTACGTGGTAGATCGAATGGCTGCCAAGATAAGCGATATCTTTTACAATACCTTTGGCGCTGTTTGTTTTGACTTCGGGTGGCTCTTTGGTTAGGAAGACTTTTTCTGGTCTAATACCAACCCAAACTTGCATGCCAAGCTCACTGGTCACACCATGATCGACGTAAATAGGATTTTCTAGTGATTTACAGTTAATCATGACGTACTCAGGTTCATCTTCAACAATGACGCCTTCAAACATATTGACTGAGCCAATAAATTCAGCGGTAAAACGGGAATTAGGTGTTTCATAGACTTCTTTTGGTTCACCAATTTGTAGGATTCGACCTTTATGCATAATGGCAATACGATTGGTCATGGTCATCGCTTCTTCTTGGTCGTGAGTAACCATTAAACACGTTACGCCTACGCTTTCAAGAATGCTTACCACTTCCAATTGCATCTGCTCACGCAATTTTTTATCTAAAGCACCCATAGGTTCATCGAGTAATAATAATTTGGGCTGTTTGGCAAGACTACGTGCTAACGCTACTCGTTGACGTTGTCCACCAGAGAGTTGATTAGGTTTACGTTTAGCATAGGGTTCCATATGAACCATATTCAACATTTTTTCTACGCGCTGATTAATTTCTGCTTTTGGCATTTTGTCTTGTTTTAAGCCAAATGCAATATTTTGTTCAACCGTCATATGAGGAAATAAAGCATAAGACTGGAACATGGTATTAACGGGTCGAAGATAAGGAGGAATATGCGCCATATCGACGCCATCAATAAAAATTTTTCCTTCAGTGGGATTTTCAAATCCAGCTAAGAGATGTAATAAGGTGGTTTTGCCGCACCCTGAACTACCTAATAAGCCAAATATTTCACCTTTTTTTATTTTTAAATCAACACTATCAACGGCAACGAATTTATCAAATGTTTTTGTAACCTGTTCGATGCGAACGTAGGCGTCTTTATTGGGAACTTTGGTACCATTTGCTGGTGGTGGTTGTTCAGCGCGTTCGTCTGCCATCGATTTTCCTGTGATAATAGCTTAAAGAAAACAACAAATTCATAACTCTACTATAGTAGAACGTAAATCCTATCATGGCTATTTGTGAAATCAAGCTTTTTGTTACAAGAGTTTTTCGATTTGAGATTTGCTTTGGTGCCCAATCCCCTCTCCCCTTGTGGGAGAGGGAAATGCAAGCGTAGCTTGCGAGGGTGAGGGAAAGCTACGAAGAAAGAGTTTATTCGACAGCAGGTTGTTGATGCCCATCTTTACGCGCATCAAGCTCAAGGGCCCTATTATTTTCACGTAAAGCATTATCAAATCGTGCCTCAGCAGCTGGTGTAAGATCAGCCTTACTATCTGCAGTTGCCGCCACATCCCTATTCAATTTTGCTCCAAGTTCGCGATCTCTTTTTATTAATTGATTAGCCTGCTCTTGATTAATCTCGCCAGCTTGTAGTTTTTGGTTAATTATCTGTTCTTGCGCTTCAATATGAGATTGAACTTTGCCTGCCTCAAGGGGCTCTTGATTAGCATCTGCCCAAGAAGCGATTGATATAGCACATAAACTGGTAGCCAATAAATAACCAACGGTAACTTTACGCATTTTGTGAACCTCGTATTAAAAATGTATAGACGAGTAAAAAGTATTGTTGGGTAAAAGGTAATCGTCAAATAGCTAAGTGATTCTATTTTGAATAGAATTAGTGTAAACTGACGTCTATGAATACACCTGATGAACAACTCCCTTACTGGTTACTTCTGCTCCACATTCGAGGGCTGGGAAACGCGCGTCTGAAAATATTGGTGGATGTTTTAGGCTCTCCAAGCGCTATTTTTAATGAGCCGGTGGATACGCTGCAACAGTGCGGCTTATCAGCAGAGGTTATTGAGCAAATAAAAAATCCTCGTTGGTCGATAATAGCAGCTGATTTAAAATGGCTTGCCGCAAGTCCCCAGCATTATATTATCCCTTATACCAGCGAGGATTACCCTCCGCTATTATTGCAAACAACCTCTTTTCCTCCTTTATTATTTGTACAAGGACAATGTGCTGTCTTAAAAGAACCACAGCTCGCTATAGTTGGTAGTCGCAACCCCACCCCAGTTGGGTTAAAAAATGCGCATCAATTTGCCTTTGAACTCGCAACAAACCATTGGGTAATTACTAGCGGCTTAGCAATAGGTATCGATGGCGCTGCTCATCAGGGCGCTTTAGAGGGAAATGGGAAAACTATTGCAGTGGCTGCTACAGGCCTTGATAAAATTTATCCTGCGCGTCATCAACGGTTAGCGCAGCATATTATGGAACAAGGTGCAATCGTGTCGGAATTTCCTATAGGTACACAACCCAAAGCGACTTATTTTCCTAGGCGCAACCGGATTATCAGTGGCTTAGCAAAAGCCGTTATTGTCATTGAGGCTGCTTTAAAAAGCGGTTCACTCATTACAGCCAGATATGCCATAGAGCAATCTCGTGATGTTTTCGCTGTTCCCGGATCTATTCATAACCCCTTAGCTAAAGGTTGTCATGAGTTGATTCGTCAAGGGGCGATCTTAACGCAAACTGTTGATGATATTTTGCAGGAAATGGCCTCTTTTCCCCCATTACTCAATAAAAATCAAAAAGTTTGCCATCAAACTGTGGAAAATGATCATCAAAAAGTGGTATATTACTTGGGTTATGATGTCACAACGTTGAATGAAATAGTTTCACGCACAGGTTTGCCCGTTGAGAGAGTTTCATCCATTTTGCTTAGCTTAGAGCTAGATGGTCTTGTATTCTCTGTTCCCGGCGGTTATCTACGTGCTGCACCTTAGGAGCCATTATGAAAGAAAGCCTTTTGGATGTTTTCATGTATCTGTTTGATAATTGGCTAGTGCCTGGTGGTAAAGCCACGGGTTCTAAACGTCATCTTAAACGTGAGCTTGAAGATGTAGGCTTTGAAGAGGAAGAAATTGAGCAGGCGCTTAATTGGCTTTCAGCAATTGAGGTACAACAACAAGCTGGTAATGAACAAGCTTTACAAAAGAGTAAGGCCTTTCGCCAGTACCTACCTGAAGAACTACGTCGTATTAGCACCAAAGCACGTGGTTTCTTACTATCTCTAGAACAATCCAATATTATTGATGTTTCCATTCGTGAAAATATTATTGAAAGATTGATGGACCTCGATGTTCCCCGTGTAAGCCCCGCCCAATGCAAATGGGTTACTGCTATGGTGATGTTTAGCTCTAAAGGCGAGCCACCTAATCAAATCGAAGAACTGCTTTTTTATGAGCACCGCGAAGAGGTTATGCATTAAAAGTTGTCCCTAATATCAACCCAACACTTGGCGTAATCGATTCGGTTGTGCTAAGGTTCGCCTCATGTTCCCATTTCTCGTGAGGTGGTTAAAAGCCACCCTGAAAAGCTTATGACAAAAAATCTGGTGATTGTAGAATCCCCTGCAAAGGCTAAAACATTAAAAAAATACTTAGGCGATGACTATGAAGTGGTGGCTTCCTACGGGCACGTCCGCGATTTAATCCCTAAAGAGGGTGCGGTGGATACAGCGCATGGCTTTGCCATGAAATATGATGTGATCGAAAAAAATGCGCGCCATGTTGATGCCATTAGTAAGCTGCTAAGCAAAGTAGATGCTATTTACCTCGCAACTGACCCTGATCGCGAAGGGGAAGCTATCTCCTGGCATATTTACGAGCTCATCAAAGATAAGCGCAGTATGAAAGGAAAACCGGTTCATCGCGTCATTTTCCATGAAATTACCAAGCAAGCCATTTTAGATGCGATGGATCATCCTCGCGAATTATCCATGCCGTTAGTTAACGCACAACAAGCTCGTCGCGCTCTTGATTACTTAGTAGGGTTTAATTTATCGCCTTTATTATGGAAAAAAATTCGTCGTGGTTTATCAGCTGGACGTGTTCAAAGCCCTGCTTTACGTTTAATTGTTGAACGTGAATTGGCGATTGAAGCCTTTGTTACTAAAGAATATTGGACGATTATTGCTGACCTATCAGCCAACCAACAAAATTTTAATGCAAAACTGTTTGAATACAATAAAGAAAAATTACAACAATTTAGTATTACTAACGAACAGCAAGCATCAACGATTCGAGATGCCATTTGGCAAACAGCATCAGGTAAGTTACGTGTTACTAATGTTGAGAAAAAACAACGCAAACGCAATCCATCGGCACCTTTTATTACCTCTACATTACAACAAGAAGCAGCAAGAAAATTAGGTTTTACAGCACAACGCACCATGCGTGTGGCACAACAATTATATGAAGGTATTGAGGTTGATGGTGAAACCACCGGTTTAATTACTTATATGCGTACTGACTCAGTACATTTAGCTGACGAAGCCATAAAAGATATTCGTAGCCTTATTGAAAAACGATATGGTGCTGATAATAATCCAGCAGAACCGCGCCGTTTTCGTACCTCAGCAAAAAATGCTCAAGAAGCGCATGAGGCGATTCGTCCTACTTCAGCACATCGATTACCGGATGAAATACGCAATAGTGTATCCATAGAACAATTTAAGTTATATGAGCTTATTTGGAAGCGTACTATCTCAAGTCAAATGATTCATGCCACATTAGATACATTAAGCGTGGATTTAACAGGCGGAGCGCAAGATGTATTTCGTGCAACGGGCTCAACGATTGTTAATCCAGGATTTATGGCTGTTTATCAAGAAAGCTTAGATGATGCAAAAGTTGAAGAAGATCAAAAATTATTACCACCATTAAAAGTGGGTGATACGATTGATTTGCTCGAATTAAAAGGCGAACAACATTTTACTGAGCCTCCACCGCGATTTACCGAGGCAAGTTTAGTAAAAGCGTTAGAAGAGCATGGTATTGGGCGTCCCTCAACTTATGCAACCATTATTTCCACATTACAACAACGCGAATATGTTGAATTAAATAAAAAACGTTTTGAGCCAACCGATGTCGGCCGTGTGGTTAATCGTTTTTTAACAGAATATTTTGGTGATTATGTCGATTATGATTTTACAGCTAAATTAGAAGATTCTTTAGATGAAGTCGCTCGCGATGAAAAAGAATGGGTTCCTTTATTAGATGATTTTTGGAAACCCTTTAAAGAATTAATTGATAAAACCGCTGAAAACGTTAAGCGTAGTGATGTAACCCAAGAATTACTCGATGAAGCGTGTCCAAAATGTGGTCTTCCTTTGGCAACGCGTTTAGGACGTCGTGGTCGCTTTATTGGTTGTACTGGATATCCTGAATGTGATTACACTCGCGATTTAAATGCCGATAAAAATGCAGCGGAAGAGGAAGCATTGGATCGTACTTGCCCCGATTGCAGTAGCCCTTTGCAAATTAAAGCGGGACGTTATGGCAAATTTATTGGTTGTAGCGGTTATCCAAAATGTAAATACATTGAGCCTTTGGAAAAACCCGAGGATACCAAGGTCATGTGCCCAGACTGCTCTCAAGGCACCATATTAAAACGACGCTCGCGTCAAGGTAAGATTTTTTATTCTTGCTCCCGTTATCCTAGCTGCAAATATGCTTTGTGGGATCAACCCCTTGATGAATCCTGCCCCAAATGTAGCGGTCCTATTATGACATTGAAAGTCACCAAGCGTTATGGCACACAAAAGGTTTGTCCGCGCAAAGAATGTGGTTATCGTGATACGGTTATTTTGCCAATGGCGACGGATACCAATGAAGCCAACGAACAAGATGATTGAAGAGGCGGTAAAACAGTTACAGCTAGGACATGTCATTGCCTACCCTACCGAAGCGGTTTATGGTCTGGGATGTGATCCAGGCCAATTAAACGCTGTTGAAAAACTACTACAGGTTAAACAAAGACCAGCCGATAAAGGACTTATTTTAATCGCTGCTAATTTAGAACAACTATCGCCCTTTATTTTACCCTTAGAAGATGAAATAGCCGCACGTGTTATACCCACCTGGCCAGGGTTTGCGACGTGGTTACTACCAGCGCAACCTACCGTTTCACCTTTATTGCGAGGTGCTCATGATACTCTTGCGGTACGAGTAAGCTCCCATCCTTTGGTGCAGACGCTTTGCCTAGCTTTTGGCGGGGCATTGATATCCACCAGTGCTAATCGCAGTGGTGAGGTGCCATTATTAAACGCGCAAGATGTACGCACAAAATGGGGCAAAGAGGTAGCTTATGTATGCGATAGCGAATTAGGTGGTTATACCAAACCCTCTACTATCCGTGATGCTCGAACGGGGGAAATAGTTCGGGAGTGATTAGCGATCCATATTTTGATATACTCCCACCTTAATGTGATGTCCCCCGATTAAAGAGATGAGAAATGATACCTGTTATGAATTTTGACAAAGCACGATTTAATATGATTGAGCAACAAGTTCGTACCTGGGATGTGCTCGATGATAAAGTACTAACCTGTCTTGCGCAGGTTTCTCGTGAAGATTTTGTCCCTCCTGCCTATCGAAAACTGGCTTTTGCTGATATTGCTATTCCGCTTGGGGAAGGGCATTATATGATGCCTCCCCGCGAGGAAGGGCGTTTATTGCAAGCGTTAAATATTAAGCCAACCGATAGTATTCTTGAGATTGGTACGGGCAGTGGTCATTTGACTGCACTATTAGCGCATATGGGCTCTCGCGTGGTGACCATTGATAGTAATGCCGATTTTAGCGCAATGGCAGCGGAGCGAATTAAGGCGTTGGGTATTAAAACAGTCGATTTTGTGGTTGAAGATGCAATAACATATTGCCAGCAACATCTAGAACAATTTGATGTTATTTGTGTAACGGTCAGTTTGCCACAAAAACCACAATTATTTTTAGACAGATTAACTATCGGTGGACGGTTGTTCGCGATTATAGGGCAGGTGCCGATAATGCAAGCTACTTTGTTTACTTGTACTGCAGAAGGGGAGTTTCAACAACAAGGATTGTATGAGACTATAGCCCCTGCACTACGTTCTTTTTCATCATCATCATTTGAGTTTTAATATGCGTAAAATTCTTTTATCGTTAACAGGTTTTTTAGTGTTGTCTGGTCAACCCTTAGCAAGCTATGGACAGGATTTGTTGGAAACCTATGCACAAGCTCTTGCAGCTGATCCGACATTGGCCAATGCAAAGGCAACCCAGATGGCTAATCGTGAACAATTGCCACAAGCGGTATCACAATTGTTACCCAATGTGACTGCTACGGGTAATTTTACTAATGAACAATACCCACCAAGTATTTATTTGGATTCTAACCCTATTCAGCCATCGTATTATTATCTTTTGAACTTACAACAAAATTTGATCAATTTAGCTGCTTGGTATGGTGTTAAACAAGCTAAAGACGTAGCAAAGCAAGCCGACGCAACTTACATGGCAAGCGAACAGGATTTAATGCAACGTGTGTCTCAAGCTTATTTCAACGTATTAAGTGCGCAAGACACGTTGGCTTTTATTCGTGCACAAAAAGAAGCAGTGGGTCGCCAGTTAGATCAAACCCAACAACAATTTGAGGTCGGTTTAGTCGCGATTACCGATGTGTCAGAAGCACAAGCTAGTTATGATTCTACGGTAGCAGATGAAATTGAGGCGGTGAATCAACTCAGTAATCAACGGGAAGCGTTACGTCAAATTACAGGAATCTGGCCAGAATATTTAAGTCCATTAAAAGGTGAAATCCCATTAGTCAACCCAGTTCCTGCCACGGATCAAGAATGGGTAGATACGGCATTGGAATATAATCCTACTTTGAAAGCCAGTAATTATAATATGGAGGCCACTGCACAAGCAGCAAATGTTGCTAGGGCAAATTATGCGCCCACGGTTACTTTAGCTAGCAATTATGGTTATGAACGTTTAGGAACGTTTGCTACTGCACAAAGCCCTCTTGATGAAACATGGATGGTGGGTGTCAATGTGAATTTAAGTATTTATCAAGGTGGATATACCAGTTCGCAAGTCCGCCAAAATCAATATCTTTTCCAAGCAGCAAAAGACACTTTAGAAAAAACACGTCGGGAAGTATTAAGCAATACGCGTAATGCTTTTCGTGCGGTACAGACTTCCGTTAGTGAAGTGAATGCATTAAATCAATCAGTGGTTTCAGGTGTTAAGGCGCTAGAATCAACGCAAGCTGCTTATGATGTAGGCACTAGAACGAGCGTGGATTTATTAAATAGTATTTCTACGTTATATCAACGCAAGCAAAATTATTCGCAATCGCGTTATACTTATCTCGTCAGCCAATTACAATTAAAGCAAGCGGTTGGTACTTTAAATTATAATGATTTGGCAGTAATTAATAGTTTATTATCTACTAAAAAGCCAACAGATAATTCAACCGATAATCTACTAACTGAAGAACCCATAGAATAGTTTATTATTGTGCTCGATGATGCGGTTTGTTAAAATAAATAAATAGTTGTTGAGCACAACTTTTCGATTGTCCATAAGCATTCCAACTGCCGTTGTTTTAATTAGGAGGAACTTATGAAAGATTCAGTTAAATGCCTCTGCGATCTAATCCAACTTGATATTGATGCTGTTGAAGCATACGACCAAGCTATAAAAAATACTGACCATGGTGAGATTCGCGCCAACTTGCAAAGGTTTCAAAAAGATCATGAAAGTCACATTGAAACTCTGAGCAAGGAACTAAAAAAATTAGGCGAAAAACCACCAGAAAGAACCAAAGATATAAAGGGATTTTTAATTGAGGGCTTTACAGCTATTCGCAGTTTAACCGGTACGGAAGGCGCGTTAAAAGCGATGTTAATGAATGAAAAATTAACCACCAAAACATATCATGATGCATTAGACTGCGATACCCCCGCTCCGGTTAAAGATATTATTCGTAAAAACTATGAAGATGAAAAAAGACATTTAAAATACATTCAAGAAGCGTTAGATACCCGCTTTTGGAAACAAGGCGCAGCTTGATATTATTTTTATATGATTCCCTCTCCCCTTGCGGGAGAGGGAAATGGAAGCGCAGCTTGCGAGGGTGAGGGGAAGCTACGAAGAAAGAAATTTTATTTTAATTACTATTATTTCTACGTAGAAAGATCGCCCCCTCACGAAAGCGCAGGCGACCTCTCCCCACAAAAAGAGAGGTGGTAATATTTTGTATTGTTATCCATAATATCTTTATTATCCTTATCATCATTACTAACATGCCTACTCCTATCGCTACCCAATTAGCTAAAATAACTGCTCAAATTCAACAAGCAGAAAAAAATATGGCTCGTCCTATTGGCAGCACACAATTACTAGCAGTAACTAAAAACCAACCTACGGAGATCATCTCTCAGCTGGTATTGGCTGGTCACCAGCAGGTAGCAGAAAATTACCTACAAGAAGCATTACCAAAAATGCAGGCGTTAGCTAATGCAAATTTGGAGTGGCATTTTATTGGTCGTGTTCAATCAAACAAGACAAAAGCGATTGCAGATCATTTTTCATGGGTTCATACTATCGAACGATTATCGATTGCAGAGCGTTTGGCGGCGCAAAGACCAGTGACATTGCCGCCGTTAAATGTTTGTATTCAGGTTAATATCAGTCAGGAGCAAAGCAAAGCCGGTGTTGCGCTCGATGAGGTATTATCATTAGCTAACGCCATTAAGGTATTTCCAGGTTTGCGCTTGCGCGGCTTAATGGCATTACCCGCATTAACAGCTAATAAGTTACAGCAAGAAAAGGTATTTCAACAGATGCAGCAACTTTTTTTACAGTTACAACAAAAAGGAGTTCCCATTGATACCTTATCAATGGGAACATCCGCGGACTTTGAGTTAGCTATTAAATATGGAGCAACTAGTATTCGAATTGGCCGAGCACTCTTCACTTTAGGTATAGAATAAGTTATGATGCGCGATGGAACTCTTTGCTATTGTTTTAACAGCTTTTTTGTGAGGAATTATGGAAAACGAATCGATGGAAAAAAAGAATAATAATATTGGAGCCCGTTTACGGATTGCGCGTGGTTTAGCAGGTTTCCGTTCAGCAAGGGAGTTCACACTGAAGCACAGTATACCCGCTTCCACCTACTCGCAGCATGAGACAGGGAAAAGAGCGCTCAGTATTGAGTTGTTACTTTATTACTGTGAATTATTAAATGTCTCTCCATTATGGTTGATGACAGGTAATGGCTCGCCGCAGCCAAATGATTTATTGCTGCATGCAAAGAAACTTTCTGAGGCATTAACTCCTTCTTCAACAGAAGGCAGCACACAAGCTAATCGTCAGAAAACAATTGTTGATGCAAAATTAATTGCTACTATTTTTGAAAGAGCTATTAGTTTGTTGCCAACACAACATGCTGCCAATAACAGTGGCGAATTGGTCCGTTTCTGCTTTGATATTTACGATAATGTGTTAGAGCTCGATGAAAAATCACAGAAGAACATGATCGACTTATCCATGCGCTCTTTTATGGCAGGCGTAGCACCTTCTAGAGAAGAAGCAATAGCAGTATAGTAATCACGCTTCCCTCTCCCCTTGCGGGAGAGGGAAATGCAAGCGCAGCTTGCGAGGGTGAGGGGAAGGCTACGAAGAAAGAATAGTATTTTATCTAGGTGAGTTCTATTACACCCATTTTAAGTAGGTAGTTACCCCATGCTAAACACACTCTATATTCGTCATTTTGTGTTGATTGAAGAAGTAGAAATTGATTTTCATTCTGGCATGACGGTGTTAACTGGTGAAACAGGCGCAGGAAAGTCGATTGTCCTTGATGCCTTAAGTATTGCCTTTGGTGAGCGAGTAGATAGCAGCGTTATCCGCAACGGCTGTCAGCAAGCAGAAATTGTCGCCAGTATCGATATAACTCACTTACCCCACATACAAACCTGGCTAACAGAGCACGATTTAGCCGAACATCACGATTGTATTATTCGCCGCATTATTTCCTTAGAAGGACGCTCGAAAGCGTTTATCAATGGTCATTTAGTGCCCTTAACTCAATTGCGTGAGCTCGGTGAGTTGGTAATCGATATTCATGGCCAACATGCGCACCATTCCCTATTAAAAGTAGACACCCATCGCGCATTAGTAGATGAGTTTGGCAATCACCAAGCACTTTGCGACGATGTTAAAAAGGCCTATCAACAATGGCGACAAACCAAAGAAAAGCTTACTTTGGCAACAACCAATACGGAAGAGCGAGCACAACGAATCGCTTTCCTTCGTTATCAATTAGCTGAATTGGACACTTTAGCGCCGCAAGAAAATGAGTGGGATACGTTAGCTGAAGAGCACAAACGTTTAGCTCATGGGGAAGAATTATTATCTCACTGCCAACAGGCCATGGATGCGCTAACGGATGGTGAGAAAACAAATGCCTTAGCTTTATTACACCAAGCATTGAAATGGTTAGAAAAAGTACAACAGATAGATACGACTGCAAAAGGCTCATTAGAGTTAATTAATAATGCCATCATTCAAGTAGAAGAGGCTTCCAGCGAGATGCGTCGTTACACTGACAGCGCCGAGAATGATCCGCATCGTTTAAGTACTTTAGAGACCAGAATGGGAACATTCCATGATTTAGCGCGTAAGCACCGTATTGCTCCAGAGCAGTTATTTCATTTCCATCAACGCTTACAAACAGAGCTAAATGACCTTATCACTAACGATATGAAAAGTGACGAGCTAGAAGCGCTATTAGCAGAACAAGAAAAGCACTATCGCCAGGTTGCAACAAAATTGAGCCAAAAGCGCCAACGTGCAGCGAGCCAGTTAAGCCAATTAATTGTGCAACAAATGCATCATTTAGGAATGCCTGGTGGTCGTTTAGAAATACAATGTGAACCTACAGCAGAAAATTTTGCGGTACATGGATTAGACAATGTAATGTGTATGGTCAGTGCAAATCCTGGTCAACCACTTAATCCGCTACATAAAGTTGCCTCAGGTGGTGAGTTATCACGCATTAACTTGGCTATTGAGGTTTCACAACGGCAAAGTGCGAGCAAACCTATTATAGTATTTGACGAGGTTGATGTTGGTATTGGTGGTGCAACAGCCGAAATTGTCGGCCAACTCCTACATACATTAGGACAAAAAGCCCAAGTATTGTGTGTCACTCACTTGCCACAAGTTGCCGCAAAAGCAGATCAACATATCCATATGCACAAGGTCACACAGAAAGACCATACTTACACTCGCGTAAATCAATTGTCCCAGGCAGAACGAGTACAAGAGGTTGCACGTATGCTAGGTGGCGTGGCGATTACCGATAAGACTTTAAAGCACGCAGAGGAGATGCTGGGTTGCTGATTGAGATTTAAGGTTATGCGTGGTAGTCTTGTCCGGTTATGGGTTTAAGAAAGGTTATGGGGTGCTACTAATGGTATGGGATGAGCCTGGCAACGGGAAAAATAAAGATCCATGGGGCGGAAATTCAAATAAAGGCCAACAACCGCCTGATTTGGATGAAGTATTACGCAAGTTTCAACAAAAATTCAACGAGTTACTAGGTCGTCGCGGCGGTGGCGCTGGTGGTGACAACGGTAACCGTCCACGCATACAACTCCCTTTTGCGAGTATAGGGGCGGTTGTAGGTATATTATTCGTTATCTATTTACTATCCGGCATCTATATTGTTAAACCGCCTGAACAAGCGGCTGTTTTCCGTTTTGGACGCTATATTGATTCCGTTGGTCCTGGCCCTCATTGGATTGCACGGGGTATTGAAAGTAAACAGGTAATTAATGTTGACCAAGTATTAACATCACAACATGAAGGCCAAATGTTGACTAAAGATGAAAATATTGTGTCCGTTGAATTAGCCGTACAATTTAAAATTTCCAATGTTAAAGATTATTTATTGAATGTAACCAATCCTATTAATACGTTAGAGCAAGCAACAGAAAGCGCTATGCGCCAAGTGATTGGCCATTCGACATTAAATGATATTTTAACCAGTGGTCGAGATTTGATTCGCGACCAAATTAAAGAGCAAGTTATAGGGATCCTGAATCAATATAATACTGGTTTACAGGTATTAGACGTTGCCATGCAACCTGCTAAAGCACCTGATGAAGTAAAAGAAGCTTTTGATGATGCTATTAAAGCGCAAGAAGATGAACAACGTTCTATTAACCAAGCCTTAGCTTACGAAAAACAAACCGTTCCAGTAGCTGAAGGTCAAGCACAACGTATTCTTGCTGAGGCGCAAGCTTATCAACAACAAATTATCCTGCACTCTGAGGGTGAGGCCAATAAATTCTTAGAATTATTGCCACAATACCAAAAAGCTCCCGCAGTCACACGTGATCGTATGTATATTGAAACACTAGAAGAAGTGTTAAGTAACACGAGTAAAATCGTGGTTGATACGACTAAAAATAATAATTCGATGTTTTATTTACCTTTGGATAAATTAATGGCAGGCTCGCAAGCTGCTGCGAATGCCTCCTTAAATCCAAGTAATACATCAGCTGCGACCACGCCGCCTCAGCAACCTACGGCTGCTGATAAATCGGCTAATCAAACTGGGTCAAGGGATCAAGGCAATATGGAAACCAATGATCCACGTGCGCGCAGCAATTTTAATCGATAGGGTAATGTGATGAAACAAATTAAAATGTCCTATTTAGTCATAGCAGTTATCGTACTATTTTTAGCTGCTAATAGTTTATTTACCGTGCAAGAAACGCAACGTGCGTTAGTGGTACGTTTAGGTAAATTAGTCACCGATAGTAAGGGAGCGGCTGAGGTATTACAGCCCGGTTTACATATTCGTTGGCCATTTATTAGTAACGTGGTGCGACTTGATAATCGGTTACAAACTTTAGAACTTGATGATTCTCGTATTGTTACTAGCGAGAAAAAAGACGTTATTGTAAGTTCATACATTAAATGGCGTATTAAAGATTTTAAACTTTATTATATTGCTACCAGTGATGATATTACTAAAACACGATTGATATTAACGCAAAAAATGGGTAATGAATTGCGCGCACAATTTGGTCGTCGTTCTATTTCTGAAGTAGTATCCGGTGAGCGTGAAGATGTTATGGCCATTTTGCAGCAACAAATTAATAAAAGTGCTGAAGAAACATTAGGCGTTGAAGTACTTGATGTGCGCGTGAAACGTATTGATTTACCTTTAGAGGTGAGTGAATCCGTATTTGGACGCATGCGTGCTGAACGTGCGCAAGCTGCTGCAGAACATCGTGCTGATGGTACCCGCGAAGCAGAAAAAATTCGCGCGGCTGCTGATGCGAAAGTTACTGTGTTATTTGCAGAAGCTAATAAAAAATCACAAGAGTTACGTGGTGATGGTGATGCTAAAGCGGCAGCTATTTATGCCCAAGCCTATAATAAAGATCCCGAATTCTTTTCTTTTTATCGAAGTTTAAAAGCGTATCGCTCTACACTTTCTAGCAAAAATGATTTGCTAGTATTAAGCCCAGAGAGCGAATTTTTCCAATATTTTAATGATGCAGCAAAAGCGAAGAAGGAACAATAATGAGTAAGAGTGTTGTTATCTTAGGTAGTCAATGGGGCGATGAAGGTAAAGGCAAGGTTGTTGATTTTTTAACCGATAGAGCAGATGCCGTTGTACGATTTCAAGGTGGGCATAATGCAGGCCATACCTTAATGATTAATGGTGAAAAAACGGCGCTGAATCTAGTTCCTTCTGGCATATTACGTGACGGCGTTCCTTGCATTATTGGCAATGGTGTCGTTTTATCCCCTGAAGTATTGCTAAGAGAAATTCGCATGTTAGAGGCAAAAGGGGTTAACGTGCGTAATCGTTTATTTTTCAGCGAAAGCTGCCCTATTTTATTACCCGTTCATGCGCGCTTAGATAAAGCCAGAGAAAAAGCATTAGGTAATGCAGCCATTGGTACCACAGGTCGTGGTATTGGACCTGCTTATGAAGATAAAGTGGCACGTCGTGGATTACGTTGGAGCGATTTACGCGACAAGAAAAAGTTTGCAGAAAAATTGACTAAATTATTGAGTTATCATAATGTATTGCTGGAACTTTATTATAAAGAAACACCAGAAGATATTCCTACAGTTTTAGCCGAATTATTTACTATCACCGATGAATTATTACCGATGATGGCAGACACCACCGCCATGCTACATGATTTACGATTACATAATAAAGCGGTGTTATTTGAAGGTGCACAAGGCACATTATTAGATATTGATCATGGTACTTATCCTTTTGTAACCTCATCAAATACTTCAGCTGGCGCCGTTGCAACTGGGACTGGTGTAGGGCCGCGTTATATTGATTATGTATTGGGTGTCACTAAAGCGTACACTACGCGCGTTGGTTCTGGCCCTATGCCAACTGAATTACATGATGCTGTAGGTGAACATTTATCACAACGTGGTGTAGAATTTGGTACCGTCACTGGCCGTCCACGACGCTGTGGTTGGTTCGATGCTGCGTTATTGCGCAAATCGATTCAAGTAAATAGTTTATCGGGATTATGTATTACTAAATTAGACGTTTTAGATGGTTTAGAGACTGTTAAAATTTGTGTCGGTTATCAAGTCGATGGTAAAAAATTAACTATGCCACCAAGTGATACTGATCTGTTTGCGCGTTGTGGGCCTATTTATGAAACCCTATCCGGTTGGCAACAATCAACAGCAGGAATTACGGATGTTAACGCCTTACCTGAAAACGCCAAAATTTATTTAGATCGCATCACGCAATTACTGCAAGTGCCAATTGATTTATTATCAACCGGCCGCGAGCGTTTAGAAATTGCTGTCATTCGCGATCCGTTTGCTGATAAATAATTTGTTGAAAGTTACTTTTGTGGAGAAAATGAAATGACTAAATATCAAGCAAAAAAATCAATTATCCGCTTGATAATCGCTGTTGCTATTGCGACTCCTATAATCACTTATGCATTAAGCGATCGCGAAACCCAAATTGAACAACGTATTCAACCGGTTGGCCAAGTGAATACTAGCGATCAACCCGCCCCTGCTGCCGCTGGCGTACCTGGCCAAGCGATGGCACCGGATCAACGTTATAAAGCTGTATGCCACGTATGTCATGACGCTGGTATTGCTGGCGCTCCTAAATTCGGTGATAAAGCAGCATGGAAAGAACGCGTCGCTGCTGGTATGCCAACAGTTTATGATCGTGCTCTCAAAGGCTACAAAGGCATGCCAGCAAAAGGCACCTGTATGACCTGCACCGATGATGAAATCAAAGCCGTAGTCGATTATATGATCGCCGCGGCAAAATAATCTCCCCACAATCCCCTCTCCCCTTGTGGGAGAGGGAAATGCAAGCGCAAGCTTGCGAGGGTGAGGGGTAGAACGCGGCACAGTGCTTATTTTAACTCCCTACGTCATCTTTGATCAAAATCGTCTGGCACTTGTATTTGGCCTTTCATAAATCCAAGCCGGCGAATTTGTTTTCCGGTAGGAGCATCCAAAGCGGTTACCTTTACTAAGGGTTTTCCCGCTTTAGCTATTACAAACGATTCGCCTTTAGCTGACTGCTCAATGAGCTTGGAAAGATGGGTTTTTGCTTCGTGGATATTGACAGTACGCATGACACACCTCTCATAAACTAAGTTCACTAGGTTTGGTTTAGCATAATAATCCCAAAATTGCATAAAGCTCAGGAGCCTACGTAGCCTTGATGAAGCGCAGCGGAATCAAGGATCCAATCTTCGTTGAAACATCGATCCTTGATTCCGCTGCGTTCCATCAAGGCTACAAATGAAAAAAAAACAAAACAAAGGACAGGCATAAAAATTATGCCTGTCCCAATTGAGTCCTTTGTCCTTAATTGAATTTTATCCTTCCGAGGGCGCAGATTTTGCCAAATGGCTATTAAAATAGCCGTAACAGAAATACACCACACATCCTATTGCCATCCAACAGCCAAAGCGCAGCCAGGTTGCAGATGGTAAGCTGATGATAAAGTAAGCGCAAAGGAGAATGCCAATCATCGGAATATAGGGGCTTAAAGCAACTCTAAATGGGCGATGGAGATTAGGTTTTGTATAACGTAGCGTAATAACACCAGCGCAAACGATAATAAATGCTGTCAATGTGCCGATATTAATTAATTCTGCTAAAGCTGCCATTGGCGCAAAACCTGAGATTGACGCGATTACAATACCACTGCCTACAATAATACGCATAGGAGTATGGGTTTTAGTACTAATTTTTGAAAATGCAGTAGGTAATAATCCATCACGGCTCATTGCTAGAAAAATCCTAGAAAAACCGTAAAACATGACCAAAATACCAGTGGTTAAACCAGCAATAGCGCCCGCTGCTACTATTCCTCCAGCAAAATCATAGCCTAGACTTAATAATGCATAAGATACAGGAGAGGACGTATTTAAATTAGCATAGGGTGTTACTAAAGTAAGCAAGCCTGCAACCAGCATATATAATACCGTGCAAATGATCAGTGAGCCTAAAATACCTTTTGGTAGATTGCGTTGTGGTTCAATGGTTTCTTCTGCGGCAGTTGATAGCGCATCAAAGCCAATATACGCGAAAAATACGAGTGCTGCGCCGGCTACAATTCCTTCCCATCCAAATGGTGCAAAAGGCTGCCAATTAACAAGATTTACATTAAAAACGGCAACACCAACAAATATGGCCACGGTTAAGAGCTTGATAAATACAATGACTAAATTAAATCGTTTACTGGTTTTTATTCCCGCTGCTAATAATCCCATGATAAAAATAACAATTAAAAAAGCGGGTAAATTGATAAAGCCGCCTTCCTCAAATGCATTCTTTAATAAGAAATCGGGTAGAGTAATACCTAATGCAGTTAGTGCATTATTAAAATAACTGGACCAACCAATGGCGATAGCTGATACTGCGATACCGTATTCCAGTAATAAATCCCAACCAATTAACCAAGCAATTAATTCACCAAATCCTGCGTAGGCATAACCATAAGCACTACCGCTGCCGCCGATACTAGTAGAGAGCTCAGCATAAGATAAAGCAGCGCAAGCACAAGCAACACCTGCTAATAAGTAAGAAAGAATAATAGCAGGCCCTGCCATGGTGGCGGCAGCAATACCGGTTAAGACGAAAATACCTGCGCCAATAATGACACCTATTCCTAACATAGTCAGGTCAAAAGCAGTTAAATTGCGCATTAATCCTGAGGACTGATGCATAGCATTAACGGATTTAGTACGAAACAAATTCATCACGGATCTCCTAATGACAAAAAATCATAACGATACGAAAAAATCGTATAAAATTGATATAAAAAGAAAAAGGCTAGGAAAAATAGTAAGTGGTTAGACCACTCGTAAACTGGCTAAAGATAAGGCAGATAAGAGAATATTGGCGACAATAACAATAGAGCTCGAGGATTGATGGATAAATTGAGGTTTTTGGTATGGACATCGAGTTTTCATAATGACACCTATCGAGTTATATGGAAAAACAACCTAAAAAACTACCGTAACATAAAATAATTAAAGATGTAAAGTTTTTTTCTACATCGTCATCCTCGCGAAAGCGGGGATCCATCGGGTAGTAAACATCGTATGGATCCCCGCTTTCGCGAGGATGACGATGTAGACAGAGTGATGCGGAAGTAGGGTTTGCTAATATTTCTCTCACCCCCCACTCGCCGCCCTAAACAACCGCTGCTGATTTAGCATCATATCTTCAAACGACTTTAACTTAATCGTAAAACGATGGCGATTTTGCCAATTTTCTTTGATAGCGTCGGCTTCCAATGTACTTAAGGAACCATGTAGGATTAAATTCAAAATAATATCGGTGGTTGATAATAAGTTTAATGTTGAACAAAACTTTTCAGCTTGTTTGCGGGCTAATTTATCATCCATTGCTAATAAATAGCCGCGATGAATAGCGCAGGCAATGGCGGAACACTCCCCGCTGCCTAATCGGCCGGATTTTCGTAATGTGGTATATAAACGTAATTCTTCAGGGTGATCAACGGTTGTTAACTCAAATAAACCTGCTGCTATTAAATCATGAAACTTTTTATGTTGAGATGGATAATGAATAGTCACTTCACTGATGACGTGATCCGTTATTAAAAACTTCCCAGGATATTGATTTAATAAATCAGCCCGATCAATTCTTAAAAAGTTAATTAATACCGATGTATCGGTGATAATAATTTTGGGCTCGGTGCCCAACAACTGGCTCACTTTTAAAATTCCTTGTGCTTAAATTGTTTTAATCGTTATCAAGCGCAGCTTCGGCAAGATCATAAAGGACCTTGCCATCGATACCTATTTCATTACCAAGTTCTAATAAACGCCCGCGCGAAATTTCTTGTTGACGATAAGCTTCAATAGCAAGACGTACTAATTGACTGCGTAACTCCCTATCCCATAATTTTTGATCTTCTTGCTCTTCAAAATCGGTAAACATATCTAATCGCCGCAGATAATTTTTACCATCATGTTCTTTAGCCAATAATGCAGTTTTTTCCTGTTGGGAGAGAAAACGTAAGCTACTTAATCGATAAACGGTCGCTTGATAACTTACCCCAAAATGATGAGCAATTAATATCACATCTTGATAGGTAATATGTTGATTAGATGCCAGCGTACGATTTTCACTTTTCGTTTTGCCGCCAGTAACCACATCAAATATTTCATATTCATTGCGACTCGGTTGGCCTTTGTTTAAAGCGCGTAATTGATCAGTAATTCCCTCCGCCGGCATTAAAAATGCTGCGGCAAACGCATTGGCACGAACTTCAATTAATTCCGCATTATTATCAGTATGTGAAATGCGAACAAATCCTTCACGATCAATTAATGCGTGCGCATACTCATGTGCATATGAAAACCGTTTGCGTGCTTTGGTGTGCTTAGCATTAACTAAAATCACTAATCCCGTTTTTTGATGATGCCAAAATAATCCTGACATCGTATCAGGCAAATTCGTACTAGCAGCCCAGATGCCTTGACGGGCAATTAAATCAGCAATATCAGCTACAGGATTACTACCAATATCTAAACGTTTTCGTTCTTTTTTTGCAATAATCTCACCTTGTTGCACAGCTTCGCTTTTATTTCGTGGAGAAGGTAAGTTGTAAGTCGGTAATCCTAACGAGGCAATTTGCCCTAAAATCTTTTCTAGCAACAATCCTTCGCTACATAAATTTAAATACCGCTTAATAGCAGGAATCTCTTTTAAGCCGGGTTCAGTGCGGTATAATATGACATCCAGTTCTTCATCTATTTCCTCTATTTCATCAACAAAAGAGGACACAGCCCGACTATAAAGCTTTGCAAGGCGCGTCAGCTCCAACGTGGAAACAGCACGGTTCCCGCCTTCTATTTGCGTAATAGCCGTGCGCGGCAAATTAAGCGCCAATGCGGCCGCCTGTTGCGTAATACCACGCTGCTCTCTTGCAGTCCGCAAGCGCTCAGCAAGGATTTGTAGGTCCATGAGATTCTCCTGTTTCTTAATAGAATGATATATAATCAAACATTGTTTGTCAAATAATGGGAAATAATGATTTATAATAGAACATTCAGTCGCAAATAGCAGGTAATCAACCGCTCCTCTCCCTTTGTGGGAGAGAGAAATACAAGCGCAAGCTTGCGAGGGTGAGGGGAAAAGCTACAAAGAAAGAAACTTTCACTTAGTAGAGATCATGCGTCCGGTCTTAATTCGCGCAATTGTTTAGTTGCTGCAAACCAAGCACCTACCAATCCTAGTAACATGCCAAAAGCAAGCAATAAAATTAAATCGAAAAATAAAGCACCGCTGCTTGGAAATGTCATCGCTTCATAAGAAGTTAATAAATTAAATAATGCGGGCGTTAACCAATAACTGCCTAATAAAATAATGAAGCAGGCGATTAAACTACCGCCACCGCCAAGCCATAATCCCGTGTATAAAAAAGGACGGCGTACATAACTATCAGTAGCACCCATTAACTTGACGACCTCCATTTCATGACGATGTTGGCTTATGGCCATGCGAATGGTATTACCGATAATAAATAACACTGCGCCACCTAGCAATGCAGCCAGTAAAAACGAAGCGCGTCTTGCCAATTCAATAATGGCTTCTAGGCGTTGTAACCAAGTGATATCTTGTTGAGCAATTTCTACACCATCGATTTGTTTTAACTCATTCATTAAACCCTCTAGTGAAGATGCAGCTACTGCATTAGGAGTAATAATTAATGTGGTTGGTAACGGATTATTGGACAAAATATGTTCATCTGTTGTCAAACCCATCGATGCTTGCAGCTCCTGCCAGGCTTGTTCTGATGAAATAACTTTTACCGATTGGACGCGATTATCTTTAGTTAATTTATCGGTAAGCGCTTGTACTTGTACAGCAGGCGTATGGGGATTTAGAAATACCGAAATTTGGGCTGTATTATCCCAACCTTGGGCTAAGGTATTTAATTTGGTTAAAACTGTATAAAATCCAAATGGTAATGCAAGCGCAATTCCTATTACTACTAAAGTAATAAAACTGGCGATCGGGGTTTTTATTAATTGGCGTAAACTATCTAGCAGGGATTTTTTATGATGAGCCAGATAGGTTTGTACTCGTGATCCAACAGTCACCTGGCTGTGACGGTTACGAGTTGACGATTGGCTAGCTTGTAGTTTTTTTTTGGAATGCCCTATCATGCTGCGATATCCTTTTGTTCTGAATCCACGGTCAAACGCCCATGGGTTAAATTTAATGTTCTATTTTGCATCGAGCTAATTAATAATAAATTATGTGTGGCGATTAAAACAGTCACACCAACACGATTAAATTCTTCAAATAACTGCATAATTTCTGTAGAAAGCACGGGATCAAGATTACCAGTTGGTTCATCAGCAATTAATAAAGCGGGTTTGTTAACGATAGCTCTTGCGATACCAACGCGTTGTTGTTCGCCACCTGATAGCACAACAGGTAACAATTTTTCTTTATGTAATAATCCCACTTTATCCAATGCGGCATGAACACGGCGTCGAATATCATTGGGTGTAAAACCCGCAATTTCTAATGGTAAAGCAACATTATCAAATACCGAGCGATTCATGAGTAATTTGTGTTCTTGGAAAATAATACCAATGGAGCGGCGAATGAGACTAGCACGTGTAGGATTTAATCGGCTAAGATTATAACCACCAACAATTACATCACCTGCTGTACTGCGTTCTAAAGCAGTAATCAATTTTAATAAGGTGCTTTTGCCTGCACCACTATGCCCTGTCAAGAAAGCCATTTCCCCTTTTTCAATTGAAAAATTGATATCAAGCAAAGCTTCAAAGCCATTCGCATAACGTTTACTGACGTGGTTAAATTCAATCATGCTAGAAATCACTCGAGTAGTGGGTTGAGATGTTTCTAAGTATATCATTGGTTAAGGGTTTTTATAGTGTTATTGATAAGCACCGTATACCTCTCTCGGAGGACGACGAGAGAGAGAATGCTTCGTTGGAATAGAGCAACCAGTACTAGCACTCGAGTTAATAGAGTGCTAAAATTAAATTGGCACTCAACGATGTGGAGTGCTAGATAATGTAAAAGAGGTGTAAAAACAATGAGTTATAGCTTAAAGCGTTATGACAGTTTGGCCGTAGGTGATATTGATGGCTACATTCAACAAGTCTACCAATTGCCCTTACTAAGTGCCGAGCAAGAACAAGAAGTGGGCTTCCGTTGGTACGATAGTAAAGATACGGAGGCTGCGCGTCAGCTGGTTTTATCGCATTTACGTTATGTAGTGCATATTGCCCGCAGTTATATGGGTTATGGCCTTCTATTATCTGATTTAATCCAAGAAGGGAATGTAGGCCTTATGAAGGCAGTCAAACGTTTTAATCCAACCATTGGCGTGCGTTTAGCTGCTTTTGCTATTCACTGGATTAAAGCTGAAATTCATGAATTTGTGATTCGTAACTGGCGTATTGTTAAAATGGCAACCACAAAAGCGCAACGTAAACTCTTTTTTAACTTACGTCGCAATAAAAAACGCTTGGCATGGTTTACTGAAGAGGAAGTCCAAGAGGTGGCTAAAAATCTATCAGTCAGCCCGCGTGATGTGCGTGAAATGGAAAGCCGATTGCAAGGCCAAGATATTACCTTTGATTTACCAGAAGAACATGAAGATTTAACAGAAGGTCACGTTGCCCCAGTGCTCTATTTAGAAGATAAAAGAGCCGATCCTGCCCATTTGTTGGCAGAAGATAGGAATGAGCAGGATGAATCATACAAGCTCAAACAAGCCCTCGCAACGCTATCCTCACGCGAACAGGCTATCCTAGAACAACGTTGGCTGCTAGAATCTAAGACAACATTGCAAGAATTAGCTGACAGGTTTAATGTGTCACCTGAGCGCATTCGTCAAATTGAACAGCAGGCAATGAAGAAATTAAAAGAGCGTTTAGTAGAAGCCGCTTAAATTTATTTAACTTTTGCAAGGAATGATAAAGAATGGATTCGCAAAAAAAATATGCGCCGCTGTTTAGCTTTGAATTTTTCCCACCGCGCACGGTAGTTGGGGAAACGACGCTAGCAGCAACTGCCCAGCAATTAGCTGCACTTAACCCCGCATTTTTTTCGGTGACATTTGGTGCGGGCGGTTCTACCCAAAATCAAACCGTTGAAACGGTATTAAATTTACAGCGCACGACACCCATTTCTATCGCACCACATATTTCCTGTGTAGGCTCTAGTAAAGAAAGTATTTTTGGTTTGTTGCAAACCTATCAAGCTAATAATATTCGTCACTTAGTTGCATTACGCGGTGATCTTCCCTCTGGAATGATGAGTCGTGGCGAATTTAATTATGCAACCGACTTGGTGCGTTTTATTCGTGAAAAAACCGGTGATTTTTTTCATATTGATGTGGGCGCTTACCCTGAATTTCACCCACAAGCCTTTGATGCTATGAAAGATCTACAGCATTTTAAAGAAAAAATTCAAGCAGGCGCCAACAGTGCTATCACACAATATTTTTATAACGTTGACGCCTACGTCCATTATGTACAAGCTTGTGAATCAATTGGTATCGATTTACCCATCGTCCCTGGCATCATGCCTATCACCAACCACACCCAACTTGCCCGTTTCTCTGACAGCTGTGGTGCTGAAATCCCACGTTGGATCCGCAAGCGATTGGTATCATTAGGAGATGATAAAGAAGCTATCACGGAATTTGGTAGTGATGTGGTTACGGAATTATGCCGCGATTTGTTAGCCGCAGGTGCTCCAGGATTACATTTTTATACATTAAACAACGCGAAAGCGAGTGTAGAAATTTGGCAACGTTTAGGCCTATAAACTCCTTCCCCTCTCCCCTTGCGGGAGAGGGAAATGCAAGCGTAGCTTGTGAGGGTGAGGGGAAGCTACGAAGAAAGAAATTCTATTCCCCTCCAATCATTTTTTTTGTAGGCTTGCTTGTATCGCTCAACAGCAACCATTCCCATAAAGGCTGAACTTTAATTGTTACCGTTTTATTATTTACAACCATAGCGTCTTCATAGTTTTCATTTTCCGTCAATATCAATCCTGATGTTAACTGGTAAGTTTGCATAGCTTCCAACAAACCAGCATATTCGCGTTCTTTTGTTGCTTTCTCATGTAAAGTTTGCGTGACTTGAATAGCGTGCGTGACAGTGATACCTTGTTGTAACACAAAATCACATTCATTTTTCCCTTGATGATAAAAAATATCGCCTGCATTTCGTCGTTTTAATTCAATAAATACCATATTTTCTAAAAATCGACCTTTATCTTCCGATGATCTAAACCCTAAGATCTGAGCCATTGCCGTATCAATCACATAACATTTTTTAGGAGCAAGTAATTGTCTTTTTACAGAAAGATCATAACGATGCACCAAAAAAAACATATAACAATTTTCTAAATAATGACAATATTCTGCTACTGTAGTACCAGAAGCTAAACTTAATGTATTTTTTAAACTTCCATAGCTCATCATTTTGCCAATGTTACTGGATAAAAATAATACCAGTTCTTTTATAGGCCTTTCATTGGGAATATGATAGCGATTAATAATGTCTCGATAGATTATACTTTCGTACAACATGGTTAAATATTCAGTTTTTTCATTCTCTAAATATTCAGGAAATCCACCTTCTTTTTGATACTCATTGAGCCATTTTTTACGTAATGCTCTACTTGCTGTGTCTAATAAGTTGGTATCTTTTATTTTATGTTTTTTAGCGACACAATATTCATAGAAAGAGTAAGGATAAAGCTCAATGGCAATGTACCTGCCCGTCAAACGCGTGCCCAGTTCTTTGCTTAGCAGATTGGCATTAGAGCCTGTAATATAGATTTTATTTCCTTGATCATGTAAACGTCGAATAAAGCGCTCCCATCCTGGAATATTTTGTATTTCATCAAAATAAAACTTTTTTTGCACCCCATAAAGCTCTATGAAAACCTCTAAGAGTGCTTGAAAATTTTCCAAGGTAAATGGTACTAATCGTTCATCTTCAAAACTTAAATAAAAATCTTGTTCATCTTGAGTTTGACGTATTTGTTGCATTAAGGTTGATTTACCACAGCGGCGAATACCGGTGATAATAAGGACCTGAGAACCAGGTATAAATTGACTGATGTGAGCAAATTCTGAACGTGTGATTGCTTGCATTAAAGCTGGGTAGGTACGGCGTTGGTCTAGGATAATTTGTTTTAGCTGAAGGTGGGAAAGCATCATCATAGCTCAAAATCATAAATTGATAATAGAAGTATATTAGCATAAACCTCTATTGTCAATAGAGGTTTATAAGACTTTTCACTGCCGCCCCAACCACTCACTCACCATTTGCTGCTGTTCTGGCACCATCAATGACGGCATATGCCCACACTCAGGAATTTCTATAATGTCTAAATCAGTTTTAACTGCTTGCATACCAGTAATAATTTCAGGTGTTAGTAGTCGCGATTTTGACCCATGTAATAGTAAGGTAGGACATTGCACATATGGCCAGGCAGCCCAAAGGTTTAGGTCTTCATTGCGGTGTGCTAATAGATTGTTAACGATTTTGGGATCGTAAAGTCGTTTTAAAGTACCATCAGTTTGTACGGTATGATCCAACTCTGCCATTTTGCGAAATTGCTCGTCACTCAAATTACCCCATTCGGCGTAATTAATTTTAAAATAATTGGTCAATTCATCTATAGAATGAAAAATAGGTTCTTTTAAAAATCCTTGAATTAAATCTTCTAGTGCTATTTTGCTGATAAAAGGACCAATATCATTAAGAACGAGACGTTTAATCGGCGAAAAAGGAATAGCAGCTAAACTAAGGCCAATTAATCCACCCAACGAACTGCCGATCCAATTGGTTTCGGTAATTTGTAAGTGGGTAAGTAGCGTTGCCATATCTTGTATATATTGTGCTAGGGTATAGAAATTGGGATTGAGTAAACTATCGCTATGTCCTCGGCCTGCTAAGTCAGGGCATATTACACGGTAATCTTTAGCTAATACTTTAGCGATCTCATCAAAATCTCGACTATGGCGCGCTAATCCATGTACGCAAATGAGGGGAAAATTATTAGGATCTCCCCACTCATGATATTGAATGCGATGAAAGCCACATGGACTAAAAGCGAGATAGCTATGAGTGCGCATTATTGTGAAAAACTCCTTTTTCTACCAAGCAGGTATGGCTTGATGTTCAAATAATTTATTGGCTTCATCTACTACTTCTTGAGAATGTAACGCTTCAACCAGTTGTTGAATTCTTGGATCATCTTTTTCTGAAATACGCGTTACTATAAGATTAGCATAAGGTGAGTTTTTATCTTCCAAAAAGAGCGCATCTTTGCTAGGCATGAGTCCAGCTGCAACAGCATAGTTGGTGTTGATCACAGCAAGTGATACATCTTGTAATGTGCGTGGTAATTGTGCCGCATCCATTTCAATAAATTCGAGTTGTTTTGGATTGTCTTTAATATCTTGTTGAGATACCATCAATCCTTTACCCGGATCGAGTTTAATTAAACCGGCTTTTTGTAATAATAATAATGCCCTTGCATTATTGCTAGGATCATTAGGCAGAGTGACTTTGGCATGCTGGGGTACATCGTTAATATTTTTTATAGATAAAGAATAAATACCAACGGGATAAACGAAGGTTTTTCCTACAGCAACCAGTTGATAACCTCGGGCTTTAATGACCTCATCTAAATAAGGTTGATGTTGGAAAACATTAGCATCAATACGGCCATCATTTAATACTACATTGGGTGTGGCATAATCTTGGAATTCGACAATTTTAATATTAAGACCATATTTTGCATGGGCTACTTTTTTGGCAACCTGCATTAATTGAGTTTCAGGGCCTGCAATGGTGCCGACTAATAAAGTTTCTTTATCTTTTTGTTGACATCCTAGTAGGGCTAAACAAAAGCACAAAATAGCGGTTATTCGTTGAGTGAAAATCATGAAGTTCCTCCTTCTTTAGTTCCTGTAAAGACATCGAATCGTCGCGAACAATAATTGCCAATCATTTGGATAATTTGTACAAACACTATCAACAGTATCACGGTAATGATGAGAATGGGAAGATTAAAGCGTTGATAACCTTCATTAAAAGCCATACTTCCCAAACCGCCACCGCCCACAGCGCCCGCCATCGCACTGTAACTCACTAAAGTAATCAGGGTAACCACTTGTGCTTGAATAATTCCCGCCCATGATTCAGGCAAAATAACCTTAATAATGATATGCCATGGTGTTGCACCCATTGCTTGCGCAGCCTCTAATAACCCATCGGATAATTCATTAAAGGTATTTTCCATTAACCGGGCCACAAAAGGAATAGCCGCAATACTAAGGGGCACAATAGCCGCGTTGGTGCCTATTGATGTACCTATTAGGATGCGAGTTAATGGCATCAAGGCAATCATCAAAATAAAAAAGGGAAATGAGCGTAAGGTGTTTACCACAACTTCTAAACTATGATGTAACATTGGTTTTTGCCATAAACGGGGATGTTTTGTAGCAAAAAGAATGACCGCTAGCGGCAAGCCAAAAACAAAAGCAAAAAAGCCCGAGGCGATAACCATCCAGAGGGTTTCTAAACTGGCGTGCCATAATTCAATTAACATCCATTCAGACATAGCCAATCACCTCTACATTAACTTGATTATTGGTTAAAAATTGCATAATTTTTTGAATTTTTTCCTGATCAGTCGTCTGCAACTCAACAACCATAAATCCTAAACGTTTGTTTTGAATTGTTTCTAAATGTGCCTCCAAAATACTGGTTAATACACCAAAGTCAGTAGAAATTTGTGCAATTAATGGCTTTTCAGCACTTTCACCAAAGAAAGTACAATGTAATACGGTATGACTATTTTCCTTAGGAACGGAAGATAATCGTTGTTGCAAATGTTCTGGCATCGTGTCATGAAAAGTTTCATGAATTAATGCTTTTGTTGCGGCGGTTTTTGGCCGACCAAATATTTCAATGGCATGACCACTTTCAACAATTTTTCCACCATCCATTACAACCACTTGTTGTGCGATTTGTTTTATTACTTGCATATCGTGAGTAATTAATACAATCGTAATACCAAGGCGCTGATGAATTTCTTTTAAGAGATTTAAAATCGATTTTGTGGTTTGTGGATCTAATGCTGAGGTTGCTTCATCGCACAATAAAATAGAAGGATTTGTTGCAAGTGCTCTTGCAATCGCCACACGTTGTCTTTGTCCGCCACTTAATTGATCAACATGAGCGTGACGCTTTTCTGTTAATCCTGTTAAGGAAAGCAACGGTTCAATAATGGAATGAATTTCTTTTTTGCTTTTGCCAATAATTTCTAACGAGAAAGCAATATTGCTAAAAACATCGCGAGAGGATAATAAATGAAATTGCTGAAAAATCATTCCTATGCGTTGACGCATTTTGCGAAGTTCGCTGGCTGATAAGGCGAGCATGTCGCTATTATCCACTCGAATTTGACCACTATCAGGTCGTTCTAAGCAGTTGATACAGCGCAATAAGGTGCTTTTTCCAGCACCACTGTGGCCAATAATGCCAGCAATAGAGCCTGGTTCGACCGTTAAATTGATATCGTCAAGTGCGCAAAAGGTTTTATTTCCCTGCTGAAAATGTTTAGAAACGCTATTCAGAACGATCATTATGCTGTAAAACTCCAGGATTTTTTTATGATGATAAAGGATAGTAGTTTGAAGTACAAGGGTAAAAGCATTAACAATGCTGAGGAAATATCATCAATTTAGCATGTCCAGTGATAATGGCGATGAGGACTTATGAGTAGCGGTAGGAGTATTTCTTGCAGCACTAGCCTCTTTGGTTGGGGGCCTACTAGCCTCCTCTTCTACCTTAAAAGTTTCTTCGACATTAAAATATATATTTGATAACATTAATTTTCTAATCATATATTTTGGAGCGCATTTTTATGCAATATGAAGAAAATAAGACTTCTATTTCACGATTTAATGATAACGTCGAATATTATGCAAAATATCGACCTAACTATCCGCAAGAAGTTATGCAAATTATAAAAAATGAATTTTACCTTGATGCTGGCTCTTTAATTGCCGATATTGGTTCAGGCACAGGTATATTTACCAAATTATTATTAGACAAAAAATACCAGGTTTTAGCTATAGAACCTAACACACCAATGCGCCATAAAGCAGAGCAAGATCTTTCACATTATACTAATTTTACAAGTTATGCGACAACAGCAGAGGCGACAGGGTTAGACGAAAATAGTATAGATTGTATTACGGTTGCAACAGCTTTTCATTGGTTTAATAAAGATGCAGCCAAAAAAGAATTCTTACGAATACTAAAACCTGATGGTTGGTGCTTGCTCGTTTGGAATTTAAGAGACGTGGAAGCATCGCCTTATATGCGCGATATGGAAGCGTTATTTAAACAATACGGTATTGACTATACAACAAGTGCTGCTGAAAAGATGGATGAAGCTGCTGTAGTTAATTTTTTCAAACCAACAGAAGTTACTATTGCCCAATTTTCTAACCATCAACTTTTTGACTGGGAAGGATTAAAGGGGCGATTATTATCTATTTCTTATCTGCCTAAACCCGGCATGCCAGACTATGAAGAAATGGAGAGCGCGTTTAAACGTATTTTTGATAAATACCAAACAAATGGGCAGATTGCTTATCAGTATCAAACGAAATGCTATTATTCGCAGCTTAAACTGAAATAACACAATTAAACGTAGTGCTTCACGTGATCCCGAGCGTAGCAAAGGATCTCTTGTTAAGCGTATGAGATAATTCAACCACGAGAAATTTTTGACTTCATAACACGATCTTTTTCCCGTAGCCAATCCTTTTCTTTCAAACTGGCGCGTTTATCATATTCCTTTTTACCTTTGGCAATACCAACAGCCACTTTAACGTGATTATTTTTCCAATATAATTTTAAAGGAATCAAGGTATACCCTTTCCGCTCCACAGCGCCAATTAATTTGGCAATTTGTTCACGGTGTAATAATAATTTACGGGTGCGAATCGGATCGGCAACCACGTGGGTTGAGACAGTTTGTAATGGGGTCATTTGCCCACCTATCAGCCAGATTTCTCCATCTTTTATCAAAACATAGCTTTCTGATAATTGGACGCGCCCGGCGCGGATACTTTTTAATTCCCAACCGAGCAACACTAACCCTGCCTCAAAGGTTTCTTCTATGGCATAATCATGACGTGCGCGCCGATTAACAGTAATCGTATCGTCGCCAGGGGATTTTTTCTTACTATTCATGGCCTATACTGTAAATTAATAAAATTAAAGGTAATTATATCATTAAATGACAGCTATTACCCGACACGTCATAGTACCCTATACATCAACACAAATGTATCAGCTTGTGGATGATACCTTGCGTTATCCAGAATTTTTGCCTTGGTGTGCTTCAAGCAAAGAAGAAGGGCGTACTGAGGATGAGGTGATGGCTACTTTAGTTTTATCATTTAAAGGGATACATAAATCATTTACTACCCGCAATCGGTTGCAGCCGCATAAAATGATTGAGATACAATTAGTTAATGGCCCGTTTAAGCATTTACATGGCTTTTGGTCGTTTGAGCCATTAGGTGATGGAGGATGTAAAGTTTCCTGTTCCTTAGAATTTGAATTTAATGCGCATTTCTTAAGCTTTGCCTTTGCTAAAATATTTGAGCATATTGCGAGCAGTTTAGTCGATGCCTTTAGTAAACGAGCTGTCGCCATATATGGTTAATCAGCATGGATAATCAACTCAGTATTACTGTTATTTACGCTACTCCCGATCGCCAATGGATTGAGTCGTTGCAAATTCCTGCAGGCACTACTGTGCGTCAAGCATTACAATTGTCTCGCTTGCCTCAACAAGTCAGTGATTTAAAAGTTGAAACACAACCCATTGGAGTTTTTGGACAAGTTGTTGACCATGATTATGTATTGCAAAATGGCGATAGGTTGGAAGTTTATCGCCCGTTGCTTGCCGATCCTAAGGAGGCAAGACGATTACGAGCGAAGGGAAAACGTTAAGGTAGACCTATTCAATCGTCTTTTCAGGCAATGGCGTATATTTTCTAACTTCTTCTACCACATCGTCTTTGAAAAACACGACAACTTGATAGCGGGAAGGTTCGCCACGATTGGGCTTGGCATCGTAAATATAATCCCATTGGTTCTGATGGAACGTATCAACTAGCATCGGTGGTCCAAGAATAAATTGGACTTGTTCCTTGGTCATACCAGGCTCAACTTTTGCGACAGTTTCTTCAGATAGGATATTACCTTGAACGATATCAGGCTTATAAACAATATAATCACAGCCACCTAATAGGCACAATCCGGTAAAGAGTATTATAAAACGCAAAAAAAGCATGGTATATCCTAGCTATATTAGAAAAGTGATATTATATTACACAGGTTAATGCCTAAAACTCAATGATCATTAGCTAATTAGTGGGGTTGCTATGGATAATAAAGAGCTTCGTAAAGCAGGTCTGAAGGTAACTCTGCCTCGTCTTAAGATATTAGAAATTTTAGAAAATGCGAAGATTCGTCATTTAAGCGCGGAAGAAGTGTATAAATCACTTATCGCTGCAGGCGATGATGTTGGGTTAGCTACGGTTTATCGTGTATTGACACAGTTTGAAACAGCCGGCTTGGTCACGCGTCATAACTTTGAAGGCGGTCACTCAGTATTTGAACTAAACCAAGGTGAGCATCATGATCATTTGGTTTGTGTTAAATGTGGCAGAGTGTTGGAGTTTATTGACGAGGTGATTGAGGCACGTCAAATGGAAATTGCTAGGTCGCGTGGGTTCCAAATAACCGATCATTCGCTAAATATTTACGGCATATGTGAAAAGTGTCAGGCAGAAGCATAAAGATAAAACACCTCTCCCCTTGCGGGAGAGGTCGACCACGCTTTGCGTGGGCGGGTGAGGGGGCGATCTTTCTACGCAGAAAATATTGCGAGTAAAACAGGATTTTTTCTTCGTAGCTTTCCCCTCACCCTCGCAAGCTTTGCTTGCATTTCCCTCTCTCACAAGGGGAGAGGGGGTTTATGGTGACGAGTTTATTCCACAAACCTCTTGCTGTGCGTTTATCTCCACCACAATAAGCCAGTAAAAAACACCAAGCATCTTTGTTGCTCCAATCTATTGCACGTCTATACAGTGTGCTCAAATCCCGTTTAATCGCCTGCCAACGCCATAAAAAACGGCGGGTTTTTTCCAGATCAATTAAACACACTTCATTTTCTCGAATAAAAATATGTTTAGGGTAAAGTGAATAATGCATCCATCCTTTATCATGCAGATTCTTAATTAACTGCGCTACTTGCCGAATTATAAAATAACGTTTTTTGATGGAGGGCTTGGTCGTATCTCGCCAGGTATTAATATCAGTATAATTATCCAATGCTAAAGTAATTAAAATAGCGCAACTATCCCCCTGCTCCATTGATTTTTCAAAATAAATGGGAGTGAGCGTAGCAATGTTTACTGCATGGTAGCTATTACACGCATAAAATTCAGCTTCACAAGCAAATAATTTTCGCCACCAACCATTCCACCAACGTCGTACCATATAGTGCTGTTGTTTTTTTATATAGACTAATTGCTGGTTGCCATTGGGAAGTTGCAATAATTTAGTGCCAACAACGCTGCATCCTTTTCCTTGCTGGTTAGGGTTATCTACTAAATCAATAGCCGTTTGCCATAATGCGTGAAAAGTATCTAAGTGATTAAAAGCAAGAATGGATTGCCAATCAGGTGCGATAAAGGGAGTATTAGGGGTGTTGATCATTGTTATCGTGGTCAATCGTTCGGCCTGTTTTTGTGCTTTTGTCAGTGTAAATCGTTCTTGTAACAAGCTCATCCGATTTGTTTTTGTTAAAAAATCGGCTTCTGATATAAGCTACAAGGTATAAAATACCACCAACTAATGCACCGAGTATAAATAGCCATGAGAATAAGACTAAGCTAAAAAATGCAGCAATTAGCATAATGCCAAGGTAAAAAAATGGAGTAAATTTTAAAAGCCAATCACGCATAATATCACCTTGTTAACGATAAAATAGTTTTCCATTGTAAAGCGGTTAATGGGGTAATCGATAAGCGATTACCTTTTCGTAAAATTAATAAATCATTGAGTGCAGCAGGTTTTTTAAGTTCATCTAAAGTAATTATTTGTGGAAACAAATCAATTAATTTGACATCTACCATTAACCAACGCGGATTTTTAGAATCACTTTTGGGATCAAAATAAATCGATTTAGGATCAAAAGCGGTCATATCCGGCGCTGCTTTACTCACGATTTCTATAGTACCTACAATGCCAGGTATTTTGCAACTTGAGTGATAAAAAAAAGCCTTATCACCGATTTGCATTTCATCACGCATCATATTGCGTACTTGATAATTACGCACACCATCCCAATGTTCGGTTTGGTGTTTGCATTGTTGCAAATCGGTGATAGCAAATGTGGTAGGTTCGCTTTTCATCAACCAGTAGCGCATAAAAAGTTTCTCCCTACCATCAACGATCTATTTTTCACTATTACATTTACTATAAACCCATTTTGCTAATCCAATCGCTACTATAAGCCCAATAATTTCAGAGGTACCCATGAAGTCAGGACCGACGATAGCTAATGCATTAGGATCTTGATAGATAGAGAATGGAATTGCAAGGAAAACGCCCATTAAAGCCGCTCCTGCCACCATACCACTATTTAACAACATACCATTATGTTCAACTTTATCTAATTTTTCTGCCGACTCGCCTGCTTTTTCGCGGCGATTTAAATTACGCATTAAATAAAAAGCAATAATACCGCCGACAACTAAAGACATACAGGTTCCGATAGGTAAATAAATACCGGTACCAATAGCAATGGGTGATAAGTGCCAGCCTTTCTTTTTAAATATCCAGTTAAAGGCAACCGCAGAAAATCCTAAAATAAGCCCAGTGCTCAATAAAGCCCAAGGAATATTTTGTGAAAATACGCCAGTAGCAATAGAGGTTAATACTTGTGCTTGTGGTGCTGATAATACATGAGCTGGATCCATACCAGGATGTGGTAATACATCACCCAAACCATAAGCATTGAGCAATAAATTTAACACGGGTGGAGTAAGAGCCGCTGCAATGGTCACACCTAACAATAAAATAACCTGCTGCTTCCAGGGCGTAGCACCTACGATTTGCCCTGCTTTTAGATCTTGCATCGTATCATTGGCAATTGCTGAGGCACTTGCCACGATACCACCGATCACGATAGCAAAAGCCGCTGCTGCAGTCGCTTTTTCGCCGAATAAGGTGTGTCCACCAAACACGAAAAATAAAATCAGCGAAATAATTAATACGGAAGACAATGTCATGGCAGAAATAGGGCTAGAGGATGATCCGACTAATCCGACCATGTAACCGCAAATGCAAGAAAATACAAAGCTTGCTACCAAAGCGTAAATTATCGTTAATGACAATGTTTTCCAATAAAGCGCATCGGAGCTTGTCATGAGTTGATCTGTTAATGCATGATCTAAAATAAAATAAACAGGTATAATTAAGAGTAATGTTCCCCAAAATACAAAAGTAATCGGTACATCGCGATCGGTACGTGGCGCTTGTACATTACTGCTTGCTTGTTTAATAGCTGTTAAAGAAGCTTTTACGCCGATAATCATGGGTTTGATTAGGCTAAATACAATAGAAATACCACCAGCTAATAAAACGCCAACACCAATAAAGCGTGCTTTTTCTGTGCTCCAGATATAATAAGCCCAATCAGTTGGCGTGCCTGTTTCAGGTAAGCCAATGATTAATCCTAGAGCAGGCACAAAAACTAACCAGCATAATAAAGCGCCCAATAAAATACTGGCGCAAATAACTGGCCCAATAATATAGCCGGCGCCAATTAATGCTGGGGCAAATCCAAAGCCAAATCCTACGACGGTACTACCTGCTTTAAACCATAAAGCCGCACTTTCAGCGACAACTTTTAAACCCGTTTGAGCAAAACTAATGACAGCACCAACACCGCCACCCCATAATAAGTAACCAACATCATTGGATTTTTTCACACTAGCGCGTAATACGTTACCAACAGCAGTACCTTCTGGGAAATGTAAGCCAGGATCGGTTAGCAATACACGACGTAAAGGAATGGAGAAAAGCACGCCTAAATAACCACCGACACAAGCAATTAATACGGTTTCCCAATATAAAAAGCTTTGCCAATAATGCATTAAAATCAGTGCTGGTATGGAGAAAATAATACCTGATGCCAGCGCAGAACCAGATGAGGTTGCCGTTTGCACAATATTAACTTCTAATACATTAGAATTTTTAAAGAGGCGTAATATAGCCATTGCCATTACAGCAGCTGGAATAGAGGCAGAAATAGTTAAGCCGACTTTTAATCCTAAATACGCATTCGCAGCAGTTAAAAAGGTTGTTAAAATTATGGTTAATATAATTACGCGAAATGTGATTTCTGGTAATGATTGACTTGCTGGAATTAAAGGTTCAAAGGTTATTTTATCTCGCTTCTGCTCTCTTGGTCCGCTCATTTCATATTTACTCCACTTTTTTATTAAAATTACGTGAGTGTTGTAGCATAGATTAGCATGGTGTAATCCGGCTACGGCTCGTTTCAAAAAACCTAATAAGTTTTAACCCCATTTGCGCTCGCTACCAATAAAACATCGGCGTGGCGTTTAGCAAATAATCCATTACTAACTACACCAGTGATTTGGTTAATAGTTTCTTCCATTTGCAAAGGATTGGTTAAATCTAAATGATGAACATCCAAAATAATGTTGCCATGATCAGTAACAAAACCTTCGCGATAAGCAGGATCACCGCCTAATTTAACCAATTCGCGTGCCACATAGCTTCGTGCCATAGGAATAACCTCTACAGCTACCGGAAAGGCACCAAGTACATCTACTAATTTTGTCTCATCAATAATACAGATAAATTTTTTGCTATTGACGGCTACAATTTTTTCGCCAGTAAGCGCGCCACCACCACCTTTGATAAGGTGTAAATGTCGTGTGGCTTCATCCGCACCATCAACATACAAGGGAATATTCTGTACACTGTTCGGATCGATAATCGGCAATTGTAGTGCTTTTAATTTAGCTTCACTAACTTTTGAGCTTGCTACCACGCCTTCAATTTTATGTTTGACATCGCGCAGCGCATCGATAAAATAATTCACCGTCGAACCAGTGCCAATACCTATAATCATATCATCTTCGATATAAGATATAGCAGCAAGAGCTGCTTGTTTTTTATAATCATTATTATTTAGACTCATGCAATACCTCTTACCTTTAACACACCCTCTATTTGTTGTAATTGATGGAATATATCGTCCGTTGGTTTGTTATCAACATCAATAATTGTATACGCTATTTCCTGACGCGATTTATTTAACATATCGATGATATTTAAATGGGCCCTAGCAAGAACTCGAGATATTTGCTCAATCATGCTGGGCACATTGGAGTTGCTGATAGCAATTCGATAGCTATTTGGTGATCGTGCCAGATGAATTTCAGGAAAATTAACTGCATTAGTAATATTCCCTGTTTCTAAATAATCTTGTAATTGATGTGCTGCCATCACCGCGCAATTGGTTTCCGCTTCTTCCGTTGAAGCGCCTAAATGAGGTAAGGCAATAACACGCGGGTTATTTTTAAATAAACTTGCTGGAAAATCGGTAACATAATAGGCTAAATGCTGATTTGTTATTTGCTCTAACACCGCAGCAGCATCAACGACTTCTGCACGAGAAAAGTTAAGTAAAGTGCTATTTTTTGGCATTTTACTTAAACGTTCTTTATTAAGTAAACCTTTGGTTTCATTAACGAGAGGAATATGAATGGTTACATATTCTGATGCAGATAATAAACTATCAAGGCTCGTTGCTTGTTCAACTTCAGCGGATAATTCCCAGGCGCGTTTAATACTAATATCAGGATCATACCCGATCACGCGCATACCAAGTGCAATGGCGGCATTCGCAACACGTACACCAATGGCACCTAAACCAATAACGCCTAATGTTCGGTGAGGTAATTCTTGACCACTAAATTGTTTTTTGCCTTGTTCTACTTGCTCTTTAATAATTTTTTCATCTTGTGGTAATTGCTGTACAAAAGACCACGCTTGACAGATATGGCGGCTTGCCAACAATAATCCTGCCAACACCAATTCTTTTACCGCATTAGCATTTGCGCCTGGCGTATTAAAGACAGGGATACCACGTGCAGTTAATTCTGCAACAGGAATATTATTTACACCCGCACCCGCTCGCCCAATCGCTTTTACAGAAGCATGAATTTCTTCTAATTGTAATGGATGGGAGCGTAATAAAATCGCATCAGGGTTACTGCAATTATCGCTGACTTGGTAATGATGTGCCTTTAGTACGTTTAATCCTTCAGCGCAAATATTATTAAATGTTTTAATTGAGCAATCCATTTTTAATCCTTTAAATTATTATGAGGCATGGCATCGAATAAAGGTCCAATAATCCTATATTCTTCTACCACTTCCCCACCAATTAAATGTTGTTGAATAATTTTCTCTAGCACCGCAGGCGAACACGAGTGATACCAAACACCTTCTGGATAAACCACCGCGATGGGCCCTTGTTGGCAAATACGTAAACAATTAGCCTTGGAACGATAAACCTCACCGGTTTTTGTCAAATTCAGCTCTTTTAAACGTTCTTTAAGATAATGCCATGACTCCATTCCTGCCGCATGAGTGCAACATTTTGGTTTTGTTTGCTCACAACAAAGAAAAATATGACGTTTTAGGTGATTAATACCTAAACCGATGGTAATATTATCCAGTGTTTTTTCCATAGTATTATGCTCTTTGCAGAACAGCTTGCTGTTAGCCGCCCGCCGCTAGCCCGAACCTATCACCTTATCACAAAGTGGCACGGATCGGTAGTAGCTATTAGTTGATTAACTTTTGAGAGGATTGTTCGATGTCCAACATGTACCCTGACTCACCTTTAGGCAAGGTTAGCTCTTACATTGATACCTATACCCCATCGTTGTTATACCCTATTGCGCGGGATGAAGGTCGCGAGTTGATTGGTGTTCAAGGTGAGTTGCCATTTAAAGGATATGATGTTTGGAATGCGTATGAACTTTCTTGGTTAAACAGCAAAGGCAAACCAATTAATGCCTGTGGGGAATTTATTCTTTCTTGTGAAACACCAAAAATAGTTGAATCCAAATCGCTTAAGTTATATTTAAATTCTTTTAATATGAGCCGCTTTGATTCTATAGAACAAGCTCGACAAACAATGATAAAAGATTTATCTGAAGTCATTGAAAATGAAATGATAGTTAATCTTTTCCCTGTAGAGCAAATTGAAAGAAAACCCTCGATTTATAATACCTTATTTGCACCGAATGCAGAGAGCATTTGCCTTGATAATCTCGATGTCTCCTGCGAGCATTTTAAACCAACTCCTAATTTACTCCAATGCGAGACTACCGTTCAAAAACAAGTCTTTTACAGCCACTCCATGCGCTCTAAATGCTTAGTTACCGCGCAACCGGACTGGGCTTCGGTATTTATTGAATATCATGGTCCGAAACTGGTTCCTGAATCTTTATTACGTTATATCGTTTCTTATCGTGATCATGAAGAGTTTCATGAACAATGTGCGGAGCGTATGTTTATGGATATTACACGGTTAGCTAATCCGAGTGAGCTCAGTGTATTTATTCGTTATACGCGTCGTGGTGGGATTGATATTAATCCATTTCGTACGAATAAAGATGTTAAAGAATATAAAAATCTGCGTACGGTTAGGCAGTAGTTTTTAAATTAATTTTGAATTTAAAAGCGATACTGAAACAAAATGTTGTAAAACCCACCTCTCCCCTTTGTGGGAGAGGTCGACCGCGCTTTGCGCGGGCGGGTGAGGGGGCGATCTTTCTACGTAGAAATAATAGCAGTTAACCCCAGTACAATTTTTTTCTTGAAAAATTGTACTGCTCACATACTCTATTTAGCACAAGGAAATATTCATTTGCCTACATTCACTATTAAAAAAAGCAAAGAAACCACCACAATAGCTTTGCAGCTATCAGATTGCATTGCAAAAACTTACATTTCTCAAGAAAATGAAAAATGTAAAGGTAGAAATGTGCTGAGTCATTGTAATATTGTTGGTGAGGTTGCACGTGAACTTATAAATCGTATGCCTGATTGGTTGCGTGTAAAATTATTTCCAGCAGGTTCGGAGTTAGTTGCTGGCGCTCATGATACAGGAAAAATTAGTCCCACTTTTCAAGAGAAAATTTATCGTGGTACTGAGCGTTATGAGTACAATTCAAAGTCTGAACTTGAGCATGCAGATCCTCACATAGAAACTGAATTGGGTGGGCACGCTGGTGTGAGTCAAGCTGCAACCGAAAAAATGGCTGTTGGAAAATATATTCCCGAAATTCTTGGTCAACATCATGGGTATTCGCCTCCATTAGGTTATCGAAAAGCAGACGATGAATGTTTTGGTGGAAAAACTTGGCAAGCAAGACGAGAAGAATTTATCGAAACATTAAAACAAGCTTTAAATTGTGATTGGCCAACGATAACAAGTTCTTTGCAGGCACGTGTATTAGCCGGATTAACAACGGTTTCAGATTGGATAGGTTCGAGCTCACCGTTTGAAAATCCAGATTACGATTGGCATACTTTAATTCCAAAGGCTTTAGACGATGCTGGTTTTGTTCAGCCCAAGTTACTATCAGGATTAACCTTTTCCGGTATATTTGGTTTTTCACCTCGTGAGCTACAGCAAAAACTTATTGAACACGCCAATCAACCAGGAGTTTATATTTTAGAAGCCCCAATGGGCTATGGTAAAACTGAAGCAGCTCTTTATGCAGCTTATCTTGCTATGGATACCGGAAAGGCAACAGGTATTTATTTTGCATTACCTACCCAATTAACTTCAGATAAAATTCATGATCGTGTTAACCAATTTTTGCAGAAAATATTATCTTCAGATTGTCGCCATCGTCGCGCTTTGCTTTTGCATGGAAATGCTTGGTTAACAGAAACTGAAATGGGTGAAGAGGGAAAACCAGGCGGCTCCTGGTTTCAATCTGGCAAGCGAGGTATCCTTGCACCCTTTGCTGTAGGTACCATCGATCAAGCATTAATGGCAGTTATGAATGTTAAACATGGTTTTGTGCGTACATTTGGTTTGGCAGGCAAAGTTGTTATTCTTGATGAAGTGCATAGTTACGATACTTATACGGGTACTATTTTAAATAAATTAGTGGAAGCTTTGCGTTCAATTGAATGTACAGTGATTATTCTGAGTGCAACTTTAACCCAAGAGCGCCGTTATGATTTGTTAGGCACTAAACCTACAAATGAAAACTACCCTTTAATATCATCGCTACCCAATAATCAAACCTTGCAAGAAGTTGAGGTTGAACCATTAGTTAATAGTGAGATTGCCATTAATTTTATTCACGATGACAATCGGGCAATTGATGAAGCACTAGAGCGAGCTGAACAGGGCCAACACATTTTATGGATTGAAAATACAGTAGATAATGCACAAAAACAATTTAGACTGCTTGCTGCAAAAGCAGCGGGATCGAATATTGAGTGTGGTTTATTGCATTCACGATTTTTAAAAAATGATCGTGCTAAAAACGAGGATAATTGGGTTCGGTTATATGGTAAAGAAAATCCTATTGAGCGCCAATTAAAAGGCCGGATTTTGATTGGTACACAAGTATTGGAACAATCGCTTGATATTGACGCAGATTTTCTTATTACACGAATATGCCCTACCGATATGCTTTTACAACGCTTGGGCCGTTTATGGCGACATCAAACTACTGTTAGACCAGCAAGTGCTCGTCAAGAAGTTTATATACTTGCGCCGCATTTGACTGATGCTATAGAGAATCCAGAAAAAGCCTTTGATAATACGGCTCGTGTATACAGCCCTTATATTTTGTGTCGGAGTTTGGCTGTATGGAAAGACCTTAAAAAAGTAATATTACCAATGCAAATTCGTCAACTTATTGAAGAAACCTATGTTGAGCAGATTGACCTTGAACCGCTTTGTCGTTATAAGGCGGATCTCATAAAAGTTAAAAATAAATTAGCAGGATTAGCATTAGTTGGTTTGTCCCAAGGGGGAAAAACTTTGCCTGAGAATAAAGCAAGCACACGTTATAGCGAGCAAGATACGGTGGAAGTATTATTGATCAAAGCGTTTCAGCACAGGGATGATAAATCAGGTACAGATATAACATTTTTGAATGGGGAGCAAATTTTTTTATTATCTAATTGTAAAGCACAAAAAAAACAAGTATGGTTTGAGAATGCTGTTAAACTCATGCAAAATACGATATGTGTTGCAGAACATTTAGCGCCAGCACCGATTGCGATTAAAAATTTAGGTTGGTTAAGTGGTTATATATATCTTGGTGATCCTTTAAAAGAAGAGGCTTTATTGCGTGTTGCACTAGTGCGTGAAAATGGTGAAGTAGTTGGGTTGCATTCTGGGGTAACAGTAACAAAATATGCTATTTGTTATGATGATAGATTAGGCCATCAAACCAAAAAACAATAAATAAAATAAGGTGTAACATGAACACGGAAGCTCGATTTAATTTAATTGATGAACCATGGATACCGATCGTTGATATTGGTAATGTCAGCTTGCAGCAGTTATTTACCGAACAACGTTATCGTGCATTAGGTGGTAACCCCGTGCAAAAAATTGCGCTAACAAAATTGTTGTTGGCTATTGCGCAAGCTGCTTACACACCAGAAGATGATGAAGATTGGTCGTCATTGGGTGCAATGGGCATGGCAGAAAAATGTGTTGCTTATTTGAAAAAATGGCATGACAGGTTTTGGTTATATGGTGAAAAACCTTTTCTACAAATGCCAAAAATTGCAACAGCAGAAATACAACAGTTTGGTGCGGTTTTACTAGGAGTTTCCACAGGTAATACGACTGTTTTAACTGAAACACAAGTTGAAAAAAATTTAAGTGATGCAGAAAAGGCATTATTAATCATTTCGTTAATGGGTTTTGGGTTGGGTGGGAAAAAAACTGATAATAGTGTTGTGTTATCACATGGTTATTGTGGGAAAACTAATGAAAAAGGAAAACCATCTTCCGCAAAATTTGGTCCGTCAATTGGATATATGGGGTTTATGCATAGTTTTTTACTAGGAGACTCTATATGGCAAACGCTTTGGTTTAATTTATTTACAGCAGAACAGTTAAAACAACTGTCAACTTATCCTAATGGCCTTGGTATTGCACCATGGGAACAGATGCCAGATGGCGAGTATTGTGAAGCAGCACGGGCATTACAAAAAAGTTTAATGGGTAGATTAGTGCCACTTTCAAGGTTTTGCTTATTGATAGAGCACGGATTGCACTATTCAGAAGGAATTGCACATGATGGATATAAAGAGGGTTTGGTTGATCCAAGTATGGCTGTTAAGTTTTCAGGGAAAGATCCTAAAGTGATTTGGATTGATCCTGAAAAACGACCCTGGCGATATTTAACTGCATTGCTTAGTTTTATCGCTTCTGGTAGTGGAAGTGATTTTGATTGTTTTCAAGTTCGCCTTTGTTTAGGTAGAGCAAGGCCGTATGCGCAAGCTTTGGGCATTTGGTCGGGTGGGCTTCGTGTCAGTAGTAATGCGGGCGAACAATTTGTGTCAGGAACGGATGATTTTGTAGAGTCCAACGTAATCTTAGATAGTGAGAATTTGGGAAAATTGTGGTTTGAATATCTTTCATCTGAAATGGAAAAGTTAAATGATTTATCTAAAACAGTTTATTCTGCTACTTTAAATTATTTTAAAAAACAAAAGATGGATGGTGATGATAAGGCAAAAATGGCGAGCAATTTATTCTGGCAACTCTGTGAGCATAAATTTGAAGATTTATTGGTTGCGTGTAATCCCCCGTATCAATTAAAACCAATGCGTAAAGTTTTTGCGCACTATGCTCGTCAAGTCTATGACCACTTTTGCCCAAAAAATACGGCTCGTCAGTTAGATACTTGGGCTGAATGCCAACCTAATTTGAAACAATATTTTAGCTAAAAAGATGTGAGGAATTATGAATAATCAAGCAGAAAAACCAAAACGCACACAAGCTTTTGTAACTTTTATTATTGAACGTATTAAAAAAGATAAGGGCATTGCAGCAACTTTACGCCGTGCTGATAACCCCGCCACAGAGTATCAAAGCTGGGAGCAATTGGCCGCTTTCAATATTGATTTAGATAAGCCGTATCTGCGTTTACCTTACGCAACAGTGGCAGCAGCTATAGCGAGAGCAAAGCTTGAGCAAAATGGTACTGCTGGTATTGGTCGAATATTAGCTAGTTGCTATGAAGACGGTAATAAAAGTGATCAAGCTAAAGCTAAGCTACGTCGTTTACTTGCTTGTGATTCTGTTGACGAAGTTTGTCGTATATTACGCCCTATTTTTAGCCTTGCTGAATCACGGAGTAAATTAACGCTAGATTTTGGACGTCTATTAGAGCAATTATTATATTTCCACCAAAATAGTCAACAGGTGAAAGCAAAATGGGCACAAGATTTCTATTTCCACTCAGATCAAACTGAGGAGGCTGCATGATTGCTAGTTTATTGAGCCTCTCCCGAGCAGACATAAAAGCTTTACGAGTTACGGATGCTTATTCTGTGCACCGTGTAGTTTACAGTTTGTATGAAGATATTAGAAGTGAGGCAGAAAAGCAAATCAGCGCACCAAGTGGAATTTTGTACGTTGATAAAGGGGGCGAATGGAACAAAAGAAAGATTTTAATGCTTTCTAATCGATCACCACGCCAACCCGAATATGGGCAAGTAGAGAGTAAAGTTATTAGTGATGCTTTTTTGCAGCATGATCATTATGGTTTTGAAGTTGTTATCAATCCCACAAAGAGAGACAAAAAAACTGGTAAAACCGTTGCACTTATGGGGCGTGAAGTAATTGCTCAGTGGTTTATTAATAAAGCCGCAGATTCATGGGGTTTTACTATTCATCCACAAAGTTTACAAATCGGCAATGTCGGTGTAAAAACTTTCGAAACAAAAGGTCATGCCATCACGCAAGCTAGTGCAACATTGCTAGGTAAATTGTCTATTACTGATCGAGATCGATTTATACAAAGTTTTCAGCTAGGTATAGGACGAGGTCGTGCTTTTGGTTTTGGTTTATTACAACTCGTTCCTTTGTAAGACTTATTTAATTTTTATAACATTCATATGAGGTAAATTTAATGAACCTAGATAATCCGTTTAAAAACACACGTATAGAGTTTCATATTCTTCAATCATTTCCGGTAACTTGTTTGAATCGAGATGATGTTGGAGCGCCCAAAACTGCAGTAGTTGGTGGTACTACTCGGGCACGGGTAAGTTCACAATGTTGGAAACGACAAGTACGTTTAGAAATGCATAATTTTGGTGCAAGATTAGGCATTCGCACAAAAAAGATCAGCCAATATATTGCGAATGCATGTTTAAATGTTGGAGCTACTGAAGAGCAAGCAAATGCTTGTGGTGATGCTATTGCTTTAGCACTAGCGAAAGACACACTGCATTTTTTAACATTAACTGAAGTTCAAGCTTTTGCCGATTTTGCTAAGGAACAAAATTTTGATAATAAGAAAATTAAAGATAAAGACATTTATAAATTGGCTAAAAAAGTATTTAACCCTTTCATTGATGGCTTAGATATCGCATTATTTGGTCGTATGGTGGCACAAGCAGCTGAATTAAACGTTGAGGCTGCAGCGTCTTTTGCTCACGCTATTTCCACTCATAAAGTGAACAATGAAGTTGAGTTTTTTACTGCCCTAGATGATTTACAAGATGAGCCTGGTTCTGCACATATGGGAAGTTTAGAGTTTAACTCAGCTACTTATTATCGTTATGTAAGTCTTGATTTAGGTCAATTATGGCAAACATTAATGGGTGAAGGTATGGTTGAAGCAATTGAGACATTCACCAAGGCTTTATTTGTGGCTGTACCTAATGCGCGTCAAACTACTCAGTCAGGTGCCTCTCCTTGGGAATTTGCTAAGATATTCGTCCGTAAAGGACAACGTTTACAAGTTCCTTTTGAAACTGCAATTAAATCTACAGCTGGTGGATTTTTGCAGCCTAGTATCAGTGCTTTAAAAGATTATTTATTAAAAAAGGAAAAATTGGCTGGTTCATTGTTTGGTAAAAAAGATGAATATACTTTTGGAGAAGATGAAAATTTTAGTATTGATGATTTAATAATGGCTTTTAAAAATAATGTTATTAATTTAATACCTAATTCTACAGATAGTAAAATTGAAGGTCTTGCTAAGTATGGGGTTGAGGCATGAGTAATTTGCATTTATTGTTGTGGTTGGAGGCACCGTTACAATCTTGGGGGGTGGATTCAAAATTCAGTCGTAGAGATACTTTGAATTTTCCAACTAAATCAGGGGTATTAGGTTTGTTGTGCTGTGCTTTAGGTGCTGCTGGTGAACAATGTGAGTTATTAGCACGTTTAGCATCACTAAATCAATGTGTTCTTTCCTTTATACGGGAATCAGCCGAATCGGAGCTATTATTAAGGGACTTTCATATGGTGGGTAGTGGTTATGATCCTCAAGATAAGTGGCAAAACTTATTAGTTCCCAAAACAAGTGAAGGAACGAAGGCTGTTGGTGGTGGTACAAAGATGACATATCGATACTATTTGCAAGATACTTATTTTGCGGTTGTATTAACAGTACCCGATGATATGGGAAAGACTTTAGCAAACGCATTACAAAATCCGGTGTGGGATTTGTATTTGGGACGTAAGAATTGTGTGCCTACGGATTTTATTTATCGTGGCTTATATGATTTTGAAAGTGATGCATTAGATCAAGCACTTAATATTGCACACGAAAAGGAATTAGTAGAAAATTTTCGTGTATTAGACGGTGAGCATAATGGCGAAGTTTTAATTTTAAATGATGTGCCTTTACAGTTTGGAACGAGTAAGCGATATCGTGATCGCCGAGTTACCGTGATTTCATCATGAATCAAGTTACTATTGAAAAAAAGGAAGCCTCACGTCTCCTTATAAAAGTTACACGTGATACATTACCGCAAGTAAAAGATAAATATCCTTTTATTTATCTGGAACGGGGGCGTTTAGAAATTGATGACAGTAGTGTCAAATGGATAGATAGTGATAAAAACATTATCCGTTTACCAATAGCCACTTTAAATTGTATATTGTTAGGTCCAGGTACTAGCGTGACACATGAAGCAATAAAAGTGATGGCAACAGCAAATTGTAATGTATGTTGGGTGGGAGAGGATAGTTTATTATTTTACGCTGCTGGCCACACCCCTACAGCTGATACACGTAATCTTCGTCGACAAATGTTGCTATCTGCAGATAAGAAAAAATCTGTTGAGGTAGCAAGACATATGTTTGCGCGACGATTTCCTAAAGCCGATTTAGTTGGAAAAAGCTTGAAAGAAATGATGGGTATGGAAGGTTACCGGATACGTCAACTTTATGAGCAAAAGGCTGAGCAATATCAAGTTGGATGGAAAGGACGTCGTTTTGAACCCGGAAAATTTGAGATAAGTGATATTACGAATCAAGTTTTAACTTCTGTTAATGCGGCGCTTTATGGGATTTTATGCTCTGCGATTCATAGTATGGGATATTCACCACATATTGGTTTTATTCACTCTGGTAGTCCATTGCCATTTGTTTACGATTTGGCTGATATTTATAAAGAGAAATTATGCATTGATTTGGCTTTTAGCTTAACGTTAGAGCTAGCTGGACAATATAACAAACACAAGGTTGCAGGTGCCTTTCGTAACCGAGTGATTGAAATGGATTTATTAAGTAGTGTCGCTATGGATATTGAAGAGATATTAGGAGGTAAGCATGTTAGTGGTGATAGCGAATGATTTACCGCCTGCAGTGAGAGGCCGTATGAAGTTATGGTTTATTGAACCTCGCCCTAATGTTTTTGTATCTGGTGTTAAGGATGCCGTATCAAAGAGAGTTGTGGAATACTTATATAAACATTGTCCTCCAGAAAGTGGTTTAATGGTATTCCGCCGAATACCAAATGCACCAGGGTATGAACTTCATGGTATTGGTGATACCAAACGACGCTTAACAGAAATTTCTGGTTTACAAGTTGTCATTGAAAAACAATTAGAACTGCAAAACTAGATAAAAATTAGCACAGCATTTTGTGCTTTTATAAAATTCTTTAACAATATATTGGTGTCTTCCCCACGCACGTGGGGGTGTTTCCCAGCCGAGGAAGGCCGTGTAAGTCCTAATCTTGTCTTCCCCACGCACGTGGGGGTGTTTCCTTGTCAAGTCTATCGAGCGCCCACCACTTGCAGTCTTCCCCACGCACGTGGGGGTGTTTCTACGTTCGGCCTTCCCTAAAAAGAGGAAAAAACGTCTTCCCCACGCACGTGGGGGTGTTTCTCAGGCCGCGTCAAAGGCGCAAGGCGTTGCCATGTCTTCCCCACGCACGTGGGGGTGTTTCTGAAAAGAGATGATGTTGCGCGATTGCCATTAGGTCTTCCCCACGCACGTGGGGGTGTTTCTCCTTGATCGTGGCAAAGGCAAGCTTGTTATTAGTCTTCCCCACGCACGTGGGGGTGTTTCTTCTACTGGAGTGCCCCCACTTGGGATCAAGGGGTCTTCCCCACGCACGTGGGGGTGTTTCTTCCGATGTATCTGGAAGTGCATCTATATCATAGTCTTCCCCACGCACGTGGGGGTGTTTCTTATTAGTAAATATCACTGTCAACGTTCCAAGTGTCTTCCCCACGCACGTGGGGGTGTTTCTTTAGACCTCTTTATGGCCGAGGAAGAAGATGCGTCTTCCCCACGCACGTGGGGGTGTTTCTTTGCCGTGGCAAGTCCCGCAAGGGTATTGGCAGTCTTCCCCACGCACGTGGGGGTGTTTCTGATACCAATGTGACTTTAACGCTCGGCGGCACGTCTTCCCCACGCACGTGGGAGTGTTTCTGATAATAATTTTTCAGATGATGTTATAAGAGGATCTTCCCCACGCATGTGGGGGTGTTTCTATCAGGGAAATTAGCTCACAATCTGTGGACTAATTTTCCTGGGGATACATGGTGCTAAAATATACACCTTTTAAATACGAGTGAAGATGCGGACATTCCGTAAGATATTATGTTTTTTGCTCCCCTTTTTCATCTAATAGCTCAAAAATAGAAAGTATAGGATCATTTTTTAATATTTTTGTTAGTGTTTCATAATCTAATGACCATGTGACAGTATGCCCATAACCTTTTGACTCAACGACTTTTCTGTCTTTTAAAGCAGTCAAGTCACGATGCAACGTTCTATCATTGATACTTTTATCCAATCGGTTATTCAAAAATTGCTTAGGGTTGCATTCATTAAACATAACTAGGCATCTAATGATTTCTTGTTGTCTAATTGTGAGTAAATTTAAACTTGGATCACGCGCTGGGAATAATCTAAATGACAAACAGCATTCACTAATGCTTCGCGCATGGCATATACTGGAATTTGTGGGCGATTTTCACGTTGCATTTGCTCAGCATTGAAATAACTGGCTATAGCAGTATTGCGGTCAATGAAGTTTTCGTCTTCGGAAATAATATTAAATACATTACCGTAGTAATGCTTATTATCAGTTTTATTCGTTCCTAAAAATCGCGCCATGGTAATGTGGGTAAATAGGGAATGTTTGTTTAGCAAACAAAATTTTTCTTGCAATAGTTTCTGCAAACGGTATAAAGAGAACAATTTATTCGGAAGAACTGGTGACTGGTGTTGTTACGCTAGAGGATTTATTTTAAGTAGTTTTATAATAAATTATATCTTTGCATCATAATATTCCTTTCTTCGTAGCTCTCTCCTCCCCCTCGCAAGCTGCGCTTGCATTTCCCTCTCCTGCAAGGGGGGAGATTTTGGTTAAGGAATCATCAACTCACCTGTTTCATCTTTAGGGAAAAAGGGATTCCATGCAATTTCCCATAAATGACCATCTTGATCGCTAATATAGCCAGAATATCCACCCCAAAAAACAGGTTGTGGGGTTTTTAATGCTTTTGCGCCGCAGGTGACAGCGTGGGCGAATAATTCATCGACTTCTTGGTGGGAGTCGGCGGTAATAGCAACAGTGATATTATCAAAACCATTTTGATTTGTAGGTACGGTTGCATCTTCTGCTAAGGCATCGCGCGGGAATAGTGCGAGGTTGCAGCCTTTTAAATTAAAAAAAGTAATATGATCATTACTGGAGCTTGCGGGTTCTGTTTTAAACCAGCGAGTGTAAAAATCGGTGGATTGTTGAAGATCGGCAACACCTAGAGTTACGATGTGAAATTGCATAATGGGCTCCTTTTATCCTTGTCTTAAAAAATTCAAACGAAGCTTCGAGCGCGGGGAAGTGATCTCCTTTATTCAAAACGTCTGCCGCAGGGATGCGGCAGCCGAGCCTCCAGGGATGGATTTACGGCGTTTTTGAATAAAGGAGATCACTTCCCTGCGCGATCTTTAATTCAGCTAGAATTTCTCAAATATTGCAAATATTGCAAATATTGCAAATATTGCAAATATTGCGGCTACGTTCAAGCCCCTCTCCCTCGCAAGCTTGTGCTTGCATTTCCCTCTCCCGCTTGCAGGATAGGGGTGAGTTTACGTAAGGCCCATCAGTTCGATAAATTCTAGAGTGTTTTCTACTTTGTGTACTTCGGTACTTAAATGGCGGCGCCAGGCGCGAGCGCCGGGTAGAGTATTAAATAATCCTAATAAATGCCGCGTCATATCATGTAATCGTACGCCTTTTTTTATTTCATTCATCATATAAGGTTTATAACGATCGATAATTTCTTCCCGACTTGGGGCTTGATAATTAGGTGATAAAATAGATTCTAACGCGGTTAAAAAATAAGGTTGTTGGTAGGCTTGACGGCCGATCATAATGCCATCGACGTGGGTAAGATGTTCCTGTGCAGCGTCAATCGTATTAATTCCGCCGTTAATAATAATCGATAATTGGGGAAAATCTTTTTTTAATTGATAGACACGGGGATAATCAAGTGGTGGAATTTCACGATTTTCTTTTGGGCTTAAACCAGATAACCAGGCTTTTCTCGCATGAATTATAAATTCTTGGCAACCAGCTTGATGTACAGTATTAATAAAATGATATAAATGCTCATAACTATCATGATCATCTACACCAATCCGTGTTTTTACGGTAACAGGAATAGCGGTAGCCGCGCACATTGCAGCGACGCCTTCTGCTACACAATTCGGATCAGCCATTAAACAAGCACCAATCCGTGCTTCTTGCACCCGATCACTTGGGCAACCTACATTTAAATTAATTTCATCATAACCAAATTGTTCAGCGAGTGTCGCGCAAAATGCTAATTGTTTTGGATCGCTGCCACCCACTTGTAAAGCAATAGGATGTTCACTGGGATCAAATGCCAGCAAACGATTTTTATCACCATGAATAAGCGCCTGGCAACTGATCATCTCCGTGTATAAACGAATGCAAGGTGCTAATAATCGAGCAAAATAACGAAAATGTTTATCAGTCCAATCCATCATGGGAGCGAGAGATACAATTTTTTGTGTTGAGGATGGCTTGTTCATGCATTTTCTCAATGAGGTTTTGTTTCACCTGTAGGGTCTTCAATTGCTGAGCGCATATAAAATTTTTCAGGTAATAAATCAAAATGTTCTGCAAAATGTAATGAGATAGTGAGGATAGAAATAGTTAACATCACGAGTAAAGTAATTTTTCCACCTGGCACACGAAATGGCCCCGTTAGTTTTTTGCGGTAACGACCCACCCAAACCATAAAAATAGGCAGAATACCCAGTAAAATAACCACAAATACACCTGCGTATCCTAAGGCAACCATAAAGCTATCAGGATATGTCATGGCAATTAATAAAGGAGGAATAATTGCTAGTATAGTAGCGATAGCTCGTCCTTTGGTATCATGTTTAAGTGTAAAAGCGTCACTAAAAAAGTCAGAAAGGCTTAGAGTTACACCTAAAAAGGAAGTTAACAAGGCGAGCAAACTAAAATAATGAATGATGAGTGGGATCCACGGCGCATGAAATAAATCACTGAGTGATAATGACATGGCAGATGTGGGATTTTCATCATGAGCGATATGAATTAAACCAGCTGCGCCATGTAGTGGGATAACACCTGTAATAATGGCTGTCCAGAATATATAAAGTAATAAAGGAATACTGCCACCAATTAAAACGGTTTTTACAAGATCCCTCGTGTTTTCGTTTAGATAGACTTTTAAACTAGGAATTACAAATTGATAGGCAAATGAGGTTACGATAACAGGGAAAGCAAGGGGTAAATATTGGGTGGTTTCTATTTTTAAATAGCTAGGCTCAATATGAGCAGTTGCTAGCGCCAGCAATAACAAATAAATAGCGATAAGTCCAATCATTAACCAACGGTTAAGATAATCAACAAGTACTGTTCCTGCAAAAATCACTAAGCCAAGTGACAGCGTAAATCCTATGCTAGCGGCTCTATCAGAAATAGAGAGATTAAAATTTTGGTTTAATGTTAAGGCAATCATACTGCCACATTCAGTGATATAGGCAACGTTGATAGCGTACAGTAATAATAATAAACTAAGCCAAGCGATAATTTGTCCTGGCAGACCAATGGTTTGACGTGTCATGGTAATTAAATTGACATCGCCTTTAAACCATAAATTTGCCTCTAGCATTAATAAACCAGCGATGGTCATATAAAGCCAGCCAAAAACAAATAATAGCGTAGTAGGAAGTAAACCAGCTCCGGCAGTTTTTAAAGGTAGGGCTAACATACCCGCGCCAATGGCGGTTCCAGCAATTAAGAGAATTCCACCTAATAATTTATTGCGCGGATATCGTATCTTCATAAAAGTGGCCTTGATGAGTTTTTATTATCATTATCCCCACAAAAGTGGGGATAATAGCATCGCAGGATAAACATATAATTCCTTGATGCATCGCTCACATCAAGGCTGCACCTTGAGTTACTCTACAACAACTTGCACTTTAACAGTTGCAGATACATCACCATGTAATTGCACAGTAATGTCGTATTCACCTATTTGACGTAATGGGCCATAAGGTAAACGTACTTCATGTTTTGCTAATGCAACGCCAGCATCGCTAACTGCTTTAGCAATATCACGGGTACCAATAGAACCATATAAACGACCTTCATCACCTGCTTTACTAGAAATAACCACTACTAAATCTTGTAGTGATTGAGCACGGTGCATTGCTGCATCGAGTAATTCTTGTGATTTCTTTTCTAATTCGGCACGGCGAACTTCAAAATTAGCTATGTTTTTTTCAGAAGCAAGAACTGCTTTACCTTGAGGGATTAAAAAATTGCGAGCATAACCAGCTTTCACACTTATTTTATCGCCTAATTGACCTAAATTATGTACTTTATCCATTAATATAATGTTCATGAAACACCTCATCTCATTTAAAAAAAATTAGTTTACTTCACCGGTTGAAAACGCTGCCGCAAATTTAAAAAACTATCGGCAATTGTTAACATAACCACAGCAAAAACCCACACATCGGCAAAGCCATTTGTTAGCGCAAAGAAAAATATTCCGTAAAATAACGCTAAAGTTAATGTTGCTGCCCACCCTTTTCGTTGTCCTACTAATCCATGGACAATTCCGCAACCAAGAATAGCTAATAAGCACAATACGACTGAGCTGCACACCGCGAGCCAAAGTGGGGCCTGCGGAATAAAGCCAGCAATAAGAAATGGCGTTAAAATTAAAAGACTTAGAGAACTTATGCGTAAACTATGAAACGCTTGTTGAAAGCCGCCTGGATAATATAAACGTGATTGCCACCAGCGAGCTAATAACAATTTCAATATAGTCACTAAAAATAAAACAGCCATCCAGCTTTTTGCTAAGATTTCAAACAATAGGGTTGTTTCAGTGGGGTTAAATCCCATAACGCCCCCATCACCAGCATTTGGTACACCTAATAAGGTTTGTTGCTCAATATAAAGCGAGTGCCACACATTAGCATCGGGTAATTTACCAAAAAGTTGTAACCCAATTGCTATCACACAAAGCACTAATGCCGTAATATAAAGCGCTAATGAAAGTGAAACCACACTGCGCAAAATTAATGCGGCAATCATGAGCAAACCAAAATCAGCCACCAGCTGTAACACTATCAAATCATACGATTGGGGTAGTGAGTGACCCAGTTCAAAATAAACAATTAGCCATGTACCAGCAATCCCACCTATTAATGCAATGAGTCCTGCTTTCAGGCCATTACGTAAAGTAATTAAGCCTAGCAATGGACTTGCCAATACATTAAGAAGTGGAAAAATGGTTAAAACAAATACCGCGAGCGCGCTTTGCCACGGGCGCTGTAATATTTGCAGCATCCAATTACGCATGCTGGTAACAACCGAATTAGTGTTGATCGCAAAACGGCAATAAAGCCAGCAAACGTGCGCGACGGATTGCTAATGCTAATTGACGTTGGAAACGAGCACTGGTACCTGTAATGCGACTAGGTACGATTTGACCACTTTCAGTGATAAAGTTTTTGAGTTCAACGATATCTTTATAATCGATCTCAGTAGTACCTGCAGCGGTAAATTTGCAAAATTTCTTTTTGCGTCGAAATGCTACGGACATAATTTAAAGCTCCTAATTTTTTAAATTCAATAAATAACAAATGCCAAAAAATGATTAATCGTCATATCCTTCGTCATCACCATATTCATCACGTCTGTCGCGATGACCGTCACGAGTTTCTTCGCGTGGTTTTATAATAGGTGAAGGTTCAGTGATTGCTTTTTTGCAGCGAATAATCATGTTGCGTAACACAGCATCGTTATAACGGAATAAGCTTTCTAGCTCTTTCAATGTGGGTTCATCGCACTCAACGTTCATTAACACGTAATGAGCTTTGTATACCTTATTAATAGGGTAAGCCAATTGACGACGGCCCCAATCTTCTAAGCGGTGAATAATGCCTTGAGCGCCTTCAATCAAGCTGCGGTAGCGCGCTACCATTGAGCTGACTTGTTCGCTTTGATCAGGATGTACTAAAAATACTATTTCATAGTGACGCATGGTTTCTCCTTTTGGTTACTAAAAGCTACCTGACATCGCAAGATGCGAGCAGTGTAGCAAGGAAGTATTCTATTAAGAACCAGCGATTATGTCATAAAGGGATGAAAAGATCAAAGGGGGAATATCTTGATATAGGGCACAATACCTCTCTCCTTGTGGGAGAGGTCGACCGCGCGTTAGCGTGGGCGGGTGAGGGGGCGATCTTTCTACGTAGAAATAATAGTCATTGAAATTGGGTTTATTTCTTCGTAGCTTCCCCTCACCCCCGCAAGCTTTGCTTGCATTTCCCTCTCCCGCAAGGGGAGAGGGGTTAAAAAATGGATTATGTCTTCCATAGCCTCATAAATGAGAAACTCGCTTGCTTCTTTTGGGGTTCGCAATGAATAAGTAAAGCGTCACAAGCGCTTGCTAATTGGACAAGATGCTTACTGCTCGCCGATAAAGCAAAAACGTCGCTCGATAGTAAGGTTCCAGACGGCGTGAGTTGCATGTATTCGCTAACAGCGTCTTTAAACGCTTCAACAGGTGATGTTGAATAGGAAGCGCGACGCTTTTCTTTAAATGAATTGTTAAAAGACGAAGCCATGGTGGTAGGAAATTTCTTTAGAATCTCACGAATGACTGTTGCTAAACGATGATCAGCTGCATCTCTGGCTTGACCTAATGCCTCCAATAACGGCCTATCATACAATGCTAAAAAGCAGAAGATTTCCTGCATTGATTTCATGCCTTGTGGTGAAGTCTGTTGAAATTTAAACATAATAATTAAAGCACCGACTAAGGCTTCTCGCTTGTTATGTATAGAGTCATTTGCATTGGGATCTTGAATGAGATTATTTTTGGCAGGAGAGATATCTCTATATAATCTTAATATAAATTGCATGGTATATTCAAAAAGATGATCGCTTAATAACGGAAAATTTATAAAAAATAGAATAAGATCTTGCGCATTATTTAGACGTTCCAAATTACAATTAAAAAATTCAAGTCGGAAATCTATAGGACTATATTCTAATGCCCATGCCAAATCCCTCCCATTTTTTAGTGTGTTTTGATGAGCGTATATCAGCGAAACTTTATCTCCAAAACTTACAGACGTACTGATAGCACCGTAAATCGATCTTAATGCTTTACAAGAATTTTTTTCGCCATCAACGTAAGGAAATAAAGTAAGCGTAGATAAATAATTACTTTCATCAAACTCGACATATCGCCCCTCCGTTGTGACTGCTGTTGGGAATGCACTAAGAATAGCCATTATTTCATAGCTTCTTAAATCACGGTGGTACTTCAGTATAGTAATAATATGTTGGCAGTTACTAATAAGCGGTGTAAATCGCATTAAAAACGGTAAAAGAGCTGATGACTCTATGTCCATAATTCTAACAAGGAGTTTATCAAAGTTATCAATAGTAGCCGTTTCCATGTTGGCATAGGGGGGCTGTAGGTGATCTAGCTGTATCTGTGTGCGATCAGATAAATGATACATATCAAATAATTCAAATAATTTAAATTTTGGGAAAAATGCAGCAAGTTTTATCAGTACATGTTGTTGATCTTTATTTGCAGCATAAAATTTGGCTAAATGTTGACGGTCTTGCACTCTACCAGCAGTGTCCGCACCTTCGGTAAGGTGCATAAATTCCAAAATAATGGCATAGTGCAGTTTTATACCATGAATGTGTAAGGCACAAGAAAGCACGCGAATTAAATCGTCAGATTTTTTAAGAGCTGGTGCGACTTTTTTTAAAAGATCGAGGATTTCTTGTGCGGGTAATATTTGAATGATTTTAATGACCAAATCAAAAACATTGCATCTGCAAAAGGTTGCAATTTTTTGAAAAAGGAATTCCAGGCTAAGAGATAGTGAGTCATCACGATGTAAAACAATATATGATAATAAATAGGTGTTATTGGCCATTGAATAAGGCTTAAAATCCTCATTGCTTGATATTTCATCTAGCAAAACGTCTACATATTCTAAAAATCGACCTGTGTTAATGTAGTATAATGTTTTTTCAATCTGTTCTGGTGCAATGTAAGGATTGTCTTTAAAAAGCTGTCTGCGCTGCTTTTCAGGCGCTCTTTCTAAATCAACGAGAAAAGTCCAAAAATTAGTTTGCTCACAGTTAACTCCAATATCAAAATGCGGATCGGTAGGTAAACCAATTATTGTTCTTTGCATCTCACGATAATAAACAGATTTTGAAAATAGAACTTTTTTCTTACAAGCGATCAGTAATCTCATCTGATCTTCAGAAAAGACTGTGCGATAAAATGATTCAATATCCTCAAGAGAAAAACCAAGCCAAGGTTTGTACGCCAATATACCAAAAAGACGATCAGGCTCGGGAATATAGCGAAATATTTGTGAAAAATTGGAAAGGCGCCCTGCTTTTTTATAAATAATAGCCACCTTGACGCGATATTTTTCTTCAACCTGACCTAGTACCCCAGATAAACCAAAATCTGACACTGTAAGTGAAATAAAATGCTTCCAGCGGGCTGAAGCGTTTAGATAAGGGGCAATCCGATTAATAAATTTGGGAATGGTTCTAGCTATTTCTATGACACTTAAGCAATCAGCACGATTGGAGCTCAGCAAGTAATTCAATAAACTCGATAATTGTTGAGGGTTGATCTTAAGTAGTAATAAAAAAATATCATTAATTTTAATTTCATTCGAATTATATAGTGATTTGAGATTGGCTCCAATAGGTGCCGAAAATAACTGTTGGCAGTTCTTATGATTTTCAATAAGATGCGCTGCCATTGTGCGCGCCCGTAAAAGCATATCTTCGACCACGGCAGTACTGAATCTGCTTATTAAAATATTATAGATAGTATTATCGGTATCCTGCAGAGCAATTTGTATTTCTTGTGAGTGTAAAAAAAACAAGTAAAACGATGCTGATTGATTACCCATAGTATTTCTAGAAAAGTTTTCGATTACACTAAGGAGCTCATATTGGCCTGTAGTAAGACAACGATAATTCCGGAAACCAATCCCTATGAACTCCGGGGGTGTTTTTGGTAGTTCACGGTAAAATATAGCAAGAGAACCTTGTTCTAACCGTGGAGCATAGTGCCTCTCAGAGGTATTGGCAGTAAAGGTAATAGTTTGGTTAGGGTTGAGTTTTCTTATTATGAAAAAAAAGAGCTCTAAGTATATTTTATATTTATCGTTTATACTTCCTTCACCTTTAAGTAATTCAAGCTCTAATACAGCTGTGGAGAGTTGCCAATTTAAATGACCCAATAGATCATCGTTTTTTACCCGCTTATCTTCAAGAAGATGGTAAAGAGCTTGTGAAAAACTTTCAGTATCTGTTGCTGATTCAAAAAGCTGCACAATTAATTTTTTTAAGCGAGGATATACAGATTTAATAAATACTTTTGCTTTTAAAAGATCAGCTGCTGGTTTTTCCTCACTTGTTATAAATTGGCATGCATCCTCAAGAATATCGAGAAGCTGTTTTTCAGGAAATACATAGTATCTTAAGGCGCGATTATTTTCTAAATAAGGAAAAGCCCTTTGCAAAAAAACAGCATCCTTATTAACTTGATCTAGAATTGCTTTGCAATCTGCTGAATGTGTTTTAAGCAGACAAGTTAATAAGGGAAACAATTTTGCTGGGGCAATACGATAGAGTAACATTCGAATATCATTAGCATTAATTGTCATTGGATCATACAGTAATGAAAAATCATCATCGATAGCAGCGGAATAGAGTTTATTGCATTTATCATAATGTAAATTGATAGCAAGCGTTACCTTAAGCTCTAACGAGCTAAATAAATCATCGATTTGAGAGGAGGTAAGGTTGGATTGTGATAGGGTAATTCGTAAAACATTATGAATAGGATCGTTGGAACTCAATAAAATAAGTTTTATTTTTTCACAATGTAAATAGATAAAAGTAAAATCTTCTGTTGAGTCTATTGGGCTTTTCACGATTCGCAAGATTTCTATGAATAGCTCATATTGTTCTACTGTAAGGGAGCGATAAGGCTCTAAGTTATCTACTCTCGGAGTCATAACGTAAGGTATGTATGCTGTATCTTCTTCTATCCACGGTACTCTAGGATTATTGGATGTATTGGGTACAAAAAGAATATTATAAATTGGATTCGGCTGAGCTTTTCTTATGATGGAAAATAATAATTCCAAGCAAAGGGAATATAAATCTATTTCTTTTAATGCGTACCTGTTCATATTAACATGTGACAAAAGGGAATTTAATGCATTAATCTCAGCACATAGCGGATTTTTCGTTGTAGCATATCTATTGATAAGCACATCACAAAGTGCAGTGAGGAAGCTTTCATCATCTACTGCCGCATCGCAAATGGCCATAATTTGTCTAGCAAGTAACGGATAAAAATAAGTATTAAATTTTCCAATATCTTTAGCACGATTTAAACTGGGGCTTAGTAATATAAGCTCTTGAGCCTGTTCAAGAGCAGCGTGATATTTTTCTTTTCTTAACTTAGCTGTGCGCTGTTCCTCTGTTTCAACAAGCGCGGTGTTAAGGTTTGCAGCAATGTCACGATATTGTGCTATTTTATTAAAAAGTAATTCTGCTTTATCGGGTATTTCTTCTGCTAATTGTAGAGAAGATATAATTTGCTGTAGATGCTTTTTTCCCATTCTTCTAGGACCGATGTAATTACCTGTCGGGGAAATAATTTGATAAAGTGGCATGTAGAAGTCAGTTGTTTTATCGGGAGTTTCACTTGACTCATCGTCACTCCGTCGAACTTTCTGAACTTGAAAGTGGTATAAAGTACGCTCATCTTCCACGTAAAGTAAACAAAATAATTCACCTTCACTTGCAACAAACCAAGTGTTTGATTTTTGTGGGGTATCATTAATTAAAAGTTGACGTTCACGGGTTCCTGCTTCGTTAGTGCTTTCTTCAAAGGAAATACAAACTTCCTTATTGGAGGTAATTTCATCGTCCCACCATTCTTCCAATAAAAATCCTGTAAGAGTAAAGCAAGACATACCATTTCTCGGTTTGTTAGTGCAAATTTGGCTAACTGAATAGTACTTGCTATTGATTTATTTGTAAAGAATAAACTTAGCTTTTACCCGACTCTTTATCAATATCACCTTGACAATATTTGGTTAAGCCTCATAAGCTCTTAATAATTTTATATATACAGGATCCTTCTTTAATGGATAAACGACAACTTAGCCAATGGTTACTACTTGCCTCTTGCCTTACCAGCACTTACGCTTACAGTAATGAGGCAGTAACGACATATGGTCCAACTAAGGCAAAAGAAACGTTGTGGTCGGTGGCTGAAACTATACGTCCTGATGAAAGTGTGAACACTTATCAAGTGGTATGGGCATTATTTGAAAATAATCCTAAAGCATTTGGCTTGAAGCATGATCCAGATAACTTGTTAAAAGATGTGAAGCTTAATGTGCCCTCAGTAGCAACGATGAAGCAAACTTCTCCCGAGGAAGCGAAACTAGCCGTAAATAAAGCACGTCGCGTGGTCGATGGTGAGCTGGTAGTAGAGGAACCCAAGAAGAAAGATGGACTTCAAATAGGTGTTGTGAAACCAGCAACGCCTTTAACAGAGCAGGATATAAAGAATGTAAGCGCAGCACCTCAGGTTGCTGAAAATACTCCAAAAGTAGTTGAGCAGGAAGTCCAGGAGCAAGAGCTGCAGAAACAACAGGAAGTGGCGGAACAAGAAATCCAAGAGCAGGAAACGCAAGAGCCAGCAGCGCATTCTGTTGCTGTACAAGAAGAAATAGAAAGTATTGAACCTGCAAAAGCTGAAAAGGTAGCGGAACCCATCTATCAAGATACCCAAAAACCAGATCCTGCGCTCCTCGAGGGAAGTGCGGACATTGCTGCCATGGACGCTGAAACAATACCAACTCCTACAGAAACAGAAATACAAAAACAGGTTGAACACGATATTGCCGCAGCCAATGAAAATGTTCCGGTAGTTTCCCAGAGTGAAGACGAAAAAGCGGTGGACGTGGTACAAGTAACAACCCAATCAACAAAAATGGCTGATGTAAAGCTTCCCGATCCCTTACAACCCGTTATAGAGCCTACGGAAACAAAAAGTAATACATTAAAGAATATTGCGCCTCAACCATCAGTTGATGAGCAAAAAATGATGAAATTGCAAGAATCAGTGCAACAATCTGCAAAGGCGGTGGAAGAATTACAAGATGATCCGATTTTTGGTGAACCACTGAAAGGTTATCAGGAAGAACTGCAAGCGGTAGTCAAAGAATTTCCTACCGCCCCAACTGCAACATCAACTTCTACATCTAACTAAACTGCTAGTACGGCAAACTACTTATTATAAATATTGAACGCGGCTTGTTGGTCCAAATGTTAGTTCCTTACCACAATATTTGATTTTTAATGTGGAAGGATTTGGTTCATTTTTACCTAACAATACTTGAATCTCTTTTTGAGGAATTTCACGGTATTGCAATACTTTTACTGAAGGTTGAACACCAGGTTCTTTTTCACCTTTCTTAACAGATTCGATAAGGTCAGTTGCTTCAGCCTTGGTTTTTGCCCAAACGACTGCAGTGCGATTGCTAGCATTTGGTGCATCAGATTTAATTTCATGGAAGCATAACTCATTGCTTAGGCTAACACTGTCTCTATATCCACTATTATTTTTATTAGTATTAGATTGATTAGATTGTTTTTGATTACTCATAACTCACTCCGTCAGTAAATAAAAAAAGGTGCCATTTAGGTATAGCACAGCAATTTATTTTCAACCAATCGAATTAATTATTTATATGTCAAAAAAATATTGGCAGATTAACTATTTTGTCGGAATATTGACGGATTATTATTTTTTCAAATTTAAAAAAATATTTATTATTTCTTGTTGTTTCCAATTCTTTAAAAAGCGTTGCCATTCTTGCTGATGAGCACGCATAAAAAGATGCGTGTTTTTATATTGTTTCATTCCATCCAAATCAAGTAAATACACTTTTTCATTTTCCACCAACCAATTACTTGCTTTAGTATCACCATGAATAATTTGTGCTGAAAATAGTTTTTTGAAAATAGCTATGATCTGTTTGGCAATAAGCTGTTGCTGCTCTGCAGTGGCTTGTTGTAAATAGGTATCTAATGGTTCACCATTTTGCCATTGACTAATAAAAAAAGATTTGCGACGCAAAGGACCAAACCGATATTCGAACATGGCACATGGCGTTGGTGTGGGAATACCAAGAGCTAATAAAAAATGTGAGAACCGCCAATTAATCGCAGCGCGCGTGGGTTGCCAGAAACGTAAAAAAGCATGCCATTTATTTTTAATATTATAACGCTTAATAACATAGGTATTTTTATCAGAATTTTCATCAATGACCGTTTTAACAACGGTGCTGGAGTTTCCTTTTTTTAAATAGGTGGCATCATCTGAAAAGACAAAATCAGGATTAGCTAATAAATGGCTCCATGCCTTAGTGCGTGTTGTTGTGGTGCGTAATAACCGTAACGAGAAGGTTTGCTTGCAAATAATTTGACTTGAGGTACGAAAGAGCTTGCTTTGTTGATTATGCCAGCGTTGTTTTTGGTGATACGTTATTTGTTTTAGCACCCAAGTATAAGATTTGTTGTAGGGTAATGCCATTGCATCGCAATAATAATCGTATAAATCACGATAAAGACTTTGATAGTCATCAGATAAAATGGATAGGAACAATGCCAGGTTACTAAAACGCGCAGTTTCCTTTTGCCACAAGATGTGTTTAATTTGTCCTGCATCAATGGCATAAATAGCTTGGTTAGTATATAAAAAATTATTAATATGCCAATCTTTTTGCACATAATTTTTTTTATGTAATTTTGTCATCATATCGATATGTGTTTTTAAGAAGGGCAATGCCGTGGTGGTCTCAGGAAGATAATCATCAAAATGACCAGCATTTTCTATATAAGTGGTTAAAATAATATACGCAGTTTTAGTTTGATTTTTTCCTTGATACAATAATAAAGGTGTTTCAATACCAGCTTGTTGTAACAGTTGTAAACCATGATTTTCACGTTGCCAATGCCAATAGGCCTTAAAAGGGTGAAAGAATATTTTGACAGCAACTATACGATCTTGCCATTTTGCCCGTAACACCAACCGATTGCGCGGTAAATAACGCAAGATAGCAAGAGGTGTTATGACCTCATTAGTTGTTAATACGAGCGAAGGGGCACCTATTTCCTGTTGTAATAGTTGCTCAAAAGAAGCGGTTATATGCATATAATAATCTCAATTAACTAATCACAAGCTGTTGGTAAAAAGCCAATACCTCGGGGTTACTTATGGCTTCAAGGTTTGTTATTGGCTCATGCTGTAACGATCGTTTAACCGCAAGCTCGGCAATTTTACCATTGCGAGTTCTGGGAATATCGGGAACAGCAATAATTTTAGCAGGCACATGTCGAGGCGTCGTATTCTCTCGTATAGTCGTGGTGATGAGTTTAATTAATGATTGATCTAAAATGGCGCCTTCTTGCAAACGCACAAATAAAATAATACGTTCATCATTTTGCCATGCTTGGCCTACAGCACATGCTTCCAGGATGACAGGAATTTTTTCTACTTGACGATAAATTTCCGCCGTTCCAATGCGTATGCCGCCTGGGTTTAATACAGCATCCGAGCGACCATAAATAATAACACTATTTCTTGCCGTTAATTCACCAAAATCCCCATGTGTCCAAATACTATTAAATCGAGAAAAATAGGCATCATGATACTTTTTACCTGAAGGATCTTGCCAAAAACCAACGGGCATAGAAGGAAATGATTTAGTACAAACCAACTCGCCTTTTTGTTCTACCACCGCTTTTCCTGTTGAATCAAAAAAAGCCACCGCCATACCAAGTCCACGACATTGTAACTCACCACGATATACGGGTAATAAAGGGCAACCTAAAGCAAAACAAGAAACAATATCAGTACCACCGCTAATCGATGCTAGATGGACTTTTTTCTTAATATCATGATAAACATAATCAAAGCTTTCAGGTGCTAAAGGTGATCCTGTCGATAAAATCATGCGTAATGATTCTAATGAATTTGATTGTATTGGTTTTACCTCCATTTTTTCTAAGGTGGCAATATATTTTGCACTAGTACCAAATACACTGATTTTTTCTTCATCGATAAGGTTGATCAAGCGCTGTGGATTAGGATGAAAGGGGTGGCCATCATATAATATTAACGTTGCACCCAAGGCTAAACCACTGACCATCCAATTCCACATCATCCAGCCGCAGGTTGTGTAATAAAACAGGCGATCATGACGATGTAAATCGACATGTAACGCTAATTCTTTGATATGTTGAATTAATGTACCACCAACACTGTGGACAATACATTTTGGTTTGCCGGTGGTTCCAGAAGAATACATGATATAAACAGGGTGCTCGAAGGGTAAAGGGGTAAACGGTATTTCTTCAGCGTCATTATTAATAAAATCATGGTAATGTATAGCATGAGGTAAATCGGTAATATCAGCTTTTTGTTGTGCGTAAGGAATGACAATGATTTTTTGCAATTCAGGTAATTCATTAATAACCGATTTTATGATGGGTAATGAATTAAATACTTGACCTTTGAAATAATAACCATCAGCAGTAAATAAAATTTTTGGTTGAATTTGACCAAACCTATCGAGAATCCCTTGACGACCAAAATCCGGCGAACAACTTGACCAAATGGCGCCTAAACTGGTGGTTGCTAACATAGCAATAATAGTTTGCGGTAAATTAGGTAAAAACCCAGCGACTCTATCGTGTGGCTGGACACCTATTTTTTTTAATGCATGAGCTAATTTTGCGACTTGTTGATAAAGTGCCCTATATGTTAAGGTTTGCTTCTGGCCATTTTCTCCACAAAAAATAATAGCTAATTGTTCATCACGAAAGCGTAATAAATTTTCGGCAAAATTTAATTTTGCACCAGGAAACCATTGCGCTCCTGGCATTTTATCGCCATGGGTTACTGTGTGTGTTGCAGGAGTTGTGGCAATAAGATTGAAAAAATTCCATACTTCTTGCCAAAATAAGGCAGGATTTTCTACAGACCAAGTATAAAGTGTATGATAATCACTAATCGATAAATTATATTTTTTATTTATTGCTACAAGAAAATGAGTGATCTGTGCGGTAGCTTGTTGTTCAACGGTTGGTGTGTATAAAACGTCGTCCATGGTATTTTCTTCCTTGCATTGACTTTCCTACCGTCCCCTTCCTGCAAGTGCAGGAAGGGAAGATACGGTTAATCAGCATAATTGCTCAACTAAACGATTCATTGTCCGTTTATCAATTTTTGCACTGCTAGCAACCCCAGCAGATTTTAATACATGAGGCATAACCACTTTTGCCATGTATATCCGTACTTCACGTGGCAAACGTTTACCCCGCCCATTACGATTCTCAGCCCATTCACGTACCCGTGAGTGAGTATGAGCGCTACCTAGCGCTTTATTCATATCGAATAACGCTTCGCTTAACGTTCTGCCGTTAATGGTTAATTCTACTTCTAGCCAAGATTGTACTAAGGATTTGGACTTCATTTTCATAATGCTCACCTACTTCAGTTTTAAAACCAACTTATCTACATTAAAAGCATAATACATGGTACCACTAAGAGTCAACCGATTTAGTATCAAAAATGCCGATTAGAGCCGATATGGGGTGTAGGTCATTCCAAAGTGGGGTTTGATTCCGTAGGGGGTTCGTGCTTCTTTAAGATCGCCGTTATCTGCTAGATCGCGCTGAGAAGGGGGCTTACTTATCCAAAAACGCCGTAAATCCATCCCTGGAGGCTCGGCTGCCGCATCCCTGCGGCAGACGTTTTGCATAAGTAAGCCCCCTTCTCAGCGCTCGATACGTTGTTTGAAATGTTTGGACGAGAATCAGGACAGGCATATCATATTGTCTGCTACATCGTCATCCCCGTGAAAACGGGGATCCATCGGATAGTCAATATTGTATGGATCTTCATTTTCGCGAGGGCGACGATGTAGCTAGAGTTTCCGGGAAATTTGTATCGCAAAACGGCACAAGCATATTGTCTGGCATATTCTTTTTAGAAATATCTATTTTGTTTATACAAAACCCACGCATAGAATGGTCAAATGTTATTAAAGACTTGGGTTAAATCGCAATAAATGGTATTGTTATTTAACTTAATTTAAACCAGTCTCATGACAGGCAGCTTTAAAATCAAAAAAGTGCTGGGAATTCTATTATGCCTACGTTGTATGAAACATTAGGGGTAGCAAGAGACTGTGATCCAGAGGCTTTAAAAGCAGCTTATAGAAAGCGTGCCCTAGAGTTTCATCCGGACAAAAATCCACAGGGACATGAAGCTTT
>Ga0302315_10000152_pt1 | contig 85554 bp, 53 predicted proteins | sample III_Palsa_N3_1_FD_200532 | JGI IMG/M metagenome (GOLD analysis project Ga0302315, IMG submission 200532) | Peat permafrost microbial communities from Stordalen Mire near Abisko, Sweden - III_Palsa_N3_1 | ecosystem: Environmental > Terrestrial > Soil > Palsa > Peat permafrost | place: Sweden...
CCGGCAGCGGTATGGGCTCAAAGTAACAGCTTTGTATTAAACGCAAAAGTTGAACAGGCTGCAGCACCTGCTAAAGCCTACCTTATTTACCGGTCTGAAGATAAATTGATAACTGATTCAGCAGTGGTTAATAAAGGTGTTTTTAAATTTGCAGGTACATTAACCGACCCGGTAAGGGCGCAGTTAGTGCTTGACCATACAGGTATAGGACTGTCGAAATTAGGTCGCGATGCCGATGTGGTTGTTGTATACCTTGAAAAAGGCGAAATAGGCGTAACAGCAAAGGACTCTGTTAAAAACGCGGTGTTTAAGGGTTCAAGGCTTAACGATGAAAACAAAGCCTACAAAACATTAACACAGGCACCCGACAAAGATATAGCAGCGCTCAATGAAGAGTATATGTCGGCACCTGCAGATAAAAAGGACAACCAGGATTTTAAAGATGGCCTGCAGGCCCGCTATAATAAGATAGTTGAAACTAAGCACACCTTACAGCAGCAATTTATCAGGCAACATCCTGATTCATACATTAGCTTACTTACATTAATGGAGGAAAGCGGCAATGATATTGATGTTGCTAGCGTTGAACCGGTTTACAAAAGCCTTTCGGCAAGTGTACGTAATACCGCCGCTGGTATCCAGTTCGCAAAATCTATAGATGCGGCTCGTGCTACCTCTGTCGGCACCATGGCCCCTGTATTTACACAAAATGATGTAAATGATAAACCTGTGAGCCTTGCAGCCTTTCGCGGAAAATACGTTTTGGTTGATTTTTGGGCATCATGGTGCGGCCCTTGCCGTGGCGAAAACCCGAATGTAGTAAAAGCCTATAATCAATATAAAAGTAAGAACTTTACCATACTGGGAGTTTCCTTAGACCGCCCAGGTAAAAAAGACGACTGGCTGGCCGCTATTAAAGCCGATGGCTTGGAGTGGACACAAGTATCGGACCTTAAGTTTTGGGATAATGAGGTTGCTAAGTTGTACGGCATTCGATCTATTCCACAAAATTACCTGCTTGATCCAACCGGGAAAATCATAGGTAAAAACCTGCGTGGTGATGAATTAGAAAAAAAGTTAGCGACCCTGCTCAATTAATAAAAACAACATGAAACTTAAATTTCTTTTTATTTCAAGCCTCATTGCAGGTGTTATCAGCACCGCACAGGCACAAACCCTTCCGCTTGATCCAGCCGTTCGCACGGGTAAACTGGCCAACGGTTTCACTTATTACATCCGTCATAACGAAGAACCAAAGAACCGGGTAATGCTGTATTTGGTAAATAAGGCAGGCTCGGTACTGGAAGATGAAGACCAGCGTGGGCTGGCGCATTTCATGGAACACATGAGTTTTAACGGCACTACGCACTATCCGCATAACCAGTTAATTGATTATTTGCAAAAGGCAGGGGTAAGGTTTGGGGCAGATATAAATGCTTATACCAGCTTTGACGAAACGGTATACGAGCTGCCTATCCCTTCAGACAAACCTGAACTTTTAAAAAGCGGCCTGGAGATAATGCGCGACTGGGCGCACGAGGCCCTGCTTGATCCAGGAGAAATAGACAAGGAGCGGGGTGTAGTGTTGGAAGAAAAACGCTTGGGCAAAGGCGCAGGCGAAAGGATGAGAAGGCAATACTGGCCGGTTATACTGAATAACTCGCGTTACGCAGAGCGTATTCCTATAGGCTTAGATACCGTGCTGAATAACTTTAAAAGACCTGTAATAGCCCGGTTTTACAATGATTGGTACAGACCGGACCTGCAGGCGCTGATCATAGTCGGCGATATTAACGTAGACCAGATTGAAGCACAGGTAAAACAACAGTTTGCCAGCTTAAAAAACCCGGTACACGAAAGGGTACGCACTAAATATACTGTACCGCTTGACGGAAAGAACCATTTTATGGCGGTAACCGACAAGGAGATGACCACAACGGAAGCCGAAATTATGATTAAACATAAGGCACCAGAATTAAAAACAGCGGCAGATTACCGCACTGCATTGATACAGGGTCTGTTTGACCAGATGCTAAGCGGACGTTATGCAGAATTATTAAGGAAATCTGATCCTCCGTTTGTGTCAGGTAGCGCAGGTATATCCAGCTTTATGGGCGGTTTGGATGATTATGGCGCAAGCGTACAGGCAAAACCCGGCGAGCTGGAAAAGGGAGTAAAAGCCGTGTGGCGTGAAACAGAAAGACTGAAACGTTTCGGCTTTACAGCCACAGAACTTGAGCGGGCTAAAACGGCTTACCTCAATGACATGGAAAGCGAGCTAAAGGAAAAAAGCAAAACCAATTCCGCCAGTTATGTAAAGGAATACCAGGCATATTTCCTGACTGGCGAAGCTGCCCCAGGGATAGATAAAGAATATCAGCTGACTAAAGATGCCATGCCGGGCATCACATTAACAGATGTTAACAGCCTGGCCAAAATTTATATCACCAGCACCAACCGTGATGTATTGGTATTGGCGCCGGAAAAAGATAAAAGTGCCTTGCCAGATGAAGCCACAGTTAACAGCTGGCTCAAATCTGTAGAAGCGGAAAGCCTGGCGCCTTATAACGACGAGGTAAGCTCCAAACCGCTTTTAAGCGCAACACCAACTCCTGGTAAGATCAAAAGCGAAGAAGAAAACAAGGAATTTAACATAATCACCATAACCTTAAGTAACGGTGTAAAAGTATTGTTAAAGCCTACCGATTTTAAGAATGATCAAATCATTTTTAGCGGTTTTGCATCGGGGGGGACTTCATTGTACAGTGATGCGGATTACCAGTCGGCAGCCAATGCAGCCGGTATCATTTCGGCAAATGGCATAGGTAATTACAATACAGGCGAGCTAAGTAAGTACCTGGAAGGTAAACAAGTAAGTGTTAGGCCCTACATTAATGAACGCTTTGAAGGCATTAATGGCGGCGCAACACCTAAAGATTTGGAAACGGCCCTGCAATTGACCTATGCTTACTTTACCGAACCACTAAAAGACACCGCAATTTTTAAAGGGATCATTGATCGCTCCAAAGCAAGCCTCGCTAATCGGGCTAATGACCCGAATAGTGTATTTGGTGATACAGTTAGTGCAGTTTTAGGCAACCATAACATCCGCAGAACCGGCCCGAGCCTGCAAAAGCTAAAACAGATAGACCTTGACAAAGCCTATGATATTTACAAGGAGCGCTTTGCTGATGCCAGTAATTTCACGTTCACTTTTGTAGGAAGCATAGACACGAATACTATTAAACCCCTGCTTGAAAAATACCTGGGTTCATTACCATCGGCAAACAAGCATGAAGATGCAAATGATTTGAATATCCACGCGCCGGCAGGCAGAATAGAAAAAACGGTTTACAAGGGAACCGAACCTAAGGCTACGGTTTACCTGGTGTATACCGGCACATATGATTACAGCCCGGATAACAATGTGAAAATGGACGCGATGAAAGAAACGCTGGAGATACGGCTGTTACAACGGCTGCGTGAAGACGAAAGCGGTGTTTACAGCCCGGGCGCTCAGGTAGGCACTGTAAAACTACCACAGCAGCGTTATAGCTTTATGGTTCATTTTGGTTGTGCACCTCAAAATGTAGAAAAGCTTATCGCCTCAACATTGGATGAGATCAATAAGCTAAAAACCGACGGTCCTCTGCAGGAAAACATAGATAAATGGCGGGCAGAAGAGAAAACCAGTTTTGAACCGCAATTAAAAACCAACAACTTTTGGCTGGGCTACCTTAACGGTCAATTACAAAACCAGGAAAAACTGGATGAGGTTAACAATTACAATGGTTTGCTGGATAATGTAAAACCCGGCGATGTTAAAATCATGGCTGGCAAATACCTTAATGGTGATAATTACATCAGATTGGTGCTGATGCCGGAAAGCGTAAATACAGCAGCTAAATAATGATAAATAAGATATGATCTTCCTGCACCAATCGTTCTTTATAAGATCAGTTAATAGTTTAATTTAGTTTGGACGCCGCTTGGGTGCAAGTGGCGTTTTTTAGTTCACCAGTTTGCCTATTTCTTTCACCATTCCGTTAAATTCATTATTGTCATATAAACGGGTCAGGTATATTATTTTGCCATTTGCATCTATTACCACGTTACGTGTTACACCACTCTTTTTATCGGCAAAACGTCCAAATATATTGGCACCCGGATCAAGCGCAAACGGATAAGTAACATGCATATCCTGGTGGTACTTTTGCACCTTTGCTAAAGGCTCGTCGCGGTCGATACCGATCAAAACCACATTTTTATCCTTAAAGGCTTTCCATACCTCATTTTCCAGGTGCGGGATTTCCTCACGGCAAACGCTGCACCAGCTGGCTGTAAACTGTAAAACTACTATCTTTCCTCTAAGCTTTTTTAGGGATGTTTTTGTCCCGTCGGTTAAAACCAGTTCAAAATCATCCGGTGCCTGGTCACCAACTTTTATCGTATAACCCCGGTCATCGTTACTTGCCGCTGCGGGCTTACTTTGCTGCGCTTTTACACCTGTTAATATCAAAAGCTGGAATACTGCGAACAGTGTAAATTTAATGTGTTTCATTTTATCGTGTTTAATATGTAAAGCTGGTATTATTTCGATCAAAAGTTATTTATAGCAATTATAGAATTTTATCAGGTATTTCAGCATTATTAACCGGAGCCAATCGTTCACTTTTGATAAACTTTTGAGTTGATATTTAGCAAAATTCTAAAAATAATCTATAATATCTATAGTTTTTATATAATTAATTTGCAAAGTTCATTCCTTTCTCTACATTTGCTATCGTTATGAACAAAACAACTGTCAAAACCCTATATTTTGAACCCTTGACCAAACAGGGGTGTTGTTGCTGTTGTTGCCGCTGAGCAAACCGATTTATCAAAAACAGAGTAATAATTCAATTCCAACTTTTTAATAAACACCAAGATGCATAGCGCAGTGGGGGTTTTAAATATTGACTTGGAAAGTTTAACTGCCTTTTTATTCAGCGAGCACGGCGAATAGCCTAAAATAAATGAAAAACTCAGGAATTCAAATTTGACTAAGATATACCAATCTGTAATGATGGAGATACAAGCCGTATGAGTTCTTTACAGGATCCTTTTTTTACCGAACACCTTTTCAAATTAACTATTAACTGATCCATAAAATAAACCAAATTATGCCTATGATAAAACAGAAGTAAGAGTTAAAGAAAAAACCTCAAGCAAGGCTTGTTAGTTTTAGTGTTAATCAGTTTTTTCAATCCCGGCTATTGCCGGGAAATGGTCAGGTGGCTGAGCGGTTAGGCTAAGGTATTCAAAACCTTCTACAGCGGTTCAAATCCGTTTCTGACCTCAGCGCTTATGCGTAAAGATTCTTCTCATACTAGGTTTATAATTGGTTAGTAAAAGGCCCCTGCCCATCAGGGGCTTTACTTTTAATCTAAAAAGGATGCCAGAACTAATCCAGGAAAAGAAGAAAATATAAAACATTATCGGATCGTGGAATAGCAAACGATTAGTTTATCCACTATCCAGCGTGAATGGCATAAAAAAATTAAACACAAATTAGAATACAATCGATAGATATTTAAATAGACAACAATCATGGCAACATTAACAAAATGGGTTTTAGACCCTTTACATTCAGAAGTACAGTTTAAAGTAAAACACCTGGTTATATCAACAGTGAGTGGTTTTTTCAGAGACTTTGAAGGTGAATTGGATACTGAAAATGGCGACTTTACAGATGCAAAAATCAATTTCTCTTTAGGTGTCAGTAGTATCGACACCAATCAGGGCCAACGCGATGAACATTTAAAGTCGACTGAGTTTTTTGATGCTGAAAAGTATCCTGAAATCTCTTTTAAATCCACTTCATTTACTAAAAAAGGCGACGACGAGTACGCCCTGATTGGTGACCTTACCATAAAAAATGTTACCAAACCGGTAACCCTGGCTGTTGAATACGGAGGTTCAAATGCTGATTTTTATGGTAATACCAAGGCTGGTTTTGAAATTACGGGAAAAGTTAACCGTAAGGAATTTGGATTAACATATGATGGTATAACCGAAGCCGGTGCAATTGTTTTGGGCGAAGACATCAAATTGTTGATAAACGTTCAGTTTGCCAGGCAGCCCGGAAATTAAGATTTCAAATTTGATAGAACAAAGTTAGCCGGTGCGATAATCAGATTGTCGCATCGGTTTTCATTTATCCTGTCTTTTTAGCATTGCTGGCCAAAATAATATTTCTTTATCAGATGATAGTGTATGTTCAAGGTTAAGTAAATGTCACTTATTACCATGATGATCGTGATTTGGAAGAACCCGGTATTTCAAACATAGGTATAGCATAAATTGCAAAGTGTGACAGTTTGTTTAACCTGTCTTATCTCACGCTTATGTTCGGAAGCCATATTAAACAGATATTCATACATGTAAAATACCAAAAGGAAAGATTCTTAAATATTAGCTTAATAACGCGGCGCTTAGGATAGTCTCTTTCGCAATCATATCAGCAATGGAGGTTTGTTCCAATATTTTCACACTGGCGTCTCTTATTTCCATAAACTTTGCCCTGATACTACAGGTGACCTCATTGTGGCATTCGTCGCACTTATGATAAAAGTTTAGGCTTGCACATGGTACCATAGCTATAGGACCGTCCGTAAGTCGTAGAATTGCGGCTAATGTTATATCCTCCGCGGCTTTATTAAGTGCATACCCGCCGCCGGCGCCTTTTTTACTATATAGAAACCCGGCGTTACGCAAATCCAATAATATAGACTCCAGAAACTTTCGGGGTATCCGCTCTTGCTCCGCTATTTGCGCTATTTGCATGGGGGGCTTATCCATGTTTTTACCCATAATTATAAGTGCCTTAATAGCGTACTTGGTCTTTTTTGATAGCATAAATTAAAATGATTGCTTAAAAATAATGAATAAACACTCCTAATGAAACAAACTAGAGTTATTTAGTTCAAACAACGATTAGTACTTATAAGAAATTAAGCCGCTAAATTTACAAACTTGCTTATATTGTGAAATATGAATTCATATGCAATAGTTACTGTACAAATAAAGGTTCAGTAATGAGTGAGAAATCAAATTTAGGCAATTGGCTTGTACTGTCAGACCTTAAATTCTGGAATAATGAAGCTGCTCAGCTATATGCTGTAAGGGCTATTCCTCAAAACTTTCTTATCGGTCCTGATGGTAAAATAGTCGGCAAAAACCTTCGTGGAGAGGACCTTGAAAATAAACTAAAGGAACTATTCAGTAATTAACTAACCATGTAAACTTAATGAGCAGCAAGATATTAGTGAGTTATAATTTCAATTTATAAGGTCACTAATATCTGCTGCTATTTCAATCCACCCGTTAAAAAAACCAAATGAAAAAATTAAGTATGTGGGGCATTGCTCCGGCATGCCTGTGGATTATATTGTCCGCTGTTTTGAGTTCTTGCACTTCGCAACACAAAATGGAGTTATCACATAGTGCTCCTACAAATGATACATTGTCCCTTTGGAGAATAGAGGTGCTGATACCGGCTAAATATATAGATAGAATGTCAGGTAGCGCAATAGACGCAGGGTTTAGTTCATACAGCGTTAAGTGGAACGGTAGCGGAAACTTATCAACTATACAACTTTTGTTTCAGTCAAAAGACCGTGAACAGGTTGAGCTTTCAAAGAACAATTACTGGAAAGCGGCGTGGCGCAACAAGTTGTCATCATCCCAGAGAGAACCAGGTGGTCAATGAGCACTTATAATTAGCACCTCAAAGTTGTGACAAAATACGAGTTAAACTATAGGCATAATATATGATTATTGAAACTTTTCTGTAATATTGGTCATTCCTGGTTTGATACGGGAAAAATTGAAAAAGTTAACCGCGAAATATGGCAGGTATCATCGATCTGATAGGCAATACGCCTCTTGTACAATTAAGTAGGCTCAACGTAAATCCAAACGTGAAGGTATATGCTAAACTGGAAGGCAATAACCCGGGTGGCAGTGTAAAGGACCGCGCGGCACTCTACATGATTCGTAACGCAATAGCGCTGGGTGAAATTAAGCCTGGCACAAGGTTGATAGAAGCCACCAGCGGTAATACCGGGATTGCACTGGCCATGATCGCCCGTTTGTATGACCTGGAAATAGAACTGGTTATGCCGTCGAACTCAACGAGGGAGCGAGTGTTGACCATGACTGCTTTTGGCGCCCAGGTTACCTTGCTGGATAACATGGAGGTCTGTCGCGATTACGCAACGGAAAAAGGAGCAACGGATGGGTATTACCTGCTTGACCAGTTTGCCAACCCGAATAATTACCTGGCACATTACCAAACAACGGGGCCTGAGATCTGGCGTGATACAGATGGACAAATTACGCATTTTGTCAGCGCCATGGGCACTACCGGTACCATCATGGGCTGTTCAAAATTCTTAAAGGAGCAAAATTCTGCTATACAGATTGTGGGCTGCCAACCAGCGGAAGATGCGTCCATACCAGGCATCCGGCGCTGGCCCGCGGCATACCTGCCCAAAATATTTGATCCGAAGCGCGTGGATCTTTTGGTCGATATCGCTGAAACGGACGCCGTGCAAACCGCGCGTGAACTGGCTAAAGTGGAAGGCATATTTGCTGGCATGAGTACGGGTGGTGCAGGGTATGCGGCGTTGAAGCTGGCTGCAACACTAAATTCAGGCGTTATTGTTTTTATCGCCTGCGACAGGGGAGACCGTTATTTAAGCAGCGACCTTTTCGGATAGCTGCATATATATATACATTCATTAAATTACGTGATTACTGATGAAAGATAACAAATCGGATGATTTTTTAGCCCTACTGTACCAAACACATAAAATGGAATGGGAAGCGACCCCCCGGACAAAGGATTGTGTGGCTTGGCTGTCCGATCTGTTTGAATTTTTATTCCCGAATAACCAGGCAAACAAATTGTCTATTTATAGCGGGCAGCTTAAAAAGAACCAAATAGACCTGATCAATATCCTGTTAAGCTACCTTGACCCCAGCCGTGTTGAAATCGAGGGCGCAGTGAATTCTTTTTACGATTCGCTGAAACAACTCTATCTCGACCTCCGGCAGGATGCAGCCATGATCTATGAAAAAGACCCTGCAGCTGTCAGTATCCATGAGGTGATCGTTTCTTACCCTGGTTTTTATGCCATCGCGGTTTATCGCATCGCCCACCGGCTATCCCAACTGGAAATACCTATTCTGCCCCGGATACTGAGCGAATACGTCCATGGCAAAACAGGGGTTGACATCCATCCGAAAGCCAGTATCAATGTACCGTTCTGCATAGATCATGGCACAGGGATAGTAATTGGCGCGACCAGCATCATCGGTAAAAATGTAACTATTTACCAGGGCGTAACCTTGGGTGCATTACAGGTGAGTAAGCAACTTTCCGAAACAAAAAGGCACCCTACAGTTGAGGATAACGTTGTCATTTACGCGCGAAGCACCATATTAGGCGGCCTGACAGTTATTGGCCATGACAGTGTAATTGGCGGCAGCGTGTTCCTTGCCAAAAGTGTCCAACCCTATTCGCATGTATTTAATACGCATCAACTGCGTATCGAAATAAAAGAATAAACAAAAATTATAATGCGGGGCATATCCTGAAATAGTACATCGTATTTTAATTATATTCCATTAACCCCTATTATTAGGGCAGATCAAAAACCAAAAACAAACTGCGTTAGGCGATGTTGCCGCAGGGTAGTTAGCCATTGCGACACGTATAGATTGCCGTTTTGGAAGATGTTGATTTAGGAAACTATTATGAGTACAAATATTAACCCCGGTAATTAAATTTAACATCAAGTCTTTGATTTGAATTTAAAAAAAAGCACCCGTAAACTGAATTAATATCAGATTATAATTATTCTGATCTAATCGACATTTGATTCCATTGCATGCTCAATGATGAGATCTCGGTATTCAAACTATTACCTTAACATTTTTAGCCGGTTTTATTATCCTGGCTATAAGCATTGCCACAACCGTATCCCCGGTAGCATTCAATACCGTAGCCACCGGATCTACCAATGTGCCAATAATCATTACAGCAGGCAGGGCTTCCGGAGGAAAGCCATATACTGAAATTACCAGAAGTTCGGCAATATATCCGCCATTGGGAATGCCCCCTTCTACAATACTGCACACCACGCTTATGCCCAGGGCAATAGCTATCACATCTGCACCGGCCAATGGCCTATGAAACATGGCAAACACGGTAGCAATCTTTACTACCGCAGATATTGCGGAACCATCCTTGTGCAACGGAGCTCCCAATGGAATAACCAGGTTGCGGATATGCTCAGGAATCCCCATTTTTTTTGCAGCCTCTAAATTAGCAGGTATAGTGGCAATACTGCTGCATGTGCCAATAGCCGTGGCTGATGGTACAATATTATTTTGCCAATAAAGCTTTACGGCTGTGAAACCTCCGGCTAAAAAAGCATAAAGGCTGAAGAATACTACAAAATATACCAGGCATACGCCGTGGTACAAAAGCATGGCATCCCTGTAAGTACCAAATAATTTTGGCCCTATAGTACCCACTTGCACAGCAAAATAGGCACCCAGCCCAAGAGGCGCTATTTTCATAATAATAGTTAAAATATTTTTTAGTACTTCGTTTCCCGAATTGAGAAAATCCTTGAACGGTTTACCTTTATCTCCCGATTGAAGCACCCCAAAGCCGGTGAGTATAGAAAAAACAATAAGGGCCAGCATGCTTTTTCGGGAGAGTAGTTCAAAAAAATCGCTTGCCGTAAGCAGTTGCGTTATTTGGTCGCCAATTGTTTTTTTCTCTATGCTTTCTAAAATGATTTTTTTGTCGGCCAGTTCCGCGTGAATAGGGAACCACCATGCTGAAATAAGGGTAAGTGATGCAGCTAATAATTCGGTACCGATAAACACTAAAAACATTATTGTTATCAGCTTTCCAAAGTTTTCCCCACGCTCTACATTGGCAATGGCCGACGCGATGGCAAAGAATACCAGTGGCACTACTACGGTAAATAATAGATTGATAAAAATATCACCCAAGGGCTTTATGAGTTCAATTTTACCTCCAAAAAAAATACCCAGGGCGCTTCCAATGATCAACCCGGCTAATAGCAATAAAATGCTGCCATAGTGCTTTAAGAAATTGCCTTGATTTTTACTCACACTATCATGTTTTTACATAGTTATTCACCCAACAAACATCCATCTGATTAAGACAACATGGACAATTTTATCGCTATATTATTTCATTAGTTCCGCCAGTTTGCTTTCCAGATCTTTACCCCGAAGGTTTTTAGCAATGATCCGTCCGTTCTTATCCAGCAGGAAACTATTAGGGATAGCTGTTACGGTATATAAAGCCGCTGTAGGGCCTCCATATCCATTCAGATCGCAGACATTTCCCCAGGTATATCCATCCTGGCGGATTGCATTTTTCCACAGTGTGGTATTTTTATCAATGGATACACTTAATATCTCAAATCCTTTATCCTTATATTCATTATATAACCTTACTAACGTAGGGCTTTCTTCCCGGCAGGGAGGGCACCAGGAGGCCCAGAATTCAACAAATGTGTATTTACCGCGATAGCTTTTAAGATCGACTTTCTTACCTGCCGTATCGGTTGAAACAAAGCCAGGCGCTATGGCACCAATGGCTATTCGTTTGGTGGCATTAACTTTATTAACCAGTTGCCGGGTAAGATCATAATTGGGATATTTTTGCTGATAGATTGCTGCCATCTGGTTCATCAGCGCCGTGTCTGTTTCAGAATTCCAGCGTATGCTGTGATGTACTGCGGCGAGCGAATTAATGAAAAAGGGCTGTTCCACCCATTGGGCCAATTCCGCTTTATAATTTTCAGATGCTTTTTCATGTTCCGCATTCCAATATTCGATCCTTGCTGCGTTACCGCTCTTAACAGCAACTGCTGAGGAATCGTAGGTACGTCTTAAATACTTATTAAATACTCTTTTCCTGTTCGCTTCATAGGCAACCAGGTATTGTGTTTCCTTCGACCCCGTAACCAGGATAGTGTCTTTGCTGATGTTCAGGTCGATTTTGTCTCCAGGTTTTGCCAATACCTGAACAAGGCTTGAATTGTCCACACCCAGATCATAAATTTCAGGCTCTTTTAAACTTATGGTGAGGGTGAATTTACCATCCTGACTGATCTTGGCTTCCTGTATAACTTTGTCATTCCGGGTTTCATAATTGATCAGGGTGAGTTTGATGGATCTCCCCCAAAAATCCTGCGGGACTACGCCGGTAACAATTGCCTGTTGCGCAGAGACACCCATTGATGCCAATAGAAAAATGATGAGCATACTAATTGTAATTGCACCATTTATTTTCGACTTTGGAGAGGGATAAGTTATCATGATAGTATTTTTACAAAAAAAAAAGAGTTCGACTTTATAAAAGTAAGGAACATTTATGTGATTAATTGATAGAAGAGTAACTAATAAATCGCCCCTTTCTTTTAATTACAATAGCTGTTTTTTGCATAACATCACCGTTATTCATCATTGCGTAACCTTCGGGTGATAATCTTTCCAAAGCCATTCCAGCGCTTCGGGGAGGGTTTGTTGTTTTACCTTATAATCAACGTGCCCGGCTTTACGGGCGAAAATAAACTGGTAGGGGTAGCTCTTAGCGGCTAATGCCTTTGCCATGTTTTCATTTGCCAGTACCCAATCGTGCATATTGTCGCGCATTATGTTGGGGTTATACAGGTCCTGGTCGCCAACCTCCATCCAGATCCGCAAAGGTTTTATAGGGCTTTCGGGGATGATGTGTGCATGAAAACCCCATGCGCCTTGCGGCGTTTTAGGGTTGTAGGGCCATTGTTGATTGATATAGGTGCCCGAGTAGGTGAGCACACGGTGATACCATTCGGGATGATACCACGCCATAATGAGGGCGCATGAGCCACCCGAGCTGCCGCCCGTGGTAGCCCGACCTTCAGGGTCTTTAGTCAATTTTACCTGGCACTTGCTTTCAACCAGCGGCAATATTTCCTTTTCAACAAATTCGGCATACAGGCCGCTCATGGTATCGTACTCCAAGCCACGCTGGCTGCCCTGGGCATCGCCACTACCGTTACCTATTGATATGGCTATCATCGGCGGCACTTTACCTTCGGCAATCAGGTTATCAAGCACCGTGAAAAGCAAGTTATCCGGCCCGTCGGCACCAATTATAAAGGGCGCTGCGGTACCGGCGACATACTGTTTAGGCACATACACCGCCACCTGCCGGGTATACGCCGCCGGGCGACTGGTAGTAACTATCAACTTAGCGGGGTTATCCGCATCCGGCGTGCCGAATGTATTGGGTTCACGGGCAATGCCGGGGTAAATTTTACTATCCTTTGAGTCGATGGTGAAGCGGTATACGGTACCCTGCGGCACGCCGGTTTTTACCACCGCCTCGGGTGCAGGGCTATGCGTAGGGCCGATGATAAAATTTCCATCAGCGCCGGGAGCAGGGATGGTGCCATCCGGCAGTTCCGTGGCAGGTACGTAACCAGCGGTATGCGGGTCGCGGATGGGTACCTGGGCCATAGCCGGGTTTATGCGCCATACCAGGCACACCAACGTACCAAACACTATAGCGCGTATAACTATTTTATTGAGCTTCATTTATTTAGATCTATGCGAGATGGCGGTTAAATTTAGGATTTATAAGTAAATATCGGGAATTAAGCTGTTAGCTTTATTAGTTTAGTATTTCATATTTATGCATTGTAGTATAAGTTATGCACACGAGTGGGTCAGCATAATAGGCTTTGGTTAAATTATTTATAATTGTTTTGTGAAAGGTTAATAAATCCCATATTAGACATTAATTATAACACCTCTTGATGGCAATTTTACCGTATGCATTGTTATTTATTTTTTTCATAGTCACAGAATATTTGGCTATAACGATAAGTTCATTCCAACTTAAGACAATCCTTAATAAATGGGCAGAAACTAAAAACTTTGTATACCATAGGTCAGCTAATCCATTAAAAGTATTTTTACCAGTACAAAAAAGTTTGTTATTTCTAAGTTGTACCCTAACCATATGCTTTTCATTTTATCTTAAGGCCCATTATAAATTTCACCCTCAATATGTATTATTAGCTATTGCCGGATTGAAGTTTTTTGATTTTTTTAAAAAAGGAAAGATGAAAAAGTTGCAAAAACATGAGGAGTTGGACATGTTTGATGCATACCGGGATGACTTCGATGCGTTTGTAACCTCGTGGCGTTCTAATTTATTTATACAGATTATATCGCTTACAATTGCAGGATGCATTTTAATCTTCATATAGCACCTCACTGGTCTAAGTTTAGCGCAGCGTAACTTAGATCCTAAAATTCACAAAGCTTCCAGCTTGTTAACGCAAGAAGAATTCTTGCTTTATTTTAGATCGAAGTTTTTAAACTTCGACCAGTAAAGGATTGTATTTATAGTTTGCGTTAAGGCAGCGGTACCGGCCAGTAGCTAATGCCTTGTGCAGTATGAGGGGAAAGCCTAACCCGGAGGGAACGCCCCAAAATTACTGTTGCAATACCTGCCAATTTTTTATTACTTGCTGTCTGTTTTTATAACTATTATTGTTTCCAATCCTCAAACTCAAAATTATTGATCCATGAAAATAGCTACTTATAACGTAAACGGGATAAACGGAAGGTTGCCGGTGCTGCTGCGTTGGCTGGAAGAGAGCAAGCCGGATGTGGTTTGTTTGCAGGAGCTGAAGGCACCGGATGAGAAATTCCCTTTACAGGCTATTAATGATGCGGGTTATGAGGCTATATGGCATGGGCAAAAGAGCTGGAACGGCGTGGCGATACTTTCGCGCGGAAGCGAAATTAAAGAACTAAGGCGTGGCCTGCCCGGCGACCCTGATGATACGCACAGCCGTTATATTGAAGCTTTGGTGAATGGCGTGGTGATCGGCTGCCTGTACCTGCCCAACGGCAACCCTGCGCCGGGCCCGAAATTTGATTATAAATTGAAGTGGTTCAGCAGGTTTGCGGAGCATGCCGCAGGGCTGGTGAACCGCGACCTGCCGGTAGTACTCTGCGGCGATTATAATGTTATGCCTACCGAAATAGATGCCTATAAACCGGAACGCTGGGTTGAGGACGCGCTTTTTAGGCCTGAAACCCGTGCGGCCTTTAAAAACCTGACCGAACAGGGGTGGACGGATGCGATACGCAAGCTTTATCCTACAGAAGTGATCTATACTTTCTTTGATTATTTTCGCAACGCTTATGGCCGTAACGCGGGCCTGCGGATAGACCATTTTTTGCTGAACCCGGCGCTGGAAGGCAGGTTAAAAGCGGCGAAGGTTGACCTGCATGTACGGGGCTGGGAAAAATCGAGCGACCATTGCCCGGTATGGATAGAATTGGATTAAAGGGGTAATGAGAAATAAAAGGTAGATCCATTTCCGGGTTCGCTATCGGCCCAGATACGCCCGTTGTGGCGGGTGATGATCTCGTGTGATAAATACAGGCCTATGCCCAGGCCGGATATGCTTGGTGTAAGGTTATCAACCCTGTAAAAGCGGGAAAATATATGCGCTAACTGTTCAGTGGCTATACCTATTCCAAAGTCTTTTACAGCTACCTGCACTTCATGGTTGGTGCTGCTTATACTTACTTCTATCCGTTTTACTTTGGGCGAATAACGGATGCCATTGGTAAGCAGGTTGATGATCACCTGTTCAATACGGTTCGGGTCGCCTGTGACCATGATCCCATCAGTGGCAGTTTCAAGAGAAATTTCGTGAGCGGGGTTATTAAGCCTGATCACTTCTATGGTGTCGGCAGTTAATTGGTGTATATCAAATAGTTCTGTAGCCAGCTGTAATTTCCCGGCTTCAATCTTTGATACATCAAGCAGATCGCCTATCAAAGCAGTCAATTTACCTACCTGCTGGCGGGTTTTAGTTAAAAAATGCTTTGCCTTGTTATCTGTTATCATGCGGTCCAATATCTGCAGGTAGCCGCTGATGCTGGTAAGCGGGGTCTTTAACTCGTGACTGGCGAGCCCAATAAATTCGTCTTTTTTCTCGTTGAGGGTTTTTATCTGCTGATACAGGCGTGCATTTTCTTTTTCGGCAGCCAACCGGGCGCTTATATCGCGGGCAATTTTTGATGCACCGATAACGTTGCCTTTTGAGTCAACCACCGGGGATACGGATACGGATATGGCTATCGCCCGTCCATCCTTGTGCTGGCGTATGGTTTCAAAGTGCTCTATCTTGTTGCCACGGGCTATCTGGCCTATGATATAGGTTTCTTCTTTATAACGATCAATGGGGATGATAAGGGAGATATGCTGCCCGATGGCTTCGTTTTCGGTGTAACCAAACATGCGCCCGGCAGCGGGGTTCCAGCTGGTAATGATGCCTTCAAGGGTTTTGCTGATAATGGTATCGTCAGATGTAGCAATTATAGCGGCTAATATTCCATCTTTTTCTTCTGACTTTTGCCTTTCGCTTACATCGCGGGCAATTTTTGAAGCGCCAATAACTCGCCCACTACTATTAATTATGGGCGAAACAGATACGGAGAGGGGGATAAGCTTGCCATCCTTTCTCAGTCGGAAGGTTTCAAAATGTTCGATCCTTTTGCCTTTGGATATCTGTCCCATGATATAATCTTCTTCTGCATACCTTTCCTCGGGGATGATGACAGAAATGTGGCGGCCTACCATTTCTGCTTCACTATAACCAAAAATATATTCGGCAGCATGGTTCCAGGTGGTAATAATTCCGTCCAGCGTTTTACTGATAATGGCATCATCGGAGGTAGCTACGATAGCTGCTAACATTGCCTGCTTTTCCTGAGCTAATGATAAAACGCTTTTTGGGACAGGTGAGGGATCGGGCCGAATATCCATAAAAGCAAAATAACCAATAATATTCCAAATTGTTTTAGGCTGTGGAAATATTAACAGTAGTACATATTACTTAAAATACGGCTGTGAGGTAAAGGAAAAGGAGCTTTTAGTGTGATGGCATTGTCATCTGTAACTAATAATAATTCTTTTACGGAACGTTCGTTCCAAATTGATTATACATTTGCGGAACGATTATTCCAAAAATAGAAAAATTAACACACAACATGAAAAAGTTAGCAAACAAAGTAGCAGTAATAACAGGCGCATCAAAAGGTATTGGCGCGGGTATAGCAAAACACCTTGCAGCAGCAGGTGCAAGCGTAGTTGTAAATTATGCCTCGGCAAAAGCGGGTGCAGATAAGGTAGTTGAAGAAATTACCGCTGCAGGCGGAAAGGCAATAGCTGTGCAAGGTAATGTATCAAGCGAAGCTGATATCGCCCGTTTATTTGAAGAAACCAAAAATGCTTTTGGAGCAGTAGATATTTTGGTGAATAATGCAGGCGTTTACAAATTCGGCGCTATTGAAGAATTAAACGCGGAAGATTTTCATACGCAATTTAATACCAACGTATTGGGTTTATTACTTACTACACAAGGCGCTGTAAAAAACTTTAACGAGGCTGGTGGCAGCATCATTAACATTGGGTCGGCAGTAACTAATATCGCCCCTCCGGGAAGCTCAATTTATACAGCTACCAAAGGTGCGGTTGATGCTATTACCCACGTATTGGCAAAAGAATTGGCTGGTAAAAAAATACGCGTAAACTCAATCAACCCGGGTATGGTTGAAACTGAAGGTACGCATACCGCTGGTTTCATTGGTAGTGATTTTGAAGCTGAGTTGGTTAAAACAACCCCGTTGGGCCGTGTAGGTCAGCCTGATGATATTGCCGATGTAGCTGTGTTCCTGGCTTCTGAAGATTCACGCTGGTTAACTGGTGAGCTATTACTGGCTAGTGGCGGTGTAAGGTAATACCCGCTGTTTTAACAGAAAAACAATTAAAAATGAATAGCTTTGCTTCTAATACAAGCAAGGCTATTCCTGGTTATGGCAAGAACGAAAGATTTTGATGAGAATGAAGTGCTGAGCAAAGCGATACAGCTTTTTTGGTACAAAGGCTACAATGGTACATCCATGCAGGACCTTGTGGATGGCCTGGGCATCAGCCGTTCAAGCTTGTATGATACCTATACCGATAAGCATACGTTGTTTGTTAAAGCGCTGGAAAGCTATCAAAATGCCGGTGCCGCTCAAATCCGGGAGATGATAGAACATTCTGGATCGGCAAAAGAAACTATAAAAAAATTACTGGAACTGGCCACCACTGATTTGCTAAGTGATAAACAGCAGAAAGGCTGTTTTATGGTGAATGCCGAAGTTGAAGTTGCGCCGCACGATGCCGAAGTAAATAACCTGGTATGCAAGAACGACCAGCAAATGGAAGATGCTTTTTACCAGGTGATTAAAAAAGGGCAGGAGAGTGGCGAGATAAAAAATCAACAGGATGCCAGGGCATTGTCGCGTTTTATTTTTAACACAGTTAAGGGCATGCGGGTAACCGCGAAATCAGTTACCGACCGGTCTGTATTTGATGATATCATCAAACTAACCATCTCCGCACTCGGATAGTCCTTTAACTATAATCATTAAATTTCTTGCAACATCAATTCGCTTCCCGGCGGATGCTGTATTTTGTAATTTTTCAAACCGGGATTGCTTACATAATGGAACGAATATTTGATTTGGCATTGCTAATGATAATTTTAAAGTATAAATTGCAATCGATTGCATTAATTAGAATTTCCTTAAACCTCACCAATTTTCTTTAATAGCGATCAGCATAACCAATTAACATTAAACCAAATAAACGCCAATGAGCAAACAATTTATTACAGTAAAATTTGCCTGTACACTTTTTATAGTAGCAGGGATGTTGAATGCATGTAAATCGGCAGAGAAAAAAACAGCTGATGCCGATAGCAGCAAAACAGATACAAGTAAGAAGGTGAAATACCTGTCGCAACCGCTTATCGGTTCCATTTACACTGCCGACCCATCGGCACATGTGTTTAATGGCAAAATCTATATTTATCCATCGCATGATATCAATACAGGAATCCCCGAAAATGACAACGGCGACCATTTTGCTATGCGCGATTACCATATCCTTTCAATGGATAGCATTGGCGGTAAGGTTACCGATAATGGGGTAGCGCTTGATATAAAAGATATCCCCTGGGCGGGCCGCCAGCTTTGGGCGCCTGATGCTGCTTATAAAAACGGTACTTATTACCTGTATTTCCCGGTAAAGGATAAAAAGGATGTATTCCATATCGGTGTAGCTACATCGGCCAGTCCTGTTGGGCCGTTTAAGGCTGATCCAGAACCAATAGCCGGGAGTTATAGCATCGACCCGGCTGTATTTACCGATACAGATGGCAAAACCTATATGTATTTCGGTGGGATCTGGGGCGGGCAGCTTCAGCGTTGGATGACCGGCAAATACGAAGCCGATGGTTCAAAAACAGATTCGAAACAAGAGGATGCACCTGCAATAAGCTGCAAGGTAGCATTGTTAACGCCGGATATGAAAAATATTGATGGCAAAGTAAAAGATGTTGTTATTTTAGATAGCCTGGGCAAGCCCTTATTAACCAAAGACCGTACCCGCCGCTTTTTTGAGGGCTCATGGATGCATAAATACAATGGGAAATATTATTTCAGCTACTCAACAGGTGATACGCATTTACTTTGCTACGCGATAGGCGATAGTCCGCTTGGCCCATTTACCTATAAAGGCTTATTAATGAAACCGGTAGAGGGTTGGACAACCCATCATTCAATTGTTGAGATAAAAGGAAAATGGTATATATTTTACCATGATACACAATTGTCGGGCAAAACCTACCTGCGTAATGTAAAGGTTGCCGAACTGCAGCATAATGCTGATGGCACTATTAAGCCGATAGATCCTTTTTTATAGGGGGATAATTTAGAACTGGTAGCGTTCTATTTATTCTTGTCGAGGATCTCAAACTTGGTTTGCAGTGTGTTACCCTCACCGTCAACAAGGGTGAGGGTATGCACACCTGGTTCGGGATTTAACGCGATCTGGTGGTAATCTTTAGTGACACCGATATATTGGTCATCCAGGTGCCAGAATATCTTTATGCCCGACTGGCGGTGCGCGGCGTTGCAGATCATGCGCCCGCGCTTACCATCAACTTCCAGCGGGATGTAGATCTTCGCACCATCTTTGGGGTAGATAAGCTCCATTGGCATACCTTTATCTGCCGAAATGCAGTCGGCCCTGAACGGCGGTAAGCTGTGGTATTGGTAGTTTTTACCCTTGTAATAGTATTCCATTGCTGGTGGTAGTACGAACCATGTTTTATTTATGATCTGATCGGGAGGTACGCAATCGCTGTTTACCTGCCAGTGTTCGGTTTTATCGAGATGTACCAGTTGATGATAAGGGCAAACGGGTGATCTCAGACCGGATTTTGGCACCCACATTTCAACTGTATCTGTGCAGTATTCACCTGCACGGTAACCACTTTGACGGCACACACTTATTTTTACCATCCCGTTGGCGGGCATCTCAAACCAGTCGGTATTTACGGGCAATTGCCTGAAGATCTCGAACATGGCAGGAGCGGCAGTATTGATACCTGTTAACCCTGCACGACCTTCGCCGCTGGTGTTGCCAACCCAAACACCAACTACATATTTGGGAGTGATGCCGATTGCCCAGCCATCTCTGAAACCAAAACTGGTACCTGTTTTCCAGGCTATGCGCTGGGTGGAACTAAACTGCCGCCAAAGCATTTCCTCGCCTGGGCGCATCACTTCTTCCATGGCCTGCATTGTGTAATAAATAGATCCCGCATCGAGTAAGCCGGAGCTTTCCAAATGAGGTTTTGCTTGTGGTATTTGTGTATATACAGGTGAGTGATAATCAGCAGGATCATATTTGCCCATGTATTTATCGGAGTGGTTCAGCACCCGTGCCATATCAGCATAAGCACCCGAAAGCTCCCAAAGCGTATTTTCACCACCACCCAATATCAGCGACAGACCATAATAATCAGCCGGTTGTTTTAGGGTGGAGATACCTGCTTTTTTCAGCAGATCATAAAAACGGTCGTACTTATATTTCTGTAGCATCTTTACAGCAGGAACGTTCAGTGAGCGGGCCAATGCCCTTGAAGCTGGAACCGCGCCATCATAGCTCAGGTCAAAATTCTCGGGATGATAACCTGCTATTTGCGTAGGGATATCAGGCATTAAGCTATTTGGTAATAGCAGCCCATCATGCAGCATAGCCGCGTAGAGTAAAGGCTTTAAAGTACTGCCGGGGCTACGTGGCGCGTTGATCACGTCAACATTACTTTCCATTGTGGTGTCTTCAAGGTGATAAATATTCCCCACATAGGCTAAAGTTGAACCTGTTTCCACATCCAGCACAATAGCGGCGATATTATTGATATGATTGGCAGCCAGTATTTGGTGATGCCGCTCCACAATATCACTTACCTGTTGCTGTAAACCGGCTTTTATGGTGGTGTTGATACGAGTAGGGCCGGTATGCACACCGGTTTGGCAATCGTGTTTAAAATGCTCCAGTAAATGCGGGGCAAGTACGGGTAAGGGTACGGGCCTGTCGGGTACAGGTTCGAGTTTTGAGAGTTCCGCGGTGTTTTTATCGATAATGCCCTGGCGACTGAGTTTATCCAGCAGCAGATTCCTCTTTTTTAGTAAGATGGCCCTGTTTTTTCCCGGATGTACCAATGATGGTGAGTTGGGCAACACCGCGAGCGCCGCCATCTCTCCCCACGATAATTGTTCAGGGCTGCGCCCGAAGTATCGCCATGAAGCCGCATCAAGACCAACTACGTTACTGCCGAATGGGGCATTGCTGCTATACAGGGCTAAAATTTCTTGTTTGTTATAAGTAAGTTCAAGGCGCAGGGCCATGAACATTTCCAAAAGTTTATTTAAAAAAGTTCGCTTATGGTGAGTAGCTAACCGGATCACCTGCATGGTGATGGTGCTGCCACCACTGCTCACGCGCCCCGATTTGATATTCTGCCGGATAGCCCTGCCAAATGCCAGGAAGTCTATACCGGGGTGATGCTCAAAGCGTTTATCTTCAAAAGCGATAATGCATTTTTTGAATTTATCGGGTACTATGCTGTCATAAGGGAAACGCCATTGCCCGTCGGTAGCTATAGCTGCGCCTAATAAACCTCCCTGGTCGTCATTGATGACATAGGCGGTAGGTTTATCAAATAATTTCGCTGGCAGGCAAAACCAAAATAGCCCGCACAAGACCAATACCGATGTGATCAGCACCAGCCTTGTGCGGGTTAGCCATGCAGGCCTTTTATAAGAAAAACGCATCTGCCCTTACTTTATAACCTGTACCCATTTGCCTTTTTGCAGCGCGTTAATTGATGAATTATACATAGCACCGCAATACGTTGCAGGCAGGTAATAACGCCCGGTGTAAGCCGCATTCAACATCACATAATAAGTAACCTGCTGCCTTTCTTCAATACCGAAATAAGTGTTCACCCGGTCATCACGGATGTCCTGGTAATCAGATGGCGACGATTTAAAGGCTTCGTCATTATTCAACATTCGGGTGTTCAGTATCTCCCATCCCGAAGGGAAGATCTGCGTTAATGCCATGTTATAATAAGCACCTTTATGGCCCGGGTTTTTGACGATAACCTGTGCCACAAAATCGGTGCCCTGTTTCAGGCTGGTTATGTTTATCGGCTGGCCTTTTAGCGTCATATAATTTACCTGCATGCCTAATACATCGTCGTTATTTACGCCTGCTGGCTCATCGCCCGGCGCGGGCTGGCCTTTTTGTATCAGCCTTAGGTATAAAATATTATTGCCTTTGTTTTTGATGGTCACATTACCACCATTAGCCGAAAGAGGTGCTTGCCACAGGTATGAATTTGAAGTAACCGTGGTATTACCATAATCAAATATCAACTTGTTGCCGTTCTTATTCTGACCGCAATATTGGGCAATAGCCAGCAAGGCATAAGCCGTGGTTTGGGTGCTGTACCAATCATCCTGTGCTAAATGTGCCGATACGGTTTGCAACATAGCAGCCGCCTTTTGGTGCTGACCAAGCAGGGTAAGGGTTTCCAGTATCATGGCCTCATCTCGCAGATCAGACCCATACGTACCATATAACTGGTCATAAGGCTGAATAGTTAACGGTAGGCCTTTGATCATCTGCACAGCTGTTTCGGGCTGACCGGCTAATTTATAGGCAGCAGCCAGTCGCCATTTTGCCTGCGGCGATAGGTAAGCGAACTCCTTTAAACGATTCATCGCGCCCAATTCGGGTGTACGGGCCAGTGCCAGCAGGTATAAACGGTAAGCCTGAATAAGGTCCTCATCATAATAGCTGCGTTTGCCAGGTGTCCAGTTCACGGCTTGCTGATGTTGGTATCGTTTCCATGAATCTATAAAGCCTACGGGCAGCGCATATCCCTTTGCCTGCGCGGCCAGCATAAAGTTGCCCGCGTAGTTTGTACACCATTCATCAGCAGGGCCTCCATCCGGCCAATAACTGATACCACCGCCGGGTGCCTGGAAATTGGTGAGCCTTGCAATTGTCGACCTGATATTACGCTCCGCATCAGCCTTTTGACGTTGCGAAAGATCAGTAAGCTGATCAAGATATAGCTGTGGAAAGCCCGCTGAAGTGGTTTGTTCCGCGCAGCCATAAGGGTATTCTATCAAATAATCCAGCCTCTTAGCAAGGTTGAGCGATGTTATGGATGATACTTCCATAGTGGCCTTGTTAGTGCCGTACATACCTACCGGGGTATAAGGCGTATTCCATGTTTCACCCGGTTTTAGCTCCTTTTCCAGCGTTTTGGTAATAGGAGGGTTAGGATTACGTACATTCAGTTCAACACTATATTCAGCTATTTCGTTACCACTTTTGGCGGTTATTTTAACACTACCAACCCCTACAAAGTTCTTTACATTTAGATCGAAGGTGGCCATCTGGTCGCCCGGCGCATCAAAGTTGAGGGTTTGTTTATCATTACCCTGTAAATTACTAAAGGCGTTCGACTGCACCTGTATCGTAACCGATTTGATATTTTTCTCCATCGCGAAAACGGTAACCGGCAATTTGATCTGCTCATTTGGCCCGAGCACACGCGGTAAAGTTGCCAGTAACATCAGCGGCTTTTTAACAGCAACGGCTTTCTCTGCAAAACCATAAGCACCATTATGACCGGCTATGATCATGGTGCGCACCGAGCCTACATATTGAGGCAATGTGAACTGATGGGTTTGTTTTGCACCAGCGTTGAGGTGATAAGGCCCCATGAATTTCACAACTGGTTTAAAGCGGTTAACAGATACATTCTGGTTCCTGTTCAACGCCTCATCGCCACCAATGCTCAGGATGCGTTCCAGGCCGCCACCATACGCGCCGATCACATAATCAAACAAATCCCATGTTTTAACGCCTAGCGCTTCGCGGGCATAAAAGGCTTCATGAGGGTCAGGGGTTTTAAAATTGGTAAGATCGAGCAGACCTTCATCAACTATGGCAATGGTATAGGTCATTTCCTTGCCTTTTGCTTCGGAAACTGTGATAGCCGAAGTACTTTCGGGCCTTATCTTATCCGGCATACTGATCACGGGTTTTAGTACTGTTGCCGGGTCATCCACGGTTAATGGGATAACGCCGTACATACGGATAGGCAGATCATTAACCATTTGTGCATGATGCTGCAGCATCGTAATGTTAACAAATACGTTTGGCGACATGCTGCCCTCTACCTTAAATTTATAGGTAGTTTGGCCCTGGTAGGTATCTATCCACACAGATTTAATTACCCTGCTGCCGCTCTCAAAACTGATGAGGGCGCGGCCATTATTGCCGGTCGGGATGGTAAGCGTAGCAGTCTCGCCAACCTTATAGCTTTTTTTGTCGGATGTAAATGAAAGCATTACAGCATCTGTTGAATTGCTTTGTTGCAGGCGTTCGGTCCAGTCGAGGTAAACAACTTTACCTGTCGCGTGGCCTGTTTGCTCATCTTTTATGCGGATAAGATAACGGCCCCAGTCATCCTGTTTTACATGCAGGTTCCATTTGCCTTTGCCGTTTACCAGCCTGACAGTTTGGGTGCTTACCAGTTTGTTGTATTCGTTTTGGGTGAAGTTGCTCAGTTCGTCACCGGTTTGATCCCACCACCAGCGCCATTGAATTTTGTACAGTTCAACGGTAACATCACGGCTGCCGGGGAAAGGGTTGCCATTTACATCCACATCAGCAATACTAATAGGGTTATCCTGCCCAACGCCCAGCATGCCGCTATAAGCAGATCCTTCCGGCGTTTTAATACCTACATAGCCTGTATAGGCGTTATATGGCAAGGTAACCTGCTGTATGCTGAAATTGCCTCCAGGTTCAAATACCTTCACTAAAAAATTAGCCCTGAGTTGTCCCGGTGCTTGCTTATCCACTTGTATATTGGCATTTACGCGGGCAGTCCCTGCGGCATCAAGGCGACCATCAAATACGGTTTGGGTTTGCGTGTTAAAGGCAAGTGTAGGGTCATCAAACACATAACCATCAAAATTTTTAAAGGCAGTTACCTGCGGACTCACAAAGGCATCAACCTTTGCTTTCAAATTTTGCGCGATGCCGCCAAAAAGCCAGGTGGATTTCAGTGTGCCGCCCATATCGCCGCCTTTGGTTAAAGCTGTTTTGCCACCGAATGAAAGATCGATCTTGAGGCGGTTAGGCATAATGGTTTCCACCTTAATATTCTTCTGGAACACAGCGCCGCCGACATTTACCTTAGCCGTCCAGGTACCGGTAGGTGAGGAGGTAGTTGTGGCTGTATGGAAGCTGTAGAAACCATCAACCGAACTGGTGCGGGTAATGCGTTTATACAATTGACCCGCAGGGTTGTAAAGTTCAAATTGCACAGGATGATCCGGTGGTAATGTTTTAAGCTGATCCTGCAAGATAAAGGAAACAAAGATGGAATCACCGGGCCGCCATACGCCGCGCTCACCATAAATGAATCCTTTTAAGCCGTTTTGTACTTGCTCACCGCCCACATCAAATTTGGAGAGCATCAGGGCGCTAGCGTCATCAAGTTTTAAATAGCCCCGCTCATCGCCTTTTCTCGCGACCAGCAAAAATGGCTTATGTTTTAAACTGATATGCGCGAAGCCATTAGCATCCGATACGGATTTTGTGATCACCTGTTTCTGATAATCCAACAAAGTAAGTTCAACACCCGGCATTGGCGCGGCGTTCAGGATATTGGTTACCGCAACCAACATGTTATTATCATTCCCTTTTTTGGCAATGAGGCCGATGTTGGATACGATAACGTTGCGTGTAGCCCATTTATCTTTGGTATAAAAAGAATTGCTGCAAGGGTCTTCACGTTCTTTCCATTTATAACCATCCGGGTAATAGCTATCGTAACGCGCCCAGAATGCGTCATAATCATCAAGTTTATCGCCTGATGAATTAGAACTGCCATAATCATCGCCTTCCTCATAATCCTCATCCTGATTATCGCCGCTGCTAACCCTGGCAACGCCGCCTGTTTTGCAGTTAAACAGGGAATATTCTTTCCTGAAACCAATTACTACCCGGTAAATAGCGCCCGGCTCCGTCCGCATCAGCGAATCAATATCCAGCATAAAGCGGTTCTTGGCGGTTAGTTTCAGGTTTTTGTCCTTATCCAACCTAATGGTGGTTTGCACTACCGGTTTCCCTACCTGCCGGAGCCCCTGCTCGGTGGTAAGGTCGTTACTTTGGAGGAACTGGGTTACGTTGTTCGCATATATCTTAATGATGGTAACATCCACCGCTTTAAGGTTAACGGCATCAAAGGGCAGCATTAACCGGCCTGAATCGGGCAGGATAACACCCTTGCCCGGTATAGTTACTCCCGGCAGGCGGTTTTCAAAAAATACATTGGCCGTAAAAGGTGCAGTGATCTTTTCACCATAAATATCCTTTACGCCTTCATTAACAAAAGCAATGTAATTACCCTGTAATCGATCGGAAGCAAATATTTTAACTAAGCTACCCTCAATGGTATAGGATGGCTCAGTAACGTTGTTCATGCCTACCAGTCCGCTAAGATCCTGACCCACCATAACGGGGTTGGAGAATTGTACTTCCACATATTCATCCTGATCCTGCACTGCGCGAATATCAAGCACCTTAAAAGCCCCAACAATAGGGATATCAAATGCCTGGCTGTCGCTGGTTTCAACACCTAATGGCGAACCATTCCAGCGCACGGTTAACTGCGTGGATGCGGCAGTAGGCCTGCTGATATTATCAATAACAAAAGTATGGGTGTTGGCCACATTATCATGCTGCCAGGTGATTACCACAGGTGTAGTGTATTCGGCGCGGATGATCTTTTCAATTTTTAAGGGGTCTTCTTTATCCGCGGTTTGTATCACCCCGGTCAATTTCATTTTATCCCTTGAGGTACTTGTTGCCGTTTGCAAGCCGTTAAAGGTGATGGTAAAATCGGGCTTAATGGTTTTAAATTGAAAAGCGAAATGATGCAATGCTGATGGCACGCTTGTCACTTTCGACAGGTTAAAATCCCCCTCGTAAAACTCATCGGCCTGCATGGCGTTTTTGGGTCTGAATTCAATAGTTTGCGCATCAACCCAATAAGCTTTACCATCAATAGCAGGCGAAAATTTGAAAACGCCATCCTCAACCGGCTCATTTTGGGCATGGCTGGTTTGCACCTCGCCTGTAAGCTTAATACGTATGGCCGCCACGCGCGAAACAACACCGCTGGTGTACGATTCGATGTATTTACTGAACGCCGGATTAACGTTTGTCTTCCGCTGGTGCTTAACCAATAGGATGATCCCGGTAATAAAAATGACAGCAAATAGTACGGCAAGCAAAGGCTTGCGGTATTTGATAAGGTTAGGATGAAGGTTCATATTGAGTTGGACATGCCTATCAAATATAATGATGAAAAAGCGAGTAATTATCAAATTTGGTTAATTCCAGAAAATATTTTTTTCAGTATAGATAAGGCCAAAAAGGGCTGTAAAAAACGCAAAAATTTCGTGAATAAATACCTTCTAAATGATGTTAATTTATTGTTCATTTTGCCATAAATGCCTAATAATTAGGTAATCTAAACTTAATGGCTGACTAATAGCAGAGTGCTACTATTGTGCATAAATAATTGACATTTATATGCGCTTATTTACTACCCCAAACCTATCTATACAAATCTTCCTGATCGCTTGCCTCACCCTCTTCCTGAAACTAAATACTAAGGCCCAATGCGTGCCGCTTTTAAACGGGTTTGCCCATAATGATTACTGGCACAAGCGGCCCTTACTAGACGCGCTTGATAATGGTTACACCTATATTGAGGCTGATGTTTATGAGCGCGATGGCAGGCTGATAGTAGCTCATATATTGCCTGCGTTAAACTATCATCGTACACTTGAGGACTTGTACCTGAAACCATTATTTGATCATGTAGTAAAAAATAATGGCGAGGTGTACCCCGGTTATCATAACTCAGTCACATTGATGATAGATGTAAAATCGGATGCTGAAAAAACTTACCTGGTTTTAAAAGATATGCTGCAAAAATATAGTGGCATGTTATCAAGCTATTCAAAGGGAAACATCCATGTGGGGCCGGTTACTATTGTGATATCGGGGCATAAGCCCGAGAAGTTATTAAGTACCGAAGATACCCGGTTTGCATTTGTTGATGAGGACCTGCGGCTGGTACGAAAAGATACCCTTACCGATATGTATATGATGGCCAGCTGCAAGTATTCCAAACTACTTAACTGGCGTGGTGATGGCGCGTTGCCCGACCAGGAAAAACAGCGGCTATGCTCGTTCGTAAATTTTGCTCATAAGTTTAATCGGAAGGTAAGGTTATGGGCATCGCCCGAAAATACTGTTGTTTGGAGGACGCTATTAAACTGCGGTGTCGACCTTATTAATACCGATAAACTGGAAGAATTAAAAACGTTCCTGATCAATGACAGATCAGTAAAAGTTGTGAGTATTAAGCAATTATAGCTTTATTCAACACGGAGTTTATGTGAAGTTTAAAATGCTGTTAAAATTAATACTATCAGTCCTTATAATTCAAGCCTGCTTAACACTAATATCACATAACAGGCTGAATGTAAATAATATATTAGTTAAGTATTAAATATTCATGAAGGTTTATTTTTCATAGTAAATCACGAAAAGCTATTTTATAAGTTTGGGAATATTGATTAAAAATAGCAGATGAGAAAGAATATTTTATTCATTACAGGATCCCTTAATCAGGCCTCTCAAATGCACCAGATCGCCTCCCTTTTGCCGGAGTACGATTGCTGGTTCAGCCAGATCTTTACCGATTCAAAGTTTATCAATTTTCTAATAAAACATACTCCAATTGCAAACGGTACCGCTCTTGCTGGCCAGTTCAGAAAAAACTCTGAAAACTACCTGGTAAACCATAACCTGCAAATGGATTACAAGGCGCAAAAAAATAACTATGACCTGGTAGTGCTTTGCAGCGACATGATTGTGCCATACCGTTTGCGGAACAATAAAACATTATGGGTGCAGGAGGGCATGATAGATAAGGCTACCATCATGACCCATATTGTTAAAACGCTGGGTTTACCCATTTCTTTCACCGGTAATACATCGCTAAACGGTTCAACAAATATTTGTGATATATACTGCGCGGCATCCGAAGGCTATAAAACCTTTTTTACGAAAAACGGAACCGACAACAGCAGGATAATAGTTGCCGGCATACCGAATTACGATAACCTTGAACGGTTTAATGATAATAATTTCCCGTACAGCGATTATGTGATGGTGGCCACTACCGATATGCGCGAAACATTCAGACATGAGAACAGGGCGGCGTTTATTAAGGAAGCGGTGAAGATCGCCAATGGCCGTCGCCTGTTATTTAAGCTGCACCCCAATGAAAATTTTGAACGTGCTGAAAAGGAGATCAAAAAATATGCTCCGGCAGGCACGTTGCTTTATCATACAGGTAATACCAACGAGATGATCGCCAATTGCAGCGAGCTCATTACGCAATATTCAACGGTAGTATATACAGGCATTGCATTGGGTAAGAAAGTATACTCCTGGTTTGATGGGGAGCAATTAAAAGCATTGATGCCGATACAAAATCAGGGTACATCGGCACAAAATATAGCAGGTATTTGTCGCGATTACCTGGAGTTTAACGGTAGCCGGAAATTGTTTTTAAAACGCTACAAATACCAGGCGGCAGAGGTTTACAAACACGAAGAAGAATTAGTTTTTCAATAGCACCAATGGCTCAACATATATTGATTGTAGTGCAGGCGCGTATGGCTTCAAGCAGGTTGCCGGGCAAAGTTATGATGCCTTTATTGGGCAAAAGTTTACTGGCCAGGATGGTGGAACGTCTGCAATTAATAAAGCACGAAGCTACCATAGTAATAGCTACATCGGTTAATGCCGAAGATAATGTAATTGAGCAGGAAGCGGCAGCCATCGACATCCCCTGTTATCGCGGCAGCGTAAATAATTTACTGGAAAGGCATTATATGTCGGCAGTAAAACATAATGCGGATATCGTACTAAAAATACCTTCTGACTGCCCGCTGATTGACTCGCAGATCATTGATGAAGTACTCGATTTTTTCTTCCAAGACCCCGGCAAATACGATTATGTAAGCAACCTGCACCCAGCCACCTGGCCCGACGGCAATGATGTGGAGATCATGACCATGGCCTGCCTCGAAAAAAACTGGCGGTTGGCTGAACGCCCTTTGGAGTTAGAGCATACCACGCCTTACATATGGGAAAATCCGGAGCAATTTAAAATTGGCAATGTAAGTTGGGGTAAAGGCTTGGATTACTCTATGTCGCATAGGTTTACGATTGATTACCCGGAAGATCACGACTTCATTAACAGGGTTTATGAAGAGTTATACCCAAAGAATCCTTCTTTCTCCTGTGATGATATCATCGACCTGATAACTGAAAAACCTGAGATATACGAGCTGAATGCAGCCTATGCAGGTGTAAACTGGTACAGGCACCATTTAAATGAACTGAACACGATTTCGGCTGAGCAAACAAAAAATGCAGCCAATAAATAAGCTAATTAATATGCAAAATAATATACGTGACAATAAAGAGCTGGAGACAATAGCGCTGAACGTACGGGAGCATATCATTAAAATGTCTACCGATGGGGGATGTTTTACCGGAGCTTCATTATCGGCAGTGGATATGATCGTTTACCTTTATGCAGAGTTTTTGAACCTGCATAAAGATAATTTAAACGATCCCGAGCGTGATTACCTATTCCTATCGAAAGGCCATGATGTGCCTGCTTTGTACGGCACATTTGCTGAATTGGGTTTGATTGAAAAAGAAAGATTAACCAATCATTTATCCATAAATGATCATATCTACTGGCACCCGAATACACATATCCCGGGTATAGAGTTTCATTCCGGTTCATTAGGTCATTTGCCATCGGTAGCTATTGGTGTAGCTATGGATATCAAAATCCGTGGTGGAGCTAATAAGGTAATATGTATTATGGGCGACGGTGAACTGAACGAAGGCTCGTGCTGGGAAGCTGTTTTGGTGGCAAATGCCTATAAACTGGATAACTTAATATTCGTGATCGATCGCAATAAATTCCAGGCTAATATGGCTACGGAAGATCTGATCCCATTAGAACCGTTACATAATAAATTTACTGCTTTTGGCGCTGCTGTAAGCCGGATAGACGGGCATGATTTTAACGAACTACGCCGGGCATTTCAAAAATATCCCTTCGTCGAAGGCAAACTGAATGTGGTTATAGCGGATACCATCAGGGGTAAAGGTTTGCCAAGTATCCAGGCGCGTGCCGACCGCTGGTTCTGTAATTTCTCTGCAGATGAAGTGCAACAGCTTTTAAATGAACTGCATGGCGAAAACACAACACAATTAACATCAGAAACTTTAGTGGTTAGATAAATATGTCATACGAAGAATTACTTACTGAATTGTCGCTGGCCGATGAACGTTTTGTCGTAATGACTGCCGAGAACCGTGCACTGATACGCAATCTGCCGCAGTTATTAGGCAAACGTTTTATTGATACCGGCATAACCGAGCAAACTATGATAGGCGCCGCAGCAGGGCTTGCTTTGCGTAACCGCATACCGGTTGTACATGCGCTGGCATCTTTCTTATCCATGCGGGCGTTTGAATTTATCCGCACCGATGCCGGGATACCTTCATTACCCATAAAACTAAGTGCCTTTATACCGGGCTTACTGTCAGATGCCAACGGGCCAACGCACCAGGCTATTGAGGATATATCCATTATGCGCGGCATACCCAATATGACTGTTTTTGCGCCAGCCGATGAAGATGATCTGGTAAAAATGATGCCTGCGATATGGGCATCGCCTAAACCTGCATATACGCGCATTAATACCCGCAAAACCAGCTATGTACATGCCCCGTTTGTGCCGGGCAAAGCCGAGGTGATTGAGCAGGGTAAAGATGTAACCATCCTTACTTATGGCTTGTTATTTGAGCAGGCGCTGATCGCGACAGCAATATTAAAAAGTGAAGGCTTATCAGTAGGCCTTATTAACATGCGCAGCTTGAAACCCGTTGATGAACAGGCAATATTAACTGCTGTAGATCAAAGTGAAGTGATCGTAACGCTTGAAGATCATTTCCTGACTGGAGGCCTATATACCATTGTTGCCGAAGTATTATTAAAACATCAAAAAACTGCAAGGGTATTGCCTTTTGCTCTTAATGAAAAATGGTTTAAACCTGCATTGCTGCCTGCCGTTATTGAGCACGAAGGCTTTAGCGGTAAACAGGTTGCCGAAGCTATACTGGGCTACCAAACCAGCAACATTCAACCAGAAATTTTAAAACCTCAGTTCGCTGAATAAAAAATACCCCGTATGCCTAACAAAATAGCATTTAATGAGAATTACCCGGATATCACCCAATCCGATAAATTATACGAACGCGCGCTTAATGTGCAAAAACCGGTTACACAAACCCTGGCGAAAGGTCCCGGTCAGTTTACCAAAGGCGTTGCACCTAAATACCTGGTAAAAGGCAAAGGATCGCATGTTTGGGATGTCGATGGCAACGAATACATTGATTTTAACGCGGCTATTGGCCCAGTATCATTGGGCTACGCTTATCCTGCTGTTGACGATGCGATAAAAGCACAATTAGAGGATGGCATTACCTTTTCACTAATGCACCCGCTTGAGGTTGAATTATCAGAACTGGTGCAAAGGATCATCCCCAATGCCGAGGCTGTGAAAATAGCCAAGACAGGCGCTGATGTATGTTCAGCAGCTATTCGTGTTGCAAGGGCATTTACAGGGCGCGACAAAGTGTTTTGCTGTGGCTATCATGGCTGGCACGATTGGTATATTGGCATTACCAGTCGTAATGCAGGTGTGCCCGAGGTTATACAGGACCTGACCTATACGTTTGAGTATAATGATATCGAATCAATAAAAGCTGCGCTTGACGAAACCGTAGCGGCCTTAATATTGGAGCCCTTTATCTTTCAGGAACCAGCTCCCGGTTTTTTACAGGAGCTGGCAGAAGTATGTAAGGAAAATGGAACTCTATTAATATTCGACGAGATGTGGACAGGTTTCCGCATTGCCGTTGGTGGTGCGCAGGAACACTTTAATGTAAAAGCCGATCTGGCTGTTTATTCAAAAGCCTGTGCCAATGGGATGCCTATAGCTTTATTAACCGGCAGGGCCGATGTGATGGAGCTTTTCAATTCACAGGTATTCAGCTATACCACTTTTGGCGGCGAGGCTTTATCATTAGCGGCTTGCATAGCTACTATAAATGAACTGATCGATAAAATTGTACCGCAATACCTTGATGAAAAAGGGGCATTGCTAAAAGATGGCTACAATAAATTAGCCATTGAATTGGGCATGGATAAATACACCAACTGTATCGGTTTTAATTGCCGTACAATGGTGACATTTACCCCCGAGGCGGGCAATGGACTTGAGGTTAAAACCCTAATGCAACAGGAAATGATAAAACGCGGCGTGCTATGGGCCGGTTTCCACAACATGTGCTTTAGCCATACTGATGAGGATATTGATTACACACTTTTAGCTTACCGCGATGTATTGCCGATTGTAAAAGAAGCTATTGAAAGCGGCAAAATTAAACAATACCTGAAGGGTGAAGTATTGGAGGCTGTTTTCCGCAAGGTGAGCAACTATAATATCAAACCAAAAAATACACTGGCCAGCTAATATGGACTTGTTTTCATTACACCAAAAAACGGCTGTGGTTACGGGCGCGCTCGGGCTCATTGGTAAAAAACACTGTGAAGCATTGGCTTTAGCTGGCGCGAATGTAGTGGTGGCCGATGTTAATTCCGGGCGATCTGCTGAGTTTGCGCAGGAACTGGGCTCGCAGCACATAGGTATTGGTATTGATGTTACCAATAAAACATCTGTCACCAACGCATTAAACCAAGTAATAACCAAATACGGTTCGGTTGATATACTGGTAAACAATGCCGCGATAAACGATATGTTCGAGAACCCTACACTGGCTAAAGATCTGTCGGCATTTGAGAATTACCCGTTGGATGTTTTCCAGCGATCATTGGATGTAAACATTACCGGTGTGTTCTTATGCTCGCAGGTGTTTGGTTCGGCAATGGCTGAGCAGGGTAGCGGGAGCATTATCAACATTGCATCAACCTATGGCATGGTTGGTCCCGACCAAACTATTTACCGTAACGAGTGCGGGGAGCAAACTTTTTATAAGTCGGCGGCATACCCGGTTACCAAAGGGGCCATTATCAATTTTACACGCTTTTTAGCCGCTTATTGGGGCGATAAAGGAGTGAGGGTGAATACGCTTTCGCCGGGTGGAGTCGAGAACGGACAGAACGAGTATTTTATTCATAATTATTCAGCAAAAACATTATTGGGCCGCATGGCCAAAGCAAACGATTATCAGGGCGCGCTAATTTTTCTGGCCAGTGAAGCATCTGCTTACATGACCGGGGCAAACCTTGTGGTAGACGGTGGCTGGACAGCAATTTAAAAATCAACCAGATCATGAAAGATATTTTACAAAAAAAAGCATCACGCATTAAATTATTGATCACCGATTGTGACGGCGTTTTAACCGATGGCGGCGTTTATTACGGCGAAGAAGGCGAACAACTGAAAAAATTTAACATACAGGATGGCATGGGTGTTGAGCGCCTGCGTAAACTGCTGGGCATTGAAACTGCTATTATAACCGGCGAAACATCGCCATCTGTAGTTAAACGTGCCCAGAAATTACAGATCACTGAATTGCATTTGCTGGCAAAAGATAAACCGGCAGTGTTAAAAGAAATGGTGGCTCGCCTGCAATTAACAGGTGAGGAGATTGCCTATATCGGCGATGATTATAATGATTTGGAAATAATGAAGCTGGTAGGATTTACAGCAAGTCCTGCCAATGCATTACCCGGCATCAAAGCCCAGGTTGATTATGTATGCGAGAGCAAAGGCGGCGAAGGTTGTTTCCGTGAATTTGCGGAGCTGATTATCGACCTGAAAAGTGAAGGTTTTGAGCCGGTTAGTGAAGTTATCACCCTGAATAATGGCCGAAAAATAGGTAAGGGACAGCAATGTTACATCATCGCGGAGATCGGGATTAACCATAATGGTTCGCTTGAAATTACCAAAAAACTGATTGATGAAGCCGTTGCAGCAAAAGCCGACGCGGTTAAATTTCAGAAACGTACACCTGAAATTTGCGTACCTAAAGACCAGTGGGAAGTAATGCGCGATACCCCATGGGGCAGGATGAGCTACATCGATTATAAACGCAAAACCGAGTTTGGTATAGCTGAATATGCCACTATTGATCAGTATTGCAAAAAAGTAGGCATTGATTGGTTCGTATCAACCTGGGATGTGCCTTCAGTTGATTTTATGGAGCAATTTGATACCGTAATGTACAAACTGGCATCAGCCTCATTAACTGATTTCGCGCTGATAGAAAGGATACTGGAAACGGGCCGACCCCTAATGTTATCAACCGGTATGTCGACCATGAAAGAGATTGAGAATGCGCTGGCATTCATCAATGCATTTAGTCCCGATTACCCGCTATTTGTAGCACATTCAACCTCAGCATACCCTTGCAAACCGGAGGAACTTAATTTGAGAATGATTCAAACGTTGGAGAATAAATTCCCAGGCATACCTATTGGCTATTCGGGCCATGAAACAGGTTTGGCCACTACCGTAGCTGCGGTTACCATGGGAGCAACTTTTGTTGAAAGACATTTCACGCTTGATCGTGCCATGTGGGGTTCAGACCATGCGGCATCTGTTGAGCCGCAAGGTTTACAACGTTTGGTACGCGATATCCGCGATGTGGAAATTGCCGCGGGTGATGGCGTAAAAAAAGTTTATGAATCGGAGCTTGGGCCAATGAAAAGGCTGCGTGTGAATATCAGTGACGAATACAAAGAGAAACCTTTGATAGGCTAAATGACACAAGAAAAAGTAGTTACTATAACCACCATTATACTTGCCTGTTGGGCGGTCTTTATCATAGCGTGGGAACGGATCTCGCCCTATCGTAAAGGCCTGCCTTTTTTCAGGGAAGGCTTTTGGGTTGATCTGGTTTGGTACACCATTATACAAAGCTATTTTTTAAAGATCGTCATCTTTGATTATATCATTGCCCCGGTACAAAAAAGCTTCGACTGGTCGCATATTCAATTTGTATCGCACTGGCCCATTGCGGTGCAGGTGCTATTCTTTTTGATTACGCATGATCTGTACATCTATCTTTTTCACCGGTTTCAGCATTCCAGTAAATTCTTTTGGCGTACACATGAGGCGCATCATTCGGGCAAACAGATCGATTTCCTGTCGGGATCACGTTCACATATTGTGGAGATACTGATCAATCAAACGATAGAATTTGCACCCATCATTATTTTAGGGGCCGACCCTATGGTGGTGCCAATAAAAGCCATGTTGGATGCCATGTTCGGTATGTTCATCCATGCCAACATCAATGTAAAAATGGGCAAGTTCAAGTATTTTTTCAACTCGCCCGAATTGCATTTATGGCACCATGCCAATTATCAGGAGGTTTTTCACGCTAATTTTTCAACCAAATTCTCGGTGTGGGATCATTTGTTTGGTACCGTGTATGATCCTGACTTTGCGCCGGGCAACGAGCCGGAGAACTGGGGGCTGTATTATGATTACCCTAAAGATTACTTTCTACAGCATGCCTTTTCGGTAAAGCGCTTTGATGAAAAGGCCTTATTAAGATATAAGTGGTTTAAAAATTATTACACTTTACGGCATCGGCTTAATAGTAGTATCATGCAATTGCTCCCATTAAAACATAAAACTGTAATGGAGAAACCCGTAGCCACGCAATTACATGTTGAAGAAGAGGTAATTGAAGCCTAGTGACCTGATTATTTTTCTCCATAAATTACTAAAGCTCCAAAGTTCAACAAAGCACCACCATCGGGATTTTTTGATTTGAATAGCTCTTCAACTTCAGTTTTAATAGTATTAACTGTAGCTTGGGATGCGCCGGCCATCGCCGCTACAATAGGAGCTCCTACTTCAAGCATCATCTCCCAATAAAGGTCAAAGCTTTTATAATCAACCTTGCTTACTATTTCACTTTCTTTGATGTTTTTAAATCCTGCCTGCTTTAAAATATTGGCTATTAAACCGGGTGCGCCACAACGGAACATGCCGGGAGCGCCGGGTACAGGTGGTGGCATCGGAATATGTTTGCCTATCACGCTCATGATCACAGTTACCCAGTCGTTTTGTGCCGGGACGGACCACACTGCAGTTGCCAGTCGCCCGCCAGGTTTTAACACTCTGTACATTTCATTCGCGGCTAATTGCATATCCGGGAAAAACATAAAACCCATACGGCAGCTGATCGCGTCGAAAGCCTCCTGTTGAAAGGGCAGTTCACAAATATCAGCCACCAGCGTATCATAATTGCTTAATCCGCGCGTAACTGCATTTCCCCGGGCAATAGCCAGCATATCTTCAGCGACATCGATCCCTGTTACCTTACCCTTGGAGGCTATGGCGGCAATGCTAAGTCCTGGTTCACCGGTTCCGGCGGCGATATCCAGCACGTGATCTGTAGTATGGATGTGCAGGCTCTCAATAATGGCATCGCCCATGGGTTTAAGAAAATCCATGTTAAAAGCATCCCATTTTTTCCATCCCGGTGAAAACTTGTTCCACGACTGTTTTTGCTGTTCGCGGATCTGCTGAAGTTGTGGTTCCATATCGAAGGTTTTATTAAAGATGGTTATAGTTCATTGCAAGTCTATCAAATCAACTATTTATCCTGATTTCTGCGGGGTGCTTGTACCAAACAGGGAGAATATTTTTAGGACAGCCGGGATACCTGCACTAAAGGCGGTTATATAAGTAATTACCTTTGAGTATGATTCCTGTTGCGATGCAAACAGAAATGCTAATATGGCCACTATAGCCAAATTCAGCGGCATCTTTAAGTTTCCCCATTTCCCGTTATCCTTTACCTGTTCCTTTATCCGTTCCATTTCTTTTTCACCAATGGCCGTCAGTATAAAATTCCTGAAACCCCGGTTAAACAAAATTAAAGCGCCATCATTATTAATGATCAATCCTTTGCACATCAGCATGCTTAAGTTAAAATCATCAAATGAATTAACAAAGCCATCCTCGGCAAGATCATACAACAGGAATTTTTCTTCGTGGGTGAGTGACTGCCATATATCAGTATAAAAATATTGTGAGGTAAGCTGTAATTTAAAGATGATCGAGTCTGTTAACTGCTCTTTTACCTCCTCATTTAACGATCCTGCGTTAATACCCCTATCCAGGTATTTTAAGAATACTTTTTGCATGGCATGTAAAAAGCGGCTGTAACGGGTTTCTTCAGTTACTGCCCTTTTCAGTATTTGGACATTTTTAGGTACGCTTGAACCAATCAAAGGATCGATCAGCACATGGAAATTACCAAGCAATACGTACCACCGGCTCATTTCGCTTTCAAAGGCCGGATCGGGCTGCTCCCCGTTGAATGAATCAAGAAAAATAAGCGGATGCATGGTAGATATAATGATCACTTTGCTTGTTTTTTGTTCGATCAGCGATTCCAGCAGATCCAGCTTTATTTTGTTTACGCCCGAATCTTTAATGTTATATTCAAAATGGTTAATTATAACCAGGCCATGGCCGGCGAGTATAGCCTTTTTATGCCTTTTCCAGTCCGGATCTGTCTCTCCATTTTCGGCAGAAATTATCATCATATCCGCTATAAAAACATTATATTTTAATTGACCGGCATTGTTTATCAGCAGCGAATTACCATCAGCGCTCAGTATTTTTTGTCTGTTTATTTTATCTGTTAATTTTTGTAATGTATTTGCCCCTGGCGATCCAACAAGTAATGCCATATTGTTAAACTCATTGTTTTCCAGTAGTTCGCTATCCATTTCTCCCCAGTTTTTAGTTGGCAACATATTTAATGAAAACAATTTCCTGGTAACCTGGTGCACAACGAAATAGAATAGAAGTACAGATGTGATCAGCAGGATCCAGAAAAGCACATCGGGAGTTTCATAATTAACATGCGACAATGAACTGACCTTTAGATAACTTGCCGTGTCTATTTTATAAAAGGTTTGTACGGGCGACTTATCACCACTTTGCTTGTTGAGTTTGGTAAAGAACACACTATTGCCTGCGGATGATAAATTCAGATTATTATTCTGTACCTCAATATTATCTGTTTGCAAACGGAACGCGTTTAATATTTGTGCTGTCAGCAGGTCCTCGTTTGTGTACCTTGAAATACGCTTTATACTATCGGCTAACTTTTTGCCTGAATCAATTCTAACCCAGTCGATAAAAAAACCATCTAAATAAATACCCGATGTATAGATCTGATTGTTCTTAATACTATCTAATTTCCGGTTAGTTGCCTGCAAGTTTTTACTGTTAATACTTGTCTTGTTCAATAATGAGCCGGCGAAATTCAATTGCCTGTAACGGGTATCCAGATTTTGTTCGTAATTGAATGAGTAAATAAAAAAGAACGCTGCCGGTATTCCGCTTGAAATTACCAGCCGGGTTGTAGCCATCAGGGCGTAGCTGCGGGCAAACGTCCACGTGATGCGGTGCTTCGCTTTAAATTGATGAAGTTTTACAAGTGAACGCCCGCTCAGTATGGAAAGAACAGGGAAAATAGCTATCAGGATCACTTCATAAAGTACTAAAAAGAAGCAGTGTGTGCCAGTAAGGCTAAAAAAGGCCGAAATATCAATTAGTAATATAATCGCAGATAACCAGGCTATGGTTTTTACCTTAAATTTATACTTATACTGGTCAGTATTTTTGTATTTCTCCGCAAAAAAACCGTTTAAAAATATGGATGTAAGCAGCACAGATACCAAAACCAGGTACAGGTAGGCTAAAAATGAACAAAAATTAAAGAAGATGATCAGCATTAAAATAACAAAGAGATTTGCAATAATGGCCAGGTTATACTGGTGATGGGCAGATACGTGCGGCCCAACCCAGGAAGTATCAAAGCGCTGCTTTTTAAATGACGAATGCCTTGACGAAACCAGGAAAACAATCAGGTATTTAATACTCAGGAAAATAAGCATCCCTGTTAGCATGCATACGGTAAATGTATAGGCTTCGGTATCCCTTATATCATTGTACTCCAGGTCCTCAAATATTATGGTATAATAAGGCAGGCCGGGGACTGGTTTAATTTTCACATAGTATGGCTTGCCATAATATTCCGCTTTAAAGCTGGTATCCGAATTAGCCTCAATACTGCTTAACAGATCTTTATCATCAACAAATTCTTGTTGCAGATTATCCAAAAGGTTACGGTTTGTTATTGAATGATAGAGAACCCAGCCCGCTTTACTTATAATGGCAAACTGGTAACCATCGGGCATAGCTACTTTATCAAAGCTCTTTAAGTTTAAACTCATGGCTACCACCGAATCTTTACCGATTTTTTTTGCGCTCATAGAGATCACCGACCGGTAAGTGCCATTGGTATAAGAATATATTTGGTCGAGGTAGAATTTATGATTGCCTACGGTATACTTACCGGCTTCATTAAAATAACTTCGATTCTTATAATTGCCTTTTGGGTCGTTATTAGAGTCGACAGTGAGGTTAGTTAGTTCAGTAGCGTTGCCATCCAACCAGTAAACTTCCTTTATGTCCAGATCAGGGGCATATTTTCTTAATAATGCGCCGTATTTGCTTTTTGATTTTCGTAATAAACGAACATCGGTATCAACTAATGTACGGTTCATTTTAAATGAGTCGAGCAGATTGTAGGCTACGTTTACCTCCCCGGTAAATGCCCCATTGACTTTTGATGCAAGTACATTGCGTGAATAGGTATCACTGGGATAGGATACATAGCCCTTGGTTTTGGAATAAGGGTAAGGCAGCAGATCCTGTTTTATATCGATACAATATTTAAAGAATACAAAGAAGAGAAGCGACATCAGCACTATTGAAACCAGCACCGATGCTATTGCATCATTAATGGTAAGCCGGTCCTTATTACCCATATGATAAAGTTTTATCCATGGGAGCGAAACCAGCATAGTAACCAGAATGGTCATCAGCAGTAGTAGAACCCAAAGTGGCAATTGATTTTTTTCTTGTTGATAATCAGCGTTTTTAAGTAGGCCGGTAATTATCCATTTATCATTGTCATAGGTATATACCGGGTGCGAAAAAACTTTGTAATCCGTCTCACCAATTTGCAGGCTATGAACGCCCGGTGTAGTGATCTGGCTTTTTTTATTCAAAAGGGAATCGGGTTCATTATCATTTAAGCCGGTAGGGTAATCCTCATAAACTTTATGCTTATTGATAAAAACAAGATAATAACTGAATACATCTCTTAACAGGAGTGGTTTAATGAACTGATCGTATTCAAATTGAATGCCTATAGTAGTGCCGCTAAGATTAACCTTAGCGCCGGCTGAGTCTGGCGCTTTACCGTCCGCTGGTTTATTTACAAATAAGGTGATACGTGAGTCAGCATCTATGTAAAACCTATTGCCCGAGGTATCATTGCCTATGTAAGCAATATGACCAGCATTAGCATATTTATTTGCTTGTTCGGGCAGTAGTAATGTGAAATTTTTACGGGAGTATTGAGCGATGTACCGCTTTAACTTTTCCAGATCCTTATCCTGTCTATTATTCGAGTATTTATAATAATCATTAATCAGGCTGGTAATTTGTTTTTCAGATGTTCCTATCTTTTGGCGGAGGCCACGATCAATTTTACGCAGGCACCGAAAGCGGCGTTCCTGTACGGTTCTTTCATTGTTTGGGAGGTACATGAAGAAGTAACATGCGCCTAAAGCAATCAATATTACAAGTGTTATTAAAACACCAGCCTGGTTTTTACTAAAAGAGAATAATTTCTGCATAATAGTATTATTTAAGACGTATTTGTAGGCTTACGATAATATTAACTAAAGCAGGATCTGAATAAGGTAGAAGAAGAATAGGTTGCTTATCTAATTGTTAATGATTAACTTAGGGTAAATGTAAAATATTTTTATTTAGGAAACAATCCTTTGCAAATACTACATTTTTACATGCCGGTACCTAATGATGATCTATCACGTAAAGTACATTGTTTTCATCGCTGAAGTAAGGAATGTTGGTGATCTTTTCCATGGCCTAATTTTTATCTGTTTAAGGTAAATGCGGTTTTATAAACCTGCTTTTACTATTAGTCGGATTTTATTGCAGCAGAGGGAACAAGAAATTTTATTTTAATTGATCCGCTTGTATTTCAGCCGATGACTTTACTTCAATTAACATTTCATCCATAATCAATTATCAATTGGTATATATGCTTCGCCCTGCTATGCCTATTTTAGCCGGAATATATTAACCAATTGTTGACGATGAACGGATATAGCAATTAATTAGTGCCGTATATTAAATTCTCATTCAGAAACTACCTATAAGTACAAGATTAAATAGATGAATAAAAAGTTATTGGTGTTACTATGCGCAATCTTAATAGCTAAATGCGCGTTTGCACAAACCATAGATTCTGCTTCCCACCGTGAACATTTGCTGATGGATTTCGGCTGGCGCTTTGCTTTAGGCCATCCTTATGACACTAAAAAGGATTTTAATAATGGCACGGGTTATTTTTCCTATCTGGCCAAAACGGGCTATGGCGATGGTGCTGCGGCCCCCGGTTTTGACGACCGAACCTGGCGTAAAGTAAACCTGCCGCATGATTGGGCCGTTGAGCTTGGCTTTAGCAAAAGAGGCAGCGCAAGTCACGGCTATAAAGCCATAGGGCGAAATTTCCCGGAGTCGAGTGTTGGCTGGTACCGTAAAAAGTTTTACATCCCGGCAGGCGATTTGGGTAAGCATATCAGCATAGCTTTTGATGGTGTTTACCGTAACTCAATTGTTTGGGTTAACGGGCATTATCTGGGTGACGAGCAAAGCGGCTATAACAGTTTTGAATACAATATTTCCGAGTACCTGAATTATGGTGGCGAAAATGTAATTGCTGTACGTGTTGATGCTACTATGGAAGAAGGATGGTTTTACGAGGGAGCAGGCATTTATCGCCATGTATGGCTCAATAAGACCAATCCTTTGCATGTAGCTACAAACGGTACATTTGTAACTACACAAGTGAGTGATAAAGCAGCCAATATAAATACCGTAACCACAATTAATAACGATGATGCCAAAACGCGCAGCTTTAGCGTTGTGCAATCTGTTGTTGATGCAGCAGGCAATATCGTCGCTACAAAGCGTATTGCTGATCTCAGCCTAAAACCATTTACTTCTCAGGATGTAAATGCGGGTATAACGGTTAGTGATCCAAAATTATGGTCGATTGAAACACCTTACTTATATCACTTGCAAACTATAGTTGAAGAGGATGGAAAGGCAATAGACAATTACCAAACTAATTTCGGTATCCGTACCATCCGGTTTGATGCCAATGCAGGTTTCTTTCTGAACGGGAAACATGTGGAGATAAAAGGAACCAACAATCACCAGGATTTTGCGGGTGTGGGTACTGCGATGCCTGATGCTTTGCAAGATTTCCGCATCCGGACATTAAAAAGCCTGGGCAGCAATGCTTATCGCTGCTCGCACAACCCGCCAACGCCCGAACTGCTTGATGCATGCGATAGATTGGGTATGCTGGTGATTGATGAGAACAGGTTAATGGGTGTATCATCAACTGAATTGGGTGATCTTAAGGGACTTATCATCCGTGACAGGAACCATCCATGTGTGATCAGCTGGTCGATAGGTAACGAGGAGTGGGGTATTGAGAACACTATCGTTGGTGCCCGCATAGCTACTACTATGCAGAATTATGCCCAAAGTATTGACTCTACGCGATACATCACTGCCGCCTTTAGTGGTGGCGTAGGTTCGGGTATCTCAAATGTGATGCAGTTGATGGGGTACAACTACGTGGTTAACAAAAACACCGATGAACATCATAAGAATAACCCAACGCAGTATAGCTGGGGTACGGAAGAAGGCTCAACCGTAGCTACAAGGGGGATTTACACTACTGACACTGTGAAGCAATATCGCGCGGCTTATGATGAGCGGCAGAATGAAAACTCGCTGAGCATTGAGGAAGGATGGAAGCACTATGCCGCCCGCCCTTACCTTGCCGGTATGTTTATATGGACAGGGTTCGACTATCGTGGAGAACCTACACCATTTGGCTGGCCGTCTGTCGAATCTTATTTCGGTATGGTAGATGCTTGCGGATTTTTGAAGGATGATGCCTGGTACCTGCGTTCATGGTGGACAGAGACACCGGTAGTTCATCTGCTGCCCCATTGGAACTGGAAAGGAAAAGAAGGACAAAACATAAAAGTTTGGGTATATAGCAATTGCGATGAGGTTGAACTGTTCCTGAACAAAAAGAGCCTCGGCAAAAAAACAATGGAACGCAACAGTCATTTGGAATGGATCGTGAACTATACGCCCGGTACACTTGAAGCTAAAGGGTACAAAAATGGAAAGGTAACAGCCAGTGACATTGTAAAAACAACCGACGATCCTATCGCAATAGTGCTAAGTGCCAACAAAACCGAAATTAAAGCTGATAAGGAAGATTTGGCGTTAATTACAGTGCAGGTTAATGATAAAAATAACCTGCGTGTGCCTACAGCAGATAATGAGATAACATTTTCCATTAGTGGCCCGGGTAAAATTATTGGCGTAGGTAATGGCAATAATACATCATTAGAGGCTGATCAATTTTTAGAAAGAACAAGCGTAGTACCGATAGAACATCTTAAAGAAAAGAAAGTAGCAGCCCTGAATAATAATAGTGCCGAAGTAGCTGCTGATTATGATGATAGCGCATGGCAAAAGGCATTTCATGATGAACGGAATGAAAGCTTTGGGCAAAATGTTAAGGCACTGGTTTATCGCGGCAGCTTTACTTTGCCCGATGATGAAAACAGCGCTGTTATAACACTTTTTTATAAGAGCATAGGCAAAATGCAGTCGGTTTACATTAATGGGAAACAGATTGGCAATAATTTGCCGGAGGATAAAAACGGGAATGAATTTAAACTAAGTTCATTGTTGGTGCATCCTGGTATTAATACCATTGCAATTGAAGCGGTACCCCTTACCAAAATGCACAGCTGGGATCCATTGAATACTAATCCCGGACTGATACAACTGCTATATCCTGCGCAGGCATGGAGACGGAAGTTATTTAACGGTTTGGCCCAGGTTATTGTACAATCAACCGGTGAGAAGGGGCAAATTGTGTTAACGGCAACATCGCCGAGCGTAAAAACAAGTGTGTTAAAAGTAAATGCCGTACCGTCGGCGACGAGAGCGTCGGTAGCATCGGTTGGTCAATAATTGAGTAAAAATAATTATAATTAATAATGAAAAGAGTAGTTTGTTTTTTGTCCTTATTCATCTCCATACATGCTTTTGGTCAGCAGATCATTAGTAATGATTCCTCGGTTAATGTCGCGTTTAAGCTGGCTTTAAATACAGTCGACATAAATACCCGCCGGGGAATATTGGCAGCCGGTGGCGATTACGGCGGTGAATGGACGAGAGATATTTCCATCAACTCATGGAACGGCGCCAGCTTATTGCGCCCGGAAGTTGCTGAAAGCTCTTTATGGAGCATCACCATTAACAGGGATACCATAGGCCACCAATATTGGGATAAAATTATATGGGTGATAGCAGCATATAACCATTATTTGATAACAGGCGATAAGGTGTTTTTGAAACAGGCCTATAAATGTTCGGCCAATACCATGCAGGCATTGGAGCAGCAGGAACTGGATAGCAAATATGGCTTATTTAAAGGGCCATCGGTATTTAATGATGGTATTGCAGGCTATCCGGAGCCCATTTATGAACCGGGTAATAATTCATCATCGGTATTAGATCATAAAAACTCAGCTTACATTAAATGTTTAAGTACTAATTGTATGTATTACGGGGCTTACATTGCTTTAAACAATATGGCCCGGATACTAAATGCAGGTACATCGGTTACAAACAACTACGCACAAAAGGCAAGTGACCTAAAGCAAAATATCCTGAAGTATCTTTATGATAAGAGCACCAACAGCTTCTATTATCTAATCGATCAGAATGGAAATGCCTTCAAGGCACAGGAAGGGTTGGGGATCTCATTCGCGGTTATCTTCCATGTCATTGATGGTGAAAAAGCAAATCAACTTATAAAAAACGCGGCGGTATCAAAATATGGCATCACCTCAATTTATCCTGATTTCCCGAGAAACTCAAAAGACAAACCTGGCAGGCATAATAATATCGTATGGCCCATGGTGAATGGCTTTTTTGCTAAGGCTGCAATAGCTTCAGGTGATTATTCAACGTTTGCCAATGAGCTGTATAACCTGACCCATCTGGCGCTTGATGAGGACAAAGGCAATTACAATTTTAGAGAGGTATATAATCCGTATACAGGTCAGCCCGATGGGGGATGGCAGGCCAATGGCAATGAGCACCCTGAATTTCATTGGGAATCGTGCAAATTACAAACATGGTCGGCTACGGCGTATATATCCATGGTAATTGATGGCATTATCGGATTACGATTTGATGAAAGTGCTTTAGCTTTTGCACCGTATCTTCCGCATGGAATAGATCACATAGAATTAAAGGACTTAGCTTATCGTAATTCAGTACTCGATATATCTATAAAAGGGGAAGGCAAATTAATAAAAACCTTTACTGTTGATGGTAAGGCATCAGCAAGCCATTCTTTCAACTCCTTAACAAAAGGAAAGCACAATATTGCTATTGTGCTTCGGTAATTGTTGTGTTATGTAGGGGTTATAATAATTTTGGCTTATCCGAGCCTTTGCCAAACCTGTAGCCCAGGGTGATTTCGTGCGTAGGCATGTTAAAACCGCCCAGGTTATCAGATGCCAACCCAAACTGGTAGCTGTAACCGATATGGAAATTGCTAACATTCAGCGTAAAAATACCCGCCATTTCATTGTTGGTACGGTAATTTATGCCCAAGCCGATCACCTGCCTGAATATAACTGTGCTTGAAATATCAGCAATAATTGGCACACCCTGTACGTATGATACCAATGTGGCAGGTTTTACGGCTACGTCCTCGTTGATATTGGCTATGAAGGCTCCTGAAAAGTAATAGTGGTTCTTGAAATTGTTATTATCCTGTACAGAGGCTGTTCCCAGGCTGGTGATGGATAATTCAGGCACTGATATACCAACGTAATACCAATCCGTATAAAACATCACGCCGAAGCCTAAATTGGGTTTGGTTTCTCTTACGTCGTTAGCAAATACGGGGTCGTTAGCATCCAGACTTGAATAGTTGGCTACATAGTTGCGCACTCCTGCATTTAATGATACTGATAAAAAGTTCTTCGGGCTCAATTGTATTGCTTTTGCAAAATAAGCGTTTACCTCGGTCTGGTGTTCTATGGCAAACTTATCATTCAGTACTATCAAACCGGCTGCGGCGTCAATAGACTCAATAGGAACATTTACATCAGCCATAAAGCTTGTCGGCGAGCCATCTACGCCCAGCCATTGCCTGCGGGCAAGGGTATTTACTGATGCTGCCTTATCCAGCAGCGAATATGCCGGATTAAAAGGCGTAAGATTATCCATATACTGCGTATAGGTAAACTGGCTGTTCTGCGCGTGTACATTCGCGGATAGTGCCATAAAAAACAGGATGCTTACCAGCGTTGCGGTAATACCATTGTTTATCGGTTTCAATTTCATCTTCATTACTGATATTTTAGTACTAAAAATCCTGTTTTACGTTTGCTCTCTCCGTTAACTGTATATTCAAGCAGGTAGAAGTATGTTCCCGCCTGCTGCAGGGCTCCTGTGATGTTTGAACGGCCATCAAAAACACGGCTGCTATTATCATAGCTGCGGGTTTGATATACTTTTACACCATTTCGGTTTACTATGGTCACCTGGTTATCCGGATAGTTCTTGATGCCTTCGATCGTGAATACATCGTTAATGCCATCACCATTTGGCGAAACGGCCTGGTGAACCACAATTTCATCACCTCCGGCATCAACAACCGTAATTACTGCTCCTGTAGTTGATGCAGCGTTATAATTATTATCGCCCGGTTGTGATACCGTTAAACTGGTTGTGCCAATACGTAATGCATCTAATGTTTGTCCGCTTATACTGGCTATAGTATTATCGCTTATACTAAAGGTAAGAGGGAGGCCCGAGCTGGATGTGATCACACTCAAATCATACTGCGTGCCTTTTGTCAGAGTTGGAATACTCAGCACACTGATAGTTTGATTGGCTTTATTGATCACTAAGGCCTGGCTCGCTGTTGGTGTTGTAGTATAGTTTGGATTTGCAGCCAAAGTTGCAGTTATCAAAGTGTTACCTGCACCCGTGATATGTATTTTACCATTTACAATGGTAGCCGCGGCAGGGTTACTGCTGGTATAAAGTACCGTTTCACCATCACTGGCTACCGCGCCCGGGTCAAAATCCGGACTGCCATAGGTTTCTACCGGTAATGGATTAAAGGTAAGCGTACGGATGGCCTGGTTTACAGTAAGCGTACCGACTACGTAGGTAATGGTGTAGTTGGCATCCACAGCCCCGCTGGCGGTAATAGGATAAGTGCCTACCGGCGATGTGCTGGTAGCTGTAGTAGTTATTGTTGGTGCCGTAGTTAAACTTGCTGCATTATCTCCATTTACAAAACCGGTATAGGCAGCGGTAAAAGTTGGTAATGGTAATCCGTAAGTTGTGGTCTGGTCATTAGCTGTTATAGTTAACGGTACTTTGCCTATGGTTAAAGCACCTGCCACGTAGGAAATGGTATAGTTGGGGTCAACCGCGCCGCTTGCGGTAATAGCGTAAGTGCCTGCCGGGGATGTTGCAGTGCCGGCGGTAGTTAACGTTGGCGCAGTGGTTAAGCTGACCGAGTTATCGCCATTAACAAAACCGCTGTAGCTGGCAGTTAAGGCCGGTATTGCACCACCGTATACCGATGTTTGGTTATTGGCAGTTATGGTTAAGGCTGCCTGACCAATAGTTAAAGTCCCTGCTACATAGCTGATGGTATAATTAGGGTCGACAGCTCCGCTCGCGCTTATTGGGTAAGTGCCTGCCGGTGATGAAGCCGTACCTGCAGTGGTGATAACCGGTGCGGTAGTTAAGCTTGAAGCGTTATCGCCATTAACAAAACCACTATAGCTAACAGTTAGGGCAGGTAATGCCGAACCGTAAGTAGAAGTTTGGTTATTAACGGTTACAATCAGCGCAGATTTACCAATAGCTAAAGTACCTGCCTCATAACTGATATTATACTTAGGATCCACCGCGCCACTCGCAGTAATAGGGTAGCTACCTGCCGGAGATGCAGATGTTCCTGTTGTGGTGAGCGTTGGTGCAGTAGTTAAACTTGCTGCATTATCGCCATTTACAAAACCGGTATAACTGGCTGTTAATGCAGGTATGGCAGCGCCGTGAACTATGCTCTGGTTGTCGGCGGTGATGGTAAGGTTGGCTTTGCTGATAGTTAATGTGCCTACTACATAGCTGATGGTATAGTTAGCATCAACCGCGCTGCTGGCTGTAATTGGGTAGCTACCTGCCGGAGACGAAACTGTTGCCGTTGCTGTTATTGTAGGTATAGTGGTTAAGCTTGCCGCGTTATCGCCATTAACAAAGCCGGAGTAACTGGCTGTAAGAGCAGGCAATGCTGAGCCATAGGTTGAGCTTTGATTATCTGCAGTAATGGTTAATGCTGCTTTGCTTGTGGTTAATGTGCCTGCAGTATAACTGATATTATAGTTAGCATCCACCGCGCCGCTGGCTGTAATAGGATAGCTGCCCGCAGGTGATGCTGATGAAGCAGTTGTGTTGAGTGTTGGTGCAGTGGTTAAGCTGGCAGCGTTATCGCCATTAACAAACCCACTATAACTGGCTGTTAGTACCGGTAATGCTGTGCCATAGGTTGAACTTTGATTGTCAGCCGTTATGGTCAAAGCAGCTTTTGCAATGGTTAGCGTGCCGGGAACATATACGATGATGTAATTAGGATCAGCAGCTCCGCTTGCGGTAATAGCATAGGTGCCGGCCGGTGATGCAGATGTGGCAGCTGTTGTAATAGTAGGTGCTGTAGCTAAACTTGAAGCGTTATCGCCATTTACAAAACCACTGTAGCTTGCTGTTAGTGCTGGAAATGCCGAACCATACACAGAGTTTTGATCATTTACGGTGATGGTTAACAGCGCCTTACCAATGGCTAATGTGCCTGCCACATAACTGATATTGTAATTAAGGTCCACCGCGCCGCTTGCAGTAATAGGGTAGCTACCTGCCGGTGATGCCGATGTAGCTGCTGTACTAATCGTTGGCGCTGTGGTTAAACTTGCCACGTTATCGCCATTAACAAAGCCGCTGTAACTTACGGTTAGGGCCGGAATAGCTGCGCCGTGCGCTATGCTTTGATTATCGGCAGTAATGGTAAGGTTTGCCTTACTTATGGTTAAGGTACCTGCTACGTAGCTAATGGTATAGTTAGGATCCACCGCTCCGCTTGGGTTAATGGGATAGGAGCCAGCAGGTGATGCAGAAGTACCAGTGGTGCTTAATGTTGCAGCGGTTGTTAAGCTTGCCACATTGTCACCATTTACAAAACCGCTATAACTGGCTGTTAGCGCAGGTAATGCAGAGCCATAAGTTGAGTTTTGGTTATCAGCAGTAACCGTTAATGCAGCTTTGCCGATGGTAAAAGTTCCCGCCACATAACTGATGGTATAGTTAGGGTCAACCGCGCCACTTGCTGTAATCGGATAGCTGCCAGCAGGCGATGCTGATGTTGCAGTGGTACTGAGTGTAGGCGCTGTGGTTAGGCTTGCCGCGTTATCCCCATTAACAAAACCGGTATAACTGGCAGTAAGCACAGGTAATGCGGAGCCATAAGTTGAACTTTGGTTATCGGCAGTAACGGTTAGTGCTGCTTTGCCTATGGTTAATGCCCCTGCAACATAACTGATAGTGTAATTAGGATCAGCGCCGCCACTTGCCGTAATAGCATAAGTACCTGCCGGTGATGCTGATGTTGCAATAGTGCTTATTGTAGGCGCTGTTGATAAACTGGCAGCGTTATCGCCATTTACAAAACCGCTATAATTTACCGTTAAGGCAGGTAATGCCGAGCCATACACAGAGGTCTGGTTATCAACTGTAATAGTAAGCAATGCCTTACCAATAGATAAAGTACCCGCTACATAACTGATGTTATAGTTGGCATCAACCGCTCCACTTGCAGTAATTGGGTAACTGCCTGCCGGAGATGCCGATGTAGCGGTAGTGCTGAGCGTTGGTGCTGTGGTTAAACTTGCCACATTATCCCCGTTAACAAAACCGCTGTAACTGGCTGTCAAAGTAGGTATGGTTGCGCCGTGAGCTATGTTTTGGTTATCCGCCGTAATGGTAAGGTTTGCTTTGCCGATGGTAAAAGTTCCGGTCACATAGCTGATAGTATAGTTAGCATCAACCGCTCCGCTTGCGTTAATAGGATAGGTGCCTGCCGGAGATGCAGCGGTGCCTGTAGTACTTGCGGTTGCCGCAGTGGTTAAACTTGTAACATTATCACCATTTACGAAACCGCTGTAACTTACTGTAAGTGCAGGTAATGTTGCACCATAAGTTGAGTTTTGATTGTCGGCGGTAACGGTCAGTGCTGCCTTGCCGATGGTTAAATTTCCGGCAACATAGCTGATGGTATAGTTAGGGTCAACTGCTCCACTTGTATTAATTGGATAGTTACCTGTTGGCGATGCTGCTGTGGCTGTAGTGCTGGCGGTTGCCGCAGTGGTTAAATTTGTAACATTATCACCATTTACAAAACCGCTGTAACTTACTGTAAGTGCAGGTAATGCCGCACCATAGGTTGAACTTTGGTTATCAGCAGTAACCGTTAATGCAGCTTTGCTGATGGTTAATGTACCCGGCGTATAGCTGATGGCATAATTTGGATCTACTGCGCCGCTTGCGATAAGGGCGTAAGTACCTGCCGGTGATGCTGATGTTGCAGTAGTGCTTATTGTGGGCTGAGTGGCCAGACTTGCCGAGTTGTCTCCGTTAACAAAACCGCTATAGCTTAACGTAAGCGTTGGCAATGCTGATCCATAAACTGAGGCCTGGTTATTAACTGTAATAGTAAGCAGTGCTTTACCAATAGCTAAGGTACCTGCCACATAATTAATATTATAATTAGGATCGACAGCGCCGCTTGCAGTGATAGGGTAGCTGCCTGCCGATGATGCCGATGTTGCTGTAGTGCTAAGTGTTGGTGCTGTGGTTAAACTGGCCACATTATCACCATTAACAAAACCACTGTAACTTGCTGTCAAAGCAGGTATGGCTGCCCCGTGAGCGATGCTTCGGTTGTCGGCAGTAATGGTTAGGTTGGCTTTGCCTATGGTTAAAGCTCCGGCCACATAGCTGATGGTATAGTTAGGGTCCACAGCTCCGCTTGTATTAATTGGATAATTACCTGCCGGTGATGCAGCAGTTGCCGTTGTACTTGCGGTTGCCGCGGTAGTCAAACTGGCCACATTATCACCATTAACAAAACCACTGTAACTTACTGTTAGTGCAGGTAATGCCGCGCCATAGGTTGAGCTTTGGTTATCGGCAGTAACGGTCAATGCAGCTTTGCCGATGGTTAATGTGCCAGCCATATAGCTGATGGTATAGTTAGGGTCTACCGCTCCGCTTGTATTAATAGGATAATTACCTGCCGGTGAAGCAGCAGTTGCGATAGTGCTTGCGGTTGCCGCGGTGGTTAAACTTGTAATATTATCACCATTTACAAAACCGCTGTAGCTGACTGTAAGTGCAGGTAACGCCGCGCCATAAGTGGAGCTCTGGTTATCGGCAGTAACCGTTAAGGTAGCTTTGCCGATGGCTAAATTTCCTGCCACATAAGTTATTGTATAGTTAGCATCAACCGCTCCGCTTGTATTAATAGGGTAATTACCTGCCGGTGAAGCAGCAGTTGCGGTAGTGCTTGCGGTTGCCGCAGTGGTTAAACTTGCAATATTATCACCATTTACAAAACCGCTGTAGCTGACTGTAAGTGCAGGTAACGCCGCGCCGTAGGTTGAGCTTTGGTTATCGGCAGTAACGGTCAATGCAGCCTTGCCGATTGCTAAAGTGCCCGCCACATAAGTTATTGTATAGTTAGGGTCAACCGCTCCGCTTGTATTAATAGGATAATTACCTGCCGGTGATGCTGCTGTGGCTGTAGTGCTTGCGGTTGCTGCAGTAGTCAAACTTGTAACATTATCACCATTTACAAAACCGCTGTAACTTACTGTTAGTGCAGGTAATGCCGCGCCATATGTTGAGTTTTGATTATCGGCAGTAATAGTTAAGGCTGCTTTGCCAATGGTTAAAGTACCCGCCACATAAGTTATCGTATAATTAGGGTCTACCGCGTTGCTTACGATAATAGGATAGGTATTTACCGGCGATGCTGATGTACCGGTAGTGCTCAAAGTTGGCGCTGTGGTTAAGCTGGCGGCGTTATCGCCATTAACAAAGCCAGCGTAGCTTGCTGTTAAAGTTGGTAATGCAGAGCCGTATGTTGAAATTTGGTTATCGGCAGTAATAGTTAATGCTGCCTTGCCAATAGTTAACGTGCCGGGAGCGTAGGTAATAATATAGTTAGGATCAACGGCACCACTTGCATTAATTGCATAGGCGTTGGCCGGTGATGCAGCGGTTGCTGTTGTAGTTAACGTTGGCGCGGTAGTTAAACTTGCCGCGTTATCGCCATTAACAAAGCCTCCATAGCTTGCTGTTAAAGTTGGCAATGCTGAGCCGTATGTTGATGTTTGATTGTCGGCAGTAATGGTTAAAGGCGCCTGGGCAACTGTTAATAATTGCGAAACACTGGTTGCTGCTGAGTGCGTGCCATCAGCCGCTTGTGATGCCGTGATATGTGCTGTACCAGCCCCTACAATATGGATATTACCGCTTACTATGGTAGCTACGGCTGTGTTATCGCTACTATAGGTAATTGGGGGCGTGCCATTGTTGGTACTGGTTGCGCCAGGTGCAAAATCGGCAGCGCCATAGGTTTTAGTGGGCAGCGGGTTAAATGTAATATTTTGCGAGATCAGTGACGGTGTTACAGTAAAAGTAGTTGATGGGCCTGATCCTGGTGTCACATTTCCTGCCAGGTCTGATGCCGTATTTGCGGCTATGGAAATGCCTAATGTTCCGGTACCACTAATGCCTGTAATGCTTACCGTATAAGTTTTGCCCGATCCGGTTACAGAAACAGTACCCGTAGCAGTGCCTGTGGTAATAAGCGAAACATTACCTGCTGTAATCGTACTGGCATTAAAGTTGGCATCGGCATAAGTTACAGTATAAGTTACCGGGCCGGTTGAGGTGCTGCTTACCGATGGGCTGCTTATGTTTATAGTTGGAACTGTTTTATCAAAAGTAATGTCATCACCGGCGGCTACATCATTATAGGTTGTTTGGTTGCCTGCCGGGTCGGTTAGCGCCAATGTAAATGGTATTCTTCCTTCGGCGTCGCTTGCAGCCATGGTGTAGCTTGCTAAATAGCTGTTTACACCTGTACTTGTGGCTGTAATGGTATGACCGGCTATGGTAACAACCGGTGTTTGCACAGTTTCGCTTGAGCTGAAGGTAAGTGATATTACATCACCAACTTTGGCAAAAGCGCTATTTGTTGTATTGTTTGATGCGTAGATCAATCCGGTAGCAATTGGTGCAGTTTTATCAATAGTATAGGCCTGCCCCGCAAAAGGAAGCGTTGTGCTTATACCCGGGCTTAATCCCGTAGCGTTGCCAAGGTTTAATGCTATAGTGCCATCGCCTGTGCCTGTATTAACCGTTACTGTGTAGGTAGTGCCTGAGCCAGCTACTGATGTAACGCTTGCGCCGCTAACAGTACCTGTAGTTGTTAATGGAAAATTACTTGTGGTTACACCTGTTTCAGCCGCTGAAAAAGTTACTGTATATTGTACCGAAGCAGCATTGGTTGGGCTAATTGTAGCCAGATTAATTGAGTTAATAGCCGACAACGATACAGGGGTTACATTATTAGGATTGTTAGTGGCTGTAGTTGTAAGATAGTTTTGGCTGCCTGCAGGGCCGTTATATTCCACTGCCATTACTCGGTAAGTGTTGCCTGCTGTAAGGCCCGTAATATTTACTGTAGAGCCCGTGCCGTTATACACGCAATACCATCCACTGCCGCCAATTTGCGTGCCTGATGTATAGGCTGTATTAGCTGTATAGGTAGTACTGTTTACAGGCAATGGGCTGCCGGTTGATGCCTGGGCAATAAAAACAGCCCTTGATGAGCCGCTGCCGTTGGTCCAGCTGGCGGTGGTGCCTGTTGCCGTGGTATTAGTAAAGGTTACGTTGGTAGCCTGGGTAACCGGGGTGCCTATTAGTTGTATAATATTGCCCTGGTTATCAGTGCCGCCGTTAGTCCCGCCATCGTTTACATAGATATTGGTGGGGTTTACTATGGCTAAACCATAAGGGAAATCAAACCCATCGCTGCTTAAACCGGTGTAAATAGTTGTAGGCGTACCTGTGTCTCCTGTATATCTTACCAATGCATAGCCCGGAAAGCTATTAACTTGTGTGGCATACAGGTTATTAGAGGCATCAACAGCTAAAGAGGTTACGTATTGGTTGGTTGATATAGTTGATACCGCGTATGAGCTTGCTTTAGTTAATTTGTAAACATGGCCGCCATCGTTATTAGCATTATCATTATCAAAAGAATCAGCTACATAAACATCGCCTGCGGAGTTTACTGCCAGGCCACTGGGTGCAGTGTAAGAATCGCCGCTTAGTAAGCCGGCCGCATCTAACTTATCATATAAAACAGTGCCTGCCGAGCCTGCACTGCTGCCTGCCGCATATTTAACAACTTCGTAAGCGCCAATCCCGCTGTTACCACCATCTGCATTTAAATTGTATACTACGGCATATATATTATCGCTCGCATCAACTGCAAGGGCGGAGTAGTAGCCCAAGCTTGCAGTACCTGTTTGGTAAACTGAAGCTGTGTATGATGTACCACCATTAAATTTAAGCTTGATGATATTGCCATAAGGCACTGTAGCGCCGTCATTATCGGTAGTGAGGTAAACATCGCCATTGCTGGTTACAATAAGCCCCGTTCCGTAATCGCCTGCATTATCATTATCCGGAAAGCCATCATAAATTACGGTAGGGGAGCCCGTGCCGTTGGTATATTTTACAACTTCGCCCTGGGTGCCGCTGGCGTCAGCTTGTAATGCATATATATTACCGCTTGCATCCTTGGCTAAAGCAGTTGCCAGGGCATTTGTTGAGAGGGTAACGCTCGTAAATTGTGCACGGGCAGGCAACGCTGTTCCAATAAAAAGAATTATTGCTGAAACAATGTAAAAACCTTTTGTAAATAATGCTTTCATATTTTTTGGTTTTTATATACACAGGTATGGGTTTTGCCAGCCACTCACACTTTCCTCATGAATCTCTTTAAAATCCGGTGAATCGAATCTTAAGCCATTGCCCTGACTTATTACTGTTTTATAGATCTTTTTTGATGATGTTTTAATAGAAACCACATTAATTACCGGTAACGAAAAACCGGATAGCGGGTAAAAATTACGTTCGCCCCTTGGCCCAGTTACTGATTCTTTTTGAAGGAGTTTTATAACTGAGGCCCAGTCGCGCTTTAAAAGCTGTGGTTTAACTTCCCGTAAGGCAAGCCCGGCTTCATAACCTAATAAACCATAAATATTGGCCATCTGCCCGCCGAGGCTTTCATATCTTTTTACAAATTCTTTATTATGGATATTTTCGGCATTACGGTTCCATGATGTAGCCGCGTATAATTTTAGGTCTAATCCCGCAATATCCTCTAATAGATCATCATACACCATATTCTCCACTACACACAACGGGATATGTTTGTGAAAGGGTGATTGCCGCCACGCGGCTAAAAACTCATTCCCCATATTACCTGCAAAAACAGCATGCACATAGTTGGGAGTGTGCAGTTTAATCTCGCTAAAAAAACTATCAAGGTGTAATCTTTTAATGTCAGAAGGGTCGCGCGGAATTACATGCAGCCCCATTTGGGTTGCCCCGGCTGCACAGGCCCCTTTATAAAAAGCACCACTTAAATGATAACCGGCCTCATACACAGGCATCACCATCATTCCGGTGCCGCCGTATTGTTTATGCGCCCAATTACCTAAAGCGTATTGTGATTGCCATATTTGTTGCGAAGAATAAAATATACGCGGGCTGAGGTGGTTGAAATAAGGAATATACTCACCCATATCAAAAAAGAAAGCCAATTTATTATGCAATTCTATTACAGGGATGATATCAGGCAGAGATTTATAGCTTATCAAGCCTGAGATTATATCAACCTGGTCAAAAAATATCAGCTTGTTTACAGCTTCCAGCGCGTTTTTAGCATCCCCCATTTGCGTATAAATAGGGATGAACTGAATTTCATTTTGTTTAATAGTGCCGGGATATAATCCCTGTAATATGCCGGCCATTAAATGGTGGCCATAAAAGGGATAGACCCCCGAATAGGGGGTCAACAAACCTATTTTTATTGGCGTTGTCAATTTGAATAAGATTAATAGGCTGGATGATGCTTAGTTTCTTGAAGGAAAAATCCCTGACGTAATTATAATATATGAAACAGCAAGATAAGGCTGTAGAATTGAAACAGGTATCCCACTACCTGTAATACCAATAGCATTTGGGGCTAAGGTAGTGTTAGGGGCTGTAGTTGTATAAATTTTCCCAACCTCAGCAGCAGGTCCTGAACCGGTTACCGGCCCCTTTGATAAAAAGGTTGTGGTGCCGGGGATACCTGTTGTTCCTGTGCCATTGTTTGCATTAAGCGAGTGTGAGTGCTGAGGTAGATTACTGATCAGCAATGATACGTTTTCTGTACCGCTCGCTTGCCCTATAACATAATTACTTGTCCCCGGCCCTTGTCCCTGGCCAATAGGAACCCGGCCGCGCAAATCGGGTATGGCAAAAGTAGTTGTGCCGTTACCTCCATAAAAAGTGCCTATTAGTGAAAAAAGGGCGGTGTTTTGCGCTATTGATATTAGCTGGCCACTACAAAATAAAGATCCGCGGGGATTAAAATTACCGGCGAATATAAATATTAGTGCAAGGTATACTTCCATAATAAATAAGGCTTGGATTAAGGTTTATAATTGGTTGAATAATTAAATCAATATTAGATATATTTTTCTTTAAATTTTACATTTGAAGAAAAAAAAAGTGAAAAAAACGACTGATTATCAGTTGTTTAAGTATCTGTAAATAAAATATCGCCATTGTTATGTTTTTTAATGTAAACACATTTAATTATAGTTAATCTTAAAAATGAACAATGTGAACATATAAGAATTATTGTTAGTAACTATCTGTTCATCAAATAGATGCATTGATCATATTATTTTGAATTTCTAAAAAAATATTTAATACATTTAAATGCTAATTATATCACAATTTATATCACAATGAACAATCACCGCAGGTTATTTCTTAGCCAATTGTCATTAGTAGCCGGCGCAGCCGCTTTAAGCAAGCCAATGGATTCGATGGCTGTTATCAGCAAGCATGTGAATACATTATGTGCAGCTAAAACCAATGTTACTATTTACCATACTAATGATCTGCATGGCCACATTAATGCAGCTTATAATAATATAGGTGGACTTAACCATATAAAAACTCTGTTGAGAGATCAGGATACCAGCGGGTTGTTATTGGATGCAGGTGATTTTATAGATGGATCGAATATATTAGCGCATCAGAAAGAGGTGATCTCTACAATGAATGCCATGGGATACCATGCTGCTACTATTGGCAATCATGAACTTGCCCTCGGGCAGGATCACCTGGCTGCACTTGCTTCGTTAATGCAATTTGCACTGGTGAATTGCAATTATAAATTTAATAGTGAATTGAGTAAGGTGGTAAAGCCATATATTATTATAAACAGTGGTAAATATAAAATAGGCATCACTGGTGTTGGCCTGCAGGTTGCAGGTGTAATTTATGATGATGCCATAAAATGCGCCAACCAAACGGCAAAACTACTGAAAGAGGATGAGCATTGCGATGTGGTTATCTGTCTTTCACATTTGGGCTATCAGCAGGAAGACGGCAAGCCTGATAATAAGACGTTAGCAAGGGAATCTGAACATATAGATATGATCATTAGCGGCCATAACCGTAAGTTAATGAGCGGCCAGCTAATAATGCGAAATAAAAACAGACACGAAGTGATTATTAGCCATGCTGCCTGGAATGGCCTTATGGTAGGTAAAGCCGTATTTAGTTTTGACGGTGGCAAACAAAAAAACAATATTGATACCAGGTACATGGTACCTGGCCAGCCTTATGGCCAAAAGTTTGCAGCTTCGTACGCCAATTTGTGCTTAATGAATCAACAGGCTTAGGCAGGCAATAATTAAAAGTTCCACCTTTATGATCCGATATGCCAAATTATCGTTGCCGTTTGATGCCGGACTTACCCAAAGCGAATTGTTAACGATAAAAAAAGAATGGCTACCGCATTTTAATACAGCATATTATGAAGGCGGGTGGTCTGGGATCGCATTACGATCAGCCGAAGGCAAACACGGAAATATCATCCCCGAATTGATGGGTGAGACTGAATATCGTGATACTATATATATGTACCGTTTCCCATCGGTTATAAAATTGCTTTCAGTATTAGCATGCCCTGTTATGTCTGTACGGTTTTTAAACTTGCAGGCTGGTGCAACTATTAAAGAGCATACCGATGAAGGTCTGCTTTTTGAACAGCATGAAGTCCGTTTACATTTCCCGGTGTTTACCAATACTGATGTTGAGTTTTATGTAGATGGCGAACGCGCAATTATGGATGTAGGCGATTGCTGGTATATGAATGCGCATTTGCCCCACAGTGTGGCGAATAAAGGCGCTACGGAGAGAATACACCTTGTTATAGACTGTAAGGTGAATGATTGGCTAACTGAACTGATCGAATCATCTGCTGTAATTTCAATCAAGGAACAAAAGCAAAATCCTGAACTGTTAATGGTTATTAAAGAACTCCGCCGGCAAAACACAACTACATCCAACGCGTTGGCCGATGATATGGAACGACAACTAAATAAGGATCATGTTTGATTTTCCATTTAATTGGGTACCGTATAAGCTCACGACCAAGGGAGGCCAGATTCAATGTTATTGGCTAAACACTTATGGCGAACCATTCACCGAGCCTTTTTTTGATGAAACTATTTTAAAGTGTAAAGGACTTGATGCTCGGTATGCCGCTATATCATCAGTTAGTGATGTGAAAATGGTGACCGGGTGGGCTAATCAGGTTAGTGCGGTTGAACCAACTGCTATTATTTTTCATGTTTCGCGTTGCGGATCGACACTGGTTTCACAGCTTTTGGCAACTCTGAGTGAAAATATAGTGTTGGCTGAAGTCCCTTTTTTTGATGATGTATTACGCTTGCCTTATAAATACCAGGAATTTGATCAACCTGCCATTACAAAGTTGTTTACCGATGCTGTAAAATATTACGGACAAAAGCGAACAGGAAAAGAGCATAGCTTATTTATTAAAACAGATAGCTGGCATTTGTTTTTTTACAAGCAGTTTCGGGAGCTTTATCCAACTATACCTTTTATCATAATGTATCGCAAGCCGGATGAGGTGTTCAACTCGCACCGGAAACAACCCGGCATGCAGGCTGTAAATGGTTTAATTGAACCGCAATTGTTTGGTTTTGATGCCAATGAGGTTGCTAATATGCACCCGGATGATTACCTGGTCGCTGTAATTGAAAGTTATTTTAAGCAATGCCTTGAAATCGCAGTGGCGGATAGCCAATGCCTGCTCCTGAATTACAATGAAGGCCCAATGCAAATAATTGAAAAGATCGCTGCCTTTACAAAAACAGAGCTTACACCTCAGGATATTTTAAAGATGACTGAAAGAAGTCGTTATCATTCCAAAAGGCGGGGCGAAGTTTTTTCTGAAGTTAATAACCATCAGACGCATTTTAAGCTTGATAAAGCTATTGAATTATATAATTTATTGGAAGAAAAGAGAAAAACGGCGACTTTATAGACTACAGCCAAATGCTGCTTTCCTGCTTGTCGGCAGGTTCATAATTAATGTATTGCACAAATCTGGGCAGGGTAGAAGTGTTTGGACTGCTGCCATGCGGCAAGGCATGGTGCCATATGATAAAATCGCCGGCATTAGCAGCTATTGGTTTGGCACCCAAAGAGTATAGGTCCTGTTTACGCGGATCAGCGCCGGCGGGTAAACTTTTAAGCCAGTCTTCTATTCTGTTTTGAAAACCAGATACCAACGTAAATGCTCCCTGATTTTCTGCTGTATCAGCTAAATAAAGTATCCCCTGCGTACCTAATGGCATGGGCTGCATAATGCTGCTATCCCAATGCAATCGTGGCCCCTGAAAAGTGTAGGATTTGGTTTCAGGTGGGTTAAAGCCAACCCTGTCGGTGTTTACCCATATATCAGTCCGATTCCAGATTTCTTCAAAGGCCTTTTTTATTTTAAAAGCTTTACGATTTTGTTCAAGCGCAGGGTGCTGAAATAACTGCACCATGATGCCTTGTTTTGCCGGGTGGTTATTATACCATGTAGCCGGATCATACCTGTTTATATGAGTATGATCGCAAAGCGCATCAATAGCCTCATCGCAGCATTCTTTGGTTACGGCATTCCTGATAATTACATAGCCGTTTTCATGCCAGAAATCCCAATCCTCATTGCTTAACACATTGTCGCTTTGCGGTATGGTATTGTCAGTAATATTGCCACTGATAAACAACAGATTATATCGGGCTATTTTTTCCGGCTCGAGATCACCTGTAACCTGTAATACCCAGTCTTCAAACTTTTCAAATGATGGGTTTTCGAGGTATACATATTGAACGGTTTGTTCCAGCCCTAAGCCTAACGCGTTTAATAAGGTAATATCCAGCGTCCATTCATCAGTAAAAGCATCGGACTTAATTTCATTGTTTCTTTTTAAAACGGATTTATGCCAGTAACGCTTTAAATGCATTACTTGTAGTTTACCTGTTTCGGTAGATGAAGCGATAGCTTGGCCTATCATGATTTTACAGATGATATCGGTGAAATGTTTCTTAAAGATATACCTCTATTTATCCCCCCCAAAATAATCAACACCAAACTGATACTGTGATACGTTTATAGCAGAACCACCATCCTGGTTAAGTGCCGTTTTGGGTGCATAATCGGCATAAATATCAACTATATGGGCTATAGAAACCCCCAATTTTAGAGGCACGTTAAAAACTATATTGTGCATATTAGGAAATGCCCGCTCAGATACGTCTTGCGTTCCGCTGGTTTGGTAATAGGTAGTTAGGTTATACGCTTTGCCGCTGTAAGCTATGTAATTAATGGCAAGGCCCGCATCAACAAAAAACTTCCATTTTTTAGCGTTGTAAATATTCCATAAAATTTGAGGGGTAAACGAAGCCGTTGTCATCTTAAATGCTAAAGATTCGGAATAGGTTGTAAGGGTTGGCTCGTCTATATTACCGGAGTTGTTATCATTATATGTAGTGGCCAGGTTGGCTTTGGTGCCGGTGCTGAAACCTAATTGCAGCCTTAAGGCAACGCTTTGGGATTTATTGAAATAAACATCTGTACCTATATTTATTTGTGGCGAAATTGAATTAGACGTCTTTGCGTTACTTAGCGGATCAGAACCCTGGTAAGTGAATTGGGAATCATTTATACCCGCGCCAACAAAAATTACCGGGGCTGCATGTCCGGAGAGCGGGTTTTCAGGCGTTTGGGCTTTGGTGCAAACCGGAAATAATAGTACTAATAATACTGATTTGTAAAAGAATCTCATTAAGATAACGGCTTTAAGGTTAGTAATTAATGAGATTAGTACGTAAACAGGAATTATTTTGTTTAAAAGCATACCTGTTTACGTGTTAAATATCGAAAAAAATGGATTATCCGTAGTAACAGATATAAGCTACATCGGTATCGCATATAATATCGAATATGATGCCCGATGCTACGTCAAATTCTTCTTTTTCGTGATACTTTGTCCAGGTGCCTTCAGGTAACTTAACATCCATTGTGCCGGCAATAATGATCATTTTTTCGGGTGTTGAAGTTGAGAATTGGTAGTTCCCTTTTTTCATTACGCCAACGGTGGCCTTGCCTTTATCTGTATCCAGCGCCAGGCTTTTTACTTTGCCATCAAAATATACATTGTGGGATACTGTTCCCTCAGTTGATTCACTCATTATTATTGTTTATTTGGTTGATATGAAAAGCAAATATATAATCCCTGAAGGACAGAGGTGTAAAAGATTAATGAAAAAAAATAGTAATTTATATCAGCGTGATCAGACTGCATGTTCTCATTGATTGGTAGTTACCGGAAAGGCAAGTTAAACTATTGTTAAGAAAAAGCCATCTTACTTGCATTTTTCTAATTCTTTCTGTCGCATTATCTAAAAAGTCGTACTTTTAATCATCTAATTACTTCAGGCTACTGGCAACAGTACATAAATAAAATTATATGAATAGCATTCATAATAAGGACATTGGAACCAAACAAAAAGCGCTTGCCATAAATCTTGATCCAAAAATTTACGGTTCTTTCGCTGAAATTGGTGCCGGTCAGGACGTGGCCGCCAATTTTTTTAAGGCTGGAGGTTCATCGGGTACTATCGCCAAAACCATGTCGGCTTATGACATGACCTTCTCCGATGCTATTTATGGTGCCATGCAGGTACGGCGTTATGTAAGTGAACCCCGCTTAAAATCGATGCTTAACCATGAGTATGGTTTACTGCTCGAGCGCCTGTCGTCACTACGTGGTGATACAACAACCTTTTTTGCTTTCTCTGATACAATTTCGGCCCTTAACTATAATAAAACTAACGATGGCCATGGCTGGATGGGCGTTCGTTTTCAATTAGAACCGAACGGAGAGTATAACGATGTGGTTATCCACGTAAAACTGCTGGATAACGATAATAACCTGCAGCAACAGGCGGCAGGTATTTTGGGTGTTAACCTGATGTACGCTTGCTTCTACTATAATGAAGTTCCGCCGGTGTTCCTGCTTTCGTTGATGGATAACCTGTCGAGGGACAGAATCCAGATAGATATGATCCGTTTTGAAGGGCCAAACTTTACCAAGGTTGATAACAGGCTGATGAGCTTGCACCTGGTTAAATATGGTTTTTCGGATGTGGCAGTTTTCGGGCCGGATGGCAAGAACCAGCAGCCGTCGGAAGTATTATACAAAAAGCATATTGTGGTAATCCGCGGCCGTTTCCGCCCTATTATTAATGTGCATATAGATATGCTTACCACAGGTGTTAAGCAGTTTATGCAGGAGCCTGATGTAGATAAGGACAATGTGATGGTGGTTACGGAGCTTACCCTGCAATCATTAAAAGAAAGAAATGCCGACGAAACCGCCGAAATTGATGAAAAGGATTTCCTTGACCGTGTAGATATACTTTGCTCGCTTGGGCAAACCGTATTGATCTCTAATTTTCATGAGTATTATAAACTGATAGCCTATCTGTCGAAGATAACCAAGCTTCAACTGGGTGTAGTTTTGGGCTACCCGAATTTGGAGTATATATTTTCTGAAGAGCATTATAAAGATCTTCCGGGTGGTATTTTGGAATCGTTCGCTACGCTGTTCAGCCGTAAGGTAAAGCTGTTTATATACCCTACTTTGCGCGATAAGATTATATATAATTGCCTCAGGTTTAATCCGCCTGCACATCTTATCGATCTGTACCGCTACCTGATTGCCAATAATAAGATAGAGGATATTCATCATTACAACGAAAGTAACCTGCACGCGCAAACCGATAAAGTGCTGGAGCTTATAAAAAATGGGGAAGATGGATGGGAAGAACACGTACCACCAGAAGTAGCAACCATGATAAAGGAACGCTGCCTGTTTGGATATCCTTGCCATGTTGATGTTGAAAAAGAAGATCTGACCAAAACGGATGAGAATCCGGGCCCTGTACTGGATAAGGTATAAATGCAGAAAATACGGGTAAGCAAATTAAGGTTTGATGTGGATGAGCCGTCCCGTAATCATACGGTTGCATTTGATGGTGTTACAATTGATACTTTAACCGAAATACTTATTGCCCAGCATACCGCTGCTGATATCTATTCAGATCAGACCAGCAACCGGAGTATGTCCGCGCTTTCACTCGAAATTAATCACGGTACATTTACTAATCAACACAAAAAAGCGGCCTTCCCGGCGGTTGCTGTTATCAGCGAAAATAACAGGCTGGTACTGGCATGCGATTGCTATGCCGAAAATAACAGGCTTTGCGAACACCAGGCGGCGGTATTATCCGAGATCATAAAGCGGGATGAATTCCGCATATTTTTTGATGAAAAGCTGCGCCACACTAAGCTCAAGAAACTTGCTGTTGATTACGGGTTGGAACATGAACAAGATCTGGATAATTTTTTCAAAATTGAGCTGATTAATAACAAGCTGGAAATAACGCCGGTTTTAACATCCTTATTGCCGGTAACTAAAGAGAGTATAGGTTCGCTGCAGTCGGTTATTGTAGCTGATATACCGCCTGTTGTTATAGAAGAACAAACCATTTGCATTGTACTAAAGCAGCATAAATATTACAAGTATTTGTTTGTAGAACTCTATTCGGCACAAACAACCAGGGAAGGGAAGATCAAAAATCCGTTAACACAAATAGCTCCGCTGGATGTGATCTGGCAAACGGAGGATGCGCAACAATTAAAGTTCTTTACGGGGATACACAAGTTTCAGCACCATATCAATAAAACAGCAAGTGAGGCCGATATAACTGCTTTAAAAGCCATCGTTAAAAATCCGCTGGGCTATGATTTTTATTATCATGATAACGAGATATCAGAAAATATTACGGCAGGTTCAATTTTACCGGTAAAGGTTGAGTTGCTTACAGCGGAGCCTAAGCTAACTGTAAAACCCAAGGATCAATTTTTCGAACTATCGGGCACACTTGAAATAGACCAGCAAATATTTGATTTTAAAAATCTGAATATTTGGTTCACTTATTTTGTATGGACAGGTTATAAGCTTTATTTAGCGCCCAACCTGCAACAACTGAATGTAATTAATCTGCTGACCAAAAGGCAGGATAATATACTGGTGCACAGCTCAAAGTTTGATGAATTTAAGAAGCAACTGCTCACCAAGCTGGAAGAAAAAATAAGTGTTGATTATCCGCACATTAAGCCAGCTACACCAGCCCAGTTAAAAAAACAGGGCTTTAATAACGAAACGGAAAGGATAATATACCTGTCGGATTTTGGTACGCATGTAATGCTGATCCCGGTGATGAGGTATGGTGAGGTGGAGATCTCGGTACGTACCAAAAGACAGATCTATTCGGTTGATGAACGTGGTAAGGAGTTTTTAGTGAACAGAGACGATGCCGGGGAGATTGATTTTACCGCCTTACTGGTAAAACAACACCCTTATTTTGAAGAGCAGCTGGATAACGATCTGCAATATTTTTATCTGCATAAAAAACGTTTTCTGGATGAGGATTGGTTCCTGAATGTATTTGAAGAATGGCAGAACCAAAAGATAACCATACTTGGGTTTAATGAGCTGGAAGGCAATAAGCTAAACCCCAATAAGGTAAAGATCAGTATTAAAGTACTGAGCGGCCTTAACTGGTTCAATGCTATTGTTAATGCAAGGTTTGGACGTAAAAGGGCGGCATTGAAGCAGATCTACCGTGCGGTGAAGAACAAAACTAAATACGTGCAGCTTGATGACGGCACAACGGGTATTTTGCCTGCCGAATGGATAGAGAAGTTTAATGATTATTTCAATTCAGGCGAGATAGCTAATGATGAAACCTTGCAGATAGCGAAGTCGAACTTTACGGTGATAGAGCAACTGTTTAATGAGGCTGATCTGGATGAAAAGGTAATGAATGAGATCAGCATCTATCACAAAAAGCTGGAGAGTTTTGAAGCTGTTAAACTATTGCCAACGCCGACGGGTTTTAACGGTGAGCTACGCCACTACCAACAGCAGGGATTAAGCTGGCTCAATTTTCTGGATGATTTTAACTTTGGCGGTTGCTTGGCTGATGATATGGGTTTGGGTAAAACCATACAAATTATAGCATTTATATTATCGCAAAGGGCCAAAAATAAACACAATACCAATCTTGTTGTTGTGCCTACTTCATTGATCCATAACTGGCAGTTGGAGATAGAAAAGTTTGCGCCTTCAATGCGTGTACATACTATTTATGGGGCTGATCGTATTAAGAGCATATCAGATTTTGATAAATCTGAAGTTGTCCTCACTTCATACGGGACTTTGCTTGCCGATATCGTTTTCCTGAAGAATTATGAATTTAATTACGTTTTTCTCGATGAATCCCAACAGATCAAAAATCCGGAATCACAACGCTATAAGGCAACCCGGCTATTAAAATCCAGGAATAAAATCGTACTTACAGGTACACCTATTGAAAATAATACATTCGATCTGTACGGACAGCTATCCTTTGCTTGCCCGGGATTACTGGGTAGCAAGCAGTATTTTAAGGAGATTTACTCTTCGCCCATTGATATGTTTAAGAGCAGCAAGCGGGCTAAGGAGTTGCAAAATAAAATAAGTCCGTTTATACTCAGGCGTACCAAACAGGAGGTAGCATCAGACCTGCCCGAGAAAACCGAAATGGTATTGTACTGCGAAATGAAGGCCGAGCAGCGCAATATTTATAATTCGTACGAAACAGAATTCAGGGATTATATATCAGCCACAACGGGCGATGTGCTGAAAAAATCGCCAATGAATGTGTTGAAAGGCATAACCCGCCTACGGCAGATCTGCGATTCGCCGTTGTTACTTAAAGGCGAAAAGATGCCCGGCAGTGCATCGGCCAAAATTGATATGCTGATGGAGGAGATAGAAGGCAAAAAGCATCAGCATAAAATATTGGTGTTCTCCCAGTTTGTAACCATGCTCGATCTGATAAAAAAAGAATTAAAGGGTAGGGGTATAGGCTTTAGCTACTTAACCGGGCAAACCCGCAACAGGCAGGCTGTTATCAATGATTTCCAAACCGATGCCAATATTCGTGTTTTCCTCATCAGCTTAAAAGCCGGGGGCACCGGGCTTAATTTAACTGAAGCAGATTATGTTTACCTGGTTGACCCATGGTGGAACCCGGCAGTTGAGAACCAGGCTATAGACCGTTGCCACCGTATTGGACAGGACAAGAACATTGTAGCCGTACGGTTGATCTGCCCCGGCACGGTTGAGGAAAAGATAATGGTGATGCAGGAAAACAAGCAATCGCTTGCTAATGATCTCATCAAAAGCGATACCTCCTTTGTTAAAAATCTTTCAAAAACAGATCTGCTTAATTTATTGAGTTAATAGTAATTATCTTATAATGGTTAATGGGCCCGACAGCACCTGGCTGTTTACATTGGTAGTTATAACATAATAATAAGTACCCATTGGTAGGTCCTGCCCATTATATTTCCCATCCCATGGATTAGGATAGCCAACCGAATGGAAAAGTTTTGTGCCGTAACGGTTAAATATATCAACAGTAGCGTTGGTATAGGCAATTAAACCTTTAATATCCCAATAATCATTAATGCCATCGCCATTAGGTGTAAAAGCATTAGGGACTATTAATTCAGGTGATACGATGATCTGGCTTTGGCTATAGCTTACGCAACCCCTGCTATCAGTTACCTGTAAGGTGTAATAGCGGTCTATGTCGCCTGTAATAACCGGGTTTTTAGCCGTAACATTATTAATGCCAATGCTGGGCGACCATAAATAGGTTACGCTATCTTCGCTCACAACTGGCTCTAAAGTAATGGTGTGCCCGCGTAAAACATACCTTGTACCACCTGCATTAACCGTTGGCGGCGGGATGAATTTTACGGTCATAAATTCCGAAGGGATAAAACACTGGCCGGCGTTATTAGCAGTAAGGGTTAGCTTCACCGATCCGTTTTGTTTATCGGCGGCCGTAGGTATGTAAGTGGCATTTGAAACCGTATCAGAAGGACTAAAAGTTCCGCCAGTTGGCGAGCTCCATTTACCGCCACCGGGTATCAGGATCTTGCCCGTTATCGGCACGCTGGCATCCTCTATACAAACGCCTTTATCTGCACCTACACTTACCCCGGGTGAAGGTCCGAAGGTAATAGTCATCATTGAGGTAGAAACGGTACAATCATCGGTACTGGTTGATGCCAGCGTAAGTAATACCGAGCCTACAGATTTATCTTCGTCAGAAGGAATATATTTCGCGTTAAGTGTATTGAATGATGGTGAAAAAGACCCTGATCCTGAAGTTGTCCATACCCCGGTAATAGTACCGCCGCTCATTTTGCCTGCAAGTTGGATTGAAGTTGCCGTTACACAAATTAATTGATTAGGCCCGGCATCGGCTTTCGGCGGGTTATCTATCATCACGTGTGTAGTACCTGCCGCGCTGGTGCAGCTGTTAACGGTTACATATAAGTGATATGTGCCGGTATCTGTTAATGCGGCATTATCAATATCCGGGTTTTGCAGGGTTGATGAGTAGTTATTCGGACCTGTCCATAAATAGGTCGCATTGCTTACTACTGGTGTACGCAACTGTATAGTGCTGCCTAAACAAATAGGGGTATTACTGTTAGTTACGGGCTGTGCCGGCTGTGGATTGAGTGTAACAGTATAAGCGAAAGCAGCACCCGGGCACCCAAAAGCTATTGGTGTAATAATATAGCTAACTCTTACCGGGTTAGGGCTGGTATTAATTAAAGCTTCATCAATTGTTGCTGATGTTTGATTGCTTACTGGTTTGTTGCTGATGCTATTTGCGGTATCGCGCCTCCAGTTAAAGGTGGCTGAAGGGATGTTTGAGGTAATGGTATAGCTTTGAGGTATACCGCTGCAAGCTGCTCCGCTGGCAACACTGGTTATGTATGCGGTAGGGTTCACCGTTTCTGTATAAGTAAATGGAGCTGCCTGGCAATCGGCGGTTTGGTAATTAATAATATATGGAACAGCAATAGGCGCAATACCAGTATTAAACAATGCTTCGCGTATGGTGCTTGCGGTTTGGCCTGTTACAGTCGCGTTAGTTATACCCGCAACAGCCGCGCGGCTCCAGGTAAATGCTGTTTGCGGTACGCTGAAAGTTATGGCATAATTATCAGTGGAATTATCGCAAATTGTGGCCGCAGGGCTGCTGGTAACAGCCGGTGTTGGGTAAACAGTAACCACATATTTAAATACAGGCCCCGAACAGCCATTGTTTAATGGTGTTATTAAATAAGTTACATCAATGGGGCCTGTAGAGGTATTTACCAAAGCTTCAGTAATAGTGCCCGATGTTTGATTGGTTACTGCCGGGTTACTAATGCCTGTGATCTGTGCCCTGCTCCATGAAAAGGTAGCGCCGGGAGTATCAGATGTAATTAGATAATTTAACGCGTTTCCCCCGCATATATCAGCATAAGGTGAACTGGTTACATTTGGTACCGGGTTAACCGATACATTTACTTTGGTACGTGGGCTGATACAATCACTTATTACTGCTTGAACGTAGTATACAGTATTGGTCAACAATGGCGATGTAGTAAACGTGCTGCCTACGGCTAATAAATTCCCTCCAATAGCAGCGTCGTACCACTGATAAGTGCCTGTTGAACCGCTTGCTGTAATTATTGCGGGGCTGCCCAAACAAGTACTTGTGATTGGTACAACAGGCGCAACAGGCGTTTGATTAATTGTTACCGGTACTGCGGTTCTTGCGCTATTAATACCGTTAATAGTTGTTTGCACATAATAGGTAGTGTTTGCAGTAAGTGCAGGCGTTATGTAGTTGGGCCCGGTTGAAAGCAATGTTCCGTCTGTGGCTGTATTATACCAGCGATAGGTACCCCCTGGTGCCAATGCCGATAACGTTGTGCCGCTACCCATACAAACTGATGTTCCGGGAGCTGTTGGTGTTACTGGTACCGGGTAAATGGTAATTTCAACCTTTGCTGATGCTGGCCCGCAAGTACCCGGCGGGTCGGTTGTAGTTAAAGTGAGTTTTACATTAGTTTCGCCTGGTGCAGGAGTATACACCGCGTTTAATGCGTTAGGGTTTGAAAAAGTTCCGCTGCCTCCCGTCCAAGTCCCGCCCGAGGCACCGCTGATACTTCCGGCCAGTTTTACAGGTTGTCCGGCTGCAATACTTTGGTTTGGTCCGGCGCTTACCCTGGCTGCAGCATCAATTGTTACACTGGCGGTGGCTAATTTCGACGTTCCGTCTGCTAAAATTAATGTATTAGTTACAGTGTATGTTCCTGGTTTGCTTGCGCTTAGATTTATTTGTCCTGTTGTTTTATTTACAAAAAGTAATCCATTAGGTGAGGCGCTAAATGCACCCGCTGTTGAATTATTTGTAAATATGGGAAAAGGATTTGCCGCGCTTTGGCAAAATGGCCCATTATAATAAAAACTGCCATTGGGTATAGAATCAATTACAAAAGAAACAGTTGAACTACCCGGGCAAGAGCCGTTGGTGACAAATGTTATGGTGTAATCACCTTTTTTACTTGCCTTAATATTTATTTCGCCGGTTGTGTTGCTTACAAAAACAAGACCAGCCGGTGTTGCAGTAAAGGTGCCGCCAGCTGGGTTGGCGATCACAGGTATTGGGTTATTGCCCGCACCATTACTGTAAGTGCCATAATTATATTCAAATTCTGCATCAGCAACCCCTGTTACGGTTATAGTTACCGGCGTTCTGCTGCTTGGGCATGTACTTGAATTGCTTTGGGCATAATAAGTTGTAGTTTCAGATAGGGGCGTGGTGGTATATGTACTGCCCGATGCCAGTAAAAAGCCACCGCTTGCTGCAGTATACCATGATACACCCCCACTTGCGGTAGTACTTGCCGAAACAGTTGCGGTTGAGCCGGTACAAATAGATGAGGGCCCGCTTACCGTTGGTGGTGGGGTAACAGGGTTTACAGTTACTGTAACCGGGGTGCGTGTACTTATACAGCCATTGCTTGCTGTTTGTACGTAATAAGTTGTAGTGGCTGTTAGTTCAGGTGTAACAAATACCTGGCCCGATGATAATAAGTTGCCGCCTGCCGGGCTATCATACCAACTGTAATTGCCTGAGCCGCCTGATGCGGTTAATACCGTATAATTTCCCGCACAAAGGGTGGCTCCAGGGGCTTTAGGTGCAACAACTGCCGGAAGTACGGTTACCGAAACCACAGTTCGCGCGCTGGCGCAATCGCCCAGTACCGTTTGTATATAATATTTGGTGGTTGCAGTTAACGCTGGGGTAGTGTAAGTAGAGTCCGTAGCTAATAATGTACCACCTGTTGGCGCGTTATACCACTGGTAAGTGCCGCCTTTTACTGTTGATGTTGCAGTTAACATGGTAGCTGAGCCTGAACAAACTATTGCACCTGAAGATGAAGGAGCCGCAATTGGTGCATTTACAATAACCTGTACCGGCGAACGAAGGCTGGTACATCCTCCATTAACATCCTGGATATAATAAGTGGTCGTATTTTCTAAAGCAGATGTTTGATAGGTTGTGCCGGTTGTTAACAGGCGCCCGCCTGTTGGCGCATCATACCATTGATAAGTAATATCCGGCGTAGCAGAATTAATGGTTAAATTAGTGCTGGTGCCATAGCAAATTGTACTGGTTTGGGCCGCTGGTGCAGCGGGGATTGGGCTTACCGTTACAGTAACCGGTGTGCGCACGCTTACACATCCGTTTAAGGTAGTTTGTACATAGTAGGTTGTTGAAGCAGTGAGCGCAGGGGTGGTATAGTCGGGACTTGAAATTAAGGAGGTGCCGCCGGTTGGCACATTAAACCAGTCGAAAATACCAGACGCTGCATCGGCGTGTAAGCTTGCAGCCGTACCCGAACATATGGTAACATTGGTTGATGTTGGCGTTGGTGACGGTGGGTTTATATATACGGTTGCCGCTGTAGGCACGCTAACGCAACCATTAACAGTGGCTACAACATAATAATTAGTTGTTTTTGTAAGAGCTGGTGTGGTATAAGTAGGGCCGGTAGCCAACTGATTAGTTTCAGCAGCCGAATCGTACCAAACATAATTAGTGCCCCCACTGGCTGTTAAGGTAGCGCCGGTACCCGAACATACCGATGCATTGGTAACGCCTGGCCGTCCGGCCGTATAAACATTTACGGCCGTTCTGGCACTTGTGCAGTTTGATAATGTGGTTTGTACATAATAAGTAATAGTAGTAGTAATAGGAGGCGTGGTGAAGGTATCGCCGGTAGCTAAAAATTTTCCTCCGGTTGCTGCATCATACCATTGATAAGTGCCACCCGGTGCCGTTGCTTTTAGCGTTGCCGGGCTATTTTCACAAACAGTAACACTACTGGCTGAAGGAGAATTGGGCATTATGGAAACACCAACTGAAATGCTCGATGTAACTGCCGGGCAACTGGTTGCCTTATCAGTTACTGAAACCGTATAAGTGCCGGCTTTGTTAACGCTGATGGTTTGGGTGGTTTCTCCGGTACTCCATATATAATTATACGGCCCGGTGCCGCCAGTTATATTTGGTGTTAATACCACCGCATTACCCGAACAAATATCAGGAGATGATGATGAAAGACTATCTTTTAATGTGCATGACTGGCTATATCCCCTGACCGATAAAAGCAGCAATAGCAAAAAAAGTAAACGTGTAATAACAGTGTATCTTGCAGTCAAAACTTTTTCGTACTAAGTGCCTGACTATCAATTTGCGATCTTTAAATAGAGCACAAAGTGACTCAGGCTGTTGTATAAAATCCAAATTAATTATTTAGTCTAGGTTATGTTTTGTACGTAATAGTTTCAATAAATGTTCGTATGAATTAAAATATTAACCAATGTTATTTTAAAATAATATTCCAATTCGAATAACTCGTTTAGCAATATTTTAATAAAAGCCGGTATTTATGCGTTTTTGATCTTTTTTAGCTATGAAATTGCTTTGTTATAAGAAAAATGGCATTGTTGCCTCATGAAGAGTTGAATCTTTTTATTTAACCTTTAGTAAATAACTGTAAATAGTTCAGAAAAATGTTATCTTGTTGATAAACAGATAAATAGATAATATGGATCAGCGATGGAGTCGTATTGTTCTAACGATATTCTTTGGGAGAAATCGGATCTGATATTAATATCAAATTGTTAATGTGTTGTTAACTAATATTAAAACAATGAGAAAAGTATTGCTTAATATTAATAAGATGGTTATCAGGAGATAATATTCTGTTTATGGTGTGTAGGTATTTTTACACCATAAATCAAAACCATGAAAAATCATTACAAACACTTTAACACAAAACAATTGGCAGCAGGCCTTGGGGTTTTGTTGTTAAGCTCAACATTTGTGGGCTGCAAAAAAGACAAGACATCTACTACAACAGGCATTAATAAAGTAAATCACGTAGTAGTGATATACATGGAGAATCACAGCTTTGACAACCTGTATGGTGAGTTTTCAGGCGCTAATGGTATATCCAATGCAACGTCAGCTAATACTATCCAGCTTGATGCTACCGGCACGCCTTATACCACGTTACCTCCAATACCGGGCACGCCTGTATTCCCTGTCAATTTGCCTAACGCGATTTTTAATATTGACAAGTATGTGCAAAATGATGTGATAACACAGGACGTTTTGCACCGCTACTACCAGGAGCAAATGCAGATTGATGGTGGTAAAATGGACAAATATGCCTTATATAACAGCAACTCAGCTGGTTTATCACAGGGTTATTATACAACCAGTGCAATACCATTGTTAGCATTAGCTCAAAAATATACGTTGTGCGATAACTTTTACCATAGCGCATTCGGTGGTTCATTCTTAAATCACCAATGGTTAATTGCTTCTGCCAGCCCAACTTTCCCTAATGCGCCTACAGGTATTACTGCTGTAGTTGACCCAACAACTGGTGTAGTAACAACTGATGGTCAGGTTACACCTGATGGTTTTGTGGTTAATACCAGTTATTCTGTTAACGCGCCTCACCCGGCGACGACAGCTGCTGCAAACCTGGTGCCTAACCAGACTAACCCAACTATTGGCGACAGGTTAAGCGCTAAGAACGTGTCATGGGCATGGTACTCAGGCGGATGGGACAATGCGCTGGCAGGTAATCCTGATCCAAACTTCCAGTTCCACCACCAGCCATTCATCTACTACAAAAATTTTGCCGACGGAACCCAGGCAAAAAAAGATCACTTAAAGGATGAAACCGACTTTATAGCTGCTGCACAAGCTGGTACATTACCTGCTGTATCATTTGTAAAACCATTAGGTACTTATAACGAGCACCCTGGTTATTCTGATGTATCATTAGGTGAAACGCATGCTGTTCAACTGGTAAATGATATACTTAACGGCCCGAATGGAAAAGACGTAGTGATCATTATTACTTATGATGAGAACGGTGGTTTCTGGGATCACGTAGCTCCTCCGGTTATCGACAAGAAATGGGGCCCGGGAACACGCGTTCCTGCTATCATCATCTCTCCGTTTGCTAAACAAGGTTATGTTGATCATACCCAATATGAAACTGTAAGTATCCTTTCATTTATCGAAAAAAGATGGGGGCTTTCACCACTTGCAACCCGCGATCAGAATGCTACACCGCTTACAAACGCGTTTAATTTTTAATCAAACTATATAGGTCTGAGTAATTAATCTATAAACATAAATAACGGGAGAGCGGCTATTAACCGCTCTTTCATTATTTAAAATACTATCGTAAAACAGTCCAAATTTTTTCAATAAGTGAAGAAGATCTTATTCATATCGATACTGATAGTTGTTGTTGCAGTTGTCGCTTTTTTCTCGTTAAGAGCCGGGAAAGTAGCTCCTGAAAAAGCTATCGAACAAAACTTATTGGTACAAATTGACAGTTTTACCAACCTGAAAAACCAATTGCTTATTGCTGCTGAAAGCAAGAATGTTAACGAAAAACAATTACAGCAATTATTTAAGGATACCAGGCTGGCTTATAAGAAATTTGAATGGGCCGCTGAATATTATCAGCCTATAGCTACCCGCTTTATAAACGGGCCGCCGGTAAAAGAAGTAGAGATAGACGGCACCACTTTTAACCCGGCAGGGCTGCAGGTTATTGAGAATTATTTGTTCCCGAAATACGATAAAGCAAAAAATAAGGAGCTGATAACGCAGCTTAAATTGATTGATGATAATGTAACTAAATACAAAGTTTACTTTGGTAATGTTGAGATACTTAACTGGCAGATATTTGATGCGGCAAGGCAACAGATCTTCAGGGTAGAAACATTGGGGATCACCGATTTTGATAACCCAATACTGCAAAATAGTTTAATGGAATCGGCCACCAGCCTTGAAAGTATTACGAAGGTATTATCGTATTACACAGATGGAAACGACTCAAGACTGATTGAGCAATTAACAGCCGCCACAAATTATTTAAGAAAGAACAATAATTTCAACTCATTTAACAGGGCTGATTTTCTTACAGATTACGGTAACCCGGCAAGTACCAGTATAGCCAATTTAATTGTAGCACTAAAGATCCCTGTTATAAGGTACAACCGCTTGCTGAACCAGGATGCCAAAACGTTGTTTGATACCAATGCCTACAATGTAAACGCTTATGCAAATGATCCATCTTTCTTTATCACTGATAAAAAGATAGCTCTTGGAAGAAAACTTTTCGCCGATCCTATTTTATCAGGTACGCATACCCGGAGCTGCCAGTCGTGCCATCAGCCTGAAAAAGCATTTGCCGATGGCTTTACAAAGAATACAGTGATCAACAGCACGGTATTACTCCGCAGAAATACACCAACATTAATAAACGCAGCGCTACAACCTGCACAATTTTATGACCTCCGTGCGGCGATGCTGGAAGATCAGGTGCTGGATGTAGTGACCAATAAGCAGGAAATGCATGGCTCAATAAAACAGGCAACAGCGTTATTATATAAAGATAAAGCGTACAGGAAACTGTTTCACGATGCTTTCCCGAAGGTGGATACCGCCGGCATACCCGCATACGAAGTCAGCAACGCCATAGGTTCATATATCCGCAGCCTGATAATGCTTAACAGCCGTTTTGATGAGTATATGCGGGGCAATAAAGAAACCATGAACCAAAGCGAGATAAACGGTTTTAACCTGTTTATGGGCAAGGCAAAATGCGCTACCTGCCATTACATGCCATTATTTAATGGCACACTGCCGCCTAAATTTATCCGGATAGAGTCGGAAGTGATTGGTGTTCCGCGATATGCCAAGAGCATGGAAGTGGATACTGATATGGGTAGATATAATTTAGTGCGGATAGACGATTATAAGCATTCGTTTAAAATAACAACCGTTCGTAACGCGGCCCAAACAGCGCCATATATGCACAATGGTGTATTTACTACCTTAGAGCAGGTGGTCGATTTTTATAACAAAGGCGGTGGTGCAGGCATGGGCTTAAAGGTTGATAACCAAACCCTGGCAGCAGATAAGTTAAACCTGAGCCCTGAAGAATGTGGCGAACTGGTAGCATTTATTAAGAGTTTGGATAGTAAGAATATTACTCCCAAACTATATGTAAATAAATAAACAGGACTTAAACGAAAAAATCCCAGGATGTGATGTCCCGGGATTTTTTCATTTTTATGATGATAAGCTTATACGCCCAGATCTTTCATAATGGCTGAGATCTTTTCGTCAAGCTGTTTATCAGTTTCAGCATATGCCGCGGTATTGGCCAGTTTGCCGTTAACGCTGCAATAGAATTTAATTTTAGGTTCTGTTCCTGACGGGCGGGCAGAGATGATGCTGCCATCCTCAGTTATAAACTGCAGTACATCAGATGCAGGGAATTCTAATGGCTTTGTTGTGTTGCTGGTCAAATCAGTTTCAATACCTTTTTCATAATCTTTGAGCGTGATTACTTTTGAGCCGCCCAACTTAGCCGGTGGGTTGGTTCGGTAAGTTTCCATCATCGCTTTTATTTCTTCGGCACCTGTTTTACCTTTTTTGGTAAGCGATATCAGTTTTTCTTTATAGAAACCGTATTGTACGTAAGTGTCCAATAGAGCCTCGAACAAACTGCTGCCTTTATCTTTGTAATAAGCAGTCATTTCCGCAATAAACGCGCTCGATACTACCGCGTCCTTATCACGCACCAGTTCACCAATCAGGTAACCATAGCTTTCTTCGCCGCCGCCAATAAAGGTTTGTTTGCCTTCAAATTTGGTCATCAGTTCGCCGATGTATTTAAAGCCGGTTAGGGTATTGTAAAAGGTAACGTTTTTTGCTCTGGCTATCTCCTCAATAAGGTTGGTGGTTACAATGGTTTTAACAATGTATTCCTTGCCGGTAAGCTTGCCTTTATCTTCCCAAGCGCTTAATAAATAATTGATGAGCATGGCGCCGGTTTGGTTACCGTTAAGCAGGATAAACTCGTTGTCGGTATTTTTTACGGCTATACCTACACGGTCGGCATCAGGGTCGGTTGCCAGTACCAGGTCGGCATCAACTTCTTTTGCTTTTTTAAGGGCCAGTGTTAAAGCTTCTTTTTCTTCAGGATTTGGATATACTACAGTTGGGAAATTACCATCAGGAGTGATCTGTTCTTCAACTAAAATTACATTCTCAAAACCGAAACGCTTCAATGCCTGCGGCACTAAAGTAATACCGGTTCCGTGGATAGGGGAGTAAACTATTTTCAAGTCCTTTTGGCGCTGTATAGCTTCCGGTGAAACAGAAAGCTTAGTTATCTCACTCAAATATAGCTCGTCTATTTCTGTGCCTATTTCCTCGATATTGGCATCAACGCGATTGAATCTAATTTCATCAACACTGCTGATTGCTGCTACTTCATCCATAACAGCTTTGTCATCAGGTGATACAAACTGGCCGCCATCGGCTCCGTAAGCTTTGTAGCCGTTATACTCTTTAGGGTTATGTGAGGCTGTTAACATTACACCGCTCTTACATCCAAAATGACGTACCGCGAAAGATAGTTCAGGAGTAGGGCGCAAGGCGTTAAAATAATAAACATGTATATCATTTGCCGAAAACACTTCGGCAGTAATGGTGGAGAAAAGATCGGCATTATTACGGCTATCGTGCGCAATGGCAACTTTAACTTTTTCTCCAGGATATTTTTTCTTCAGATAGTTGGCCAGGCCTTGTGTGGCAGCGCCAATAGTATATTTATTTATACGGTTTGAACCCGGCCCCATTGTTCCGCGTAATCCACCAGTTCCAAATTCAAGATCACGGTAAAATGAATCAGTTAGTTCAGTGTAGGCTTTCTCATCAAGTAAAGTTTGAATTTGTTGCTTAACATCATCGTCATAACTTCCTTGAAGCCATGAATTTACCTTCTGGAGAATGGTAGGGTCTAAATCCTGCATATGTAGTTTGTTTATTTTTAGTTAATAGGTAGTGTCACGCAGTTCAAATATATAACTTTTGAGTAGAATGATAAGTTTTCTGTTGTTAATTATCAGGTTTTTCAGGAACAGCTTTATTTTGCTGATACCGAGTTTGCGGCAAGCTTAACGGCATGTTTTCACTAATATACTTTAACAGGTTTTCACGCACATAACAGCGCAGGTCAAAAGCCTGGGATGAGTTACGGGCACTAACCAACACCCTTAATTCAATGGTATGTTCTTTTGAATCGGTTACCTGTAAAATACCCACCCTTTTATCCCATAATTCAGTGGTTGTTAATACGCGGCTTAATTCTCCTCGTAAGCTTTCAACAGGAAAAGTGTAATCGACATAAAGAAATACTGTTCCCAATATTTCGGAGGTAGCTCTGGTCCAGTTCTGAAACGGCTTTTCAATAAAATAGGTGATAGGTAGTATCAGTCTGCGCTGGTCCCATATGCTTAGTACTACATAGGTTAGGGTTATATCTTCCACACGACCCCATTCGCCCTCAACTACTAGTACGTCATCAATACGGATAGGCTGCGTAAATGCAATCTGGAAACCTGCCAAAAAGTTGCTTAATGATTTCTGCGCAGCAAAGCCAACAATAATACTGCTGATACCTACACCGGTTAAAAGTCCGTCGCCAATTTTGCGTACGTTATCAAAACTGAGCAAAATAATGGCGATGGTTACCAATACGATGAAAATGATGATCACTTTGCGGATGAAGATGAGCTGGGTTCTGACTTTACGTTCCCTTAAATTGTCATCTTTATTAAGATCGTATTGGTGATATACATAATCCTCAAAAATTTTAATGCTATTAATGAGCAGGCTGGCGAAAGCTATGATAAGCAGTATGCCGATGATCCTGTCTAACGGGGTAAGATACATTTGGCTCAATCTGAGAAAAGGCTGCATGAAATTAAGCGTGAGCAGCGGCACAAATATGTTTAGCGGCCTGCCTAAATGAGTGATGATGGATTTGAAGAGGGAGTAATCTTTACGGTTCTTGTAAAAATGAAGAATACCTGTGATGATAACTTTTATTATAAAACCCAGTAACAGTGAAATGATAACTACGCCAATATTCCAAAGCCATGCCGGGAACTGCTGCGACCATAATTCCAGTTGATTATCCATAAATAAGGTTAAGAAGATTGTTCATATTGAACCAAAGCTTTTATACAAGCCTGTAATATTTTTATGGTGAACATACATTTTTAAAAAATGTTTAATGGTTTACAAAGGGTTAAGCTTTTATTAAAAACATTTTAAGTGTTTATTGATTTTTAAGACTAAGAATCAGAATTCATTTTCAAGAGGTAATGATTACATCATCAGATCAACCACTCCATTGGGCTTAAAACTACGCAAATGGATAAGCCTTACTACCTCGCTTACCTATAATAAAATGAATATCACCAATAGTGACAATCTTATTTTTTCCTATTGATTAATATTTATAAGTATTTTTAATCTGTTAGTTAAAGTTGAAAGAGTTTAAGCCAACAATAGCTTCATTTGTTCATTTTGTTCGATATTTGAAGTACCGGTTATACTCAACAATTTTAAAATAATTTTATAAAAGCAGCACTATTTATCCCCTTATCTGTTAGTAAGGGTATAGGTATATGCACTCAAATCAAATAATGAATAATACTGGAACAGATAAATATCACAAACCGATCAAAGATGATGGCAAACATCTGAACCCGCTTTATGATATGAAAGAGGTGCCTAAAAGGACTTATCAGCTGGGTATTGCTGCGTTATTTATAGGCATAGGGCTTTCTTTTTATGATGCCAGTATCGGCCTGTATGTTTCCTCGTTTTTAGTGGCCTGTTTTTGTTTTGCCACATTGATGTTCATCCTTTTAAAATATAACGATGCCATCAAAAATTTGCGCATTACTATTATTATACTGGTTTGCGGTATGATAGCATCTGCAACGCTGTTTGAAGGATTACAGACAGACCAGTACCTGTACTTTTTCCCCATACTGGTAGCTGTGCCAATTATTGTTAATCTTAAACGAACGCGGTACCGTGAGTCGCTCACCTACATCGCCATTATTCTTTTCTCTTTTTGCGTTACTATTATTGCCGGCCGCTATATTAATCGCCTGGAAGATTTAACGGTAATCCAAATAAATAAACTGGTGTTCTTTAACCGTATTGTGGCTATCTCAGCGACCATATTATTTGCTATAGCCTACATTTTTTTTGAAGAGAAGTATATTCATGAATTAACAGAGCAAAGCCAGCGCGTTGTAGACTCCAGGACGCGCTTTCTGGCTACGATGAGCCATGAGTTACGTACGCCTTTAAATGGTATTATAGGGGTTATAAACTTATTAAAACAGGATCATAGCGTTGAGCAGCAGGAAGAGTATATACAAGTGCTGAAATATTGCTCAGACCATATGCTGCAGCAAATAAATAACATACTTGATTTTAATAAGATAGAGGCAAATAAACTGGAAATACACCCTGTAAGCCTGAATTTAAAGCAATTAATGCAGAATGTGAGCATGCCTTTCACATCCCTTTACCACGAAAAGGGTATAGCACTCACAACTGAAATTGGCCCTGAACTGGATGTGTTTGTAATGGTAGATGACCTGCGTTTAATACAGGTTTTTAATAACCTATTTTCTAACGCCCTAAAATTTACCGAAAAAGGTTATGTTAAATTAAAGGCCACTATGAAAAGCAGTAATAAAACTGCAATGGTGGTAAGCTTTAGTGTTGAAGATACAGGCATAGGTATAGCAGAAGAGCATCAAAAGCAGATTTTCAAAGGGTTTTGGCAGGTTTATGATGGGAACACTAAACCATTACATGGCACCGGATTGGGGTTGAATATTTGTATGCGCCTGTTAAACCTGATGAACAGTTCTCTTAATTTAAACAGCGAAAGGGGCAGGGGAAGCACGTTTAGTTTTGACCTTCAACTGAATTATGCACAGCAAAAATCAAGTTCAGTAGCAAATGCTGATAGCGAAGATAATTTGGCCGGCACCCGCATTTTATTAACAGAAGATAACCAGATAAATATGATGGTAGCCAAAAAGGTGCTGATCAGTTATAAAGCTATGGTTACCGGTGCTGTTAATGGTAAGGAAGCATTGGATACATTAGAGAAGGATGCGGCTTATGATGTTATACTGCTTGATTTGGAGATGCCTGTGATGAATGGTTATGTTGCTATTTATGAAATGAAAAAGTTGTATCCTCAAATTCCGGTAATTGCATTCACCGCATCAGTGGTTGATCAGGAAATGCTCACCAATCTTATAACCAGCGGATTTTCTGATTGTATTACAAAACCGTTCCAACCCCATCAGTTATTATCCATTATAAAGAAATATATATCAAAGCCTGTTGCTGTTCAATAATCCTGTATTATTTACGACACTTGTATGATAATTTTAGGACACCAATTATTGGTTGTTGCCTGCATTATTCTTTAATTTTACTGTATGGATCAAAAATTTCATTACGCTACCGTTACAGAGGCTATAAGCCAGTTAAAAGAGCAAGGCTATACGCTTGATTTTAATTTAGTTGAAAACCAGCTTAAAGCAGGAGAGCAGGCATTTGCTGCAGATGAATTTGAGATAGTAGACCTTTATCGTTATGAAGGCGCTTCTGATCCGGCAGATGAGGCTACGGTTTATGCACTGGCATCAGCGTCGGGCTTAAAAGGCATACTAGTATCAGGTTATGGTATTTCAACAGATGATGCCTCAACAGAAACTCTTAAACAACTTCATTATAAATACCAGCGATCCCAGCAACACTAATCTGTGATGGCTACTCTTTAAAACAAAAAAAGCTTTCAAAATTGAAAGCTTAATCATAGGTAGATGTATATGATGATCAGGCTATTAAACCTGTGTATTGCGGATTGTATATTTTATTGTTGCGTAAAAATTGCCTGTTAGTAGCCTTAAATGCATCTATATCTCTTTGGAGAATAGCCCTGATCAATTTCTCGGTAGTTTGAAGGGGGGCGGTGATTTTTAAATTTAATACTTTCATGTATGATTTAATACCAAATCCGTGCCAAACTTTACTATTTTCCTTTTCTTTGTATCATTACCTTCACCGTTTTGTATATGATATTGATATCAGCATTCAGGTTAATGTTATCTAAATAGATAAGGTCATATCTAACACGGCTGCACATTTCATCAATATTTTCAGCATATCCGTATTGAACCTGCCCTATTGATGTAATACCTGGTTTTAAGGTTAATAGTTTTTTATAGTTAGGGTTTTTTTCAACAATTTTATCTATAAAATATTGCCTTTCAGGGCGTGGCCCAACAACAGACATTTCTCCTTTTAATACATTCCAAAATTGCGGTAATTCATCAAGGCGGGTTTTCCTGATAACAATTCCCCATTTTGTTATTCGCGGGTCATTATCTTTTGAAAGTTGAGGGCCGAATTTTTCGGCATCAACATACATGCTCCTGAATTTATATATGTAAAATGGTTTACCGTTCCTGCCTATTCTTTCCTGCTTATAAAAAGCGGGCCCTTTTGATGTGGTTTTGGTGATAATGTATAGCAAACCAAACACAGGAAGACCTGTAGCCATCAAAACCGAAGAAAAAATTATATCGAAAGTGCGTTTTAGTACCCTGATCTTTAAATCAATAGAAGACTGTGCACTGATGTGTAATACAGGGAATGTATCATAGGTAACTAATTCGGCATAGTTGCTATTCAGCATCATATCCGGCACTACTTTTATTTTGATTGAATGCTCTTCGCCAATTTGGATAAGCATTTTTAAAAGCTTATCATTCATTTGCTTGAAACAGATGAAGATCTCATCCGGTTTACCTGCCAGGATTTTATTTAGAAGCTCGTCATCTGTTATTTTTAGAAGCTCATTTTCTGCAATAAAATTTGTAAGATCATATCCATATTCCGGATGTTGCGAAAAAGATTTCGCCAATCTTACAGCAACGTTTTTATCACCCAGGATCATTATTTTACGCAGGTTATATCCATGTTTACGATAATAATCAAGCGATATGAATAAAACAGACCTGGTGAGAATTACAAGTATCGGAAAGATAAGATAAGCGATGGTTACTTCTTTTCTTGATATATTATCAATCTTTAAGAAATATATTGCGCTGAATATTAATAGTAAATGATAAATTAATGAAACAAGAAAAACATGAATGTTTTCTTTTAAAAACAGTGGGCGCTTTATCTCAAAGCTTTTTGTGGTTAACGAAGCAA
>Ga0302315_10000157_pt1 | contig 83966 bp, 77 predicted proteins | sample III_Palsa_N3_1_FD_200532 | JGI IMG/M metagenome (GOLD analysis project Ga0302315, IMG submission 200532) | Peat permafrost microbial communities from Stordalen Mire near Abisko, Sweden - III_Palsa_N3_1 | ecosystem: Environmental > Terrestrial > Soil > Palsa > Peat permafrost | place: Sweden...
CATCTGTTAGGTAGATGCGTGCAACTGCTGTTTTTCTTCTGCCCGAAGTGTTAGTTGTTGTTGGCATTTCTTTTCTCCTTTAAAATTAAATGGTTGTTGGGTTTTGTGCTGCATGAGGATGCTCGGCACCTGCATATACATGCAAATTGCCAAACAATGCTTTGCCCAAACGACTTTTAGGTAACATACCACGTACCGCTTTTTCAATTACGCGTGTTGGATGTTTTGCCATTAACTCCTTAGGAGAAATGAATCGCTGACCACCTGGATATCCAGTGTAAGAAACATATTGCTTTTCGCTGAATTTGTTTCCGGTCAGTTTAACCTTGTCTGCGTTGATAACTATTACATTATCACCACAGTCTACGTTTGGGGTAAAATCTGGCTTGGTTTTTCCACGGATGATCATTGCGATCTTAGTGGACAAGCGCCCCAAAATCTCGCCTTGTGCGTCAACAACAACCCATTGCTTGTTAACGGTTTTTTTGTTGGCTGAGACAGTTTTGTAACTTAACGTATTCACTTGCTTTAAATTAAATTAATTAAACGTTTATTATACCCCGCATTTTCGGGACTGCAAAGATAGATGTTTTTGCGTGATTTACAAATGGTTTTTAGGATTTTTTGTCTAACCCTCGATTCGTGGGATTTATTGGATTTTCTTGATTTGATTGGCAGATGGAATCATGGGAATCTTTAAATCCTATAAATCAAGGTTCAGACAATTCAAAAACGAACAATTGATGTTCGCTTCCGATACAATCAATTTTGATAAAAAGATGTAAATTCATTCATTATCAATCGTTTAAAAATTTGGCTTATGTTTTGGAATGTTTAAAGCTTTTAGTTAGCCACTTCAAAATCAGTTCACTATGTTAAAGAGTTATTTTAAAATTGCCTGGAGGAATTTAAGAAAGAACAAGTTATATGCCTTTATAAATATTACAGGTTTAACTATTGGTATTGTAAGTTGTCTTTTAATAGGTGTTTATATCAGGCATGAATTGAGTTACGATCGCTTTAACAAAAATGCCGATAAAATTGTTCGCGTTACCATGGAGGTTAATCATGGCGGCGCTTCCCGTAAATGGGCGTTCACCGGCACCAAAGTTGGCCCTCAGTTGAAAAGAACATTTCCTGAAGTAGCCGATTATGTAAGGTTGTATAAATGGCCAAAGATTGTAGGTTACGATAACCGACTATTCAAAGAAAATAATTTTGTTTATGCCGAACCCTCTTTTTTTAAAATATTCTCTTTTAAGCTAAAAAAAGGAGACACCAATGATGCTTTAAGCTCGCCGGATAAAATTGTAATTACACAAACAATTGCTAAAAAATACTTTAATGATGAAGATCCGATCGGGAAAACCCTGAAGGTAGGCGATAAAGATTTTAGAGTTTCTGCCGTCGCTGCTGATGCGCCTTCAAATTCTCAGATAAAATTTGATTTTTTGGTTCCTTTTAACACGCTGGATCAGGCTAAAAAAGAACAATATTATGGCGCCAATTACATCACATACCTTTTACTTAAAGATAAAGCGCAAATAGGACCCTTACAACAGAAGATAAGTGATTATATGAAAGTGGTCGACAGAACAGAGCTGAATTTAACGGGCAGTCAGTTTTTAGCGCTTTATCTTGAACCACTAACAAAAGTTCACTTATATTCAGATCTGCCGGGTGATGCAGAACCAAACGGAAGCATTCTGTATATATACATCCTGACTGTAGTGGCAATCCTAATACTGGTAATAGCCTGTGTAAATTATGTAAACCTTGCAGTTGCCCAATCGGCAGGCCGCGGGGCCGAGATCAGCATCCGAAAAGTAATGGGAGCAGGCAGGCAGCAATTGTTTACACAATTTATAGGTGAAGCGCTGCTCATAGCAACAATGGGTATAGTGTTGGCTATTGGTGTTGCTTATATCGCATTGCCTTATTTCAATCAACTTTCAGGGATGCAATTTAACTATACCGTGTTCTTTGATCCGCTTATAATCATCGGCCTCATCTTATTAGCCGTTATTATTGGTTTGGTGGCTGGGGCATATCCGGCGCTGCTATTGGCAAATATTAAGTTATCAAAAATTCTCAAGTCTGGGTTTTCCTTCACTTCGGGTAAGAATACCCGCGGATCGCTGATCGTTTTCCAGTTTGTTATTTCTATATTTCTGATCATCACTACGGTAATTATATTACAGCAGCTATCTTATATCCGTAATAAAGATATTGGCTACAACAAAAGCAATGTAGCGGTTATACCCGTTGGCGATGACATGATGCCGCAGATAGACGGACTTAAAAAACAGATAGCCAATATACCGGGGGTTGAAAGTATAGCAGCTGCGAACAATGAACCTGTAAACGTAATGTGGGGAGACGCTGTAAAAACAGACGATGGTAAAAGCCTTACCGTAAACGCGTTACCTATGGATGAAGACTTTATAAAAACCATGCAGCTAAAAGTAATAGCAGGCAGTGGTTTTACCCATACTGATGTTCTGCAGATTGATACTACCAATAACAATAAAAACTTCCATTATTCCTTTATACTGAATGAGACAGCGGCAAAAGCCCTGGGATGGACGCCCGAGCAGGCTGTAGGAAAACACTTATCAAAAGATTTGCCCGGTGTAATTAAAGGGGTTGTAAAAGACTTTAACTTTAAATCATTTCATAGCCCTATCAGCCCATTGGTGATGTTTTTAGATCATGACTTCTCACAGGATTTATTTGTGAGGGTAAATGGCAATAATACCGCAGCTACTATTACAGCTATTAAAAGCCTTTGGAAGCAACAGGTGCAAAGCCGCCCCTTTGAATATAAATTTTTAGATGATGATTTCGATGCCCTATACCGTACCGAGCAACGCACAGCAACGTTGTTTTCTACATTTTCGGCCCTGGCTATCATGCTTGCCTGCATGGGGTTATTTGCGATTACCGCGTTTTCAGTAGTTCAGCGAACAAAAGAAATTGGTATCAGGAAAGTACTCGGTGCCAATATATCATCCATCGTTTTATTAATCTCAAAAGACTTTTTGCTGATGGTGACCATTGCCATGGCAATTGCTTCACCCGTTGCCTGGTATCTGTCGGATAAATGGCTTCAGGGGTTTGCTTACCGCATAAATATTCATTGGTGGATATTCATTGTGTCCGGCGCCATTTCGTTAATGATTGCGGCAATAACAGTAAGTATGCAGGCAATTAAAGCAGCCTTAACCAACCCGGTAAAAAGTTTAAAAAGCGAGTGAAATGTCTGAACCTTGATTAAACGGATTTAGGGATTTTCTTGATTTTGATTGGCAAGTAGAATCAAGGGAATCTTTGAATCTGTTCAATCATGGTTCAGACTATTCTCTTTTACAATTTGATAAGATCGTCGTTATAGCTTGCGAAATTCATTTGCACATATCCATTATCATCAAATTGAAAAACCTGAACGCCATAAGTTTTATATGATCTAGCTTCAGTATCCTTCCATTCGTAATCGAACCTTACAGCCATACGGCCTTTGAGTGCACCCCATAAATCCAGTTTCAATTTAAATTGCAGGTTTTGCTGCCACTTATCAATCAGGAATTGTCTTATTTCTCCACGGCCATTTAAAAATGCTGTTCCAAAACGCATTTCAGCATCTTCGGTATAATTCGCGATTACTTTTTCGGGGTCAAGGGTATTCCAATCGTTTTCAATCAGCTGGAGTTTCTCAGCCGCGGTTTCCATGTCCCATGGGGGCAGCGGGTATCTTTTTTCGTTTTTCATGATACAAATGTGAGGTTATGCCTGCTGAAACAACATGGATAAATCCTATATTCACATGGATATTTAGGACAAAGAATACCTTAACCAGCTATTGCAATTATTAAGCATTTTCCTGGTCAACCCCAACAGTATCCCTGAAAAACTGGGGTGAGATAGCTACATGCCCCTTAAAAAAACGACTGAAATAAAATTCATCATTAAAGCCCAGCTCAAAGGCGATTAATTTAACGGATTTTGCAGTAAGGTATAATTGTCGTTTCGCTTCTATAATTATCCGGTCCGCTATCAGGTCTGACAATGTTTTGTTGAAATACTTTTTGCTTAGCCTGTTTAATGTGGTTATTGACATATTAAGCAGTTCCGCATATTCGCCTGGGCTATGCAATGTTTTAAAGTGCTGTTCTATCGCATCTTTCAAAACATTCAAAGCGTCCGGCTCTTTTTCCAAACGCGTACCTTGCGGATGCCGCTGCTCAATTTTGATCCGGGAAGCGTTGATAAGCAATATTTTTAAATAAGAGATCAGCAGTTCCAGTTGTGCGGTACCTGGTTGCGACATTGCCGTTTTAAGCCCTGTGATGGTTGTTAAAAGCGATTGTTTTTCTTCCTCGTTTAAATTAATAACCGGCGATTCATAAATATTGTTAAACAAAACACCATTGCAGGAAACTTCATGACGATGTTTATGAAGGCAAAAAAACTCGGGGTGAAAATTGACCATAATCCCTTTTAATTCGCCATTTGCTATAATTTTAAATGGCTGGTAAAGGGAAAAGCACATGAGGCTATTTTGATTAAAACTAAATCCGGAAACATCTGCGGTAACACTCCCCTCGCCTTTTAAAATCAAAATCAGTGAAAAATAATTGTACTTATTTAAGCCACTAAAATAACCCGCATCATCAAAAGAAAGAACCCTAAAAGCTAAGGATTTGGTTTGCGGATTAAAAAGCTCTAATATATTATCGGCCATGTTTGAATTACCTAAACATACAAAGGTAGAGAAACCTTTTATTTTGTCTGAACCTTGATTCGCCTGATTTGGGGATTTTCTTGATTTTGATTGGCAAGAAGAATCATGGAAATCTTTAAATCCTTTTAATCATGGTTCAGACAATTTGGAAAAGCAGTGCCGCTTTTCGCTTATACTGCGCGAGGCATTAGGCGCGGGCCGGCATTCGCTGCAATCGGGTTTAGGTAGGATGGCTTGTGATAAGATTATATAATCCGTAAATTTATATCTCAATTTACAATTATGAATTCTAATAATTTTATTTTACAAGAAGTTATTGATGATTTAGTAAAGGCAGAGATAAGTTTAGTTTCACCATTGATGAAGTTAAATTACTTTGCTCGATTAATCAGGAATAAAGAACTAGTAGAATATACTGATTTAGAATTACATGGATATAAGAACCACGATGAGAGTGTCCCTTTATATAGAAAAACCGTAGGGGTATTAACTATTCAATTACAAGCTGGTGGTTATTACCATTTAAAAGAATTACCAATTTCAATGCTAGAGCCACCATTTAATGAACTTTTAAAATATTCGAAAATACTGGAAGGAATAGGTGTCTTGGAGCAGTTGGCAAAAAAATATGAAGATAAAGACAATAATGAATTGTCGAATCGAGTACCTATGGAAATGCTTCCATATATTCAACCTGCTGCTTCCAAACTGTATAAGAGTGATACAACAGTAACGGTTGTATCTGCAAAAATTAGTACAAATCCTAATATAGTCATACAAATTCTCAATACAGTTCGTGCACGACTTTTGGCTTTTACATTTGAATTGGGAGAAAAATTTGGCTATAATATCGAAATTTCTTCTTTCAAAAAGGATCAATTAGTTAATAATCAAACAGTGAATAACTTTATGAAAACGGAAATAATTAATAATGGTGATGGGAATGTAACTAATACAGGCAATAATGCACAAATTACTGCAACTATTAATATTTCAAAAAATGATATAGAAAAGCTTAATAAAATTTTAAGAGAAAAGGGTATAGAAACTGAAGATATAGTTGAGTTAAATTCAATTTTAAAATCTGAGGAACCTGATTATGAAAATAAAAAATTAGGTAAAAAGGCAAATAATTGGATACTTGGAATTGTAAGTAATACATTGAATGGCGTTGGAAAAATTGGTATTGATTTATCATCTAGTATACTTGCTGAGCTAATCAAAAGTTATTATGGAATAAGCAATTAACTATGATACTAATAGCTGACAGCTTGCGCCGAAATGGTGTGGTCTCATTCATCATAATCTCCAAGAAACCCCAGTTTATAGAAAATCCACGGGAGATTTCATGGGAAATGTATTGAATGGACGATTGCATATTAAAAACTATGCAATTCCTCTCGATCATTTGTCTCAAGCTCAATATGATTTAGTTAGAAGTATACATATAAATGACAGTATAAGTGCTTTAGAGGCCTTGACTAAAAATGAGAAACTGAATAATCTTCAACTATCTGTACCCACCTCTGTAAAAACTGCGCTTGAAAACTCAATTCAATCGTTAGGAAACCCATATTTTCAAATAATTAGTATTCATCAAACAATTTCAGTTAGTTTATTTACAAATATTTTATCGTCGGTAAGATCAAAGTTATTAGATTTTATGATCGTACTTGAAAAAGAATTCGGTGAAGAAACATCAATCGAAACTTTAAAACAAAAGAATCCTATTATCAACACTTTTATAAACACAACTATTTATAATAATGGTGATGGAAACATTACAAACACTGGAAAGAAAGCAAATATAAATACAACCTCCGGTACGAAAAAAAGTTAGGCACTCGTTACAAGCGAGCGCAGTATCTTTTTCCATTTGTATGATTTTTCAATATTTCAAAGAACTTGATTTGCTCTTTCACAAGAGCGGTTGACCGGTATATACAAATTTCGGGAAATGGGTTGTGATAAGTGCTGACACTGTTTTGTCAGTAGCTTGGGATTGTGCTCGGTTGTTATGATTGCGGATAAGGTGCGTTGTCATTGCGAGTAACGAAGCAATCGCACGTAGAACATCGACCATGCAAAGTTCGCGATTGCTTCGTTCCTTACAGCAATGACATGGTGGAGATGGACTTAGCGGTGATGGCCTTTACACACATGCTTCGACTACGCTCAGCATGACAGCCTGCACGCGTTAGGGGTAGGAACGGATACCGACCCGTGTCTAATGCCTCGTGCAGTATAAGTGGATAGCCCGCCCGCTGGATAGCGGGAACGCTCCAATAATTGTCTGAACTCGGATCTTATGGAATTAAAGAATGGGCAGAATGATTTCCAATTCGATTAATTCTTAAATTCCTTAAAATTCCAGTTCAGACGAAAAAGTCTTATTTCAACTTGCTTAACGCTTCTTTAATCCTCGGGATCATCAATTGGATATCCTGCAAAGTTATTGCGCCTACTGATACGCGGAACCAGGTTAGATCTTCATCGGTACCGAAAGCGGAGAATGGCACTAAGGCCACTTTTGCTTCTTTGATGAGGTAGAAGTTAATATCGGCAGGGCTGTTTAATACGTTACCATCGGGAGTGGTTTTGCCTTTGTAATCAACCTTAGCGGTTAAATAAATGGCGCCCATTGGTTCGATGGAATCAACAGTAAAGCCTTCGGTTTTTAGTTGCTGGAAACCTTCGTGCAAGGTATTTAAGCTGGCCTGAATGTTGGTTTTTAACTGAGTCAGGTAATTGTTTACGTAGGTATCGTTGGCTAAAAATTTAGCCATTGCAACCTGCTCGGCTTTTGGTGCCCAGGCACCCATGTGGCCTACGATGGCTTTCATGTTGTTCACCACGTTTGCGGGGCCAAAACCCCAGCCCACACGTACGCCTGTAGCCGCAAAGCATTTGGATGAACCATCAACAAATATGGTGTAGTCTTTTAATTCAGGGCGCAAACTAACCGGGTTAAAATGCTCGTGTGCACCAAAGGTTAATTGCGAATAGATTTGATCGTACAACAGGTACAAGGGCTTCTCACCTGCTGCACGGGTTTTGTTTTCGGCAATTACCAGATCGCAAATCTCTTCCAGATCCTTTTTACCAAACATGGTACCGGTTGGGTTCAATGGCGAACATAATGCTAACAATGCCGCTCCCTTTAAATGCGGACGGATCTCATCCGCCGTAGGCATAAAATTATTTTCGGGGCGGGTAGCGATCATTACTGATTCGGCACCAAGCAAATCACAATAGTGATTATTGTTCCATGATGGTGTTGGGAAAACTACCTTTTCGCCGGGATCAACCACAGCCAAAAATATAGAATATATTAAAGGGCGCGAACCGCCTGAAATTAGAATTTGTGTAGGGGTGTAATCTAAATTATACCTGCTTTTTAAAAATGAGGAAACACTTTCACGCAGGTTTAACATCCCATCCGCAGGTGGATAGTTGGTTTGATTATCATTATAAGCAGCTATGATGCCTCCCTTCAGTTCGGCAGGAATTGGGTAGATATTGGAGTCGAAATCGCCAATGGTTAGGTTGGCAATATTTTGTCCCTGGCGTTTTAATTCGTTTATTTCGCCGGCTATTTTGATGATCTCGGAGCCGCGAAGGCCCTGCGCTAATTTAGATACATTCATTTTGGAAAGTGAAAAGTCAAAAATAAAAAGTCAAAATTAATTTTGATGATTTTTTACCTGTTTAAGGTTGCTGGCTTTAATTTGATGAGGCGTATCCAGTGCATAAACTTCATGATTGGATAAACCGGATCAACCTCGAACCAACGTGCACCGAAGTTGGCGTTGTTTGGACGTTTGTGGTGATTATTCTGGAATAATTCGCCTAATAATAAGAAATCAAATGGAGTTGTATTTTTTGATTTGTCGTTATTATCAAAATTAGAATAACCGTATTTGTGGCCACACCAGTTAACAATAGCACCTTGAATAGGCCCCATTAAAAAGTGTATCGGCAATAATAAAAACATCCACCAATGTGTAGCGAAGGCTACATAAAAACTAACATACAACACACCAAAGCCTATGCGGGTTGCCAGGCTTGAGCCTACAGTATCAATAAATTTCCACTCAGGGTAATGGCCACCAAATTGCGCATCAGGTTCTTTTAAACGGCTTTCATAAGCCTTGTAGCTGGTCGCGGTGTACATCATCATCTGGAACACATCCTTAAAAAAGTGTGGCGAATGCGGATCTTTTTCGGTATCGCTAAAAGCATGGTGTTCACGGTGCATAATTGCGTATGCACGAGGGTTTAAGAATGACGATCCCTGGAAAACAAACGTCAGCAAATAAAAAATGCGCTCATTAAACTTGTTGGTTGAGAACATCTTGTGCGATACGTATCTATGAAGAAAAAATGTTTGGAAAAACAGGGAAAGAAACCAGTGAGCCAAAAAGAAAATTAATATAATCACGAAATTGGTATTGATAAAAATAAAAAACTAGTTTGCAAAGATACGATTTAATATATTAAAAAGATTTTTGAAACCATATGCTCCTATACCGTAATCATAATATATTAAGTTTTATGACAATTTAGTTAGACTGGAGAATCCATTTGTTTTGCTGGCACTTGTAGCACTTGTATCGTTTTAAAGGCAGCCAAAATAAAAAAAGCTTCATGAAAGCTGTACGTCTGATTCTTGCGAGATTTGCTCTTTCTGTTTGTCCGCAAGGGCACATAGGGACAGTTTGGCTTGATTTGATTGAAGTGTTGTCCATCTTACATTCATTTTTTGATTAATACTGAAGGCAGAATGCTTACAAGTATAATTTACCCATATTAACATATTGTTAAAGAGGACTGAATTAAAAACAAAAAAGCCGTACCATTAACTAGTGCGGCTTTGCTATAAATTACTCGCATGATCAAATCCTGCGATACAGTCATTATTGATCCAGATCAGATCATTCAATACTTTAACTGCGTTTTTCTATGGTTTCCACAATAGCATATTTGCGCACATTTCGTCGAAATATGCGCAAATATCTTGCCAGTATTGGTTTTTTAACTAAAGAACAAACAATATTATCAAATAACGATAACTAAAATAGAAATCATCTCTACTTATTCTTCATTAGAATATTGAAGTAGATAATAGCCCTCGCTTTAAAACCAAGGCTTTCATAAACCCGTAAAGCCCGGTGGTTATCCGTACGAACGTGAAGTATAGGAGTATTTTTCGCTGCCCTGATGCGATGGATATGACTAAGCAACAGTTGCTTAGCATAACCCCTGCCCAGATAATCAGGATGGGTGCAAACGGCACTAATCTCGGCGTACTCGCCAATGTGCAGGCGTTGTCCTGCCATGGCTACCAGCTTATCGTCATCAAAAACACCGTAGTAGTGGCCAAAATCTATAGTACGCTCAGCAAAAGGGCCAGGGTTGGTCAGTTTGGTGAGTGCCAGCATTTGGGGTACATGCTGTTCTGTTAAGGGTACGATGTCAATCTCAACCGCAGGCGGATCAGCCGGCAGGTTGTATATCATCTGGAATGCTTTATTGGGCTGTATCAGCTTCCATATTTCAGGTACTTCTGTCTCAATATTGGTAATAAAACCTACAGGCCCGTCATGAGCTATCATATCATACAGCATCTGGAACTGCTTATCTGATTGATCCCGCAGGCCTATAAACGGAGAAACCTCCGGAGCGAAATACCTAACCTGATCATCACCGTGAGCGAGATGTTTATTCCCCGAGATCAGCGCGTTCCAGCCCGGGTTATCTAATACGTGTTCCATTGGCGGCAAACGTATAAAAAAGACGGAAAACAGAGGTAATCAAATTGTTATTTATTTCAACATTATTGTACCACGAAACAAATGAAACAACTGGTACAAATGGTACACTTTTATGCCAAAAAATGGCCTTTTTATATCTAAAAAGGCCATTTTTAGATGCTTTATATTTCGATTTTCGGACAAAAAACGCTCATTTTAGTCTGAAAAACACTCCAAAAAGTCGTTTTTTTGTTCATTTTCTATCAAAAAACATCTGTTTTTCACACTAATCTTAAGCTATTATACCAGCACGTACCCGCCGTCTGCAATTATAATTTGGCCGGTACTAAATTGTTGACGCATCAGGTAAATATACGTTTGGGCTATATCTTCTGCCTCGCCTACGCGTTTTACAGGTAAACCATTACCAACGTGTTCATACATCGCGTCCCTATCAGCGTCCGGCATGTCCGACCATAAATTAGTCCTTATCATGCCAGGCGAAACCAGGTTTACTCTTAATGGAGCAAGTTCAATAGCCATAGCGCGGGTAAACCCTTCCATTGCCGCGCAAATGCTCGCCCCTAACGACCACCCTTTCCCCGGCCTTGCGCTGGCAACACCACCTGTTAAGGTTATCGATCCGCCCGCATTGATATGTGGCGCCGCGTATTTCACTGCCGTAAAAGCACCCCAATAGCGCAAATCAAAAAAGCCTTTCGCGCTCTGGACGGTTACATCTTCTATGTTTTTCAATACCAACGATTCACCAGCAGTATAAACAAGGTGATCAAATGCCCCAATCTTAGTAAACATTTCCTGTACCTGCTGTTCATCAGTAAGGTTAATTGCTAATCCCTTGCTGCCTTTGGGTAACTGTTCAAGCGCGTTATCAATACGTTGTTGATTACTGGAGACGATGGTTAATTCAGCTCCTTCCAGCGAAGCCGCTATTGCTGTAGCCAGCCCTAGGCCCGAACTGCCGCCAAGTATTACTACCTTTTTGCCGGTTAAAATTCTATTTTGTTCCGATGTTTGGTTTTTCATAATTATACTTCTTTTTAGATGAAGCAAATTTCTGAAAGCGCATCCCCAATACACTTAACAAATGGTAAAAAGCGATTTTAGCGAATATTTTTCCGGATGCGACTCAACGATTGGGGAGTAATGCCCAGATAAGAAGCAATATCACCCAATTGCACCTGCGAAGCAACAAGCGGTTGCTGCGACAGAAATAATTTATAACGCGCTGTGGAATCATGCCCCAGGTAGCTGTTCCTCAATGCGATCTTATCCAGCAAACCCTGGTGGGTGATTTGGGTGATGAGTTCTTTTAAATAAGGAATTTGAATATAAAGCTGATCAAGATTTTTGCGGCTGAGAACCAATACTTCAGCATCGCAGGCTGCCTGTATACTTTCATGGGCTACAACCCGGTTGTTAAAGCTATTTAGTATGCTGCAAAACTGGTTTTCCTTTAGAAAGAAGTGCGTCACCTCGTTGCCCTGTTCATTAATTACCATAACCCGCAATACCCCTTTGCAAACAAAAAACATTTCTCTGCAAATTTTTTCCGATTTAAAAAGATAATCACCCTCGTGGTAAATACGACTTTCGGTTGCCGCGGCTATTAGGGCCGTATCAGCATCCTGAAATGTACCAAAGCTTTTTAGAAAAACGATCAGTTGATTTTCCATGTGATGTGCGAAATTAGTGATTTTTGGAATCACATCTACCTCACCACCATTTCACTGTGAGGTAAATCAAGGGTAACCTGCTTGCCTATCCAGCTTAACCATACAATGCCATCATAAATTAAACCATCAATAAATTGGGTCTTAACATTTTGGACATTAATAGCGGGGAAACCCTTAATAGCCAGTGATTGTAAATTAGCGCTATAAATAGCCGTTTTAATGTCAGGGTTAAATTCACTTGGATGATAGGTTTTAATGGCAGCCGCGGTATCAACCCCCAAAGCCGAAATGTATTTGCCATTGATACGATAAATATTGGCACCCGCTCCGCTGTCAATACAAAATTGCAGGGTGAGCTTATTGTTCACCACTACGTAAACAAAAACATCAAGCGTTTTATCGCGCGACATGTCCATTTGTAAGGGTACTATCGAACCTTGTTTTTTTATCGCGGCAAGTGTTTCGCCGGTTTCAAATACGATCTGCTTTTTATTGTAGTCGATGGTGAAGGGTTGGTTCCTGAAACTCATTAAAGAGATCAAACCATCTATCTCACCAAAGATGGCATCAACAATAGTAAGCTGCGGATTTTGCTCCACAAAGCTGCCTAACGATAAGGTGTTAGCTTTGTAAAGGTCGACAGTCATTTTTTCGCCCGTTGCGCGGAATAATGTTAGACCACCATCCTCTTTAGCCAACCCATTAATTTTCGAGGCAAATGCTTTAGTAATAACCGTTAATCCCGCGCCGGTATCAAATATAAAATTACCCTCAACGCCGTTTATACTAACCTTTACCATTATGTGGCCCTGCGCTGTAATGGTAAATGGAATAGACGATTGTGCATCGGCGACTACGTTTATGCACAATAGGCCGATTAGCAAAAGGACAATCTTATAACGATTAAAATAGATGCGGGCCATAAATATTATTTAAGCCCTAAATTTAATCTAAAAAGTGATACAGGAAAACAACCTCACCAATGTAAGCAGGTTTTTTCTGACCTTCAATTTCCATGGTAACGCCTATATTGGCTTTGGTAACGCCCCGCAGGTTAACTATACCCGCAAGCTTTGCTATAAGCCTTACGTTGCTGTTTACTAATACCGGCTGGGCAAACCGCATGCTCTCAATACCGTAATTAATTTCCATTTTAAGGTTCTGCACGTGCGCTATCTGGTGCCAAAAGTAAGGCAACAACGATACCGTTAAGTACCCATGCGCTATAGTGCCTCCAAACGGCCCCTCACTCTTAGCCCTTTCCTCATCGGTATGTATCCATTGATGATCGATGGTTGCATCGGCAAACTTATTAATCTGTTCCTGGGTTATGGTATGCCAGCCGGAAGTACCTAACTCCTTACCTAAATAGGATTCAAATTCAGCGTGGGTATTGATAATGATCATGGTCGTGAGCGCTTATAATGGATAATGCTGTAAAAATAGCAAAGTGCGGGAGATTGCAAAGAGAGGGCATGTGTTTTTGTTGGTTTCAAAGAGCGGGTTGCCGGAGCGGGGAGCATTTGATTGGGCATTCCCGCTGATAGAAGCGGTCCGGGCTATCCACTCATACGCTTGCAGGCCTTAATCGCCGGTATCCGTTTTTATCCCTAACACAGAAACTTCAATTTGTTATAGCACACACAGCACATGGGAGTCTTAATTTCATTTTGGATTTGCTGCGAACGGATGTTTAAGAAATATCAATAATACAGGGATAAGCAAGAAAGGTACTTCTGATAATGCTGACTTAATATCCCCGATCATTAACCACCGGGCTATCAAGAATAAAAACAGGCAAATATTTAAAATATTTGCAAACAGGAATGTTTGTGGCAGCAGCAAAAGTATTCCGCTTATAATGGTTAACACGGCAAATGTCTTTAATGTACTGTCGCTGAACTTTAGTTTCTCCTGGATATGAACAAAAGGCCCGGTATCTCCCGTTTGAATATTCAATCCTTTCCACCCCTGTCTTGCGCCCATAAACGCAGAAATAAGAATAATAATGCCGCTGATTATTTCGATGACCATGATCTTTATTGCTTCAATACAAAATTACCCATATATGCTGCAGGCAGTTTGCGAATATCAATCCATTGTTTATCAAATTCAATCCGCTTATAGTTTCCACAGGGCCTCTCGAAGAAGACCTTGCGGCGACATAAATAAATTCGAGTTCAGACAACTATCTCCCCATTAATCGCCTTCAACCGCTCAATAAACTCAGCCTGATCTTCCGGCGATATGAGTACGCTGTCGTTTTGATTATAAAATATCTCCACCCTGTCGGTCGAAAGCGCTGGCGCGCTCCGCATATCTCTTGTTGACACTACCTTTTTAATACTGCCTATATCGATCGTTTTATTGATAATAAACCCGTACCTCACTTTCAATTCATTGCCCGCGATGGTATAATAAGTATTAAAATACGTATGGATCAATACCAAAATCAAAACGCCCATAATCAAAACCGCAGGCCACGCCCTTGTTATAATCATAGCGATAAACATACCCCCAACAGTACACAGCGGGAAAATAATCGGCGGCCCAATCTTCGATTTATAAACGTCTTTCATAATTGGCTAAAGGTATCCTATTTGAGGGAGAGTTGGGTGCGATTAAGCAACCATAATATATTTCACCAAACTCCTTTTAGCTACCGGCAACAAAGTTTGTTCCAGCGGGAAACTAATATCGCTTTGCACGTAAAACACCGCCGGGTTAGGCAAATGCCTGCGCTGATTGATCAGGTTTAATTTGATTAATTCAGGTGTGTTGCTGATGCTTTGCTCGTAGGTATCCACAAACTGTACATTTATTCCACGGTATTGGTCGTCCTTATTTTCGAAGATAGATAGCTGGTATTCGTATATCCAATTGGTTCTGTCACTGCCATTTCGCAACGAGAAATAACCCGAGTAAGGTAGCAGCGGCACTAACCCAACGGGGTCAATATTGAGGCGACTTTCCACAAAATCATATATCTCTTTACCGATTTGTATTGCCGGATCCATTTTTTTTAGGGCATAGGTAATAATGCGCTCAATCTCCTGCATCGAGCTATCATCTTCCACAATCTTTTTATAGGTAAGTTTTACGGCCTCAATATCCGCCTTGGTTAAACGCTGCGGGAAGGCTTGTTGCAGGGTGGTTTTATGCTGCTTAAAGTCGAGCAGGTTATTATAATGAAACACCAGATCGGTAAGATTTGGGTAGAGTTTACTCTTGTCGAAATGGCGGTTTATTTCCTGCAGATAATTTAAAAGCACATATTTTTTATGCTCAAAATCAAGCGAACCTTCAATAAACCAATTTAATCCTAATGAATTCAATAGTTTAGCCTCCTTTTCAATAGCTTAAATTAAATAAAAAAAGCCAATTTTGCAATATGCCTTACGGAACACTTTATTTAATACCAGTCCCCCTTGCCGAAAACGCGGCAGCCAAATCATTTACGCCCTATTTGGTTGATACCATCAATAGCATCAAAGAATACATTGTGGAGAATGAAAAAACCGCCCGCAGGTTTCTGAAAGAAGCCGGGCTAACAATCCCGCAAAGCGAATTGACCATCCACGACTACGGTAAACATAACCGCGAAGCCGGCAGCGGTGAATTTTTCAAAGGTTTACAAGCTGGCAAGGATGTTGGCCTGATGAGCGAAGCCGGTTGCCCCGGCATTGCCGATCCCGGTGCTGATATTGTGGAGAAAGCGCATCGTATGGGTATAAAAGTGGTGCCTTTAGTTGGCCCAAGTTCTATTTTGCTTGCGCTGATGGCATCAGGCTTTAACGGACAAAGCTTTACCTTCCACGGTTATTTACCAATTGATAAGGTTGAACGCGCCCGCAGCATTAAAGAGCTGGAAGCCGCTGCCATCAAAAACAATCAAACACAGTTGTTTATTGAAACGCCATTCCGCAATAACCCGATGCTGGAAGAGATATTACGGTCGTGCAATCCAAAAACACGTTTGTGTATAGCTTGTGATTTAACTTCGGCAACAGAACTGTTGCAAACCAAAACCATCGCCGAATGGCAAAAGAAAGTACCTGAATTACATAAACGCCCAACTATTTTCCTGTTGTTCCGTTAGTATTAAATGCTGATAATACCCCAACATACCAAAGTACTCATTATCGGCGCTGGTCCGTCCGGGCTGATGATGGCGGCGCAGCTATTGCGGTATGGGGTACAGCCAATTATTATTGATAGCAAAGAAGGCCCAACCAACCATTCCAAAGCGTTAGCCGTGCAGGCCCGCTCGCTGGAAATATACCGACAAATGGGCATAGTTGATAAAGTATTACAGAACGGCAAACCCGCAAGGGGTGTAATGTTTAACCAGGATGGCAAAAAAAAGGCATCGCTATCATTAACAAACATTGGTGAGGGGCAAACATTGTTCCCGTACCTGTTGATGTACGAGCAAAGCAAAACAGAACGCCTCCTGCTTGATTACCTTACCCAAAACTGCTGCCCGGTTTATTGGAATACCACATTAACATCGCTAAGCCAAAAGGTTGATAGTGTTGAAGTCCAACTCCAAAACGCAGATGGCAACCATACCTTAACCTGCGACTGGACAATTGGTGCCGATGGCGCACACAGCATCGTTCGTAAAGAGTTACAGTTATTATTTCAGGGAGATACATATTCACATCTTTTTTACTTGCTGGATGCGAAGCTGGATGCTCCCGTCCTGACGGAGAACTATCTGAACATGTACCTCGGCACAAATAACTTTTCGGCATTTTTCCCAATGCCCGAGGAAGATAGTTTTAGGGTGATAGGCACCCTGCCCGCTGAATTTGAAAAAACTGAAGATGTTGACGTAAGCCAAATCAGCCCATATATCAATAGCATAACTAAATCAAGTATCAGCATCGTACAAACCAATTGGTTTGCTACCTACAAGCTACACCACCGCATGGCTGATAAATTCCGGGTGCAACGTTGTTTTTTAATTGGCGATGCCGCGCATATCCACTCCCCTGTCGGCGGGCAGGGTATGAATACCGGCCTACAGGATGCCTACAACCTCGCCTGGAAATTAGCGGCGGTAATAAACCAACAAATAAAACCCGCCATACTCGATACCTATGCCGGCGAGCGCATACCTGTTGCTAAAGATCTGCTAAAAACCACCGACAGGGCGTTTAACATCATCATGTCGAAAAACTTTTTTATCAGGCTATTCAAAAAATGGGTGCTATTCAAATTGCTGAAAAGGATTTGGCAAAGCGATAAGATCCGACTCGCTTTTTTTAGAAAAGTTTCACAAATTGATATTTGCTATACCAATAGCGACATCAGCTTGCATTTAAGTAAGGACATCAAAATAAAGGCTGGCGACAGGCTGCCCTATTTAAAGGTTTTCGACGAGAAAAAACACGAAGAGACCGATATACACGAGTGGTGCAGCAAACCCGGCTTCACGCTCATTATTCTAGGCAAATTCGACGAATTATACCTGTTCACCATCGCCAAATGGATCACCCAAAAATATCCGGGGGTGCTCAACTTTTTCTACCTACCCCCATCAGGTAAAAACACATCTGTTTTTGATGGATTGGAGGCCAACCCACATGGCCAAAAAGCATTCATCGTTCGCCCCGATATGTACATCGGCTATATTAATGATGTGGTGGATATTGCCATGATGGATAATTACCTGCAAAACGTAGTAGGTGTACTTGCCTAACTACCGCATCACCAACACCCATCCCGAAAGCACATTCCCATTTTTCAAATCGATTATATAATAATAAGTACCCGCGGGCACTAACTGGTTATTGTATTTCCCATCCCAGGCTATACTGTAACCCTTGCTTTTGTAAACAAGCGTGCCGTAACGGTTAAATACCTGCGTTACCGATTCCGGATAAGTATTCAACGCTACAATGTCCCAGGTATCGTTAATACCATCGCCGTTGGGCGTAAATGTATTGGGGATAACAACCTTTTTATACACCCGTACAAATACATTATCGGTTGCCTCCACCCCGCAGCCAACATTTGATACCACATGCAAAGTATACGTAATATCCTCCGGCGGACTGGCAACCGGCCTTAGCACCGTATCATTACTTAAATATTCATCTGGCGTCCAGTAATAGCTCACGTTTGATCCTTTTGCCGTGCCGTCAAGCGTTACACTTTGCCCTTGTGTAATAAATTTATCAGCCCCGGCATTGGCAACGGGTTTTTGCAATACGTTTACCATTACAGTATCAGTAGCGGTACAGGCATTGCTGTTGCTTACGGTAACTACATATTCAGTGGTATCAGTAGGACTAGCGACAGGGTTAGCGATTGTTGGGTCGGATAACCCGGTAGCCGGCGACCAGCTATAGCTCAATCCACCTGAGGCATTCAGCGTAGTGCTTTCGCCCGAACAAATAGTAACATCATTACCCGCATCGGCCACTGGCTGGGCATAAACACTAACCGTTACCGAATTTGTCGCGCTGCAATTACCGCTGGTAACGGTAGCGGTGTAAACACCTGCGCCAGCCGCAGTGATGTTAGAAATGACAGGATTTTGCAAGGTTGAGGTAAAGCCATTAGGCCCTGTCCAACTATAACTGGTACCGCTTGATACCGACAGATTTAACGCATTGCCTGTACACAAAGGTGTATTAGCCGTAACAGTTGCCGATGGCGCGCTATTAACAGTTAACGTAAGTACATTTGAAACTATACGACAACTTAGCGAACTTATATTGGCGCTTTCAGCACTTGCCAACCGGTATAAATAAGTACCTGCTGTTGTGGGGTCAACCGTTAAAGATAATGCGGTAGCACCTGATATATCAGTCCAGCCACTACCAGTATCTATTTGCCATTGATAGGCCGGATTGGTATAACCTGTTACCGGCGGAACAGTTAACGTTTGCGGTGTAGTTTGCCCGGCGCACTCTGTTTCTGTGGTTGATGAAGCATTTCCGCTAAAACTGGCTACCAATGCCGGTCCGTACGGGCTGAATGTAATATCATCAAGTGCCAAATCATTCGCGGGTGCGCCGCCATTGCTATTATTGGTCATCTTAATTATAACATTTGATGTACCGGCAGGCAGGCTAAAATTAAAAGCGAATTGCACCCATTTAAATCCGGCAGTTTGTAACGGGATACTGCCCGTGGTATAGCTTTGTATTAACGTAGTGCCATCAGTTTGATATAAGCCAAAGGTTATATTGGGTGGACTAAGATCCTCGCTCCTCAATAAATTACCGATCCATGCCGAAAACTGGTATGTTGTTCCCCCGCAAAGTCCATCTACCTCTCTCTTATAAAAATAATCTGTTTTTGATACGGATGCGTTTACGACCATCATATAGCCGCCCGTATTCCCGGTATGATCGGTTGTCGACCACCATACATTGCCGGCGCCTGCCGTAGTATTCTCAATAGTATAGGAGCCATCGGTAGGGAAATCAGCACTGGAATACGTGTAACTTGTTGTACCCGAATCCGCAGGCAGCGCCCCTGCATGTGTACTTGTCCCTGCACCAAATGTAATGTGTACTACCGGGTCACCTAAGCTTTGCGCATGTATATTTATCGAAGTAAACATCAGCAAAGCAAAAATAAATATAAGCAGCGTGTTTACCACGTTGCGCATACTCATAAAACTAAATAAGCGCCCGCATTGCTGCAGACGCTCTCGATTAAAACACACCATCATTACAAAACAAAGCTTTTTATATGGTTAAACATCAGGCAAAAACCTCCTTATTATAAGCCTGGTAACTTCCTTTATAAGATATAACCGATAGGCCAGGCTGCATCTTCACCGTTATTGTTTCAGCAACTGCCTCAAGGTTTACATCACCAATAGCCAGTATCAAATATTCGCCTATAACATTTAGCAGCGTCAATACACAAGTAGTATAGTTTATAGCTACTATATGTGCTTCTTTATCTTCAATATCCGATTCTATTAACTCAAAAACAGGCACATCAAAAACCAAACTATTACCGGCATTATCCTTTATAAAAGGTATTTTATTATTTAAGCTTTTTAAAAAATCGCCAATAGTAAAGCTGAGTTTATAATGCAATGAATTCGCCCTCCCGTCCTTTGCTTTTAGCTGGGTAAAAGTTTTAAGTTTCCTGTCAGGATTATACGCCTGCGATTTTAAAAGAAACTCCTGGTACGTAGCATTAAACACTTTCTTTTCAAAATCACCTTCATCTTTTATAGCTATCGCCTGCTTGTATGCAAGTTTTATTAAGGTCTTTTCCATTTTGGGATTGATATTTACAAAGCCAAACCAATAGTGTAAGTACCCGCGTAGCCCGCTGTAAGGCTACCCGTTAATGATAGCGTTTCATTTGCCAGGTCAGTAGCTGAATCACCAAAAACACTGTCAGCGGAATTAGTGGTTGTGTTAACGCCATGCGCGGCATATAAAGTACTCGCCTGTACCACATTTGATATACTTTCAGGAAAAGCCAGCTGCGTTGTTTTCTTTAAAACACTGTCGATGTAAATTTCCAGGTGGATATGTGTTGCCCTTGGCGAATACCAACCGGGATAGATAGAGGTGAATGTAACTATGCCATAACTGTTGGTAACTTCATAACCACGCAGCCAGGTTTCGCCCACATAACTTTCAGTACCCAATATCCCTGGCTGATTAGCATAGCCCGAGTAATAACCATCCTTATTGCAATGCCATATATCAACTCGCACATCCGAAACAACCGCGCAACTATTATTGGTATTAACCACCAAAAAAGTATAAGAGATTGGTATGCCGGTTTGGCCGCCGGTAATATCGGTACGGTTAAGCGGGTTGTTAATTTCGCCACTCGCATATGGGAACGGCCCTTCTGTTTCAGTTGGTGTTACCGTACAACTACCGGATGTGCTTGTAGTAGTTGTGGTACTGCTGGTTGTAGTTTTTGTGGCACTGCTGCTATCTTTTCCACAAGCATCTAACAACATGGGCCCCGCAGCAGCTGCTACTGCAAAGGTTCTTAAAAAGTTTTTCCGTTCCATCTTCTTTATAATTAGGTCAACATTCGTTTATCACATTATAAAAGTCAGGATAGTTGTGCGGCTATTCTATAAGGTATCGTTAAACAGGGTTTTTGTACCGATAAATATTGTTTTTACCTATATTTTATCCAATCACGGATAAATGACACATACCTTTCACTCACAGGCAACTCAACATTAGCCAATTGTACCTTACGGCCTTTTATCGACATGATTTTATTAACCGGAATAATATAACTGCGGTGGATGCGCTTAAACTTATCGGCAGGTAATTTTTCGAGCACTGTTTTTAAGGGCATTAGCGTCAAAATGGCTTTAGCATTACGTATGTGGATTTTGATATAATCCTCCATGCTTTCTATATATTCAATATCCTTCAGGCTAATTTTCACCATCTTGTACTCCGAATATACATACAGGCTTTCGTCACTTTGTTGTGTAACAGGGGTGTTTTTATATTGATGATAGGCTATTGCTTTTTCCACCGCTTTAGTAAACCGGTTAAAGTCAATCGGTTTTAAAAGATAATCGAGCGCCTCCAGCTCAAAGCCCTCATAAGCGAAGTTTTTGTAGGCTGTAGTAAAAATAACAATGGGTTTTCTCTCAAGCGATCGCACCAAATCAATCCCGGTTATATCGGGCATATTAATATCAATAAACAATATATCAACCGGTGATTTTTTCAGAAACTCAGCCCCTGTTATCGCGTCATCAAAAGTATGCACCATTTGCAGCGACGGCGTGCGCATTACATATTCGCGCATTAGTTTTAGCGCCAGCGGTTCATCATCAATAGCTATACATTTAAGTGCTGCCATACTCAGGATTGTAAAACAAGCTGAACGGTATAAAATTCATCATCATTGGTTATGTATAACAAATGCCTGCCGCTATATAAATGGTCTAACCGTTGTTTGGTGTTTTTTATGCCAATGCCCATTCTTTGTGTATCCGAATTTCTGATAAATATCCTGTTTTGGCAAAAGAATGAAACGGCAGACTCCGCTACATCAATATTTATATCGATGATTGATGGCTCCTGTTTGCTAATACCGTATTTAAAAACATTTTCAATAAAGGTCATCAATATCAACGGCGGTATGGTTTTATGCTGCATATCGCCCCTTACTGTAAAATTCACTGGCGTCCTATCATTCATCCTGATGCGCTGCAATTCAATATAATCGCTTATACAATCAACTTCACTTTGCAATGGCACAAAATCGGTCGTAACCTCATCGGTAACATAGCGCATAATGTTTGATAGCTTCATAATGCTATCCGCGGCACTTTCATCATGCGTAACAGCCAACGTATAAATATTGTTAAGGGTATTAAATAAAAAGTGAGGGTTGATCTGCGCTTTTAAAAACGATAGCTCCGCTATGGCCTTATCTGTTTCGGCGCGGGCGGCGCGCTGCTCTGTCAGCTGCCATTGCTGTACCACTTTTATAGCAGTACTTATAGCCATTATCATTAAAAATATAAACAGGCTGGTACTATCAAAGTGCACCCTGTTCGGCGGCCCCTGAAAATGATTGCCCGGCGATTGATGTTGATTATTAAATTTGGGCGCGTTATTGTTTGCTGATGGTAGCGAGTCATCATCCTCATCTATTGGCGGTTGTTGCATGACATCCGGCGAAGAGCCTTGCGGCGGCGTGCCAAATTCAGGCCCACCTTCAGGGGATGAAATATTCGCATGGGTTTCTGTATTCCTTACTAGCTTATCATATGGCTTAATTAGGTAAACGCAGCTAAAAAGCACAAAAACAAGAATAGCGTAATCAATATACTTTTTGCGTAAAAACAAACGGGGAATGAGTAGATACCCGTTAATATAAAATAGTATGATATACGTGCCGCCAAACAACCAGTAGGAATAGTTTTTTAATACAGATATGGCGCTGCTATTCTCCCCTCCGTTTAAAAACAAAAGCGGGAAAGCCATAAATAAAAGCCAGCCCGCTATGTGTATGGTAACTATAAATATTTTAAATCTCGACATGTACAAATCAAGCTATAGTTAACAACTTATCGAATGGAGTATCGGTAATCAGTCGTTTTGTATGGATAAACTACCCATGTATGCGTTCCATCTTTCCATAATTTTGTATCACTACAGCCTCATGCGCCAGGTATTCTTTCCATCGCGCGTCCACATCAATATCGCCACAATACTTTTTAGCTAAACGAATAAACATGGCATAATGCGTGGCCTCGCTTATCATTAGTTCGTGGTAAAAAGCAGCCAGTTCCGCATCATCAATGTTTTCCGAGAGTACTTTAAACCGCTCACAACTCCTCGCCTCAATCATCGCCGAAAAAAGCAACCTATCAACCAACTGCGTGGTGCGGCCCCCGCCTTTTACAATAAACTTTTGCAGTTCACCTACATAATTGTCCTTTCGCTCACGGCCTAGTACGAAACCTCGCTTTACAATTAACTCATGCACACGCTTAAAATGATCCATTTCCTCCTGTGCCAAAGCGATCATCTCCTGCACCAGGTCAGATAAATTAGGGTTTTGAACAATAAGGGTGATTGCATTGCTAGCAGCCTTCTGCTCACAAAAAGCATGGTCGGTTAAAAGTTCTTCAATGTTGCTTTCCACAACATTCTTTACCCAGGTCGGGTCGGTAGGTAACTGCAGTTTAAGTATGGTTTTCTCGCTCACAAAGGCAAAGGTAAGCGTTAAAGCTGATACTTAAAATGACTGTTGGTTATGAGAAAACTTACTTGATTTTCCCGTAAAGGTTCTTGCTTTCAATAAACTCCAATACTGGATCAGGTACAAAAAAACGTACATCCTTTTTTTCGGCAATTGATTTGCGGATGAATGTCGCGGATAGTTCCATCTGCGGTGTCATGGTGATGGTTACAGATGGGTGAGATGCATACTCAGCATTTTCATATCCCGGGCGCGGGTAAACGTATATTTTGTAATCGCGCAGTATCAGTTTAAAATTTTTCCACTTTGGTAATGATACAAGGTTATCCGACCCCATAATCAGCGCGAATTCATGCTGCGGATATTTTTCTTTTAAATGAGCGAGGGTATCAATAGTATAAGATGGTTGCGGAAGCTTCAGCTCCACATCGCTAACTTCCAAATTTTTAGCGTTATCGGTAGCTAGTTTAGCCATCTCCAGCCTGTCGTAGGTATTAATCAGGTCGCCGTATTTTTTTAGTGGGTTTTGGGGTGATACAACCAACCAAACTTTATCAAGGTCGGTGTAGTTGGCCATGTAGTTGGCAATAATTAAATGGCCTACATGAATGGGATTAAATGAACCGAATAGTAAACCTATTTTCATTAGTTTGCAGTTTTAAGTTTGCAGCAAGCAGTTACTTTGCGCCGAACTTTTCAGGATTACTAATCATATATTGAACAATTCGCCCAATCTCGTCCGACAAATTATATAATTTATTATAAACTTCCTCTGTTATGTAATTACATGCTTTTGAAAATTCCAACTATCCCTGTGCGTTTCACTATTTTCCATATCCACGTCTGTAAGTTTGCTTATAAAATGATTGGGATAGATTCGTTTCCTGTATGCTTCGACGGTGCAAATATTAACAGATCTTGATGACCTTCTGATGTGATCCGTAAGGGAATACATTTCTTCTTTAGGAAATTGCTTTGTAACATTGAATATCTCCATAGCCAAGGCAAAGCTTTTTTTGTATAGTAATAAATCTTTGTATGTACCCATACTTTTAAGCAAACTGCAAACCGGCAACTGCAAACTGATTGCGTCAGTAAGATAGCTAAAAATTATTGATTCAAAAAATTCTTTACTAATACTTCAGCGTCAGCACATGCCGTATCCAGCTCATAGTTTTTCAGGATAACATCAAACTGTGGGGCGTAGTTCAGTTCCTTTTCAGCTTTGGCAAAACGTTCTTTTAATTTCTCAGCGCTATCTGTTCCCCTGCCGCTCAAACGTTCCTTTAAAACCTCAAGCGATGGCGGTTGAACAAAAATAGCCAATGCCTGCCCGTCGTATTTACGTTTTAAGTGTAAGCCCCCCTCCACATCAATATCAAATATTACGGTTTTGCCTTTTGCCCAAATACGCTCAATTTCGGTACGCAAAGTGCCATAAAACGTACCGGAGTACACTTCCTCAAACTCTACAAATTCCTTTTTAGCAATGCGGTGCAAAAAACTTTCCTTGCTTATAAAGTAATAATCTTTACCGTCAACCTCGTCGCCACGAGCATCCCGTGTAGTAGCCGATATGGAAAACTCCAACTCAGTCATTTTACCCAATAAATGGTGTACTATAGTAGTTTTACCAGCGCCTGATGGTGCAGAGAATATAATTAATTTACCTTCTTTGGCCATCTACTATAATACGTTTAAAAGTTGTTCCTTCATTTTTTCCAATTCTTCCTTCATGCCTACTACCAGTTTCTGCATGTTGGCATCGTTGGATTTTGATCCTAAAGTGTTTATCTCCCTGCCGATCTCCTGGGTAATAAAACCTAATTTTTTACCATTGGCATCACTGTTTTTAAGCGTTTCTAAAAAGTAATCGCAGTGTGCTTTTAGTCTTACCTTCTCTTCGGTAATATCCAGCTTATCAATAAAATAGATCAGTTCCTGCTCAAAACGATTTTGGTCGATGCCTTCTTTATTAGTAGCTTCTTCTAAAAACGAATTTAAGCGTTCACGAATAATCGGCACGCGTTTAGGTTCTTCAATTTCAACCAGTTTAAGGTTTTCAAGGATGATGTTGATACGATATTTCAAATCCTGCTCCAAAACATTACCCTCATCCGAACGGAATTTTTGGAACGCGGCAACAGCCTGGTTAAAAGTTTTCTCAACCAATTTCCATTCATCTTCTGAAACTGTTTCCTCGTCGTATTTAACTACTTCGGGTAAACCAAGCGCCAGTTGCATCAGGTTAGTTGTCGGTTCTCCTAATTCAACGCTCACCGCTTTTAATTGCTCGTAGTAATTTTTTAGCAGAACGGTATCAATACCAACTGCTTTTACCACACCGCTTTGTTGTTCAACGGTGATAGAAAGGTTAACCTTTCCGCGTTCTATCTGCTTATTGCAATCGTTACGCAACTGGAATTCTTTATCAGAGAATATTTTTGGCAACCTTAACGATAGCTCAAGAAACTTACTGTTCAGGGATTTTATCTCAACGGTATATTTTGTGGTGCCTGAGTCGGCAGCAGCAATTCCATACCCTGTCATGGATTTTATCATGTGCAAATTTAGTAATTAGTGATTAGAGTTTAGAGTTTAGGCTAAAATAATCATATTTTCTAACCAAATCCTAATCTCCAAACGTTGATTCCGGCCCACCCAAAGCACTCCATTAACACTTTTTTACATTTAATACGATATACAATTAATAAGTTTACGTTATTATTTAAATGAACACCCGTTACCTCATAATATATCCTGCGTTAATCGCTTTTTTTTTCCTGCCGGTACTCGCGCAAGCGCAACAGGCATTTACCGTAAATGGCATCTTCTTCAAAAAAAGCAGCGACGAACGCATTGCCTCGGCAACTGTTACCAATTTAAAAAGCCAACAAATTATGATGAGTGATGAGCTTGGCGGCTTTAGCATCCCGGCATCAAAAGGGGATACTTTGCTCTTCAAAAAAACCGGTTATACCGAACAAAAACAAATAGTAAGCGGGCCAAACGACATGATAGTTTACATGCAGCCTATTATTGTGTTGCAGCAAGTTACCATACAAGGCCAAAGTACCAGACAGGAATTAAACGGTGTAATGAATGACTACCGCAGTAAAGGCTTGTATTTTGATGGGCACCCGCCGTTAATGGCGTTTATCGCCTCGCCTATTACCGCTTTTTATGAATTATTTAGTGCCGATGCTACCAATGAGCGCCACTTCGCCAAATTTTCCAAAAACGAGCTGGAAGCTGTTGAGGTAAGCAAACGTTATACTCCGCAACTGGTAAAACAGGTAACCCATTTACCGGATGCTGATGTGGTAAAATTTATGCAGCAGTATACCCCATCGTACGAAGACATGCGGGGTTGGAATGATTACGAGCTCATCAGCCACATAAAACATTACCTGGAATATTATAAAACACATAAAGATGGGGCTGATTTACAAAAGCTCTATTAGGATTTAGAAGCTATCGTCATTGCGAGCGAAGCGTGGCAATCCCCTAATTACAGAGCGGCTCTACATAGCTTAGGATTGCCACGCTTCGCTCGCAATGACGATAGCTTTAGAATTTTTAAATAGTTTTAGATCCCTAACGATTCACAAGCTTTTTCAGCGGCTAACTTCTCCGCGTTCTTTTTACTGAATTCTTTTCCTAAGCCTACTATTTCGCCATCAACACTGGCCTGTACCGAGAATAGTTTGATGTTTTCACCTTCATGATTGCTTACCAAATCAAAGGTAATATCCTTGCCATGGCGCTGGCACCATTCAATAAGCTTACTCTTAAAGTTAGTTTCGGTTTGCTCCAGCTTATGAATGTCGATATGCGATTTGATAATGTGGTTTATCAAAAAGTTTTTGGTGAAGTCATAGCCCTTATCCAAATAAACAGCCCCGATCAAGGCCTCAAAAGCATCACCTAACAGTGATCCTTGCCTTTGTGAATTTAAAGCGCGGTTATCAAACTCTATCAGTTTATCAAAGCCAAGCTTTTTACCTAACTGGTTAAGGTTAACGCGACTTACAATTTTCGACCGTAATTCAGTCAAAAAGCCTTCATCCTCGTAAGGGTAAAGTTTAAACAGCACTTCGGCAACAACGCTGCCTAAAACGGCATCGCCCAAAAATTCCAAGCGCTCATTACTGTTCTTTACGCCTTTTTTGATGTTTTGCGCTGCCGATTTATGGCGAAATGCCAACCGGTATAACGACAAATTGCCCGGAACAAATCCGAGCAAATTCTTTAAAATTTTAACATATTTTCTGTTAGGAGAGATATATAGCTTGTAGAAACGGCTTATAGGCATTTAATACAATTAATCTTCTAACTTCCTGAATATTACCGATGCGTTGTGGCCACCAAACCCAAAGCCATTGCTTTGCGCGGTTCTCACTTCTCTTTTCTGAGCCTTGTTAAACGTAAAGTTTATCCTCGGATCAAAAGCAGGGTCATCAGTAAAATGGTTAATCGTTGGAGGGATAATACCATTTTTAATGGCTAATATTGTAGCAATCGCTTCCACAGCACCTGCTGCACCCAATAAGTGCCCGGTCATGGATTTGGTTGAGCTTATATTAATATTATAAGCATGATCGCCAAATACAGTCTGTATAGCTTTTATCTCCTGCGGGTCACCAATCGGGGTTGATGTACCATGCACATTCACATAATCAATTTCCGATGCTTCAATACCCGCGTCGCGCAGTGCTTCTTTCATTACTAAGGCCGCGCCAAGCCCTTCCGGGTGAGGTGCAGTCATATGGTAAGCATCGGCACTCATGCCTCCGCCTATCATTTCAGCATAAATTTTAGCGCCACGTGCTTTCGCATGCTCATACTCCTCCAAAATAATGGTTCCTGCACCTTCGCCTGCCACAAAACCATCACGGTCAAGGTCAAACGGGCGCGAGGCCGTAGCCGGGTCATCATTTCGGGTTGATAGCGCATGCATCGCGTTAAAGCCACCAATACCTGCCTCGTTTATAATAGCTTCTGACCCACCTGTAACAAACATGTTAGCTTTACCCATACGGATATAGTTAAAGGCATCAATTAATGCGTTGTTTGATGAGGCACATGCAGAAACCGTAGTAAAGTTTGGCCCGCGTAAACCATATTTAATAGAAATATGGCCCGGCGCGATGTCGGCAATCATCCTAGGAATAAAGAATGGATTAATGTGTGGCGCTCCATCACCTTTGGCGAAATTTACAATCTCATCCAAAAATGTTTTTAAGCCACCAATACCCGATCCCCAGATAACACCAATACGGCTGGTATCCAATTTATCGAAATCCAAACCCGCATCCGCAACCGCTTCAGCAGTGGAATATAATGCGTACTGAACAAAAGGATCGAGCTTTCGCGCGTCTTTTCTGCCCAAAAATGCATCCGCGTCAAAGCCTTTCACTTCGCACGCAAATTTAGTTTTGAACTTTGAAGTATCAAAACTCTTAATAGGCGCGGCGCCACTTACCCCATTTATCAAAGCATCCCAGTATTCAGGAACGCTGTTGCCAATTGGAGTAAGTGCTCCAAGCCCGGTTATTACAACTCTCTTAAACTCCATTTAAAGGGTTTTGCGAGTTATTTAACGTTTTTTTCAAGGTAAGCAATGGCCTGACCTACAGTACCAATTGTTTCAGCCTGATCGTCAGGGATAGCCACATTGAATTCTTTCTCGAATTCCATGATCAGTTCCACGGTGTCTAAAGAATCAGCACCAAGGTCATTGGTGAAGCTTGCTTCCGGGGTTACTTCGTTCTCGTCAACACCCAATTTTTCTACGATTATAGCTTTTACTCTTGAAGCGATATCAGACATAGTCTTATAGTTTAATGATTAATAATTTCAGTGCAAAGAAAAATAAATTCTGTTAAATATCAAATCTAAAAACTTTTGCGCATTTAACTCAAATAAAATTTACGTGCAAAGGTTTTCAAATTGTATTTTTACCGGCGCAAATGTAATGATTTTGAACAGAAAAATATTAAAGTTTGAGATCGATCTTGATTTTGTATTAATTGCAGTAACAACTCCGCTTAAAGACTACCGTATTTGTTACCTTATTAACAAGTATTTAAACTTTAATTTGGCTAAAACTGCCGATCTTGCAGTCGAGATCCTTCCTAACACCGAGCCGGTGTACTTTTCCAAGTATACGCACCATTGGGAAGCTAGTGATACTAATTTTTATTTTATAGCCAATAAAGGTTCTGATGGTTATTTAATACCCGAAATGCGCAAAACAGATTATTTTTTAATGATAAAGAATTATATCGATGATTATGACCTCGATAACCTGGTATCATCCCTTAATCGCATACCCGAAATAGTGGCCGCGGTAAAGATTGATCCAAAAAAAATAAAATCACGGGAAAATCTACTATTTTAGCGCAAAATTTAGAACGTGTCCGTTTTACACTTTGTATACTCGGTAAGCCAGATTTAAACTTATAATTTATGAAATTGTATTATAACCGTACCAAGATAGTTGCCACCATGGGCCCTGCCTCGGCCCCTAAAGAAACCCTTTTAGCCATGATAAAGGCTGGCGTAAACGTTTGCCGCCTTAATTTTTCGCACGGAAAAGCTGAAGATCACAAAAAAGTTATCGACACAATCCGCGAAATAAATGAGCAGTACAAAACCAACATCGGCATACTTGCCGATTTACAAGGTCCAAAAATCCGCATTGGTTTAGTAAAAGATGGTGGTATACATTTAATAAATGGTACACGTATTAATATAACTACCCACGAATGTATTGGTGACGATAACCAGATATACATTACATATGATACCTTCCCGCAGGATGTACAGGCCAATGAAATTATTTTATTGGACGATGGAAAGATCCAGATGCGAGTTATTGAAACCAACCGTGTTGATACCGTAGTTTGCGAAATTGTACACGGTGGTATCCTTACCTCACGTAAAGGCGTTAACCTGCCAAACACAAAAGTATCTATCCCAAGCTTAACCGAAGAAGATTTAATAAACCTGAAATTTGTTCTGCAATTTGATGTAGAATGGATAGGTTTATCATTCGTTCGTAATGCTCAGGATATCGTAGAGTTAAAACATATCATCCAGGAGCATGGCAGTTCTGCCCGTGTGATCGCTAAAATTGAAAAACCTGAAGCTATCGACAATATCGACGAGATTATCGCGGTAACGGATGGTGTAATGGTTGCCCGTGGCGATCTTGGTGTTGAAATGCCGATGGAAGAAGTTCCGTTATTGCAAAAAATGATCGCCCGTAAATGTCGCGCGGCATCAAAACCGGTTATTGTTGCTACGCAGATGCTGGAATCAATGATCACCACCCCGCGCCCAACACGTGCCGAAGTGAATGATGTTGCAAACTCTGTACTGGATGGCGCCGACGCGGTAATGCTTAGCGGCGAAACTTCAGTTGGTGAGTTCCCGGTTATAGTTATTGAAACAATGGCTAAAATCGTTCGTAATGTTGAAGAATTAGGTTACCCATACAATGCAAAAGAAGAGCCGGTTAGGACACAGGATGAAACCAGCAACCTGAGTGATGCTGTTTGCGGATCAGCGGTTTATTTAGCAGAGCACACCAATGCCGTTGGTATCGTTTCGATGACATCATCAGGCTATACCGCTTTTGAAATATCAAGTTACCGCCCTAAAGCAAGCACTTACATCTTCACACCAAACAAACAATTGCTTAATGCATTAAGCTTGGTTTGGGGAGTACGTTCATTCTACTATGATAAAACTGAAAGTACCGATCAAACTATTGAGGACGTAAACAACACCCTTAAAGCTGATGGTTTAGTACAAGTTGGCGATGTGGTTATTAATACTGCTTCTGTTCCTTTAGTTAAAAAAGGCAAAACCAATATGCTTAAAGTAAGCGTTATTGAATAATAATATTAGATAAATCTAATATTATCTAAAGCCATCCGTTAGCTAACGGATGGCTTTTTTGTTTTATACAGAATAGACTTACGAAGTTTTAAAGCACCCTTGTCATTCTGAGGAACGAAGAATCTTCTTCGCCCTGTAAGTTCGCCATGCTTATCGAAGAAGATTCTTCACTACGTTCAGAATGACAAAAGGTAAACAGAGCCCCGCTCTCCGCACCACCCACCTCGCTCCAATAACAAAAACACCCCTTTTGTAACATTTTCTTCCATCATTTGTCTTACTTTTTTAAAGCAAATTATATTTTCGCCTTTTAACTGAACATCATTACTCATCATCATGAAAAAAACCCTTTCCGCGGGCTTATTATGCAGCCTTTTTGTAGCTGTAGCCGCGCTTAACACGGCTCAAGCGCAAATAGAACCGCCAATCCCTCACAATGTACCGGCAATTGATATTTACCGGGCTACTCCTGCCAGGGTAAACGATTTGATCAACACTAAATTAGATGTGCGCTTTGATTATAAAAAGTGCTTTATGTACGGTAAAGAATGGGTTACCTTAAAACCTCATTTTTATCCAACCGATACCTTAAGGCTTGATGCGAAGGGCATGGATATTCACAACATATCCATCGTACAAAACGGTAAAAATATCCCACTAAAATATGTTTACCAGGACAGCCTATCGCTTGCTATCCGTTTAGACAGGGTTTATCATAACAACGAAAATTACACCATTTATATCTCCTATACCTCAAAACCAAACCAATTAAAGGAACATGGCAGCGCGGCTATTAACGATGCCAAAGGTTTATATTTTATAAACCCGGATGGTAAGGACCCTGATAAACCAATCCAGATCTGGACGCAAGGTGAAACAGAAAGCTCGTCAGCCTGGTTCCCAACCATTGATCAACCTCAACAAAAAACTACCGACGAAATCACCATGACCGTTCCGGCTAAATATGTGACTTTGTCAAATGGCCGCTTAGCTACACAAAAAGTAAATGGCGATGGCACCCGTACCGATACCTGGAAGATGGACCTGCCACACTCTCCATACCTGTTTATGATGGCCGTGGGCGACTTTAAAATCTACCACGACAAATGGCGAGGCAAAGATGTAGATTACTACCTGGAGCCTAAATACGCCCCATATGCCAAACAAATTTTCGGCATGACACCGGAGTTGATGGAATTTTACTCAACCACTTTAGGTGTTGATTACCCATGGAACAAATACGCCCAGATTGTAGTGCGTGATTACGTGAGCGGCGCGATGGAAAATACTACCGCAACCCTACACGGCGAACAGGTGCAGTTAACCGATCGCCAGTTATTAGATGCTTATTATAACGATAGCCGCGTGGACATTGCCCACGAGTTATTTCACCAATGGTTTGGCGATTATGTAACCTGCGAAAACTGGACCAACATTACTATGAACGAATCATTTGCTGATTTCAGCGAAATGCTTTGGGCCGAACACAAATATGGTAAGGATGAAGCCGGTTATCAGAATTATGTAGATATGAACGAATATTTACAAGATCCTGCCAACCTAACCAAAGATCTTGTTCGTTTCCATTATAACGATAAGGAAGATGTATTTGATTTGGTGAGCTACCAAAAAGGCGGCCGTATTTTAAATATGCTGCGCACCTATTTGGGCGATGCCGCGTTTTTTAAAGGATTAAAGATCTATCTTACTACCAACGCATTTAAAGCCGGCGAAGCACAACAACTACGCTTAGCTTTAGAAGAAGCCAGCGGACTTGACCTTAACTGGTACTTTAACCAATGGTATTATGGCGCAGGCAACCCTAACTTAAGCATCAGCTACAAGTGGGATGACGCAGCTAAAAAAGAAACTGTTTACCTGCAACAAACACAAGATGGCAAGCCATTTATTTTGCCTTTCGCGGTTGATATTTATTCAGGCGGCAAAAAAGTACGCCACAACGTATGGATGCAGGACAAAGCCGATACCCTAACCTTTAACAGCGAATTTAAGCCCGATTTGGTGAACGTTGATGGTGATAAAGTACTGTTAGTTAAAAAAACAGATGATAAGCCGTTGGATCAATTTGTATTCCAATATTTTAATGCTCCGTTATATGTCGACCGTACTGAAGCGATCTCTGCTGCAACCAAGCAACAGGATGATAAAGGCGCGCAAAAAATATTGATTGCTGCATTACGCGATAAATACTACCGCCTGCAAATCAAAGCCATCAGAGCATTGGATATGAAGAATGATGCCATACGCAACGCGGCATTACCGATCTTAGCCTCACTGGCACAAACTGATCCTAATACCTTGGTACAGGCTGCTGCAATTACTGCTTTAGGCAACCTTAAAGCATCAGGCAATATGGATATATTCACAACTGCCTTAAAAAGCCGCTCTTATGCAGTACAGGGAGCTGCCCTAACAGCTATTGATCAACTTGATCCTGCTAAAGCTTTAACCTTAGCCAAAGGTTTTGAAGCCGATAATATGGACGATTTAACCACTGCAATGGTTGGCGTTTACGCTACCAGCGGAAACTCAGCAGAGTGGTCTTTTGTATACAAACAATTCCACGAAGCCCACATTCAGATGAAATTTAACCTGTCCAGAAAATTTGCAGCAATGACCGCACGCGTTGATAATTCTGCTGATGCGCAACAAGGCATACAAGAATTAAAAGCGATGGGTGTACAATACAAAGTATATGGTGCTGATCAGCTCATTATTAGTCTGTTCAATAGCGTAGTAAAACCGGGTCGCGTAGCTCAGAATGATGACGCGTCAGTTAAATTAATTGATGCAAGCATTCAGGAACTACAGGCTGCTAAATAAAGTTTATTCAAATAATCAAAAAGCCGGACCAAGTAGCCCGGCTTTTTTTGTAACAAATAATTTTTTAACACCTTTTTACGATAGTATATATTAATTTAGTACTAACAATTAACCGGTTATGAAAAAGATAGTAGTTTTTTTATTGCTGATAGCAGCATCAATCCAACTTAAGGCGCAGCAATTATTGCAAGCCCAGCCTAACCTTAAATTAAATGACGGATTACAGAATCCCTTTAAACCGGCAACTCCGCTTACGTCACAGCAAATGTTAGCGCAACCACCTCAAACTGCCAATAACGAAACTATATTTTATAGTACAATGCCAATAGTAAAAGTATCAAGTGTTGACCATATGCCGATCCTACAACTTGGGAAAAATGGTGTAAACTATACCATGCTAATAAAAAAGGAAAAGGTAATTAACCCTGCTGAACAGCCCTTGACCCAGCCGATGCCTTAACAGTTTTTTGTTTGTTCTTTTTGGCCCACACCTTTTTGTTGAGTTTGGCCAAACGTTCTTTATCGCGACGGTCAACTACTTCTTCAAAATGTTTTTCATAGTCGGGGTGATTGGTTCCCATCAACCTGTCCCATATATTAAAATAAAGCCCGTAGTTGCATTTAACCAGGCGATGGTGCATATTATGGTGGGTAGATGTGTTATGCCACTTAAATATCCAATGGCGCACAAATTCTTTAGGCACTGTTTCGTAACCCATGTGGCCGCCTATATTCACCAATAACGAGTAAATAAAAACGATCTGCATGGCAGTTGGATAATGCGGGATGGTAAATGCCACCAAAGGCACCACCAATATCTCGCTCACAGCCTCCATCGGGTGAAAGGCCAGCGCCGCGAAAGGTGTTGGGTTGATAGATAAATGATGCTTTATATGCACCGTTTTAAATAACGGCTTCCAGTGCAGCAAACGATGCGCCCAGTAGAAATAAGCATCATGTATAAACACCATGATCACAATGCTGAACGCGTAATACCAGTAGCCATATTTATCCGCCGGATGATAAGCCTGGGTATAACCATGGTAATTTGCCCAGGCAACACCTAGCAACACCACGCCAAAAATAACCAGGGTACTTACGGATAGCCAAATCTCGCGCATTATATGCTTGCGCGCAGGATAGTATTGCTGTATCTTGGATGCCCAGTAAAACTTACCGCGCCATTTGTATAAAAACAGGTACGCAAACCCCGCGAAAATAGTGTACATCACGGCCAGACCTAAAAATATGTAGCCTATCAAGTACCATAATGTGTTCCCCTCTCCCATGCCGCAAAATTAAATCAAAAACATTAAAAATCCTTGTTCAGCAGTTTCTCCAGTTCAGCAAAGCTGATATTCATTTTTACACGGCCCTGTTTGGCATATGATATTTCGCCGGTTTCTTCCGATACGATGATGGCCGTAGCTTCATTCGCTTCCGTTACACCAATACCTGCACGGTGGCGCAAACCAAATTGCGGTGGCAGATCGGTTTTATCTGTCAGCGGCAAAATACAGCTGGCCGATTTTATTTTATTTTCAGATATTACCACCGCGCCGTCATGCAGCGGACTAGTCTTCTGAAATATACTCTCCAATAATCGTTTCGAAATCTTTGCTTCAATCACCTCGCAGCTGTTTTGGTAAAACTGTTCATCGTAATACTTAGTAAATACTATTAACGCACCCGTGCGCGATTGTTTTAAACTTTTGCAGGCATCTATGATCGGCTTAATCCGTGCGAAGTTATTTTTCTCCGCCTCCGCCTTGCCAAAAAAGTATTGCCACCAGGCCTTATTCCGCTGCAGCGATGCATTTTTACCCACCAAAAGCAGGAACCGCCTGATCTCCTGCCAGAATATCACAATGAGCGCTATTGGCCCCACATCCACAAACTTGCCCAGTATTACCGTAAGCAATTGCATTTGCAATGCCTTTACCACAAAATAGGCCAGGTAAATAATCACAAAACCAATAAAAATATTGGCCGCTATGGTACCGCGTATCAGGTTATATAACTGGTAGATGATGAACGCCACCAGTATTATATCCAACACGTTTAGCGGTGTAACTTTAAGGAAGCTAAAATTGAGGGACTGCATTTTACTAAGGTAAGATTTTCCTGTTAAAGCCTCAATCGATTAAAAATAATGATATTATTCAGACGGTTTTTAATTCTACATTGGCAGATTACACCTACATGTTGCACTGGCTTCAGTTTATAACTGAAGCCCACAGATAGAGTCAGTCTGTGACTGACAATACCCAACAGGTGTAAGAATAAACGCTAGAAAGTTATAAACTTTCCTGATCTGTTAGGCTTCAGTCACAGACTGAAGCCAGTGTTTTTCCCTCTTTGCGCCGCAGGCGTAGAGAGGGTGACCAGCGCAGCGTAGTCGGGTGAGTAATTAGTTAGGTTGATTCACCTTCTTCGGAAACAACAACGAAGCCCCAATACTCACCACCAATATCCCCAATATAATAAACAGCGAGATGGTAGTGGTTAAACCGATTTGCTCCACATACTCCCCTGCCAGCATTTTCAGGCCAATAAAGGTGAGTAGTGCAGCCAAGCCAACCTTCAGGTAATGGAACTTATCAATAATATTCACCAGCAAAAAGAACATGGATCGCAGCCCCAAAATGGCGAATATGTTGGAGAAGAAAACGATATAAGGGTCTTTAGTGATAGAGAAAACAGCCGGGATAGAATCCACCGCGAAAACCAGGTCGGTAACCTCGATGATCAGCAGCACCAATAACAATGGGGTGATGAGGCTCTTGCCATCTATCTTTACAAAAAACTTTCCCTTCTCAAACTTAGGATGCACCGCGAAATATTTGGATGCGAACTTCACCACCGGGTGGTTATCAGGGTCTATCTCCGCCTCTTTATTGCGGGTCACAAACATATCTATCCCCGTATAAACCAAAAATGCCCCGAACAGGTACAATATCCAATGAAACTTAATAATCAACGCCGAGCCCACAAAAATGAAGGTAAAGCGCATTAATACCGCGCCTATTATCCCCCATAATAATACTTTGTGATAATATTTAGGCTCTACAGCAAATGCGGTAAATATCAGCACCATAATAAAAATATTATCTACCGATAGCGCGTACTCCACCGTATAGCCGGTAATAAATTCCAGTCCAAGGTTTTTACGGTATAGCTGCAAACCTCCCGCTAAATCATCTGGGTTTAATTTAAGATCATGAAAATTTTCGATGTTGACCCGCTGCAGCGCGGCAAAACTATCAACGTGATGCAGCAGGTCGCCATAGCGTAAAAGCAATAAGTAAAAGGATACGGCCAATGCGATCCAAACGGCGCTCATGATGGCCGCACGTGTCAAAGTCACCGGGCTGTCTGCCTTAGAAAACAGGCCCAGGTCTATCGACAGCATTGCAACAATAAAAACTAAGAAGCCTAATATGAATATCAGCTCGTTCGGCATTATTTATTTCGTTCAGTGGTAAAGCGCACCAGCTGCTCCAGCCCCAATCTCGATTCACCTTCGGGGAAGGTATTCAAAATCTCGAAGGCCTCATCCTGGTACTTTTTCATTTGGGTTTCGGCATATTCCAAACCGCCGGTGTCCTTAACAAACTTAATAATCTGCCCAATCTTTTCAGCCTCATCGTTATGGTTCTTAACCAGGTTTATCATTCGTTTTTTATCAGCCTTGCTGCAAGTGCTTAGCGAATAGATCAGCGGCAAGGTTACCTTTTTTTCTTTTATATCGATTCCCAGCGGTTTACCTACATCATCTGTGCCAAAATCAAACATATCATCCTTGATCTGGAAGGCGATGCCAATCTTTTCTCCGAACAAGCGCATTTTCTCAATCACCTCATCACTAGCCCCGGCGGATGCAGCCCCGCAAGCACAGCAGGAAGCTATAAGCGATGCCGTTTTTTGCCTGATAACCTCATAATAAATAGGCTCATCAATATCCATGCGGCGCACTTTTTCAATCTGCAACAGTTCACCCTCACTCATCTGGCGCACAGCTTCGCTTACAATACGTAGTAATTTAAAGTCATTATTTTCGATGGATAACAGCAAGCCTTTTGATAGCAGGTAATCGCCCACCAAAACAGCTATCTTATTTTTCCATAAAGCATTTATCGAGAAAAATCCACGGCGCTGGTATGAATTATCAACCACATCATCATGCACTAAAGTCGCGGTATGCAGCAACTCCACCAAAGCGGCACCACGATGTGTTGATTCATTAATACCACCACAAATGCTCGCCGAAAAAAACACGAACATGGGGCGTATCTGCTTGCCTTTACGCTTTACAATATAATGGGTAATGCGATCAAGAAGCGGTACTGAGCTATACATGGAATTTTTGAAGGTATCTTCAAAAACATCAATCTCCGCGGCTATGGGTTTTTTAATTTCGTTAATGCTCAGCATCTAAAACTAAACAGTTTTTATAAGTAAATGTCGCCTTATTGGCAAACTGAAACAAACATAAGCTAAAAATAGCTATCCCGGTTATCCGCTTAAATATTTTGACGAATATTAAACCGTTAATGATATATATCATCATTTACTACAAGCAGATAACTAACACAATCCGCCTATTTGCAAATGATCGCAATTACGTTAATTTTGGCATCATAACTGACCCTAAAAAAATGAAATTTAAACACATTGCATTAATGCTGGCTATCTCCGTGGCGGCATTTACCTCAAAAGCCCAGGATAACCTGGTAAACTCAGTAAAAAATAACCAAAGCGCCGACAGCAAATCAGGCTTCACCTTTACTACGGTTATTGATCTGGCAAATACTTCAATAAAAAACCAGGGCTCGTCGGGCACCTGCTGGAGTTATTCAACCAACTCTTTTCTGGAGTCTGAAATGATCCGCGAAGGCAAAAAACCATTGGATCTTTCTCAAATATACTCTGCCCGTTGTGCATACATCGAAAAAGGCATAAACTATGTACGCATGCATGGTGCTGTAGGCCTTGGCGATGGCGGCGAACCGCACGATGTTATTAATATGTTCCGCAAGTATGGTGCCATGCCGCAAATAAACTATACCGGCTTAACCTACGGCTCTACCCGCAATCAATTTGGCGAACTGGATGCCATGATGGAAGCCATGTTAAAAGTAGTAGTATCAAACCCTAACGGTCAACTTTCAAAAAACTGGTTGCCAGCCTATACCGCTGCAATTGATGCCTACCTGGGCCAGGTACCAACCAGTTTTGATTATATGGGCAAAACTTATACTCCGCAAACTTTCGCTAAAGAAGTAGTAGGCATTAACCCTGATGATTATGTAGAGTTTTCATCAGAAACCGATCACCCTTATTATGAAAAATACACTTTATTAGTGCCTGATAACTGGGAATTTAACCAGGTTTACAACATAAAAGTGAATGAGATAACCGACATCATTGATAATGCTCTAAAAAACGGCTATACCGTAGCATGGGGTGCTGATGTATCAGAAAAATACTTCAGCTGGACAAACGGCGTAGCTTATGTGCCAGAGAAAGACGTAAAGGATATGACCAAAGATGAACGCGACCAAATGTTCAATGGCCCAAAACCTGAACTGGACATTACACCCGAAGTTAGGCAAGAGGCATTCGACAATTATAATACAACCGACGACCACGGCATGCACATTGTAGGCCTTGCAAAAGATCAGAATGGTAAAGAGTATTACATTGTTAAAAACTCATGGGGCCAAAGTAATGATTACAAAGGTTACCTGTATGTTACCAAAGCTTATGTACAATATAAAACCACTGCCATATTGCTGAACAAAAATGGCGTGTTAAAAGATATTCGCAAAAAAACAGGCATTTAATAAATCATCGCCTTTAATAAATAAGAAAGCCCAATGCATATGATTGCATTGGGCTTTCTTATTTATTATTAAGGGATGTTAATTTTGTTTACTGATCTCAACACGGCGGTTTAATATTCTTCCGTCCTCGGTTGTATTATCGGCAACAGGGTTGCTTTCGCCATAACCCTGTGCAGTTATGTTATCAGCGTTTACGCCTGAATTAAGTAAATAAGCTTTTACCGCATTAGCCCTGTCAACTGATAGTTCCATGTTATGCGCATCTGTTCCTTCTGCCGAAGCGTAACCCTTTAGCATAAACTTAGCTGACGGATCTATTTTCATTTGCGCGGCTGCATTATCCAACGCTGGATACGAACTTGTTTTTAGCACACCTGAATTAAATTCAAACTGGATATTGGTAAAATTATAATTCGGTTGTGGTGCCGGGGCAGGTGCGGCTGGCGCGGGGGCAGGCTGCGGAGTTGGTGCTACCGGCGCAGGTTTTTCGGTTTCAGTAACTACAGGAGCTGGTTTTTGCACCAGTTTTTTTGCTTTGCAAGCTTGTAAAGTAATTAACGCGGCTACAATAAGGAGCAAGGAGAAATTGGATCTGATATATTTCATGTGTGTGTAATTTTAAATTAAACGCCTAATATATGCGCCTATTGTATTAACTTTTAAGTTGACTTAAGGTATGGAAAATTATTTTACCTTTGCAATCCTTAATTTCCCGGAGAGGTGTCTGAGTGGTCGAAAGAGCACGCCTGGAAAGTGTGTATACGCCAAAAGTGTATCGAGGGTTCGAATCCCTCCCTCTCCGCCATACAATTTGTTAAAACCGCTTTTTATATCATGAAAAAGCGGTTTTTTAGCTTGACAAAGCAAATGGGGTGCAAAAAGGGGTGTAATTTACAGGTGTTATACTAACGTCTTCTTCGATTCATCTTTCGAAATAATTCGCCTCTTTCGCCATGCTATCGGGAAAGCCATCTTTTTTAATCTCTACCCGGTGGTAAAGTAGTTCGTCAATTTTATAATCAGACGACGTAAGCATTTCGTTTAGGTCAATTAAGTTTAGAAAACTTGATTTATCCAACAAAAGCTGCCTATAACTATTAAAATAACCTAATTTTAAATTGACAGAAGTTTTAAAAATTCCCTTTGTATGTTCATGATTTATGGATTCGACATAAAAAGTTGTTGAGCTGAACTTTCCACTTAAAAAGCTCCAACTAAAATTATCCCCTACATTTATTGTTTGGCTTAAACTTAAATTAAAGAAGGCGTATTGCTTTCCGTAGCCATCTTTAAAATAAAATGTAGCAAAATTAGAATTAGGAAAAAAAAGTCTGGCTTTTCTAAATTCAATTCACAAACATCAACATAAAGCTGATTGATGAATTTTGAAACTTTTGACGATGTTATACTAACCTTAATAGAGATAGATTTAACAGAAAGTGCTTTATATTCATTAGAATCATTCTTTTGCGACTCTCTTATATAACATCAGTTAATACCTTTAATTCTCTTACGCTGACTCTAAGCAGCAGAAGCCACTGAGCCTCGGATATTAATGCTTTAAGAATATCATTTGTTGACGTTCGATATTCAAATGAATCGGTGTTGATAATATATTTTCCCATGATAAAGAAAAACGCAATATTAAAAGAATAAGTTATACAAGTATCTATGAATAACCTTTTCAAAATAGGCTTTCCCTATTTCCATACTATATGGAAAATAATCTAATTATTCTCTACCCGATGGCAAAGTAATTCATCCATTTTATAATCAGATAATCTAAGCATTTCATCAAGGTCAGTAAGTTAAAAAACTCGCTTTACTAATAATAACGAAAGTATATTTAAGTTTTAATAGTAAACGTTTCTATATTGAATGTCCGTCCAATCTTGTCACATTGAGGTTTCACAGGACTTTCTTAGAAGTTCGTACGCGATAAATCAATACAATCTAAACTTGGATTGTGATGAAATAACAATTGACGTGTCTAAATTAAGATTTCCGGTTAGTTACAGCCCGAAAATTTTTGCCCAAGTCTTAGAAAGAACTCAAGAAAAAAACCTTTAATAATATTGATGCTAGATAAAGATGATATGACAACCTTAGCTGTCTCTCTAATGGTCAATCCTTTTTCTAAGCACTTAGCTATTTGCTTAGAATGATCTTTATTTAAAAACGCCTTATCATTTTCGTTAGTGCCTTTAGGTCTTCCAAGCTTACCGCCCTTTTGTAAGTAAACTAAACGCCCAACAGCAGTTCTTTCTTTGATATTGGAGAGCTCCATTTCGTAAAGCGACGACATTACAGAAGACACCATCTTCCAAATCGGATTTTTTACACCGTTGGGCCGAGATTGTAGACCAACATTTCTAACTATAACATTGATTTCCTTTTCTTCCAACCAATCAAGAGTATTAATTACATCGCCAGTGTTACGGCCTAACCTTGAAAATTCTTCAACTACTAAATCATTTACCTTGCCGGCTTCAATAAGCTTTATTAACTGCGAACTTTGTGGCCTCTCTTTGAATGCTACATTGCCTGAAATTTTATCAAGCAAGGTTAGGTCGTATTTATCCGTATCATTTATAAACCTATTGCCTGACTGTCCAATGGTGCTTACCCGATTGTATTTTACTCGCATTTTTGTGTTAGTTTTTGTCTGTGATTAAATCTAATACTTAAGTGCGATTCTTGAAACGGGTAAGCACAAATTCATGGGAATAAAATTGTGTTATTTTTAATTATAATTAATTGTAATACAAGTTATTACAATCATAAAAGTAAAAAAAGGCGTTTCAAGAATCGGTTATTATGGATAGATTAATAACAGGAATTATAACTCCTGTTATTATGAAATATAAAATCGAAAAGCAATTTATCATCGCATTACTTCACCTACCAAAAATCAAAAGAAAAACAGCTTATGATCTACTTATAACTTTAGACCGTGATATTCTTTCAATTGGTGAATTAATTGAATATGTATCGGATAAAGGGGATATGAAATTAAAATCAGTCCTTTCAGTAGACGATTTTGATAACGCATTAAATTTAGCCTGGCAAATTCTTCAACAGTCGGCTACCTATAATATCAAAATGGTGTCTGTTTTAGATGATGACTACCCTAAGTTATTAAGGCAATCTAATGATCCGCCTGTTATATTAAATTATATAGGCGACATTACTTCATTAAGTAGTAAACCAACAATTGCGGTGATAGGTACCCGTGATCCTTCTGCTTATGGTGAAAGATATGCAAAATTTGTATCAGACTTTTTTGCAGGAAAGGGCTTTAATGTAGTAAGCGGATTAGCCAAAGGTTGTGATACCGCTGCACACTTAGGAACTATTGCCGCTGATGGTGTTACGAGCGCAGTTTTAGCGCATGGCTTGGATAAAGTATATCCAAAAGAAAATAAAGCCTTAGCAGAGCAAATAAAACAGTGTGGGGTATTAGTATCGGAATATTTTATTGGTACACAAATATCAAAGAAAAACTTTGTTGAAAGGGATCGAATACAGGCAGCCTTAAGTTTAGGAGTTTTTATTGTTGAATGCACTATCGGCGGCGGTACAATGCATACCGCAAAATATGCAAAAGACTATGACCGTGTATTGGCAGTGATGAAACCACCCCTTAGAGATTATAAAGAAACAAGAGTTAGCGGTAATCAAATGTTAAGTCAAACTGGTAAGGCAATTGCTATTTGTGATAATTATGAATTAGAAGAATTAGTTTTGGTTTTACTATCAAATCAAACAACATATTAATGTTTACTGCAAAGCGTTAACAATTTTTCTAACACCCATTTATACGCTTGATTACCTTGTTTTTGAGATGTTATATTTTTCGTTGTATTATTAATATTTAAAGGATAGGTAATCTAAAGATGGCAATTGCTATTCAGATTATTTGTTCGAAAGTTTGTCATTAAATTGGAAAGTACTGTCAACTCCCTCAGTCTAATCCTTTATCATTAAGTTTTTTGCAGGTCAAACATTAACGTCAATGATACTCGATGTAAAAACCGCCAATTTCTTTTGAGCCGCATTAAAAAGAATAACAATTTCGTCAATATAATCACCTAAAAAAAATTACTAATAGCAAAATTATTCCATATGATCTTTATCGGAAGGTCAATCCAAGCACCAAGACAATCCCATAGGGCATCTAAATTTTTACCATAATAGTCATGTAAATCTAGAATATCTTTATAAGAATGTGAAAATCTTCTTCACTTGTAATATCGCCAACATTATTTTCTACAGTCTCTGAAGTTCACTGAATACAATTCTAAATGCGTTTGCGACATAGGAGTCTAAGTCTGATTGTTAGGCGTGTTATCTCTTCCGTGTAAAGTTGCTTTTCCAGCTTCCATTTTTGCTAATTCATATAATTCTTTTTGAAAAATGTCAAGCTGATTTGGTTCGATAATAATTTCCAACTTCATTTTATCTTTCTCTTCTGGTCTATAATCTGTTGACACGTTACCTTCAAAACTTATTTCTACTCCAATATGTCCAGTAAAGCCAATTGAATAATATTTCATTGAAAAATAAGCGTACCCATCTTTATTTCCAGATTCATAAAATAAATCTATCTCGTTTAAAGAGGAATGCAATATTGAGCTTGCAAATTGTAATAAGCGATCTGGCTGGCCATATACTTGTACCTTACCATAAAAATTCGCGTTTGCTGCTGTTACTCTTAACTCAATCATATCTTCGTCTTTCCATACTACGGCTAATTCCAAAAAAGATTTTTGATCGTGTATCATCATTTTTATATAGTTTATTTTTGATATCTTGAAATGAATTTACAAGAAGTGTAAGTAAGTAACTGTAAATTTATTAACTAGGTCGCAAAGCGTTTAAAATAACTTGTTAAATCTAATATTTAATTGTATTAAAATATTTCTTCGTCAATTTGACTATGGAATAAAAATAGGATTTTTAAATTTAAACCCTTCCATGGCACCCGTAACAGTATTCAGCCAATAGTGAATTGATATTGTGCCCATGTTATCGGGTAGTATATGAGTGTATTGCATTTTTATCCAAGGGCTCTGATAATTGGGGTCATTAATTTTCCCTTTCATAATCTCATCCCCCGCTCCCGTTTGTGCTTGCTGTAAAGTCAATTGTTCTGGTAAATTGGCAGGATCGGTTCTTATTGGATCAATGGCGGTAGTTCCTGCAGCTGTAAGTGGTGGGTCAGTACTTCTTCCGCTCCACAAACCTAAATGCTGTTCTTCCGCATCTTGATATCCTGATATTGCACCGGTTACTAACCCTATTCCGAGACCGTTTGCTGCACCGCTTGCTCCTGCATCAAACGCGCTACCCACGCTATTACCACTGAGTAACGAAGTTCCCGCTCCTAAAGCAAACCCGGATACAGAATTGTTAAGTGACTGAGATAGTGCTTCTCTTAAAACCGGGCTTGCAATTGATGCCGTCAAAGCGGATGAATATGGTGAGATAACACTGCCCAGTTGTCCTCCTAAATATGCAGTTCCAACACTTAATGCAGTAGCCCCGGCAAGTTGCCCATAATTGATATTACTCCACCCGTTAGCCGCTACTTGTGAAACAAAATTATTTCCCAATCCCATTACTGCAGCACCAGCTAGAGGCCCCCCATATAGTGTAGCTTCCCCAGAGAGAGCTCCAACCCCAAAATAGGAAAGTGCAGATCCAAAACCATGTACATTGCCTTGAATAGCATTGCTAGCCAGATTAAATACTCCGCCTATTGCAGCAGCGGCTAAATCATCAATGCCAAACCACCTTCCATCAGGATCGGTATAAAGGATGGGGTTATTACCCATTGCAAGGTAAGGAGATTGATCTAATGACTGACTCGCTGGATCAAGAGAATTCCACCGCCCAGTAGTTGGGTCATATTGACGGGCTCCAAAATCGTAATCATTTACACCCGACTGCTCCTCTTTCCCATTAAACATATAGTTGTCTTTCGAACCATTTACGTAGCTTACCAAAAGGTTAGGATCGTTCGACCCATACTCCAGACCATAAGCATAATAATTACTGATCTGAACAATTACTGCGGTAGTTTCTGAAGGCTCATTAGGCTGAATAACGACTCTGGTGCTGCCTAACAGATCTTTAAGTGCGTAATTGTATATATAACTACCGGATGATTGATTCTTAATGGCCATTCCTTCATCCGTTTGGACAAAGTTGATTTGTCCTTGTAAATATTGAATGCCGTTTATATAACTAGTTTTTGTACTATTAGTACCGACTGTATAGGTGCTACTTAGCTTATTACCTGTCCCATCATACTCATAGGCCAGCGTATTGCCATTGCTCCAGGTTATTGAAACCGGCAGATTAAAATTATTGTAAGTAATTAAACTAATTCCCTTGTTCAGGTCCTGCGTTAAGTTCCCGTTTAAATCAAATGTATATTCGTTGGCTGTTTGTACAATTGATCCGTTAACACTTTCAGTAAACCCATAGGTATTATTACCTGATAAATCATCAATTTCGTTGACCTGGTTGCCATTGTAATAATATTTTAAACTATCTATCTGTGTTCTTCCTGCTGCAAGTTTCGCCCATCTGCCAATAGTCTGCAGGTTTCCCATTCTATCATAGGATGAATATTCAGAAAAATTTGCATCTTTTGTTGTTCCGGTTGAAGAAACTGATTCTGTTACGCGATTAATTTTATCGTATCTAAAATCATATTTTAGCAAAGGCGCAACTGGGCTTCCCTGAGGAGTAGCTGTAGACCATTGTATTGAGCCTATATTTCCATTGTATTGCGGAAGAGCCGCCTGATCATATTGATAGGTTATCCCATATTTGTCCGCATCACTCGTACTGGAATTATCGGGATTAGTAGCGCTGTTAGCTGCCAGTGAAGGATCGTTAATTGACATTAGCCATCCCTGTATATTATAACGATAATCTATACTTTGAATGAATCCTGTGTTACCACTTTTTTGATGTAGCTTTTTATTAATTAGCTGGCCCAGATCATTGTAGGTTAACTGGGATAGTAGTACCTCCGGATCACTGCCAATTTGCTCATAATGTTGATAAAGGCGATTAAGATGGTCGTAAGTGTATCGGTTCGCAATAACTAGTGATCCTGCAGAAGAAGAATGTTGCCTGACACTTTTGGTTAGTTGATTAGTGAAATTATATTCATAATTGTAAATATCACTTCCTGATAGTTGATTATTACTTTGTATTTGAATTGTACGTCCTTTTATATCAAAGTAATTAACAGTCCACAGCGGAACCGATGGGTTTGACAATGACCATGTTTCTAATACAGTTGCAAATCCCTGGGTCTGGTTACTATAGCCATTGGTGTTTCCTGGGTAGGTCTGATAGGCGGATTCGGCAGGCAAACCAGGGATATTATAATCATCGTAAAAACCAATACTATAATAAGCATTAATTGATTGTGGCCATGCCTGGTTAGTATAGCCGTTGCCCGCAGGAATTCTGTTTTCCCATAAAAATGTTTCACCGTTTAATACGGTTTGTAATGCAACTTGTGTAATGGCTGTATTATTGTTATTCCATATACCAGACATTATTTGTCTTCCTAATGCGTCATATTTTTTTACAGACCACTCATTTCGTGCACGCTGCACGCCATCTTGCATAGCGACCTGCTGATTTAAACTATTGTATACAAAATATTCCCAATCTTTTCCGGGTATCTTTTGACCGATTAACCGTTGCTTTACGTCGTAAATAAACTGATAGCATGTGCTATTTAATACAGTGCTATTTATAGCCACAGTATTAGAAGAGGTCAAAATATCCGGTGTAGCAGCTGTAGGTAATACATAGCATAAATTTCCTAAGTCATCATAAACAAAATAAGTAGATAAAATAGTTGCCGAATTTGAACTATTATTTACAAAGGTTCTTTTCAATACAACCTGCCCTTCTTTATTTGTATAAGTCTCTTGAGTACCGGCTTTTCCATCAGTTGAGACCCAATTTTCACCATTGCTAGTTGTAACAAAAAGATCACTATTAGGATAATACCCGTTACCATTCACAATAAGTGAGCGATTGCCATTATTATCTATTGAAACGCCATAGGATACTACCAGCCTAGTATCGTTAACATCGGAAATTGCCGTAGTATTGTTATCAAGATAATCATATTTTGAAGTGTGACCACTATTGGTAACACCACTACCGGTTAACTGCCAGCTATCGCCAGGTGCTCCTTGTTCCATTGTTCTATCCAATGGTGAGTTATCAAGGGAGATTTGAGAGAACGCATGTAAACTTTGCGGATCTGTTGTACTGCCCGAATTGTAAAATGCCGGTTGTTCCGATATATTGGCATTGGGACGGAAAGCACCCGGTGTTGAACTGGAATATGCATATGGAAGATATTTTTTAACCTCCCTTTCCAAATTGTCATATTCATATGGCTGTACTAAATCAGTATTGTTAGTAGTTTGATTTTTTGCGACAGTCTGAATTTTAAGGCCAAGGCCATCAACATAGGTTGTTGAAATATTGACCCTTGTATTATCATTCTCATATGACTTTAATGTTGGTGTCGAGGTTACCGGTAAAGATGGTATCCAAACAGACGTAAAGTTATTAGCGACTGTACTTCCAGGAACTGAATAACTTTCATCAACAACAGCGGTGAAAGTTCCTATGCTTCCATTGGCGGAAAAAGGAGGGGTCAGTGTTATACTTACTGCGGATACATAATTACCTGTAGTGTTAGGCGAACTTAGTGTAAGCTGACCATAAGAATGATTTACAAATAATATCAGGAAAGTACATACCAAGGAAAAGGCTTTAAAAACAGCACCATTTAAACCCCATTTTCGTGTATTCATTTGCTATATAGTTTTTTGTGATTAATATTAATTTAAGCTATTAAATCAGTCAATGCAGTTATTTTATAACTTACATCGTCCGGCGAGCTTGTCGGAACAACAGATGGAAGGTATTTATTTGCTTCCCGGCCATACAGGTTGTAAGCCATTAGCTGTACCAAGTTTCGTTGACGAGCACTTGCCTTTCCAACTACCCAAATCAGGTAGCTTACTAAAAGTGATTTATATGATTGATGCATTTGATAAAGTTTGGTTTATTTTAATTAACTGTATGGATAATTAATAGTTGGCATTAAAACTATAAGGCGCAGTGGTATACCCCAGTGGGTAATAGGAAACCGTAAAGCTATAATTGTGATGGTCTGTCAAAATATCAAGGTTCACGTAAGAGGCACATGCTCCTGCAGATGAATAACTGGTGTTGGTTGTTAAATCCTTCCAATTGATAACCGCTGTTCCGCAACCGACGACAGATGTAAATGCGATATTTACATAATTACCATGCCCGCCATAAGAGACATTGGTGATTGTTGGCGCAATCATGCAACTTCCATTGGCATTCGCATATGCTTGGCCATTTTGATTCACATCATTCTGTGCTAAGCCATCAGCCGCCTGTTGGGTACTTGCCGAATAACGCCCGGCTTCAATGCTATACGTTATTGGCTGACTTCCTACATAACCTGGGCCACAATTATTTTTATAAAAACTTCCTGATTTCGCCGCACTGGGCACTGAATTAAAGCAGTCGCCTCCTTCGCCATTGTTGTTGTAACAATAGGCCTTAATAATGTTTTTTTCATTATCTCTTACATATTGTAAGCGGTTAAACTCATCATAGTTGTAATAAATAAGTTGGCTATTTTCATCATCGTTGCTTGACATACCAACAAACGGAATACAGGTGCTGGTTGTCATTTTAGCTCCGGTAGGGTAAAGCCTTAGCTCATCAATTATTCCTGAACCGGATAAGGTGATGCTCGTTTGTCCGCCTATATTATGCAGATAGCAGTTCCACCCATTTCGGCTCGCGAGCAAAACAGGAGTTCCAACAGTACCGTTTATCGAAAAGTAAGTAGTGTTTTTTGTCCAATAGGTAAGTGTGTAATTGGTTGTTGAAGTTAATGATCCATTCGATATACTTCCTTTGGCAAGATTATAGGTATTCGTGCCAGTTACAGCAGAAATATCGAAATCAGGAGACCCACTGTACACCCAATTTCCTTGATCATTCATTTCAAAACTGGTATATGCGATATCACTCTGCTGCGCGCCAATAACTTCCGCTATTTTATATAAATTGTTATAGCCATATATATCAGAGGTATAATTTTTCGTACCTGAGGGTGATTCACTTTGAGTTAAATTACTTTCAGCATCATAAAAATTATAATTTCGAAAAGACTTTAACCTGCTATCCAGGTTATTATTTTCTGTATTATTTGTATAGCTTACGTTATAGTTAGTATAAGAACTTATAGGGAGAGGGTAAGCATTTTCGAACTTAAACTCCTGTGAAGGCAGGTAAGTTGAATTATACAATCCATATTCTGTAACATTCGCAGAAACTACGGTTTCCTGTGAGTTCCTTGTTATGGAATGAACCACTTCTACCGGGAAACTGATCATATTATTATAAGTCATGCTTGTTAAAACAAGTGATGACGATGGTACAGATGTAGATGTAGGAATACTTGGAATTACATCAAAGGGATAACGCAGGTAATAATTATCGGTTTCCCCCCCGCTGCCGCTCACTGTTCTTGATCTTAACAGGTTCGGCGCATAAGTGGTATAAGTATAATTTTCAGTTGTATTTTGTTGCGCTATGCCCGCCCTAAAATCCTGAACTGTTTTTGAAACTAGTTTTAAATCCTGGGTAGAATAGGTATAACCAGTTACAGTATATGCTGTATACTTGTCATAAACATCTACGTTAGATACTGTAGATGAAATTCCGATTACCATTCCTGTTGCAGGAGTTAACACATAATTATACGTGGTCGTCTTTACAATTTGTCCGCTGGAATTAATTAAATCCTCTCTCAAAAGCTTTCCTCGCGTAAAAGCATATGAAGTTCCACCCATAGATGGAGAATTGCCTATTTCTTGTTGACTGGCAGGATTGAATGTTATGGAACTAGTGTTGTCAGTATAGGTTTGTACTTGTGATATGTCAAAGAAAGCGCCAAAGTTGGGGTCAGCACCGGTTTGTACTTGTGACTGGTCAAAGTAATCACCAAAGTGGGTGAACTTGTATTGTGCTGAACTACCATCACTTCTTGTAACAGTAACATTTGTGTATCCTACAGATACCCCATTTGCATCAGTTAGTGATTGAAAAGTCTCCGAACTGTAATAGTTAATACTGCTAGGCAAGGAAGACGAGCATTTTACACTATAACTTGCACTGGCATAAGAAGGAGCATAGGCATATTGTATGCCGCTTGATTGTGTAGTGCCTGGTACATTATAATTAAAGGTAGTTTTATTCACAATAGTATTATCGGAAGTGGATTTATTTTCATATATATCTTTGATACGCAAGCCACAAGCATCAGTATTGGGATTGGCATTATAATTAGTAGTAAAATAATTATTTAATTCATAGTCGAAATTCACCGCGCCTCCCAACAAATTTATCACCTGTGTTAAGATATTGGCTTGGGAATTGACAAGGTTCGGTGTTTTATCTCCATAATAATTTAAATCTGAATTGGTAGCATTATTATTATAAAACCCTAATTGGTCTGTTTGGATAGAATTTCTGGCGGGTAGATTAGCTGTTTCATTATAGTTGAACGTATACGGGTTTTTTGTTACCCCTCCAGCAAACACCTGGGATATGCTGGACAATTTCAGCCTTTGAGTATTCGTTCCGTCGCTTGACGTGAAATAACCGTAATTTAATTTATATTGAATGGGTGACGCGGAATTATAATTGACAGATATATCTGTTAAAGCGTGGCTATTGGTTAAATCGGTTCTTGATAAGTTATATCCTAAATTTATCGTAATACCATTTCCGCTAATTGACGTAAGATTAACTTGCTGGGTAGTCATATCCTGATTTTCATTGTAGGTAACGTCCGACTTATGCTGACTACCTAAACATGAGATAGTACCATAATCCACATGTCGAACATTCAGATAATTGGTATATTGAACGTTGTCTAAAGAGTAACTTAAAGTTATCTCGTGATTATTTGACGCATAAATTCTTGTTAAATACCATCCACTAACGTATTGCTGAGTAGTATTGCTGGTTTCTCCATGTGATGTACATGATACGCCATTAATTCCGTCGAAATAATATTGATTTCCGTTCTGATCTTCCAAAATAAATGTACTTATCGTATTTATCGTCGGCGCTGGATTCCCTCGTTTGAAAGGAGACGAGATAACTTTGAGACCGGATTCATTGGACTGAAGTAAGGGGTTCCCATCAGGATCGAGTACAAACGTTCCCTGAAAACCAAGAAAAGAAAAAGAAAATTGATCCGGTTGGGAATCGTAAGTTCCGTTGGTTATATTTTGGATATAAGTTTTGCTCATTGCGCCATAATTTGACCCACCAGTTCTTTGGGGGCCACAATATCCGTATTGGCCTTCATCGGGCAACCCATTAACCGACCGGGTGATTTGTCCTCCCAAAGACATAGACCACCCTAATCCGGTTGCCCCTGATATATCTTGTACTCTATTTCCCCCACCATTATAACTTATTGCGATTGGGAATTTTATCCCGTAGATATCAACGGTTGATAACGAAACGGTATAATTTAAACGTCCGGTATAGTAATCAGTTGTATAGTTAGCGGTGTTAGATTTTGATGACTGGTCTGGGGTAAACGTATTGATATTGTTTAGATCCTGTCCATAAGTTATCGTAAAACTTACAAAAATGATATAAATAGATGTAATCAGTTTTTTCATTTAAATGATGCGGTTAATTGTAGTAAATAAGCGTTCAAACAACTTCTTAGATATTATTTAGATAGAGCTTTTTCCAATTTCTCTAATCGCTCTGCCTGAGTCTGTAATTGGGCCTTCGCATTTTGCAATTGCTCTGATAATTGTTTTATTTCCTTTTTTTGATCCCGTTCAACTTCATCTTTGTCTATCAAATACAAAGTCAATTCTTCTATTTTTTTCATAAACAGCTCATCCATTTTCCCCAGATTAATTCCGTTTTTAGCAACTTCTGCTGCCGAAGGTATTTCAGGCAAGTGGTGATTTTGATCGATGTAGCTTTTAATGGTATTGAGTGCAGGGAGTTGATAGTCGGGATTGAACACATAATCCGACCAGGTAGGGTATGTCTTTACCGTGAAAGATGTTGCTATCGCACTTCCATTTATTGCAAACTTATAATCAGGGAAAGTGCTTGTATTGATTCCAACATTGCCGCTTCCGTCCATAATTAATAATGGGTTTACCGTTACTGTCGAGGTAATATTAGTTCCGGTGGGAACAGCCGTCTGCATCGTGTTACTCACCCATTGCGCAGTCGTACTATACCCAAACAAATAAGAACGAACCGCAAGCGAGTAATAATTAACCGAACTATTAACTGTCAAATAAAAATCTGTATTACCTCCATTTTGATAAATAACCAGGCTACTGCCTCCCAGGGCGTTGCCACCACTAGTCACCTGATTTACCAAAAGACCACCACGATTTGCAATATAAAAAGTAGTTGTTCCACTGGTCGGAGCGCCCCAGTCACCGCCGATAATGTCGACTTGTAATTTTTGACTATTTGCCGCATTATCTGACGTAAAATTTAAACTACCTAGGTAAATATAATTACCAGCCGGAGCAATACTTGGCCCCAGTTCAAAAGCCGTATACTGTTGTGCTTTTGCTATAAATGGTATAATAAATAAAATTATAAAGAATGTCTTTTTCATTTTGTGTTTTCTTTTGATAATGCCGCCATTTGTTTTATCAATAAATTAATCTGTTCTTGCTGTGATTTCAATTGCTGCATTAGTTGGGAATTGACTTGCTGCTGCTTATCAATCTGCTGTTGCTGTTTATCATTAATTTCCTTTTCATCATTTAATTGCGTGTCCTTTTCTATTAAATACAGTGTGAGTTCCTCTACTTTCTTGGTCAGTAGTTTGTCCATCTCTCCAAGGTTAATCCCGTCTTTAGCAACTTCCTGTTCCGATGGCATATCAGGTAAGTGACGATTCTGATTGATAAATGCTTGTAATTGATTTAATGACTGTAGTTGATAGTCTTTTTTAAAGACATAGTCTGGCCAATTGGCTAATGATTTTACTGTGAAGGATGTAGCTATCGCCGTTCCAGCAACTGCAAACATATAACCTTGCGTACTTGAAGTTCCGATACTTACATTACCGTTAATATCAATCCTCATTTGTTCGGTAAAAGTATCATTAGACAGCAGGTATTTACCAAAACTAATATGGTTTGTACCTGAAGAACAACCGAAAATTCTAAATTCCGAACTACCTTGCCCAAACCCGGACCCCTCTGTACCTCCATCGTATATGAATAATTTTTTATTAATTGCGGATGCACCTAACGATAGCGTTGCAGATGGACTCGTAGTTCCGATTCCAACATTACCACTTGATGGAAATGTGTTTTGAGCATAAGTGGCAAAGCAGAATGTTGCCAATGATAGAGTAAGAAATAGTTTTTTCATTTAATTCTTTTGTTGTTTAAGGAGACTGCTTAATTGAGTTTTTAATTGATCTAACTGTTGCTGTTGGGCTTTCAGTTGTTCGGATTGTGTATTCAATTGCTGCTTGAGAGATTTAACCTCATCATCCTTAGTAATCAGGTATAAGGTCAGTTCTTCCATTTTTTGGGTTAATAACCTGTCTGTCTCTCCAAGGTTAAGCCCTTTATTGGCAACCTCTTTAGCAGATGGAAAATCCGGCAAGTGATTGTTTTCGTTTACATATTTCTTTATTTCACTCAATGGCATAAGTGAGTAAGTTGGCTTAAATACATAATCAGGCCAATTTGGATAAAGCTTAACCGTCATTGATGTAGCTATAGCGGTACCGTTCACAGCGAATTTATAGCCTTGCGTACTGGTTGTGTTCAATGCTATATTTCCATTTTGATCAGTTACTATTATTGGGTTTATCGTTGGCGTAATATCAGTTTCACTTGGCGGAGTGGAAGACTGGGTAATGGATACCGTTTGAGGCACACTACCATTTAAAATCACAGAATTTATGGCGAACGCCGGGTAGGAACCTATAGTCATTAGATAGAAATCTGTATTACCGTTAGAATTGCTGTAAGCCTTCATGGTAAAATTCCCTCCGTTCGAGCCCCCTTCAGTTGTTTGGTTGATAATCAGGTTATCACGATTTGCAATCGTATAAACGGTCTTTCCAAGTGTGGTACTGGTCCAGCCGCCTCCCAAAATATCAACTTCCATTTTTTGGAAATTTCCGGCATTTGAGGGACCCAAACTACCTACATATAGGTAAACAATATTAGTGCCTGCTTGGAAGCCGGTACTGTATTGTGCTAAAGAAATTTTAGGGATAACAATAAAAATGACAAAGATAAATATAGCCCTGCCTATTGAATTAAGGGATAAGAATGATGTTTTCAAGAGATAAGTATATTATTGTGTTAAGGTCGAAAGTTGTAGGTGCAATTTAGCCATGACAATTCAAGGCTTGGCATTATCGTGATAATTGAAAATATTATTTGTTGCGAAGCTGTAATCTTCTCATTGAAATATTGAAGATTAAGGATCGCAGGTGAATTAATATAAGCAGATAAATGTTTTTTGAAAATTTAGTGTGCGTTAGACACAGAAGATTCCACTTTTTATTTAGGTGCTGTATTGTTTGAGATCATTGTAGATAAGGTTAAATTTGTGATGTGACTAAAGTAAAAAGAAAAATCAGATATGGAAATCGAAAAATTGTAACATGTATGTTACAAAATATAACCAACCAAATTAGAGACTAATGTACTTCCATACAAACCCATTCCACTGTTTGTATTTCCCTTTAGCAACTTGGATGATTGCTTTGTCTTCTATCTTTAATGCGCGAGCTGCAGCTCTGATACTCGGATATTTGTTAACCAGATTTCCCTTAAGGTCGTACTGTGCAATCGGCTTACTGGTTGAATAATTTTTTTTCCATTGAGAACGGTCCACCGTTTGTAGATATGGAAATAAGCGATTACGGGAAGATGCGCGTCTTTGCTTTTCGCTTTTGGTGACTAACTTGAGGTTGTCGGATCTGTTGTTATAGCCATTATTGTCAACATTGATCACATACAGGCCAGTCTTTTTGTAATCAAGTTTAGTATCCGTAAAAGTTTGATAGATCAGCCTTCGGGTATTGAAATAGTAAGCCTTATTTTCCACTGTTAGCGTTACCCTAAGGTCAACCATCGGTTCCCCGGTTACAATGTTGTTATTATTATGAACCGACTGACATAAAATGCGCCCTTTTACAAATTGGGATTTTAGGCGTGGGTGAGGAATTGTTCGGTCAAGTGATTTTACCCTGCCAAGATTGGACGCTTGGTAAGAGTCTTCGAAACCGGGCACGTCTTTCCAATGCTCGCCGGGTAAGTTTGACAATGATTTGTTAAGATGAATAGATTCAGGTTCGGTCGTTTGCTCTTTATCCATAACCTCTTGCTAATGTTAAATACAAAATTATGGATAGCCTGTTAGAATTGTTGTAAAAAGTTAGTGGCTGTAACGATTCACCTGTTTTTTTATTAGTATTTATCATCAAATTATATTAAAATAAAACACATATACAGGTAGAGGTGGATTAAATTCTATCAATGATTTTATTGCATTGATGAATAACAAGCCTTTAAAATCCGAGCTTGACCAGTTTGTAATTAGCAAAGTGCGAGATAAACGTATTGAGGCTAAGCTATCTCAAAAGCACCTTGCTAATGAATTAAATGTTGCAATAGGATTTATCGGGCATGTTGAAAGTCCAAAAAACCGGGCAAAATATAATCTTAGCCATCTAAATAAATTGGCAAAAATTTTCAAGTGCTCAATAAAAGACTTTCTGCCTGACCCCTATATTGAAATCTCTGAGGATCTCTAAGCGCAAAATAAAGCTTGTAAGAGAATGCCTATATATTTAATGTTGTTAACCTTAATGCTTGCTTATTTAAGCTTAACAAGCTGATATATCAAATCTACACCTTTATATAACTCTACTGTATCTTTGTTATGCCTTATTTCATATTTTTCATCTTCAAGTTTGATAAAACTTCCATTTAAAGAGTAATTAATTTTCATTTTATCGTATACTCGGTTATGCTCTCCGTATGTGATCATTTCAATTTCAGAATCGTAAAATTCCCAAACTAAGATTCGATCAGAAGGCATGGGTTTGGCAATCCGAACTTGTTCGCCTGATAAATTTACCAATTGGGCAACTGACACTACTGCATAATTACTGTTTACAAATTCATTTTTAGAGCAACTAGATAAAGTAGCGATAAGTGCAATCATTAAATACTTTTTCATATTGGTTGCCTTATTAGTTATTAGAAAAAGTTTGAGCGCGGGAAATAGTAATTGTGCAAGGAGTGTTACCCTCAGTACCGCCAAAATGCCTAACACAGCTTATTAAATAGTTTTTATTTTGGTACAACACATCCTCTTTTTCGTCCGAAGCTGGATTAAGGACTGTTTTTTTGTAACCACTTTTGTTTAATTGATTGATAATAACATTGAAATGATCATCCCAATTGTAATCAATTGAAAAGGTATATTTATAGGGGTCGTATTCCATGTCGTTATCGTTTTCTGAAAATATTATTTTAGACCCGGATGTTAATACATTCACTTTTGCAGTTGAGGTTTTTGCTAAGTATGACTTGATTTCATTTATCGTAAAATGATCTCTTTTAACAAACTCTATCATTTCATTTAATTCTAAATCGGGCTTGTTTCCATTTACCCATTTAATTGAATCATTACCCTTTTGAACTTCCTTGGCATAACGTTCATCTTCCATATTATCATTGCCTTTTTTAGCAGTATCCATAGGTATGTCGGTTTGCTGATTTGATGATTGCGAACTGTATAATTTTCCGTTTTTCTCGGTAACCTGGAAATTTCCATTGGGTGAATTTTTTAACATATCTAAATACATACCTGCGATATTTGCCATTGGTGATGCTTTAATTATCCTATTTTTTGCCTCCTGCGTATTTAAAATTCCAACAATCGATTGGCTGTAAAATACCTCATTAGTATTTGTTAAATAGTTTCCTTTATCATCTTCGGTAAGCTTTGCTATAACTTTTAAATCAGGTATTTCTAAAATGCCATCATTGTAGGAATAAGTATAAATTTTAGATTCCTGATAAATAGTAGAATCGGTTTTGTAGGTTTTAAATTCGTCTGCATAACCAAATAGGGTCATTCTTATTTCTACCTTATCTGAGCCAATAAAATCGCATTCGATTTCTTTCATTAAAGGAACTGTATTAACTGTCAGGTCCATTAAATAAAGCTTTTTGCCTCTTAAAGAATTTACATTACATGATATAATTGAAACAAGAATAAAAATGAAGATGATACGTAGTGCGGGGGATAGTCTTTTCATAATTGTGTAAAGTTTTGTCACCAAAAATAATACAAAAACACCAATACAGGTATATGTAAAAAATATTATTTTTATTGACAAAACCTATTCGATGTTTAAGAATAAATTGTTAAGGTTGTTGATTTGCGTTGTATGCTGCAATTATTTTGTATTGCCATTTTGTGCCTACACCATCCACTATTGGTCCTAAGACCTGCTGTTCTTGTGGGCCTACAGTAGTTTCTTCTTTAAAAGTATGCATTCCCGCACTATCGGATCCAGGTACGCGCTCACAGTTTTCTTCTATCACAAAAGTTATCTTTTTATCGGTTGATGTATTGGTGAGTACAACATTATCTTGATCCTGATGATAGTCGATTGTTCCAAAACCAGCAAGGCCGCGACATGATGAAATAAGCAATGTAATAGCACCGTAAACTATTACAGTTGAAGAGTTAAGTTTCATAATATATATGGTTAGTTAAAGTCAAAACAGCTTGGAGATATTGATTTTAGAGGTTTTTTTCTTATAAAATCTCCCGGCCATTTTTAATGTGTAAGGTTTATCAGTTATTTCTTGTGAAGATATTGTTGGATATAAAAAGGCATTTCTTTGCAACACGTTTTCAGATGATAGTTTTTCTCCGGCAACATTATAGCTCCAAACTTTGAAAAGTTCTTTCCCGGATTTATCCCTCAAAACAAAGGAATTAGTATTAGCTATAAGCGAGTCAATTGTATAAGTAACCTTTTTACCTGCAATCGGATCATCAAACGTTAAATTCAGATTTTGAATTTTATATCTCCGACTAAGGACAACATTTCCAATGTTTTGATTTAATATCACAGTGCAATAAATTGAATCAATTATGTTCAAAGTAATTTCACCATTAACATTGGCCAATGATAATGCAACTGAACGATTTATAGGCTGTAGAAACCAGCCACCTGATATATTAATATTTGCTACAGTATCTGAAGCATGTATCGCAAAATTGTTATCACTGCCTTTAAAATGTACAGTCCTATATATTATTAAACCTAAAATTGGTACGGCTGCACCAATCAAAATATATTTTATGGCAGAATTGTTATTGTTTTTTTTTGCCCTATCAGCATTTGTAGTTTGATCATTTGGTGAGTTATTGGCTTCCATCATTGTTATTATGATAGTGATTTGATAAAGTTGTTAATGTGATACACCAAATATAAAAATTACGATCAAATATGGGATATATCCTATAACATTAAATTTAAAGTTGAACCAATTTGCAGGGGTGAATAACATTAGAAATAATGACTACATTTCTGCCTTTGGAAAGCATTTAAGAAGTATTAGGAATGCTAAAGGCTTAACAATGGAAAAGCTTGCTCAAAATGCTGGAATGGAGTATTCACAGATTTCGGATATTGAATTAGGTAAGATTAATACCACAATTTCAACGATACATGCTTTAGCCAAGGCACTTGAAGTAAAACCAAAAGATTTGTTTGATTTTTAAGGCGCTGAAATCTTTCAGTTTAAGCCAATCTGTACTTTCATAAATAATTACATCATAAAACTTATATAATTCTGCTGGAGAGCTCGATTTGCTGCTTAGACCAGGCGATTTGCTGATTGGTAAATATCAATCTTGCACGTATAAAATTTTTCGTTGTTTAGTTGGCATGATTAGCGTACACTAAATTTGCAATTGTCAACAAATCATGATTATTATTGGATGTAAAAATTAGCTAACACATCAAAGGGCAATGTACAATATCACTTTAATTTCGACAGCACATTCCGAATATGGCAAATGCAATTCTAACGAATTGTATAAAATCATTGAAGACATTAACCCACAAATAATTTTTGAAGAAATGCCGGAACACTTATTTGATGTAGTTTACAATAATGACCTACTTTCTGATCACACATTAGAAACAAAATGCATAAAGCGGTATTCAAAAGATTATAGTGTTAAACATATACCTGTAGACTATAATGAAATTTCAGACCTACCTACTGACAGTATTAATTTCATGTTTGACACGTTCAACAAATATGATGTATATAGGGAAATAGAAAAAGAACAATACCTAATGGCTCATGAATATGGCTTTACATTTTTAAATAGCCAAAGGTGTTCTGATATGTTTACTAAAAAAAAGGAAACTGAACAGTATCTTTTAAATTTTGGAATTCAAAATATTTATAAGTCATTCTATGCCGAACAAGACAACCGTGAACCTGTAATGCTAAATAACATTTATAATTACAGTAAACAAAATCAATTTGATCAAGCAGTATTTTTATTAGGTGCAGGCCATAGAAATTCTATCATGCAAAAAATAAAGGAATACAATAGTAATACCGACTTTAAGTTGAACTGGAAGTTTTACAATCCCGAGGATAGTATTAAATAGCTTATATTGAAAACAACCTAAAAAGTTGAAGTTTAAGAGCATTTATAGCCAAACTATATATTATATCCGGCAAGTAAATTAATTCAGCCCTACAGCTTAAAAAGTGGCGTGGTTCATGCATAACCCTTATGCAAACAAAGCCCCCTTGCACTCGCTGCTTGGGGGCTTAACCTAAACCTTATCACATGCCGGTAATATTATATCACCGACACGATAAATCTAAATACTCTCGCTGAATCTTGAAACGCCTAAGTGAAAATTAAGCTGGTTGCAAATTAGAGTCAGTAGACGAAAGTAGATATAGAAAATAATCAGCTAAGTCAGCACCTTTATGATTTTTAACAAACTCTGTATCGTTCTGCAAGTCATCAGACACCGTTATATTCATTTTATCGGCTAACAAGTTTGCCTTTTCTGACCACAAATTGTGAGCGTCTGTGTCAGGATATAAAATTACATTCCTACCTGTTAAAGCCTCACAAAATATAGGATTTAAGTTATTTGCCCCACCAACGGCTACCCAAGTTAATTCCGGACAAACCAAGCTTGCAATAATCGCCGTTTTTTCACTTTCAACTACCCCTACCGTGTTTTTAGGTTCTTTAGCTAATAAATGCTCACCAAACAAGCACTGCTTTATTTGGCTGTTTATATCAAGGTATGCGGTATGCATCCATGCAATGTGCGGAAACGGTTCTTTTACCCTCTTACCGGTCTTTTCATTATATAATATTATTTTGCCTGTTCGTATTTCATTCGTTATTGATACCTGCCAAAATACGGTTGCGCCTGGCCATTTATTTATTGTACCAACGTTATAGTTAATAATTGCATCGTCTACCTGCTGCGGATCAAATCGGTTTATTAGGAACTTAACTAAATTATTATTTTCAGACTTATTTAAGGTTGCAGCCATAACGCTATTATCCATTGTAAAACGAAATTTAATTTTTCCACTTACATCACTAAGGTTTTTATACTTGTTATATTCTTTAGGATAATATCTATTTTTTTCAAAATAATGCCTTGGGGGGTAATGATAGCCGCATTCAAATTGGCGATCACAACGCCCAACTTCATCGCTAATATAATTATAGGTTTCAGTATCAATATAACGAACAAACACACCTTTTATATTACATTCAGGGCATGTGTGCTTTCTCTTAGATCTGCTATGCTTTTCTAATTCAATTCGATATTTTTTATTTTGCATGAGAATTATTGTTTAGTTTTTGTATCATTTACATCACTTGTATCACCTTTTAGGGTTAAGTGGTGATACAAGTGATGGATATGACGCGTTTTATAAATCCTTTTTTGCCATGTGTAATACCATGCCTACATTGCGCTTGCTTCTTGTGATACCAAGTTTTTCGAGTCTGTTACCAAATACTTTGCTTGAGCATTTTATACACCCATTATCACGGCAATAGGTTACATATTGCTCATATACCTCCATTTGAGGAATGATAGCGTCAACGTCAGATGTGTAACTTTCATCATCGATAAATTGCGCCACATTATTTGATAGCCTCTGGAATTCCAATTTCTTTGCTTCTGCCTTAGGATTAGAGGTGAAATCTTTTTGGTCTAAAAGGCGATTTAACCCAGCCAAGACCCAATTAAATACTCCCGACAATTCATTGTTGATTATCTTCATTGGTAGCTGAACATCTTTTTCCGCTTGTGTAATTGTGCGCCCAAACTCAATAATCAACCATCGCCTAAAAAATGCCTCGGTAAGCTCTACATTGGTTGGTAAAACATTACAGTTAAAGATCATTTTGCCATAGTTTTTTATAATAAATGGCTTACCATAAAGTGCCCTGGCTTCAACAGGTTCACAAGACGCGAGTTGCTTGAATACTGACGATTCAAGTTTGTTGCTCATCTCTGACGATATATTGGCAAGTTTGTTGGCAAATTCCGCTCTGGTGTTACCCGTTGTATCGGTCAATTTTTCCATGCTAAAGCAACTAACATTATGCTCACCTAAAAGGGCAATTATGATCATTTGCAAAACGCTTTTGCCATTTCCGCCCCCGCCTGTTAACAACAAAATTTGTTCAAGTCTTAAGTCATCGTTGTTACAGAATATATACCCTATATATTCAGCAATATTCATCTGTGAGGCCTCATCGGGTAATACATAGTCAAGATATTTATGAAACATCGGAGCTGTCGCATCTGGATCATACGCAAATGGCAATTGGTAAGTGAGAAAATCCTTTGATCGAAATTCTCTTAACTTTTGACTTTTGATTTCGAAGGTACCATTAAGGAAATTTATCAACCCTCCACCTTTTATACTTGTGATATTTGGAAGGTGAGCCGAAACCATGAACTGTTTTAACAAATCATCTCTGAAGTGATACCATTTTGCATCAATAAGTTTAACACCTAATTTGAAAGCGGCTTTACCCAGGAAGTGCTTAAGTTCTTCAGGTAAAACAAGCTGCCAATAAAAGCCATTATAGCAATAAGGTGAATGGTTACGCATGCACAAACCGTAATGTTGTGATAAAGCCGCTTCCAAAACCTCCTCTACTGTTAACACTATGTAGTGCTTGTTTTCTAATTTAGCCTTGTCGTCGATTATGCCAGCCTTTTCCCGATAACTGATCGGTTGCAGCTTTGGTAACAGACTATCGAGAAGTATACCCACATCGGGTATACTAGTGATAGATTTTTCATGCGATTTTGCAACAAGGGGGATGTCAGTTACGTGTATAGGCTTAGGGTTAGCTTGCACCTCTTCATTTTCAAGTTGACCACTACCTCGTAGCGGTTCCTGATTATCGTTTATTAACAAATCGCTCATTATCTAACGACTTTCTTGTTTGCGATTGCAGCCAAGACGGCTGCTTTATCATAACGGATAGATCCACCGATTTGCATAAAAGGAATTTTACCACGCTGGCGCCACCTGATACAGGTGGGCTCCGTTATACTAAGAAATTTGCAAAGTTCTTTCGTGGTTACCGGTTTTTCCGGTGCTAAGAAAATAGTTGGCTGATCAGTCGATAACATCGCTTGTAAAAGCGTATCGACCTGTGCCTGAATTTGAGATACCGCCTGGGGTAGCCTTTCTAATGTTAATTGTGCTTGCGTCATTTTTTTAAAATTTTAATAATGTCGCAAGTTTCTATTTTGGAATATCCCAAACATCCCTACTCTCGATTTGGGATATTTGGGATAATTTAGTTGCTCTTTTCTCCTATATATTTTAATAGCCTCTCTTTGAAATTAAAATTATATCCTTTTGTACGATCAGTGATAGTTTTATGACCTTTAATGTCGATAGGCGGGAATTCAGCATTAATGATGTCTATCAATACGCTTTGGGTTACATCTCCTTTAAGGACTTTTAGGTCATCTTTCAATGTGCGAAACCATCCGCCAACTACTGCTTTATCGGTATGGGGATTACCGATGAAATTGTAATTACAATCCAAAACCTTTACGTGAACTAACGCCTCAATATATTTCTGCCAATCGGGCTCTTTAAAAATATCATTAAAGGTTTTATATTTATCCTTTTTTGTAATTATAAATGCTTTTTTCGATTCTACGACTTCTGGATATTGAATTACATGTTTACAGGTGTTTAAAAATTCAAACAAATATTTTTTTTGCCTCAAAAATGGTTCAATTTCCATATACCATTCCTGTTCAATTTCATGCAATTCGCTAAATGATTGAGTTGTAATATTTTTATCAACCTTGGAAAATGGCTTATAATCTTCACTAAAATAGATAAGCATTATATTTTGATAATATGAATCAAATTCTGCGGCTAAGAATCGTACTTCGTCTGGGTTATTAGAGTTTTTAACTCCAATACTTAATGGCAAGATTTCTTCTTTCCAATATTCTTCAATAGCAGATATTAGTTTTTCGTTAACGTTTTCTGCCTTAAATTCATAACCATCATGTTGTTCAGGCTGGACGGCATCAAAGAAATTGGTGATTAAAAATTGGAATCTATCAAATTTTGAATGTATAAGCTTCTTAATCTCGGTATTCATGTATTAGCTTTTTCTGGGGCACCCCATGCTTTAATAACTGCAACTTTTTTACGATCATCTGTGATTCTTAAATATCTGCTAAAACTGCGGTACGCTTTATGACCTGTAGTAGCCATTATTTCTTCGGCACTCATGCCCTTCTCCGAGCTCAAGGTCACAAACGTTTTTCTTGCTGTGTGGATTGTAACTCTCTGGTGTTTAGGCATATACTCTATTATTCGATGCGGTCCATTGAACCTAACCTTTTCTAAACGATCATTGATGCCAGCCAACTTGCATAATTCTTTTATATATATATTCATATTGGTAGCAGAAATTACGGGCAAGGGCTTGGGCTTATCGGAATATGTATTTAAGATCGTCTGTGAGATAGTTGACAGGGGGATTTTTAATATTTCTTTAACTTTTATTGTAGTAAGTACGATTTCTGTACCCCTAATATGCTCCCAAGAAAGTTGCCTAAGGTCTGAGTAGCGTAATCCCGTTGAACAACCAAAGCAAAAAACATCTCTTATATGCATTAGCCTTATATTGTTAGTCAAGTCCAACTCTAATAAAGCGTCCAATTCACTTTGTGTTAAAGCTATTACTTCCAGCGATTCTCTTTTTATTTTATAATTTCTATATCCTTGATTAACATTAATCTCGTGCATTTGGGCATAACCTAAAAAAGTCTTCAACGTACTTAACTGCTTTGCTATGGTTGTGTTTAAGATATCTCTTTCTTCAATTAAAAAATTATGAAAGGATTGGAAAAATTTATAGTCAGTGGATTCAAAAGTGATACGTGTTTTATAAAATTCTTCATAGGCTTTAAGGTGTACCTTCAAAGCCCTGTATACGGCTAATGAGCCTTTTGCCCTGGTTGCCGAATTATCTATCAAATATTGGTCGATAAAACTGTAAATATAATTTTTAGGTTCTTCATTTTTCAAAATTGGTTTTTTGGCAGCATTCAGTAAGTTAATAATATCTTGTGAAGAAAAGTCAAGAGATTTTCGGATAAAATCCCTTTCATGATTATCAATTTCGTGACAAATCTTTTCAAGATTACTATTAATTTCATCTATTTCGAGTTCTGTTAATAATGATCCTGAAGATAAATCAGGCACTATATTTTTTGCTGCTTTATATGAAAGATAGATCCCACGTTGAGTTTTATTGTCCCAGTTTAAAGGAAACAATCCTTGGCCGGTACTAAGCCTCTTTCTTTCGCCTTTAGTTGAATATATTAAACTGATCGGAGCCTTTCCTGATTTCAGCTTTTTTTCTAACCGGAGTTCAAATCTTATAGTCCCTTGCATTATACTAGTAATATATTTAAAACAAATATAAACACAAAGTATGTAAGGGGTGCAAAAAGGGGTGCAATTTTTTACAGATTTATTTTAATTTGATTTAAGTAAATTTAATCAAACTGCGATTATTTATATATAAAATAAGTAAATGAGGTGATAAAAGATTAAAATAAATATCGTATATTCAAATCCCTCCCTCTCCGCAAACGTTCGCAAGTACAATGTCACTTGCGAACGTTTTTCATTTATTTCCATGTCAAATTTCAAAGCTTAACAGGCATTACAGCTTTATTACCGGTTTTCCAAGAAAACCTTTAGTGGTGCCCTGAAGGAATTTTCCGGTTGAATTTTTAATGTAATACCCATCTTTGTGCAATGGAACTTTTCTGTTATCGACTATCTCATTACCACTAATATCCATCTTTGTGCAATTAATTACTTCCGCTATGTCTCCGGTAGCTTCCGGTGAGTTTTTTGTATCAGAGTGACAGTTCAATAGCCTGTTTCCCTTCATGAAAACACCGTCTATATTATAAAGTGTGATTCCATTCACCGCACAATTACTTACCGTATTGTTCAAAACAGATACATTTGATGACCGCATCGCACTTGTTGTAAAAGATTGCCCTTGTCGGTTGCAGGCAACAAAAATAGCTGATCTGCCACTTGCATTCTGTGCATTATTTTCAACATCAAGCGTATTAACCAAAACGGAAAAGCCTGTACTTATGAGCCTATTATTTAATATGCTGATATTTTTTACCCTGGCTGTTGAATTAGGGTACAGATCTTCGCTGTTGAAAATACAAATACCTGCGTTCACTGTTTTGCTGATATCGTTATCTGCAATCAAAAGATCAGTGCAACCAATCGAGCTAATGCCCTGCACACTATTGCTGATTTTGTTATATTTAATAACAGAATGCCCTGCCTGCGTAAACCCCGCCTGATGCAACATGGTTTTTTGATTATCTAATCCATAATCGTGCATGGATAGCGCATCATCTTTTATTTCATTAAGAGAATTCGCAATATAATTCAAGTTCGCGCTATAATGCGCATAAATACCATCCCGTAGGCAATGTTCAATAATATTGTAGGAATACATACCTCCGATAACAATATTGTTATCGATGCCCATTTCAGGTGAACCGTTAATGTGAACATGCGTTACAGTTATATTTTTACAATTTTGAAACCCAATAGTGCTTTGCGCTTTACCGTTTTGTATGGTCGGTAAAACATCACGGGTATACAAGCCACCCTCGATCTTAATCGCGCTGCAATTTATAAACAGAAATGTCCGGGCATCATAATTTCGGTTGATGATAGTGGAATTAGTAGCGATTAATGTCTTCGAAGCTAAATTTTCAACTTGTATCGGAGACAGGATCGTAAAATTCTTATGTGCGGGAATTATCACAACACTGGCCGCATTCAATGCTTTGATGATTGCCGGCGCATTATCAAATTTAGGGTCATTGGCTTTAGCACCAAATTGTTCTATGCCTACCGCTCCCTTGCCTAGAGCATTTTTTTGGGTTAATTGCAAAGATGGCGAGCCGATAAAAGCGGGAACTTTAAAACCATAACTAAAAATAATAATCGTTGTGGTGCAAAAGAAAAAAAATACTACAGTAAGTGTCTTTTTCATATTAGAATCGATGGTTCAACTCCAACACTTATTCTATCTTATAGTTTTAATCTATCTGCTGATAAGGACAATTAAAATCGGCTATTTCTTAAACTTTTCCTCAATTTCCTGTAACGTTACAGTCGCCGTGCCTGATTTACTTACAACAACGGCTGCTGCATGATTTGCAAAATCGCACGCCGCGTAAATATCTTCACCCGCAGCAATCATTAAAGCCAAAGCTGCCAGCACGGTATCTCCGGCCCCGGTCACATCTATTACACCGAGTGCCTTAGTAGGAATTATACTCAATGTTTCATTAGTGTAACAAGCTATCCCTTCTTCTGACATCGTTACAATAACATCCTTACAACCTGTTTGCTGCTTAATTTTCAAGCAAGCTGCTTTCAGGGTGGTTAAATCAGTGATCAGGATTCCTGTGGCTATAGAAGCCTCTTTTTTATTTGGTTTTATAATGTCTATACCCTGATACTTTGTAAAATCAAGCCCTTTAGGATCCAGGATGGTAGTTTTACCGGCTTCTTTACAAATAACAAAAATTTGTTCAAGAAGATATTTACTTAATAATCCCTTATTATAATCAGAAATAAGCACCAGGTCGTATTGACTTACATTTTGCTTTAAAAAATCGATAAGTTGATCAGCGATAATTTCGGTGACAGGTTCTGTAACCTCTCTGTCCACCCTTAAAAGCTGGTGGTTCACTGCTAATATTCTTGTTTTTATCGTTGTAACCCTGTTAGGATCCTTAATTACTCCATTGTAGCCGCAGCCCTGCTCCTTTAATTCTCCTATGATGATACGTCCGTTCAGATCATCACCGATAATTCCCATCAAATCTGCACGAGCCCCCAACGAATTTAGGCTTCTGAGTACATTTGCAGCTCCCCCAAGCAAAAAGTGTTCATTTTGAAATTCCACGACAGGCACCGGAGCTTCTGGGGATATCCTGTTACAAACCCCTAAAATATAATGGTCAATCATTATATCACCTATTACCAGGATATTAATGTTATTAAACTTGTCTTCGATCATAATTTGGCTGCACGCACTAAAGGCACAGTTCGTTTTAAATTGCGAAATTAATGTTATCCTTCAATATTTAAAAAGTCACATTGAATAAATGCTATTAATAGCATCGCACAATCGTTGAAGGTTTATAATTGTACTGTTTTTTATTTATAAATCCCGAAAAAAGCTGAAATATCTGTAATCACAGAATTTTTGAACCTTTGGTAACCTGAACAAACAGTATAGATAGCAAAGCATCAGAATTGTGGTGATTAAAAACCAAAAAAATAATTAGTATTGCACCATTATTCGTTAAATATATTCGTTGGCAATAAAGAATAACAACGTAAAAAATTAATCCGGACTCTCATTTGAGGCTTCACGACCTTCGGTAAAATGGCTTGCGGAATATTATTTAGGCAGAAGCAATTAATATGGTATTAGAAGAACTTAAGGCACACCAGGAATTAATACAACAAGTAATAGATTCCAATTTGGGGCAAATTGAATTGGCCTGCCAGATTATAAAGGATACTATTAGCAGCGGCAACAAAGTATTACTTGCCGGTAACGGCGGCAGCGCAGCTGACGCACAGCATATAGCTGCAGAGCTTAGCGGTCGTTTTTTAAAGGAACGAAGAGCACTACCCGGGATAGCACTAACTACAGATACATCGGCCATAACCGCAATTGCCAATGATTATGGATATGAATTTGTTTTTTCGCGACAACTGGAAGCGCTTGCGCTCCCAGGTGACTTATTTATTGGCATTTCTACAAGTGGCAACAGCCCGGTAGTTTTGAATGCGTTTGATGCCGCAACCAAGCATCAATGCCGTACCATAGGATTTTCCGGCCGTGACGGTGGAAAAATGAATACACTTTGCGAATTGAATATTGTCGTGCCCTCCGGTGTAACTGCACGTATTCAGGAAATGCATATCCTTATAGGACATATTCTTTGTTTGGCAGTAGATAACTTATTTTAGCGATAAATTATATGGGCAAGAGAGAACTAGAAGCGCCTTTATTAAATAAGATCGTAGATATTGAACAGGTTTCCGCGCTGGCGGAACAATGGAAAGCAGCCGGTGAAAAAATCGTCTTTACAAACGGTGTTTTTGATCTGTTGCATATTGGCCATGTCAGTTACCTGACAAAAGCAGCAGAACTTGGCGATCGCTTGATTATCGGGTTGAATGCGGACAGTTCAGTAAAAAGGTTAAAGGGAGAGAATCGCCCGGTTAATAACCAATTAAGCAGGTCAGTAATCCTGGCCAGTATGTTTTTCGTGGATGCTATTGTGTTATTTGAGGAAGATACACCTTTAAAACTGATCAGTTTGTTGCTGCCAGACATCCTGGTTAAAGGTGCCGATTACCAAATCGAAAAAATCGTCGGCGCTAAAGAGGTACTGGCAAACGGCGGTGATGTTCAGACAATTGATTTCGTAGACGGCCATTCTTCCTCAGCAATTATTGATAGGATTAAAAAACAAGTATAATTTGCTAAATGCATCGGGGTTAATTAGAACCCGTTTTAATTAGTCCTCTATTGCCTCAATACCTTGTTCCTTAAGTTTGGCTAATCCGCCTTTCATTGTTTTTACTTGTTCTGGCGAGTGGCCTTGCCAAATAGTAATCTCACCAACAACCTTAAACGGATGTTTTGAGCGGTAAGACTTTGTTGGATTACCAGAGAATTTCTTGTCTGTTAAATTAGGGTCGTCCTCAATTGGACCAATTGGCTCTACTAAATATATTCTTTCACGCCCTTCGCCTAGAGCAAGTTCGGCACCCCAAACCGCAGCATCAAGAGTAGCTGTGAGGTAGATATATTTCGCTTTATTTTTTTTTCCATAATTTGAGTTAATACCAATTTTGATAAAGTCGCCAATCTTTAAGTCAGCCTTTGTGCCGTGGAAAAACGTCTGAAAAAATGGGCGGTGCATTGGTTCATTCAATTTGTTTTCATTTTTGTTTGTTTCCATTGTAGTTATATTGTTTATGAATGTCTTGTATCCCCGTATTCCTACTGCTTTTTCAATTTTGCTTTTTTGTTAAATATTATTCCTATTACAAACGCGAAACCTAATAGAAACGAAGTAGCAGTTAGTGTTATTGTGAATGATATTCTTTAAAAGAAATCTCCTAAAACTTTAAAGTAATTAGCAGCAACTAATAATATTTGATGAACAGTCGTAGCCTCCTTGCCACCCAAAAATCACATAATTGATTCTACCAGCAATGCCTTCCGTAGATTTGAATATCCTAATTTTCCATAGCAAACTAAAAAAATAAAAAAGCCAACAAATACTGGGATTAAATTGTGTTAATAGATGAAGAAAGAAAACCGATTGCACTCAATAAACTAATTTTTCCGATTATTGATATTAATAAGTCCGTCAACCAATGGAACAGGATATAAAAAAGGCAGAACCAGACAATACAGCAGTGCGGACTGCTTTATGGAGAGCTATGCACGTTCAAGTTGATTCATCACCTCATATAATTGAAGATAAAATTGGATTTAAATTGGTAGCCCCCGCCGATGGCTGGCGGGAACGGCCAGACATGGATGCGAATTTTACCAAACGCCTTCGGGCATCTATGGTGGCCCGTGCCCGTTTTATCGAAGATTTAATTATAGAGGAGAGCAAACGCGGTATTGATCAATATGTCATTCTCGGAGCCGGACTTGATACTTTTGCTCAGCGCCGACAAGACGTTGCTTCTACTCTCCAGGTATTTGAAATCGACCAACCCGATACGCAAACCTGGAAACAACAACGATTAATTGAACTTGGCTATGGTATTCCCAATTGGCTGCATTTTGTTTCTGTTGATTTTGAGATTTCTTCCTGGTGGGAACAATTACTCCACGCAGGTTTTGATACCCGCAAACCTGCTGTTGTGGCTTGTACTGGTGTTAGTTTATACCTGACAAAAGACGCGATTTTTGCTACCCTCCGCCAGATTACAACACTAGCACCTGGTTCAAAACTGGCTATGGCATTTTATTTACCGATGGATCTTCTTGATGAAGAAGATAAATTTTTACAACAGATAGCAGAAAAAGGCGCTCAGGCGGCCGGCACACCTTTCATTAGTTTTTATACACCTAATGAAATATTAACAGTTGCTCGTGAAGCTGGTTTTACGACGATAGAAACAATATCAGCAAGCGACCTTGCCAAACGTTATTTCGTTGGCAGAACGGATAATCTTAATCCTGCGAGTGGAGAGGAATTTTTAGTAGCTACGGTATAGAAAAAACAAAAAAGCCACCCTTGCTGGGCGGCCCTCGGTTAACATTATCTTTCTCTATTATTTATTTACTTATTTCAATATCCAGCGGCTCATTAGTCAGGTTAATGGCATATGCACCACGCTCCATTTTTGAAGGGCTAACTAATTTATATGTTGATGCGGAAGCCCCATTTGCAGGATGCTCTATATGCAGATAAGCCACAGGTGTATATTGATCGGCTGGATTTAATAATACATTCACTTTACCTGTTTCAGGATTAAACGTTACCGATTTAAATGTACCGGCATCCAATGTTAGCCATAAGCCTGCAGGGGCTATATAAATACGTGATTTTGCTGCTGTAGTAATTTCAACATTAACCGCATCTGGTTTAGTTGTCATGTTACCGCCAAATACTAACCAGCCTAGCTCTTTATCATGTGTAATATAAGTGGCTGTATTTAACGCGTAACCAAAAAAGTTGGACCCATAATCACCTGATAAGCCGTCAATTTTTAATGTTGATGGATACGAGTGGAAAGCCGCAGGGCCGAAGCCATCCTGGGTAATATTAGATATAGAACCCAGTACACCGCCATAACCAACACGCAAAAGGTATAAGTCGTTTGGTTTAGCTCTGTACTCGCTTAAAACCGGGATGGCATTTATACCCGAGCCATAGTGATGAAGCTGACGTTCGATACGTTGTAATTTACCACCGTAAAGAAAATCCCAATATCTCCGTGCCGAGCCATTGTATCCCCAGTTAGGGATGGTGGGCATATAGCCAAGTATAGCATCAATGGTTATTTCTGCTTTATCTGTATAACCAAAATATTCCGACCACAAATAAACCTCTTCCTGTCCTGTTGAATCCCATGGCATTTCACTACCAAACGGATACATCAATGTACGCCAGTGATCGGCTCTTACTTTCATCGCTTTTTCAAGCAAATCGGCCTTATCATTCCAGCCTTCTGCTTTCAGATCCATTAGTATTTTAAAGAAGATATCGCCTTCCATTTGCCCAAATTGTACATAGTATGGCGCTTTATCTACCATTGCCATTGTGGTTTGGTAAGCCTTATCCAAATACCATTGCCAGGTTTGCCCCCTAACTAAACCGGTATGGTAACGAGCCAAACGATACATTACCCAATGTGCAGAAGCAACATGCGGATAGTTATATGACCTGCCAATATCATTCGCGGCAACATGGTTCCAGGCCGACCAGGTATTCCAGCGGATACTATCACTGTAAGTACCTTTTGGTAACGAATCAGGTTGATAATAAAACACGCTTTTTTTCACACCGTATTTTTGTTCACCTTCACTATGTTGGATATTGCCCCATAAAGTGTGGTCCACAAAACGTTCCAATTTATCAACTTCAGCTTTATCGGGCTGTACCAATTCCTTCATCATAGCGCCAAGCCATGAACCTGCTCCACCCTCATCACTTAAACCGGCTATCCATGCCCGGTTATCCTGCGTTACCTGCTGTTTTTTATCATAATCATAAGTTATAACAGATTGATCACGACCGAAAACATCTGATTTATTTTCGTACCATTGTTTGGTAGTTAAAAAATTGCCGAAATCTTTTAAAACATCTGTTTCTGGTTTTATCACCTTATAATTAATAGTTTGGCATAAACCATCAGCATAAATAATGGTAAGCCTTGCCCTGCCCCATGTTACACCCTTTATATCATACGTTTTCCATTTATTTTCCGATGATGTTGACGGGGTGATGGCTAAGGCGCCTTCAGGTTCAACCTGTATGGATTTTACTTCTTTTGGATAATTTAAAAAAAGCTTGGCATTAACATCCTGTGGTAATACATACCCTGGGATACCGACAGCAACAGGGCGTTTATTTTCAGCCAATTCATGTTCAATACCTTTAATCGAATCGGCAAGTAAGAATTTAACACCATATGAAATTGTTTCGCCCGGATTTAGTTTAACAGACGTTGGTGTATTCCAGGGTTCAGCGTTTTTCCATTCATTTTCGGCATAAGCCTTACTGTATACCATCCATTCATAAAAACCTTCAAAATCAATACCGCGAGGGGTTGGGTCATTGTTTAATGGATTATAAGCCTCGAAAGGTGTTTTGCCAAAAGGCACAACCACTAAAGCAGGGCCATGGCCATTTAAACGGGTAACCTGTAAGTAACCCGCGTCCTTACCAATATATGGGTCGTAAAAAACATTCTCAGCATGAGTTTTCTCAAGCGATTTGCCCTGCATAATGTTATTAAATATCATAGGTATACCTAATGAACCTATCTCAACTACTTTATCACTTTTATTCTTCAGCTTGAATTGTAATACTAAATGACCATCGGCCACCTCCCAATAACGTTGTATGTTTAAAGGAATATCGGCAGGTAATGTGGCCGAAAGATCAGCGGCTGCCAATATTGCTTTACCTTTATTTTGTATAGGGCTAACGGCTGCACGTTGTGCAGCAGTAGAATATTTCTTCCAATCCGCATTACCGGCCGACTTTAAACGAAGCTCAATATCGCCTAACTGGTACATGTCATCGCTGCTGCGCACTTTAAGGCGATCCCCGGGAGTAAAATCAAATTTTTTATTGCTATTGGGTCTTAAAGCGGCAACAGTTTGTGAAGCTTTAACCAGTTGTAATTGAAAATCAGGAGTTGCGTATGTTGATATCCCGCTTTCAAGTCCAAGTGTCGATGGCCTTTTTTCAAGAGCTTTCCATGGATCTTGCGCATATGAATTATCAACACAAAAAAAACAAAGCGCAATAAGAAAAGCACTGCACTTTAAGCGCCGGTTGTTAAGCTTTTGTGCTGGTTTTATTCTATCTAAAAAGTTGGATATTAACATAGTGTATTCAAGTACTAAAATTTATGATTGTAAAAGTAAAAGTTTAGCCCCCTTACAATTTACTGTAATTTGCCAACTTGTAGCAACTTATTATCCTGTTAATATTATTGAACAGGTGTTTCAGTATCAAAATATTATAACACGTTAATTAATTGCCACATTAGGTTAATTAATGAAAACAATGGGCTTTGCAACCTGCATATATTTGTATAAAGCATTATAAATTTCCTTCTGAGTATGCGCTTACGTTCTGCCATTATATTTTCCTTTCTTTTACTTTTACCCGGTTTTATATTGGCTCAAAAAATGCAATACCAGGCAGCAGGCAATGGCAACCCGATAATACCAGGATATTTTGCCGATCCAACCGTTAAAAAATTTGGCGATACTTATTATATATACGCTACTACCGATGGAAATGGTGGCGGTCTGGGACCCTCGCAAGTATGGACCTCCAAAGATTTTGTGAACTGGACCTTCCAGGATATGAACTGGCCTACAACCCATAACTATTGGGCACCGGATGTAGCGTATGACAATGATGGTAAATACTACCTGTATTATTGCCAGCCAACGGTTGAAGTATATGGCGCGTCATCATCAACACCTGTTGGGCCGTGGACTCCATTATTTTCCGATGGCAAAGCCGTTGTACCAAATTACCTCGTACCGAAAGTAATAACGCTTGATGGACAAACTTTCAGAGATGATGACGGCAGATTTTACATGACCTGGGGCACATGGGGAATATATCCCGGTTTTGGCTGTGGCGTGGGTTTGCTTAACCCGGATATGCGTTCGTTTTCAAAAACCGGGCAAATACCCAACACGCTTGCCAAAGATTTTTTTGAAGGATCATTTATGTTTAAACGGAAAGGGATTTATTACCTGATGTATTCTTCAGGTTTTTGTGAAGATGGTACCTACCGTGTACAATATGCGCAAAGCAAAACAAGCCCGATGGAAGGTTTCTCATTTGGCAAAAACAATCCCATCCTGTCAACCAATGCCGATGGTACAATCCACGGCCCCGGTCATAATTCGGTACTGCAAATAGGAGATGATTATTATATCATTTACCATAGGCATAATAATCCCCACTCTGGCGGTGGCTATAACAGGCAGATTTGTGCCGATAAATTAATTTTTGATGCTGATGGCAATATTGAAAAGGTTATTCCAACACATACAGGCATAGGTTTTTTGGGTACAAACAGTATCCCTTATCCCGATCTTGCCTATCAGAAAAAAGTAACGGCTTCCTCTTATTACAGCGATGATTACAAACCATCATTTGCTGTTGATGCCAATAACGGCACCTTATGGAAACCTAAGACCAATAGCACCACACCACAATGGTTACAGGTGGATTTGGGTAAAGTAACACATGTAAAAAACGTGCTAACTCAATTTGAATACGCAACGTGGTATTACCAATATTATATTGAATATTCAACAGATGGTAAACACTGGAGCCTTTTTGCAGATAAAAGAAATAACCTATGGCATGGCAGCCCCTACGTTGACAAGGGAGATGTTAAAACAAGGTATATAAAATTGACCATCACCAACACAGAATATCCGGGACTGTACAAAGCTGTTTGGAACTTTAAAATATACGGCGAAGGAAATGCGCCTTTAACGCCTGCAAATATTCGTACACCTGCTGCCGTTAAAAAATATACGCAAAAGGGCTTATTAATTAATCTTGATGCAAGCACCTTTCAACCGGGCACCATGATAGGCAACTGGAATAATACCGGTATACTTGGCGGCAGCTTTAAAGCCGCAGGCAAAGCGCCTTTTGTTGATATTATAGCAGGCAAAAAAGCGGTTGTATTTACCGGACTGCAATCATTAAGATCATCTTTTAATGTGCCGCCTTCACTGGCGGGTAATAACAGCTATACGGTATCATTCTGGGCTTATACATTACAATTGAAAGATGAGAATCCCTTACTTTGCTGGGCAGCGGGCAGCGACCAGCTTACGGGCGCGACATTTGGTTATGGTACCAACCGCGATGCAGGTGCTGCGCAGCATATTGGCTTTGCTGACATTCAATACAACCGCACGCCTGTAGCGGGTAAATGGCACCATATAGCTATCACTTTCGATGGTACTTTTGAAAAGGTGTATGTTGATGGCGAGCTGAATAACCAGGAAAATAAAATGCTGTTTGTTAAACCTGTAGAGAACTTTTCGCTTGGCAGTAAAAGCAATGGTGAAACCTACTTTTCCGGAGCGATAGCATCCCTACAGGTTTATGATCGCCCTTTGGTTGATACATCCATCAAAAACCTGTTCACACAGGTAAAACAACCCGAAGTAGCTGTATACCTCGATGCTTCCAAATTACCTTACGGCGAATTGCAAAACTGGAAGAATGAAGGTTATATAGGCGGCGGTTTAAAGTCGGTTAAAGGTGGATTGGTTGTAGCAGATGTGGCAGGCAAAATAAGTGCGGCTATAAAAGGCAACGAAGCTTTAAAATTAGATCAACCTTTAGGGTTAAAAAAAAAATACAGCATCGCTATTAGTGTGTTTACTACCATCACCCAACAACATAAAATGATAGCCGGTTTTATGGGAGCAAGTGAAGATGAAAGCCTGTACACAAATTCTGCAATAACACGGGGTAAATGGCATTACCTGGTTAAAACCGTTAATGGCAGTAACGCGAAGGAATATATTGATGGACAGCTAATCTCTTCATCAAACACTACCCTAAGTACCACTATTGATACCTTACAGATAAGTGCTGAAAATGGGTTCTCAGGTGCTATTGCAGGCATCAGCATTTATAAACACGCGCTCACTGCTGATGAAGTAAAAGACTTGAATAACATTTGGGTAAAAAACCTTCATGTCCCTATGGACACCACCTTGTTTTACAAACAAAATCCAAAAGCATTAACACCGAAAATAATCAGCATGCAAGCAGGCCATAGTGTTATAGATACTGCAAGCAATCTGCAATACAACTTTACATGCTTGTTTAACGGCACCATAAAGGAAAGCGGTTGGATGGATAATCCCTATTATATTGACTATGGGCTTGAGGCCGACAAAGAATACAGTTACACTTTTAAAGTACGGGATAATTTAGGTAACGTAACCCCAAACAGTCCTGTAGCAATGGCATCAACGGCAACATCCAAATTTGTTGTTTATGCCGACAAATTTGCTAACGAAAAAGATTATTTGAATTCAGGCACAATCGCATCAATATGGGATCGCTTTATAGGTAAGGGTGACAAACAAACTGCATCAAAAATCCATGCCGCCAACGATACTTTAACACTATCCTCAGAAGGCTCAAGCTGGGACGGTAACGCGCCTTATGGACCGTTCATCTACAAAAATGTAAAAGGAGATTTTATTGCTGAAGTTGAGGTTAGCAATGTGAGTGGATTAGCCCAAAAGAAAGTATTAGGGAACAACGATGTCGGGCTGATGATAAGAGCCGTCAACAGTTTAACAACAACCGAGCAGCTCCTGCAAAACAGTATCTTCCCCGCATGGAATGTAGGAAACCTGTCAACTAATTTTGTAGATGGAAACCGACAACAATTAAATACGCAATCGGGCTGGAATTACAATAAATACCTGCAAATACAACGCGATGGCAATCTATTTTACCTGCGCACCAGTAACGACCAAATCAATTGGATCGACCTGCCCGGCAGCCCTATATTACGAAATGATTTAGATCAAAAAGAAGTACAGGTGGGCTTATATCAATGCACTTACGGCCCAATTAAGGGTTTTGGAAGTTTCTCAAACTTTAGTTTGATATTGAGTAAATAATACTCGTACTATAACTTATCTCAGAAAATATTATTAAAAAAAATAACAAATCATTGTCATTGCGAGCGGTAGCGTGGCAATCCCAAACCTTACAGATGTAAAACTATGTCATTGCGAGGAACGAAGCAATGACAATTTGTTAAGGCCTTGCCGTTTTCACATGCAAGGCCATCATTAAACAATCAATCAATTATTATTACCCTAACCTGTAACAAGCTATCAGTGTTCGCCAATCTCTCTTCCGGGTGCATCTACATTCAGTAAATGCTTAACAAAGAAATCCCTTTTCTTCCTGCGCCCGTAAGGGCCGCCATCGGTATGGTTTGAACCCGGGATAACCACCAGATCGAAATTTTTATTATCCTTTTCCAAAGCATCTGCAAAACGATAAGTGGTTTCGGGTGGTACGTTTTCATCAGCCTCACCAACAATCAGTAACAGGCTTCCGCCTAGTTTGGCTGCATTGGTAATGTTCGACTGCTGCTCGTAGTGCGGGCCAACAGGATACCCCATCCATTGCTCGTTCCACCATTGTTTGTCAATACGGTTATCGTGGCAGCCACATGCTGATACAGCTGCTTTATAAAAAGTTGAATGAAACAATACCGCTTGCGCTGAATTTTGTCCCCCTGCCGAAGTCCCATAAATTCCAACACGTGTAGTATCTGCCTGTGGATATTTTTTAGCCAACGCTTTTATCCATAATATACGGTCAGTGAAACCTCCATCAATCAAATTCATCCAGCAAACATCGTGGAAAGCTTTTGAACGGTTAGCTGTGCCCATACCATCCACTTGCACTACAATAAAGCCAAGCTGCGCTATACTCTGCATTTCGTTAACAGGGCTAAAACTCTTCGGTACATAAGAGTCCTGCGGACCGGCATAAACATTCTCAATTATGGGGTAACTTTTTTCAGGATCAAAATCAGCGGGGCGATAAACTACGCCCCAAATATCTGTTTTGCCATCCCTTCCTTTGGCTACAAATACCCCGGGCATTTTTAAGCCTGTTGCCAATAATGCCTGTGTATCGGTTTTTTCAACTTGCATTATCTTTTTGCGGTCATCCGTTTTGCATAATACGGTTACTGATGCAACATTAACCTCTGAATAAGTATCCAGGTAATATTTCCTGTCAGGCGAAAACACGACACTATGATTCCCTTTTTCAGGAGTCAGGTCAACCATGTTTTTCCCATCAAAACCTATGCGGTAGTAATGGATAAAATAAGGATCCTCTCCTGGGTTTATGCCGCTGGCTGTAAACCATATTTCGCGTTTTTTGCTGTCAACACTATCAATATCTCTTACCACCCAATTGCCTTTGGTTACCAGTTTTGGGCTACCTGTAATATCATTTACCAGGTAAATATGCCGCCAGCCGTCTTTTTCAGTTATCCATACTATTTCGTGGCTATCGGGTAAATAACGTGTGTATAAACGCTGTTCATAAATAAAGGTATTTGTTTTCTCATCAATAACATTCCGGGTTTTGCCGTTGGTTACATCAACCTCAACAACCCTAAAACGCTGGTGTCCTCTGTCAACCTTTTCGTAAGTATAATATCTGTCGCTTCCTTTGCGCCAGTGGGCGGCGGGTGCTCCAAAAAAGTCTATAATATCCGCATCAACCTTAATTTTGCTTTTATCTGCTATGTTAAATATGTAAGGTGTATAAGTAGTGAACGGATCACCCGGCTGATCATATTCATGAGACCTCAATTGCCCCCGTGTTGTACCCGGAACCGAACTTAATACATAATACACCTTCTTTGGCTCAACAGGATTAATCAAATAGCCAATAATATGCTTACTATCCGGCGACCATGAGAACTCACCATAAGGCTTATCCAAACTACCATCCCGGGTGATTTGTACTTCCTGATTTCCGCCGATCTGTTTTATAAAAAGATTTCCCCCTTTGCTAAAGGTGCTCCATTTTCTGTCGGGCGATATAGAATCTCTTTGTACACTTTCCCAGCGATAAGTGCGGGATTGCAGGGGCCTTGAACTGTCGTACCAATTATAAGCGGTATCAGCCGTTTTGGCACATTGATAGGTATTTAAATTACACTGCAACCAGGTAGAGTCCATTTTAAAGGTAACCGATTTACCATCGGCACTAAAAAACATTTTGTTGATGTTAAGTTTTAGCTCATGTACACTAATACCTGTAGCCGTTTTAATACCATCTGCTAAACGTTGCTGATCGAATACTTTTTCTTTGGTGCCTTTTACCGTGTTTACATAGTAATATTCCTGCCCGTTATCCGGCAAATGTTTAACATACCAAAAACTGTTATCCTGTTGCCAGTTGGCGTGGATGCTGGCATTAAGCGGGATTGTTTTTAGCAGCGAATCCAAACGTTGTTGTTTGATATACGATTGTACAACTTCCTGTTTCGAGGGATAATATTGCTCAACCTTTTGCTGTTGGGCATATATTAACTGTGCAAAGGTTAAAGCCAAACCACTCAGTAAAACCCGTTTTAAGAAAAGAAACATCATTATGTGTATTTTAGCTATTAGTGCTTACGAAAATATCATTATAAACCATCTGCTTTGTTGAATAAATTAGCTGATAGTAACCATGTTTTAACCCTACTTATCCGATACCTTAATTAATCTTACACCATAGGGTGTGAAATTTAAACTCAACACGCACTGCTTTTCGGCTGTATTTTAGTAAGTAGACATCTTATTTTAGCAGAAAATGTTCAAAAAAATTAAATATGGTTAACAACCGGATAAAATTTATGAAATACAATAAGGTTACTAATAGTAATTTTACCGCGTTAATCCGATGAAAAATGACAACTAAAGAAAAAATTGCCGCCATACGTGAGCAAATGAAGGAAAATAGAGTTGATGCTTACATTATCCCCTCTGCCGATCCGCACATCAGTGAATACCTGCCCGATCATTACAAATGCATTCAGTTTGCTTCTGGCTTTACCGGCTCCGCAGGCACATTGGTTATAACGCAAGATTTCGCGGGCTTATGGACCGATTTCCGATATTTTACACAAGCTAATGAACAACTGCACAACAGTGGTTTTGAATTAGTTAAATTAAAAATACAACATGCACCTGAATATATTGCATGGTTGCATGAAACGCTTGCTGATAATGCCACTGTTGCTTTTAATGACAGGTTATTGTCGGTATTTTTAGGCCAGCTGTTAGAGAGTCAACTGGCAGATAAAAATATTGAATTTAAAAGCTATGATCTTTTAGATTCGATATGGGAAGGCAGGCCAAAATTACCAACAGAACCTGCTTTTTTAATTGATACAAAATACGCCGGACAATCAACCACGGATAAATTAACCACATTAAGAAAATCATTAAAATCACTAAAAGCCGATTATCAATTAATATCCTCTTTGGATGATATTGCATGGCTTTTTAACATTCGTGGTAAAGATGTAAGCTATAACCCGGTTGTTTTAAGCTTTGCATTGGTAAGCGCTAACAGTGCTGTTTTGTTTATTGATCCCGTTAAATTATCAGCTTCCGATGCTGAGGTTTTGCACAAATCAGGCGTAAAAACATTCCCATATACCGATATTGAAGATGCATTGGCCGCATTACCTGAGAATTGCAGCGTATTCATCGACCCAAAAAGAAACTGCTTCGGTTTATTTAAGTTGATCCCGGCATCAGCAACGTTTATACATGATGTAAACCCCACCACACATTTTAAGGCTACCAAAAATGAAACAGAAGTAGCAAACATGCGCTCCGCGATGGTAAGGGACGGCGTTGCCATGACCCGCTTTTTTAAATGGATAGAAGAGAACATCAGCAAAATTAAAATAACCGAAATTACTGCCGCCGAAAAGCTGAAAGGTTTCCGCGCTGAGCAAGATGGGTTTGCAGGAGTAAGCTTCAATACAATAGGCGGCTACAAAGCTCATGGTGCTTTACCACATTATTTTGCAACCGCGGAAAGTGATGTTGAGATTTTAGAAGAAGGCTTATTTCTGGTTGATTCCGGCGGCCAGTATTTTTATGGCACTACGGATATTACCCGCATGATAGCGCTTGGCAACAACACCGAGGAAGAAAGAACCGACTATACCCTTGTTTTAAAGGCGATGATAGAGGGCTCTAAAACATTATACCCTAAAGGTACATGTGGCTACCAAATAGATGCGATATGCCGCAGGCCTTTGTGGGATTACGCGATAAACTATGGTCATGGTACCGGGCACGGTATCGGTTTTTATTTGAATGTGCATGAAGGCCCCCAGGTATTAAACCCCACCAACACCGCCGTACCACTTGAAATAGGCATGATTACCTCAATTGAACCGGGCATCTACCGGCCTGGAAAACATGGCGTACGTATTGAGAATTTGGTATTAACTATTCAAAACGTAAGCAACGAGTTTAATGATTTCTACTCCTTTGAAACTCTCACACTTGCTTTGATAGATACTACATTGATCAAAAAAGAGCTATTAGAGATCAGCCATATCCAATGGCTAAACAAATATCACGAAATGGTAGTTGAGCGCTTAAGCCCACACTTAACCGTTGAGGAACAAGCCTGGCTGAAAGAGAAAGCTAAAGCTATATAAAAAGAAGAGGCTGTCTCAAAAGTGAGGCGGCCTTTTTTTATTTTAAGACGATTTTCGTAACTTAAAGTCATGGGAGCGAAAGTAGTTTTTAAGCCATATGACCCTGACCAGTTAACGGTGCTGCCGTA
>Ga0302315_10000158_pt1 | contig 83619 bp, 74 predicted proteins | sample III_Palsa_N3_1_FD_200532 | JGI IMG/M metagenome (GOLD analysis project Ga0302315, IMG submission 200532) | Peat permafrost microbial communities from Stordalen Mire near Abisko, Sweden - III_Palsa_N3_1 | ecosystem: Environmental > Terrestrial > Soil > Palsa > Peat permafrost | place: Sweden...
CCGCCTCAAATACAATAATTTCAAGTATTACGGTAGGTTCAGATCCGTCAGGTATATCAATCAGTGCTGACGGTAGTCGTTTGTATGTAGTAAATTCAGGTTCGGGAACAGTTTCTGTAATTAATACCGCGACTAATACGGTTATTTCGACAATTACAGTGGGTAAAACCCCGCTATGCTCATCAATAAGTGCAGATGGCAGCCGCTTATATGTAGCAAATTCAGGTTCAAATTCCGTATCGGTTATCAATACGGCAACCAATTTGCTTCTGTCAACCATAACAGTAGGTTCTGCTCCGATAGGTATATCGATAAGCCCGGACGGCACGCTGCTCTATGTGGCAAATTCAAGCGATAACACCGTATCAGTAATTAAAATAGCAACCGGTTCAATAATAACTACTGTTTCGGTTGGTACGACACCAAATTCATACGGTGCATTTATTGCTGCCGTTGGCTGCAACAGCGCGCCCTTTACATTTACCATTACAGTAACCCCCGGGCCGACCCCCATAACAGCAAGCGCGGTAACGGGTATTATTTCCGCCTGTGCAGGTACGGCTTCGGTTAGCCCCAATATTCAGCAATTCACCGTTTCGGGAAATAACCTGGCGGCTGATATTATTGCAACAGCCCCAACGGATTTTGAAGTTTCGCTTGCTGCAGGCAGTGGTTATAGCAATAGTGTAACCCTCTCTCAATTGGGAGGCTTTGTAAGCACCACAATTATCTATGTACGGTCGGCTAGTTCGGCCCAGGCCGGAAATATAGCTGGCAATGTGGTGTTGTCATCAGGCACGGAAACCCAAAACGTTGCAGTTAGCGGTGTTGTAAACGCTTTGGCTACGGTAAATACGGTATCAAACCAAACGGTTTCAAACGGTACTGTTACAGCAGCCATTAATTTTACAGGTACGGCAAATACGTTTACGTGGGTTAATGATACGCCGGGCATAGGGCTGGCAGCAAGCGGAACGGGCAATATAGCCTCGTTCACTGCTGTAAATAACAGCCTTAAACCGGTTATGGCTACCATTACCGCTATGCCGGTGGCGCCCGGTGGGGACGCATACATAGCAAACAGCGGTGCAAATACGGTATCAGTGATAAATACTATAACCAATAAGGTAGTAACTACAATTGCAGCAGGAGCACAACCTTACGGTGTTTCAGTAAGTCCTGATGGCAGCCTGGTTTATATAACAAATGAAGTTTCCAACAGTGTCTCTGTAGTAAATACCGCTACCAATTTGGTAATTGCAACAATACCGGTAGGGTCATTTCCTATCAGCGTTGCGGTAAGTCCTGATGGCACCTATGTATATGTGGTGAATGGAAGTTCAAACGCTGTCTCGGTGATTAATACTGCAACTAATTCGGTTCAGGCTACAATAGGCGTGGGCATGCAGCCATCAGGCATAATGGTAAGCCCCGACGGCAAACTGGTTTATGTCGCAAATAGCGGATCAAAATCTGTTTCGGTGATCAACGCTGCATCCAATACAGTAACAATTGCTATACCGGTAGGCAATGCTCCCTTTGGGTTAATATTGAGCCCGAATGGCAGCTTGTTGTATGTGACAAATATAAATGATTATAATGTTTCAGTAATCAATACCGTTACTAATGCAGTAACGGCCACTATTGCTGTTGGGATGCTGCCTCATGGCATATCAGTAAGCCCTGATGGTAGCCGGATATATATCGTTAATTTCGGATCTAACACGGTATCGGTGATCAGCACAGCAACCAATGCAGTGATAGCTACTGTCGCAGTTGGTTCAAAACCTTACGGTGTTTCGGTAAGTCCTGACGGCAGCCAGGTATATGTTACCAATAGCGCCGATAATACAGTGTCGGTAATAAACACCGCTACTAACGCGGTAAATTCAACTATTTCGGTAGGCGTTGGTCCGGGTGCATTTGGCAATTTCATTGCCGCCGGTGTAAATTGCGTCGGTGCGCCGGTTACTTTTACCATTACCGTAGATCCAACGTCGTCAACACAGCCCAATGCGCCAAATGTAGCCGGAACAACGATTTTTATACCCAACGCATTTACGCCAAACGGAGATGGCATAAACGATACCTGGGATATTGAAAATTTAGGAAATTACCCCAACAGTACGGTTGAAATAGTTAACCGTTATGGTGCAAGGGTATTTTATTCTGTTAATTATCCTGTGGCGTGGAACGGAAAATATGGTAGTAGCGATTTGCCCGCAGGTACTTATTATTATATCATCAATTTACACAACGGCAGCAAGCCGGTTGCCGGCTGGGTGGCGGTTATACGGTAAAATAAGAGATTTATGGCTATATTTGCCTGCTTAAAGATTTAGAGTTGGTGAATAAACACATAAAAAGATTTTTGCTTGTTATAGGTGTTATAACATTTCTTTTCTTTTTATCTTATAAAGCAGGCGCACAAAGCAACCAGGTTGTTGGGAACGGCGCTCCGACTGCGCCGGTTATTTTCCCCGGTTCAAGTTGTATTTATACCTGGGTTAATGACACGCCAGGTATAGGCCTGCCCGCGAGTGGCGTAGGTAATATTGCTTCATTTATTGCTGTTAATAATAATGTTAGTGGCACCGTTACCGCTACTATTACGGCTATACCTATGCCTTATACTGCCAAGGCATATATTGCCGATTATAATGACTCCGTTTCGGTAATTAATATTGGGACCAATGCGGTGATAGATAAAGTACCCGTTGGTGTGAAGCCCTGGGGTATATCTGTAAGCCCCGATCAAAGCCGGGTATATGTGACAAATTCGGGCACAAACACTGTTTCTGTTATTGATGCCCAAAATGACAAGGTAATAGCTACCGTAGGTGTAGGTGCAAATCCACATGGAATAGCGGTGAACCCTAATGGCAACTTTGTTTACGTGGCAAATACAGGGCCTTCCTACACAGCTTCCGGCCCAAATACGGTATCAGTTATCAGTACCGCGACCAATACTGTGATAGCTACTATACCGGTAGGTGTGGACCCACTTGGGGTAATTGTAAGCCCCGACGGAAGCAAGGTATACGTTACAAATGAGCTTTCAAGTACGGTTTCAGTAATTGACACAAAAACCAATTCGGTTATTACCAATATTTCAGTAGGCTCAGCGCCGTGGGGCATAGCAATAAGCCCGGACGGCACCAAAGTATATGTAGCAAATTCGGGTTCAGGTATAATATCGGTAATAAATACAGTAAGCAATGCAGTCATTGGTACAACAGCAGTAGGCGGAAGCCCGTATGGCTTATCAGAAGGCATCACTGGTGATGCTTTGTACATTACAAATGCCGGTGCAATCTCACTCATGGTAATGAATACCGCGTCTGATATTGTAGGCCAGGTAATACCACTGGGTGGTAGCCCAAGCGGGGTATCAGTAAACCCGGACGGAAGCGATGTATATGTGGCAAATTATAATTCGAAGAATGTATCGGTTGTGAGCACGGCGACTAATACGGTGACAAATTCCATACCTGTAGGTTCAGCTGCTTATTCTATCGGTAATTTTGTTACTGCAAATACAATCTGCAACAGTAACACTGTTACTTTTACTATTACCGTATATCCCAGCAATACAGTGCCTGTTAATATACCCAACACATTTACACCAAACAATGACGGCATAAACGATAAATGGGATGTTACAAATTTGGTAAGTTATCCTAATTGTACAGTGACTATCTTTAACCGGTATGGCGAAAAACTATTTTTTTCAAAAAATTATCCGATCCCATGGGATGGCAAGTATAATGGGCGCGACGTGCCTGCCGGTACTTATTATTACATTATTAACCTGAATAATGGAAGCAAGCCATTTTCGGGTTGGGTGGCTGTGATAAGATAATTTTCCACATAATTATATTAAGATAAATGCGTTGTCCATTGCAGCAATAGCAGGCGTACTGAAGCAATAGGTATTAAAGAAAAAGTAAATTTTATACTACCTTAAAATTCGATTAATTTCGCGTTGCCTGCCCGGTTTACAACCGGGAAGTTTCTGAACAATCAAAGTTCAGCAAACTGAAGCTAACTATGAAATAACCGGAATGCCAACCTTATACATGAAAATATTTCCGCCTTTTTTACTTGTTTTAGCTTTTTTTTTCATCACACCTGATCAAACAATTGCCCAAAGCAATCAAACTGTTATAAACGGCGATGCCACAACGGCGGTTACATTCCAGGGGACAGGGTGCGTATATAACTGGGTTAATGATCAACCAGGCATAGGTTTACCGGCAAGCGGTACAGGTGATATAGCTTCATTCAATGCGGTAAATTTGAGCCGCATCCCTATTGTTGCTACCATTACCGCCATTCCGACGGTAACACAATTTGCCTACGTAGCCAACGGGGGCTCAAATACGGTTTCGGTGGTCGACATTAATAAAAATGCCGTTATTGCCACTGTCCCTGTGGGAAATGACCCGTGTGAAATAGCAATCAGCCCGGATGGGAGCCTGATATATGTTGTAAACGGACAATCGGGGTCGGTATCGGTGATTGAAACAAAAACGTATTCAGTTATTGCGACAATACCTGTTGGCGTAAGCCCTTTTGGCGCTTCACTCAATGCCGACGGAAGTCTGCTGTATGTATCGAACGAAGGCTCAAATAATGTTTCGGTTATTAATACTGCAACTAATAGGGTTATGTTTACCCTGTCTACAGGTAACGTTCCGCAGGACTTAACGGTAAGCCCCGATGGCAGCAGGGTGTATGTAACCAATATATTAGACAATACCATTTCAGTCATCAGCACTGTAACCAACTTAGCTATCAAGACGATAACCGGCGTTTCAGCCCCTTCCGGAATAAAAGTAAGCCCGGATGGCAGCCATATATACGTTGCAAATTCGGGCAACGGAACCATTTCAGTAATTAGCACAGTAGATTTTTCACTAACAGCGACAATTAGAGTGGGATCAAGCCCGGGCACAATGTCTTTAAGCCCTGATGGCAGCCGTTTATATGTGGCAAATGATTTATCGAATACTGTTTCAATAATAAATACCGTAACCAACACAGTGCTAACTACTATAAGTGTAGCGGCATTGCCCAATGGAGTAGCTGTTAATGCCGATGGCAGTGTATTATATGTTACCAGTTACGGCGCGGGTTCGTTATCTGCTATTAATCTTGCAACACAACAGGTAGTAACCACCATACCCGTAGGTAAAGCTCCGGTGTCTTTCGGTAATTTTATAAAGATCGGTACTTGCAGCAGCGCTACCGTAACGTTTACCATAACCGTAAACCCCAGTCCGCTTATTACAGCAGGTGCGGTTACCGGCACTATTTTCGCGTGTTCGGGCAATGCTTCTGCAAGCCCAAATATCAGTCAATTCGAGGTTTCGGGTACTTATTTAACTGGCGATATACTTGCAGTTGCGCCGCCCGGCTTTGAAGTATCGCTAAACGCAGCGAGTGGTTATGGTACCGATGCATTGATTAGCCAGGCGGCTGGTACAGTAAACAATGTGATGGTGTACGTGCGGTCGTCAGCTACAGCATCGTTGGGGACGCTATCGGGCAATGTAATGCTGACCTCACCGAATGCAACAACCCAAAACATTGCCCTAACGGCCACAGTGAATGTATCTCCCGTTGTTGACTTTACGCTTCCTGCTGTATGCCTTTCAGACGCTTACGCTCAGTTTAACGATGCAAGTACTATAGCAGATAATACCCAATCGGCCTTCACTTATCTATGGGATTTTGGCGATACCTACACTACCGCCGCTAATAATACCTCGACACAGCAAAACCCGCAGCATAAGTATAGCCATGAGGGAAATTATATTGCAACCTTAACAGTTACATCGAAATATGGCTGCACTACTACCAAATCAAAGCCATTTACCGTAAACGGCGCTGTGCCGTTAGCAGGTTTTTCGGTTGAAAATAAGGGCTATTTATGCAGCAGTGATAGTGTTACGTTTGACGATCAGTCGAGCGTAGACTTTGGCAATATAACCCGTATTGTATGGTTTTTTGATTATAATAATCATCCAACTGATAGCGTGGTGTACACTGCGACAACCATGCGGACCGACAAGAAATACCGGTATAGTTATGGTTTATTCAATACGCCGTTGCAACAAAACTATTCGGTAATGATGATAGCCTATTCAGGGCAGATATGTAAAAACGTGATACAGCAAACCATTACTGTTAACGCAAATCCGGTGGTGACGTTAACGCCCGCCGGTCCTTTAACTTTATGTTATAATGACGCGGCCGTCCAAATCATTGAAAACCAAAACGGTTTTACCGGCACTGGTGTATTTAGCGGTACCGGCGTATCTTTAACAGGTTTATTTGACCCGAAAGTATCTGGTACGGGTACGTTTACTGTTAACTACGTATTTACTGCCGCTACTACAGGGTGTACCTATGCAACAAGTATGCAGGTTACCGTTAATGCTTCGCCGGTAGTTACAATAAGTGTTCCTGAAATTACGCTGGTTGAAGGGGGGCAAATTACATTGCCTGCCAGCGCAACCATTTCAAGCGGCACCATGACGTATAAGTGGTCGCCATCAACGGGCTTAAGCGAAGACGATATATTAAACCCGGTGGCCTACCCTGCGGATAAGACAACTTATATTTTAACGGCAACATCCGACAAGTTTTGTAGTACAAGTGCACAAATTTTGATAAATGTGTTAAAGAAACCGGTTGCCCCAAACACATTCACCCCTAACGGGGATGGCATAAATGATATATGGAATATAAAATATATTGATAATTACCCCAATTGTACAGTTGAAGTATTTAACCGGTATGGCAGCAGAATATATTTTTCAAAGGGCTACGCAGTTTCATGGGATGGCAAGTATAACGGCGCTAATGTGCCCGACGGTACGTATTATTATATTATTAACCTGGGCAGTGACAGCCCTCAAGTATCAGGTCATGTGACTATTATCAGGTGATAAAAAATTATTAAGCAGATATTGATAAAAAGCTATATTAGTAAATTCTTATTTTACTTTTTTTAGTAGTAGGGTAATATAAAGGATTGTTATACATTGAGCCTGATAAATTATTGATGAAGGGTAGTTGATTATATAAATGAAGCGAATTTTTTACCTAATAATTATTTTTGTTTTTATTGTACAGGCGGCAATTGCGCAACAGAAGCCGCAATACACGCAGTATGTATTTAACAACTATCTTTTAAATCCGGCGGTAACTGGCATTGAAAATTATACTGATGTAAAGTTAGGTTATCGCAGCCAATGGACGGGGTTAGAAGGTGCCCCGGTTACCAGCTATTTAACAGTAAACGCACCCATTGGGCAAGATTATGTACAGGGCGATGCTACTGCTTTCCCGGCTGGCGGGGGCGAGAACCCATATTCAAGGTCATTTACACAAGATTACGAGGCCGCGCCGCCCCATCATGGCATTGGCTTTATGGTGGTAACCGACAAGGCAGGCCCTATTACAACAACAAATGTTGATCTATCCTATGCTTATCACCTGGGCATTGCCAGCAAAGTAAATTTAGCAGTAGGCGTTGCCGCAGGCTTTGCCCGTACATCGCTCAATACATCAGAAATTACACTGGAAACCGCTCTTGACCCGGCCATTGCCAATGGCAATAATGCCCAGTGGAAGCCCGACCTGAATTTAGGCACATGGTTATATGGCCCCAATTATTATTTCGGCCTTTCTGTGCAACAATTATTGCCCCAGGATCTTTATTTTACTACCTCAAACGCTGCCATTGATGCCAGCAAAACCGTGCCGCATTATTTTGCCACAGCCGGGGTTAAATTTTATTTATCGGATGATTTAATGCTTGTACCGTCATTTTTGATAAAAGAGATACAACCCGTACCCTTAACGTATGATGTTAATTTGAAGCTATCCTTCCAGGATAAATTTTGGATTGGCGGCTCTTACCGCCACGATGACTCATTTGGCGTTTTGGCCGGGTTTAACTTAAACTCGTTCCTGAATGTTGGTTATTCGTATGATATAACCACATCAGCCTTAAACACAGTAAGCAACGGTACACATGAGATAGTGATAGGGCTGCTATTGGATAATATTTACAAGGTTACCTGCCCGCAGCATAGCTTTTAATTAGTGAATGATTGATTGAGTGAATTAGTGAATGATTGGTTGTGGCTTTAAGGGGGGTAATGATAAATATGTTACTTATCATTCATTACATCAAATCAATAACTCACTCACTCAATAATTCAACCCTATTACAGTTCCTTCCTTAACCTCGCTACCGGTATATTCATTTGTTCGCGGTATTTGGCAACGGTGCGGCGGGCTATGTTGTAACCTGCATCCTTCAGTATATCGGTTAGTTTTTCATCGGCAAGGGGGTGGTGTTTGTCTTCTGTGCCAATATGATCTTCCAGTATCTTTTTAACTTCTTTGTTTGATACTTCTTCGCCGCTTTCGGTTTGTATGGCTTCTGAGAAGAACGATTTTAACAGGAAGGTGCCAAATTCGGTTTGTACATATTTTGAATTGGCTACCCTTGATACGGTTGAAATATCCATGCCTATTTTATCGGCGATATCCTTCAATATCATTGGTTTTAAATTCCGGTCGTCGCCGGTTAAAAAAAACTCGTACTGATACTGCATAATGGCGTTCATGGTTTTTAACAGGGTTTGCTGCCGTTGTTTAATAGCATCAATAAACCATTTTGCCGAATCGAGCTTTTGCTTTACAAATTGTACCGCTTCTTTTAACTTTTTATCTTTTGCCGATGCCTTGTCATAATGCTGGAACATCTCCTGGTACGAACGGCTTACTCTTAGTTCGGGCGCGTTTTTTGAATTTAAGGTCAATATCAATACGCCGTCGCTGTTTTTAATATGAAAGTCGGGAATAACCTGCATTTGCTTGCTGTTCACCTCGTTCGAGTCGCCTGGCTTTGGGTTGAGCTTTAAAATTTCATTCACCACGCCACGTAATTCTATTGAGGTCATGTTTAATGATTTTTCAAGCTTATCGTAGTGTTTGCGGGTAAACTCATCCAGGTAATGCTCAACAACCATTATCGCTTTTTTGGTGATTGGGTCATTGCCGTTGTCTTTTTTTCGCAATTGTATCAGCAGGCATTCCTGTAAGCTGCGGGCACCAACGCCGGCAGGGTCAAAGCTTTGGATAACCTTTAGCATATCCTCAACTTCCTCATCATCGGCCATTACATTTTGCGAAAACGCAAGGTCGTCGGTTATAGACGTAATAGGCCTGCGTAAATATCCGTCATCATCCAAACTGCCGATAATTTGCCGGGCTATCCTGAAATCCTTATCCGCTAAAGGCAGCATGTCCAGTTGCGATTGCAGGTTTTCAAAAAACGAGCTTTGTACGGCAATGGGTATTTCCTTCCGTTCGTCTTCATCATCGCCATTCTGGTCATAGCGCGATCCATAATCATTTACACTATCGTCTTGTAGATAATCATCTATATTAAATTCATCCAGCTCGCCCTTCTCCTCATCACTGTTGTAGGTGTCTTCATCGGGGTCACGGTCAGGATATTGCTCTTCAGGCTCATTGAGGTTGGTTAAGCTCAAATCCTCAAGCGCCGGGTTTTCTTCCAGTTCTTCCTTGATACGGGTATCCAACGAAACGGTAGGCACCTGCAACAATTTTATAAATTGTATTTGCTGCGGCGAGAGTTTCTGTAAAAGCTTTTGCTGTAGATTTTGTTTAAGCATAGACAACGCCAAAAATACATCAATTACTATTAACTTTAAAAATAAGTTAATGCAACCGGGCTAATGGAGTAAATGCCGAAAGAAATATTTTGTTTTGACGGCATGGCATTTTATTAATACTTTTAGTAAAAATTGAATAAACATTATGGCTATTATAAAGGAATTTAAAGAGTTTGCCATGCGCGGCAACGTTGTCGACCTGGCAGTGGGCGTTATTATCGGCGCTGCTTTTGGTAAGATAGTAACCTCGCTGGTAACGGATGTTATCATGCCGCCGATAGGTATGCTTACCGGTGGTATCGACTTTAAAGATCTTAAATACGTTTTAAAACCGGCTATTGGCAAAACACCTGCAACTTCTATCAATTATGGGTTATTTATTAATAATGTGATAGACTTCCTCATCGTTGCCTTCTGTATCTTCCTGATCGTAAAAGGGATAAATTCACTCAAAAAAGAAGAAGCTGCTGTGCCAGCCCCCGACCCGGCACCAACTAAAGAAGAATTATTGTTGACTGATATAAGAGATTTACTGGCGAAGGGAAAATAGTTTTTAGTTCATGGTTGATAGATCATAGTTGAAGTGTGCAAGTAGCAAGGAAAGGGAAATTCAAGTTACTATGGCTTTTTGGCTAAAGTATATTCACCCCAAAAATCAGTAGACGTGACAAAATTCGGATCAGGGGGTGGGGGAGGTGGAGCGTCTGAATTTGGCACCCGTGAGCCCACCGCATCAGTGCGCTGCATTTCCTTGGGAATATTCATTTTAATGTGATAACTGAATCCTTGTGCACCATCATCCGGTAATGCCAGGAATTTTAAAGGAATGGCCAATTCATAAACGTAAACGGATGGCGCATTGAAAGCCGATGCCGCCTTAATTCCTTCATTATTATAAACGGAAATTTCATTGTCAGGAAAGTCTTTAATACCTGTAATACCGATGTATTTAGATTTCTCTGTTAAGGTACTATTCAAACGGGTGAGCGAATTATCGCCGCCCGGGGTACCACCGATATGCATCCCAAGTATCCCATAAAATAGCCCGCTCACCAGTTCCCTGTCCTTGCCCTGCAGCGTCGGATAAGTAACGGTTACAGATGCAGTATCTTTTTTCTTGAGTGTATGATTTATGGTAAAACTGATGCCAGCAGCTAAAATTTTTCCGGCAATAGCTATTCTATTTGTAGCCTTTATTACGAGATAAAGGTTATCGTTGTCATTACATATTGTATAATAAACATCTGTAGCGTGATTGTAGGCCTGATATTTGTCTTGCCATTCAGTTACCTTGCCGTCAATTTTGATGTTAGGGGGAGCCCAAACGCTTGTTTTTTGGATATTAGGCAGGTTTTGTGCATGAGCCGTTACAACAAAAATCATTATCGAAAATACAAATGATATTTTAAGGTTGTTTCTATACATTGGTTAAGGTTTTTTGCTAAGTTATATTATTTCACGAAAATCTAACTGCGATATTTCTAAAGTAAATATTTAGTGTTAACAATCCACTCACGCCACCCCTAAAAACTCCTCGGCATCTTCGGGTCAGTCAAAATAATATAATCGCCCATTTTGGTGAATTTACTCCAGTCGGGGTTATTAAAACTATCGTCTGAAGAAGCCGCGATATTTAATATTTTTGCTTTGGGTGCGTATATTTTTAACTGCTCTGCCGTGCCCAGCTTTTCTTCGCTATGGAAGCCGCCGTTTATTTGTAATATTTTGTACTCGCGGTGGGCCTTATAAAATTTAGAGATCGACCAGCCCATTGTGGCATCCCATAAACTTTGTGCCTGATACAATTGAGTACCGGCTACAGCGCTATGCCCGCCCATTTCGGCAACAAATTTTTCATAATAAGGGCCGGTAAGGGTATCAATTGGCAGGGGCGGCAGGTAAGATTGCGCCGCTTCGCTTAACCGTTCTAAGCTAACCAGTCCGTCCCTGTTAACCAGGTGGGTGTAACGGGCGGGTGCGTTGGCAGCGATAACGGGTATATGGTTAAGCCGGGCATAGTCAATTAAAGGGCGGTAATCTTTATAATTTGGCCAGGCGCGGGCATCGGATATTAAGCTTTTTTCGGTGATGAAGTTTTCCAGGTATTCGTTTAATACCATTTGGCAGTCGGTTTCAAACATTTCCATCGAAAGGCCGGTATCGCCCGGATATTTATTGAACATTTTTTTTAATAAGGCATATTCCAGGTAATGGCAGGTTGAATCGTTATGTTCTTCGCCAAAAAACAAAACGTCGGCATCGTTCATATCGTTAACAATATCATCAAGTGTAACCAGTTTTTGCTTTGACGTGCTGTATATTTTATAATGCCGCTCCATATTATCCTGGGCTAAGGCACTGATGGGGAGTAGTATTGTTAAAAGGAAAATTAGTTTTTTCATTGTTGGTTGATTGAGTGAATAGTTGATTAGGTAAGTGGTTGATATTCCCGCAAGCCAAACCTCAACTTTCAACTAATATAGTAATTTCTATTATACAAACTACTTAACTTAATCAACCCAATAAACCATTCACAAAAAAGTTGACAATGAAAAAAAATAACACTACATTTGCGCTCTTGTTTTTTAAAACAACGGATAGAATAAAAAGTCATGAAAAGAACGTTCCAGCCTTCACAAAGGAAAAGAAGAAATAAACACGGGTTCCGTGAGCGCATGTCGTCGGCTAACGGCAGAAGAATATTGGCCGCAAGAAGAGCTAAAGGCAGAAAAAGATTATCTGTTTCTGACGAGCGTCGTCATAAAGCATAAGCTGGTTATTTCCTCTTTTACAGGGACTGGGCCGGATATTTACCTCCTGAAAGCCATTAAGGTCAGGATTACGGTTCAGGATTAGCAAAATGTACACTCTTACAAAAGAAGAACGGTTATGTAATAAAAAGCTTATTGACGGGCTTTTTCATAACGGTTCTTCTTTTTTATGTTACCCCTTTAAAGTTTCGTGGGTTTTAAATGCTGACCAGCAGGTTTGCGCGCAAATTTTGTTTTCGGTATCCAAAAGGCGTTTTAAAAAAGCGGTAGACCGCAACCTGATCAAGCGGCGCATGCGCGAAGCCTACAGGCTAAATAAGCAGCAACAATTATATGCTATGCTTAACGATGCCGATAAAAGGATCGTGTTTTCGCTAAATTATATCGGCAAGAGAATTGAACCTTACGAACTGATCGAAAAAAAAATGCAAAAGCTTTTGATCCAGCTTAATGAGGCGATTGGCAAATGAATGTCATCATTAACATATTAAAAGCTATAACAGGCGGTGTTTTTGTATTGCTGATCAGGATATACCAATACTTTATCTCGCCGCTTACAGGCGCATCATGCCGTTATACGCCTACCTGTTCGCAATATGGCGTTGAGGCTATAAAAAAACATGGCGCTTTTAAAGGAGGATGGTTAACTTTAAAACGTATTGCCGGTTGCCACCCCTGGGGCGGCCACGGGCATGACCCGGTACCTTAAATAGGGTCATTGGTCATTGTGTCATTAATCATTTTGTTGAATGACCCAATGACCAATGACCCAATGACCAATGATTAATGACCAATGATCATCTTACAAATTGAAACCGCTACAACCGTATGCTCCGTTGCTTTGGCAAAGGATGGCCTTGTAATTTCGGCCAGGCAGTTGGATGAGCGTAATATGCATGCCGAAATAATAACGCTGTTTATTGAGGAACTCATCACCTCGGCTGCTATACAATATGGCAATCTGGATGCCATTGCGGTAAGCTGCGGACCGGGTTCATACACTGGCCTTCGTATTGGCGTATCAACAGCAAAAGGATTATGCTTTGCATTAGATAAACCTTTAATTGCCGTTGAAACCTTAGAAGCGATGGCTTACGGTGCAATAGCAACAAAGAAATATACCGGTATGTTGCTTTGCCCCATGATCGATGCCCGGCGGATGGAAGTTTACACGGCTTTGTTTGATACTGCCGGAAATAAAATTGAACCCGTTACCGCTAAAATAATTGATGAGAACAGTTTTGCCGGCCAATTGGAAACCAATAAAATATTATTTTTTGGCGATGGCGCGGATAAATGCCAGGCTATTTTAGGGAATAATCTGAATGCTGAATTTTTACCTGGTTTTGTTAATTCGGCAACTTATCTTACTCAAAAGGCCTTTGAAAAATTCACCAATAAAGATTTTGTCGATGTTGCTTATTTTGAGCCTTATTATTTAAAAGATTTTATAGCTGGGGTAAAAAAGGCTTAATTATTCCTGACGGGATCTTTTGGGAAAATATGTTCAAATAACTTTCCCAAAAATCCTTTTTCACCGTCGGGCACAAAGCTTGAGTTCATATTGGGCTCAATTATATTCCCGAATTTTACTGAAAAACCAATAAAGAAATCCATCCCGGTAAATCCAGTAGGGGTTGCGTTAGTTTGCGGCGCAGCCAAATTGATGGCTGATTTATATGCCGATACGGCTAAACTGGCTGTTTGATAAAGCCTTTCGCTGCCAATAAAAAATTCAGCATTAGGCGTTTTGATCATAAACTGGCCGCCAAAATTAAACATGTTTAGATCGTTATAGGAGGACGTTAAAGTAACTACATATTTTTGGTATTGGAATGGCGCAACCAGCGCGCCTGTAAATCCGGTGTAAGCTATTTCCTTTGACGCGATAAGCGTTGGTGAAAACTTAAATTGATCACTTTCGCCAAACCAGTAAGATCTTGAAGCACTTAATTCTACCAATCCGTCTGTTGGTGTAGCAAAATCAGTGGTCTTTTTACTGTTATTATTGGTAGTAAGAAAGTTTGCCTTATTGTAAATGCTGTCTTCCCTTGCTGATGTTGACAGCCCATGAATAGTAACCGGTGAGCCAAAGTTGTTAAAAAAATTGATACTTGAAGTTTTATTCCAATGGATAAACCCAAGGTCTTTAATATTCCCCTGTAAAGTAAAGCCACCGTCGGTTTTATAGGTTGTGCCTATACTTATTGATGCCCCAGGATTGCGAAAGGTGGGCAGCATATTTTGCATAAACGATTTTCCATCATTATTGCTTGAATAATTCCTGCCTTGTAATTCAAGATCGGCCGCGTCATTTAACTTATCGAAAGTAATTCTCGACTGATCTACCTCTGTTTTATCATAACTGACACCTGATAATGCATTGAGTTTTATGCCTATCGCAAATCGGTCATTAATTTGTTCGCGGTAAGTAAACCCAATTTGCTGATAAACCTGGTAAAATAAATTATCGTTAAAAATATTACTGTAGCTATTATTGGGGAAACTTCCTGTGCCGTTTAAAAGGGCTATTGTTTCGTCACTTACCAAACCCCGTGCTTCTGCTTTTGTGTTTATAGAAAACCCAAGTTCGGCATTGCCATTAAGGTCAGGAAAAACCTTAAACATGACTAAGTAATTATTTGCATTAATATCTATATGATTGTTTTTACCATTGCCTATCTGTAATGCGCCTGTATTATAGTAGGATGAAAACGCACGGCTTTTTAGTGCCGTTTGCGCATCGCCCGTTAAATAAAAGTTGACGTTGAAGTTTGGTACCAAAAAATTAGAGGCAAACATTTTACTTGAATCAGGTATGAATGTCCTTTGTGCCGGATTTTCAAATGAATCATATAATGTACCCGTATTATACTGCGAAAATTGCTGGCTAAAACCCTTAACTGCAAACAGCAAAAAGAAAGAAGCGAGTAAAAGTTTATTCATCAGATATTCAATAGAGGTATTTAAAAATTAAAGATAGAGTTCAAATTGAAATAATCGAAATTATTAACAAATAATTAATTACCTGGATCAGAAATTTATTTTTTATCGTACAATTACTTAACATTGGTTGTATCGGGCAAATTTAAATTCATACAAAAGTTAGTATAAAAACGTTTCCCTGTAGCTACCAGCTGAAACGATGCCGCATAAAAATTACGCCATCCAGGGTCATTATTTTCAAACGCTTCGTCAAAACCCGGGTCAAGGTCCCTTTTTAATATGGGTTGCGAATTTTTAAAGTTTATAAACCACGAGGCATTGCTTCTTTCGGCTATAAGGTGGTCAAACTGGTTATATTCGCTAAGCTTGCTCAAAAATTTATGGTTAATATAACTATCATAATAACTTGCCAGTTCATTAGCGCTGTTAGCCATTACCAGGTAGTTATCAATTACCATATAATAAGGGCGTTTAAAAATATGAAAGGCATCCCCTAATAAAAAAAATGGCAATTTATTGTAATTAAACTGGCCGCTATTATCAGTAAGTTTAGTGCTGATGTTATTGATAATTGGTTTAAGCAGAGAGCCGTCTTTTATAGCTATAATGGCTAATTTTTCCTGGTATTTGGTGGTGACAATTGCAAATTCGCTACCTAATAATTGATTAAACTCTGTTACCAGGTTAATTCCAGTCTGAGTTTTTACCTGTTTTAATAAAGAATCCTTTTCGCGCCGCAAACCGGCACTTACTTGCCATTTTGATAAGTCGTTTTTAAACTTTTCGGGATCTGAAATGCCGAAAGTTATGCTGTATGCTGTGGTTGACGGAAATATATCCTTTAACTCATTAACCACAGATTGCTGGTTTATAAACAGGTTCAAATAGGCTTGCGGGGCATTTTTTTGAATATCAGTCAATCCGCTGAACATCAAAGCATTGCTTTTAAAGTTTAAACTTAAGGCAGACAGGGCAGGTAATAATCTGAAACTTTTAAAAATGTCGGTGTTTTTATTAGCGAAGAGTTGCTCAAATAATGGATTTAACTGATTGTAGTTTACATAAAGGTTAGCCAATGAATTAGCATTTTGCTGATCGGGCAAAAGTGTAAACATAGTTTCATCTTTTTTAGGGTTGGCCTGCATAACCTGCACTACCAGGTCTTTTGAAAAGCTTCCTGAAAAAATATCATCTTCTTTATTAACCAGGTAAAACCTCTTTTTAATAATGTCAGAGTAAATGGTATAGCCCTTTTTTCCGTCTATGTAAAAAGGGGTTATTAATAAACCATTGTTTTGCTGTTTGGCTAACTGATCAATCACAGTTGCTTTAAAGCCATTTAAAGCAGATGTAGTTAAAAGCAGGCCAATTGAATTGTTTTTTAACGGATGCAGGGAAATGAAAATGTTTTGCCCGGTAAAAAATTGTTCAAGCAATGGATTTAACAATAATTCTTTGCGCAAGGTATCCAGGTCGTCAATAGGCTGTTCACCAATCAGGGAAGTAAATAATTTATTGTCATTAAAAATGTCATAAAATCCCCCGTCATTGTTAAATTCAAATACTACAGACGCGCTTGAAGGAATACTATGCATAATACGGCTGGTGCGCTGCGCCTGCGGGTTTAAATTTTTAAAATAAACAACCGTTACCCCCACAGCGGCTATAAGCAAAATTATGGTGGTTATAATCAGTCGTTTCATAAATTATTTATGTTGCAATTTAGATTTTTATGCCCACCCATTCAAGTAATACTTTCAATTGGTTAACTTAGCAGTATTATAATATCTCTCCGTATGAACAGGCAAATAATTATTACTGCGGCATTACTGGGTATGCTGGCCGTTATGGCAGGTGCTTTTGGCGCGCATTTATTAAAAGGGTTAATCACCGCGCAGCAGCTTGAAATATGGCAAAAGGGGGTTGAGTACCAGTTTTATCATGTACTTGCATTGCTGTTCCTTTCTACATTTGCGCGGCCAAATAGCCGGGTGATTAAGGCAAGCTATTACTTTTTTACTTTTGGCATTATATTTTTCTCTGGTTCATTGTATGTACTTGCCTGTTTTGATATGCTTACCGGCAACTGGCTGTATTTTATGGGCCCCATAACCCCTTTTGGCGGATTAATGCTTATATTGGGGTGGCTGATGCTGGCGATTGCGGCTATCAGAAATAAATAAAAGGAATGTTAGAATTTGCCGAAGCGGCGTATACCAACCGTAAAACACTTTTTGTTGAAGTAATATTGCCATTAGCCATTTCAAAAAATTACACCTACCGGGTGCCTTTTGAAATGAATGATATGGTTGCGCCCGGAAAAAGGGTGGTGGTACAATTTGGCAAGAGTAAGTTGTACACGGCTATAATTGCGTCCATATCCGGCCTTGCCCCCGAAAAATATGAAGCCAAATACATTATCGAAGTTTTAGATGACCGGCCAATAGTAACCGAACACCAATTGCAGTTTTGGTATTGGCTGGCCGAATATTATATGTGCAACGTTGGCGAGGTAATGAATGCCGCCCTGCCATCGGCCCTAAAGCTGGCAAGCGAAACCCGTATTGTATTAAATAAAGGCTTTGAATATGATAAGTCGGGGTTAAACGACCGGGAGTTTTTGATAGTCGAGGCATTGGATATTCAGCCTGAATTAACCGTTAACGATATTGCCAAACTATTAGGCCAAAAAACGGTGATGCCCATTTTGAAACTGCTGTTTGAAAAAAATGTCATCCATATTTCTGAAGAAGTAAGCGACCGGTATAAGCCGCGCAAACGTACTTTTATAACGCTCAATCCAATCTACCATAACCAGGAAAACTTAAAAGAACTGTTTGGCATATTGGAGAAACGCGCACCGAAACAGGCCGATGCAGTATTAGCTTATATCAAATTATCAAGGTACCAGAAAGCCATCTCAAAAAATGAACTTGCAGAAGAAAGCGGGGCAGGCGCGGCAAGTATAAATTCGCTGATAGAAAAGGAAATATTTATAGCCGAGGAGAAAAATGTAAGCCGGTTATATGAGGAAGATGAAGATGCTTACAGCAGTTTTGAATTAAGTGAAGAGCAGCAAGGCGCGTTAACTACGATAAAGGCACAGTTTGAACAAAAAGACGTAGTACTGTTGCACGGGGTTACCTCCTCGGGCAAAACACAAGTTTATATCCGGCTGATAGAGGAGATGATCGCGTCTGGCAGGCAGGTGCTTTATTTGTTGCCGGAAATTGCTTTAACCACGCACATTATTGAGCGGCTGCGGCAATACTTTGGCACCAATATTGGCGTATACCACTCCCGTTTTAATGATAACGAGCGGGTAGAGGTTTGGCGAAAAGTGCTTAACAATGAGTATAAGGTTGTATTGGGCGCACGGTCATCAGTGTTCCTGCCTTATGCGGATTTGGGGTTGGTTATTGTTGATGAAGAGCATGAAACATCCTATAAGCAGTTTGACCCGGCGCCGCGCTATAACGCCCGCGACGCTGCTGTGTTTTTAGCCGGTATGCAGCAGGGCAAGGTGCTGCTGGGTTCGGCAACCCCATCATTTGAAAGCTATTTTAATGCCCGTACCCATAAATACGGCTTTGCGGAATTGACCGAACGCTTCGGCGGTGTTGAGCTGCCCAAAATTGAGGTGGTAAGTATTGCTGAAGAAACAAAGAAGAAAACTATACAATCGCATTTCACAAGCATACTGATGCAGGATATGCTACAGGCGCTGAAAAACAAGGAGCAGGTTATCCTGTTTCAAAACCGCCGCGGTTATGCGCCTGTTTTATTGTGTAAAATATGCGCCTATACCCCAAAATGTATTAATTGCGATGTAAGCCTTACCTATCATAAAAATACAGGTAAGCTGCATTGCCATTATTGCGGGTATAAGGAAGATACGCCATCCGTTTGCCCGGCCTGCGGATCGACACATTTGGAGTATAAAGGCTTTGGTACTGAAAAGGTGGAGGACGAATTAAGCCTGCTACTTCCCGAAGCCCGCATAGCAAGAATGGATTTGGATACGACGCGCTCCCGTAATTCATTACAAAATATATTAAACGACCTGGAGGAGAAAAAGATAGATGTATTGGTAGGCACGCAAATGGTTGCCAAAGGGCTTGATTTTGCCGAGGTTACTGTAATAGGTATCATCAACGCAGATAGTCTTTTAAAATTCCCGGATTACCGGGCAAACGAGCGCAGCTACCAGATGCTGGCGCAGGTAAGCGGCAGGGCCGGGCGCAGGGGCAAGCAGGGTAAGGTGGTGATACAAACCTATGACCCCGGTCACCGGGTAATTAAACAGGTAATTGAAAATAACTACCACGACCTGTACTTTACCGAAATGGAGGAACGGAAAAGTTTTAAATATCCGCCGTTTTACCGCATCATTAACCTTGACATCAAACATAAAAATTCAGAGATCGTAAATAACCAGGCTATATATTTGGCTAATGAACTTCGTAAACAATTTGGCGATAGGGTGATAGGCCCGGAACCACCGCTAATTAGCCGTATCCGCAATTATTATATACAATCCATCATGCTGAAATTTGAAAAGGATGGAGTATCTATTAATAAAGTAAAAGCTACCCTGCGGGATGTGATCACGCAGTTTCAAACTACTAAATTGAGCAAGGGGAGTGTGGTACAACCGGATGTTGATCCATACTGACACGATTTTTAGGATTTTAAAGATTTGCGAAGTTTTTAAAACTTCGCAAATCTGATCTGGGTCAATTTAAAAAACCTGTTAGATTTGCTGTAGAATGGCATATAAATACGTAGATAATTATAGGGAACAAGGTGCCCGCAAACAACTGGCCGACCTGCTAAAGCAAAAAGGAATTGGGGATGAGGCAGTATTAAAAGCCATAGGCAAAGTGCCCCGCCATTTCTTTTTTGATGAAACATTCTGGAACCAGGCATATAAAGATATCGCTTTCCCGATAGGCGAGGGGCAAACCATTTCGCAGCCTTATACTGTTGCTTACCAAACCCAGCTCTTGCACATAAAAAAGGGCGATAAAGTGTTGGAGATAGGTACCGGCTGCGGTTATCAAACCTGCGTACTGCTCGAACTTGGCGCTAAAGTTTATACCATTGAGCGCCAGGAAAAACTATATGAACGCACCGCCCAGGTTTTACCCCGCATGGGTTACAACGCCCGCTTCTTTTTAGGCGATGGCTCAAAAGGCATAGAAAAACGTGCGCCTTATGATAAAATCATTGTTACTGCCGGCGCGCCTACGGTGCCGGATGTATTATTAGGGCAGTTGAATATAGGGGGGATATTGGTAATTCCAGTTGGGGATGAATCTGCTCAAAAGATGGTAACGGTATTAAAGATTGGCGGGCATGATTATGAAAAACATGTGTTGGATACGTTTAGGTTTGTGCCGTTGATAGGGGATAAGGCTTGGTAGGTTAAGTTTCTCCCTGGAGAGACTTACGAAGTTTTTAAAACTTCGTAAGTCTGATATTCAGGCAAACTACCTTTTCATAGCTCTATCCATTTCCACCTTAGTATCTCGCTCTTTCATGGTTTCGCGTTTATCAAAGGTTTTCTTGCCTTGTGCTAACCCTATTTCCAGTTTGGCAAAACCGCGTTCGCTGATGAACAGGGCTAATGGTACAATGGTTAATCCTTTTTCTTCGCCGCGGGTTAAAAGTTTTTTAAGTTCTTTTTTGTTGAGCAGGAGTACCCGGTCGCGTTTAGCTTCGTGGTTGTAGAACGAGCCGAATGAGTATTCGGCAATATGCAGGTTGCGTACATACAGGTCGCCGCCAATAAAGGTGCAAAAGGCATCATTGATATTAGCCTTTCCCTCGCGGATGGATTTTATTTCGGTGCCCAGCAGTTTGATACCCGCCACATATTTATCCAGTATGCTGTATTCAAAATAAGCTTTTTTGTTCTTTATATATATTTTATCGTCACTCATGGCTTGTTGACTGCAAACTTACATAAATTTCAGGTTGCTGGCTAAAAGTGGATTTTTTGAATCAATCAGGTCTTGTAGCCTGTGCCTAAACCTCTGTTTTTTATACTTTATCTTACAAATTTTAATCACAAGTTACGATACCCCCCCCCCGTAATTAAAAATTAAATTAATTTCATTTTAATTTGGAAGCAACAATTTAATTTGTTTAAATTAGATTTATAATTAACTATCTGACTGGCATAGAAACGACTACGCCTCTGATAGACAAAAAAATATACAAAACCTAACTGTGTATTTTTTTAACCTAACCGACATTATCATGATTGAAAAAGATAACCCAACAAGGGTGCTTACCCGTTTATTAATTGAACTTAAAATCCCCGTAACCAGACAAAGCATAAGCGATGAACTGCAAAAGCACCCCGATTATTATAGTCTGCTGGCTTTTAGCGATGTATTGAATAATTATGACGTACCCAGCTCGGCCTATAGGCTTACATTTGACCAATTAGCCGAAGTTCCGCTACCATTCATTACTTATCTAACCAATAAAAGTTATGCTATAGTTACCCAATTTAATCAAAAGCAGATAACCCTATCAAATGAGCGGTGGAATAATAAGATATTTACCATTGATGAATTTAAAAAACAATATGCAGGTTCGGTATTGACAGCAAAAAAAGAAGCAAATTCAGGCGAAGCGGATTATGTTGTCAAACGCAGAAAAGAATTCGTCAACGACTTAGTTACACCCCTATCGCTTACGGGATTGGCTATTATCCTTGTTGCTTTTGTTTTGGTAAACTCTTCTTACCTCAGTTTTTTTAACCTGCAAATTGCACTGTTAACCCTTTTTAAAACTGCGGGATTGGCAACTTCAGTATTGTTGCTAATGCAAAGCATTGATGTCAATAACCCATTAATACAAAAACTATGTGGGGGAAATAATAATAAAGATTGTAATGCCATACTTTCTTCGAAAGCGGCTAAAATAAGCGGCGTAAGCTGGTCTGAGACTGGCTTTTTTTATTTCGCTGGCACTTGGCTCGTGCTATTATTTGCTGGCAAAGATACCGCTATATTACGTGTCCTCGCTGTTCTTAATTTACTCAGCTTGCCCTATACCTTTTTTTCTATTTATTACCAATGGAAAATTGCCAAACAATGGTGCGTATTCTGTTGCACTGTTCAGGCCCTATTGTGGCTTGAGTTTTTCTCATTCTTTCCAACTCTCTTACAGGGGCATGCCCACTTAGAATATCCGGATTCATTAGCCTGGCAGCTGGGCTATTAACGCCTCTTTTTGTATGGATGCTGATTAAGCCCGGTTTGATGGAGTTGACCCGAAATGCGCCACTTAAAAGGCAGCTTAGCAAGTTCAAATATAACTGCGAATTATTTAATGCCTTACTAAAGAAAGAACGCTCTTATCCATTGCCGGACCCGGAATGGAGTTTAACGATTGGAAATAAAGAAGCAAAGAACGTTATCGTCATGATTACCAACCCGCATTGTAAGTACTGCACTCTTGCGCATCAACACTTGAGCGAACTGCTGGAAGCAAGACCAGATATCCAGGCGAGGGTTGTTTTTACTGACATATTTGAGCGCGGCCATGAACATGGGTATTCAGTGATTCGCCAGGTTATGGCGCTCAATGAAACTGAAGGTAGCATAAAAGCAAAGGAGGCACTGGCGCTATGGTATACGCAATCAAAAAAATACCTGGAGTGGATTAATATTTATCCCGTAATAGTCGATGATAAAGCAATCGATAAAGCAACTAAGCAGGCGCAATGGTGTAATGAAAATCGTTTGAATACCACTCCCCAATTTTTAGTCGGCGGGTATCGTTTGCCGCAATTGTACAATATTAAAGACCTGCAATATTTACTTGAATAACAGCAATAAGAAACTTTGGCCAAAAGTAAAAAGGAGTATGCACTTTACCAGCAATACATACCGTTTTGTAGCCGGGGCGGTGCCGGCTGAAAAAAACAAATAATTAATAAATAAAAAATTAATTTTATGGAAAAGTTTAAAAAACTCAGCAGAGCTGAGATGAAAAATGTAAGGGGAGGTGATGGAAATGCACAATGCGGTTCGGTATGTGGTGCTGACGCTGTTAATCCTTACCCGGGCGGCCCATGGATAGGCATAGATCCAACTGATCCTGATTATATATGTGCAGGAAGCTGTCCTATATGTTTGGGAGCTAATATTGCTGTTGGTGTAGGCGGGACTTGTTGGCCGATAACCTGGTATTAATGAATGCTGCTGTATCATATTGATACAGCAGCATTTAATATAATTCAAATGACGTTCTCTATTTTCCATATTTATTAAAATTATCCGAAATGGCAACGCTTAAATTCATTCGCCTGGTACTGGTTGTACCATTGTTGCTGATATGCAAGAGTTTGTTAGCTCAAACTGGTTTAGAGCGGAAAATGAGCAATCTACAAAAACATGCTGTCGAATTTCCATTTGAGAAAGCTTACCTGCATTTGGACAAGTCCTATTACGGGGCTGGTGATACTATTTGGTTCAAGGCGTATGTGGTGACCGGTAGCAGGCACGAGTTATCAGGCATCAGCAATGTTCTTAACATAGAATTGGTGGATGACCGCGATTTAGTTAAGCAAAACATTAAGGTTTTAATGGTAAATGGCTTATGCCAGGGTGGTTTGCCTTTGCCTGATTCCATAAAACAAGGCAATTACCGCGTAAGGGCTTATACCAACTGGATGCGCAATGCAGGTGAAGCGTATTTTTTTGATAGGAATGTTAAGATTATCAACGCTATAACAGTAAGGGATATTAAATTAGCCGATAAGGCAAGTTATAAAAATGCTGTAGCCACTAAATTACCAGCTACTAAAATAGATGTCCAATTTTTCCCCGAGGGCGGCAACCTTGTCAGCGGTATAGATTGCAGGATAGCGTTTAAGGCAACAAGCCCTAACGGAACGGGCATTGCCGTAACAGGTATAGTGACGGACGAACAAGGTAACCAGTTAGCTGATCTCAGTAGCGGCAAACTGGGTATGGGGGTTTTCTACCTTGATGCCGAAGCAGGCAAAACTTACAAGGCAAAGATAACTGATGCAAACGGGGTAGAAAGCGTAGTTCAATTACCCAAAGCAGTTAACACAGGTTATGTTTTAAGTGTAGCAGCGGCAGGGCCTGATCATATCCGGGTAATAGCCCAAGCGGCAGGAACACTAAACGCAAAAGAAAGTACAGTAACCCTAATAGCCCGGTGCGGGGGGGAGATATATTACGAGGGAAAGAGTAAACCCGGCAACAACTCATTTACCACCACTATCTTAAAAAATAAATTCCCAACCGGCATCGTACAATTTACGCTCTACTCATCATCTGGCGAACCATTAAACGAGCGTTTACAATTCGTTAATAATAACGATAATTTAAAAATTGATATTTCTTCGAAAAAACTAATCTCACTGCCCCGACAAAAAGTAAAACTTAATCTCACTGCTAAAACTAATGATAATAAACCCGTAAAGGGCAGTTTTTCTGTATCGGTTATTGACGAAACTAAGGTACCGGCCGATACTATTAATAACGATAACATTTTGTCGAACCTACTGCTCACATCCGACCTTAAAGGGTACGTAGAAAACCCCGGCTATTATTTTGCTTCTACAAACCAGCAAACAGTTGATGATTTGGACGCACTTATGCTTACCCAGGGCTATCGTAGGTTTGCCTGGCAACCGGTTGCCGGGAATGATGAGGTACCGCCGGTTATTTATCCTGCGGATACGGGTCTTAACATATCAGGACGATTAACGAGGATAAATGGCAAGCCGGTGATTAAAGAAAAAGTAACACTATACACTATGGATGGTGGTTTTTTTACACTCGATACTTTGACAGATAATACCGGACGGTTTGCTTTCAAAAATATGATATTCCCACAAGGAACAAATTTCGTAGTGCAAAGTGATGAAAAAAATAGAGAAAAATGCCGGATTAGTATAGAGGAGAATAAAATAAAAGTCATATCTAACAGAAATATATCTGAGGTTATAACAAACGAACAAACCGACCTTCATTCGTTTATAACAAACAGCAAAAAATTGTATGACGAAGAAGTTAAATATGACTATAACGGGAAAGCTAAATTGTTAAAAGAAGTTGTAATAAAGGGCAGGGCGAAGCAGCCAGAGTTAAAATATTCTGATAATTTAAATGGTCCCGGCAGAGCAGATTATGTTTTTACCGCCAAGGATATAGCAAGTTTTAATTGTGGCTTCCTGGGCACATGTTTGGAGGGTAGGATACCAGGGGTGATAATAGATAATGACGGATGGCCACATCTTCAACGCCTTGCAAAGGGATTTGTTCCTCCGCCACCAATGTTAGTAATGCTTGATGGCGTGGCTATAGATGTTTTAACTTATAAGAGTTTAAGCCCGCGTAACATCGAAAGCATAGAGTTTTTAAACTATATGGGCACTACTACTGCCTACGGTGGTAAAGGTAATTCAGGAGTTGTAGTTATAACTAGTAAAAGAGGTGTTACAGATGATGATATGACCTATACAGAAAGTTTACCGGGATATAAAAAATTCAGCCCGAAAGGATTTTATAAGGTGCGCGAATTTTATTCGCCACAGTATGACAACCCGCAAACCAATAAGGAAATAGCCGACCTGCGCACCACCATTTATTGGAACCCGATGGTACAAACCGATAAAGACGGCAATGCTTCTTTTGAATACTTTAATGCCGGGAGTAAGGGCAATTATAAAGTGGTAGTAGAAGGCATTGATAATGATGGTAATATCGGCAGGTTTGTATATAGATATAGGGTAGAGTAAAGCAAAACAACCTTGAAGGAAACCCGCCATATTTTATACCTCCGGCTTCACCACCAGCACCGGTACGTCAACCTTATGCCGTACCTTATTAACGGTAGTGCCAAATATCAAATCCTTTATTACCTTATGCCCGTGTGAACCCATCACCATGAAGTCTATCTTTTCGTCCCTTACAATTGCTGCTATTTCATTTGCCGCTATGCCGTATCCAATTTTAGCAATCGCTTTATAGCCCAATTTATGCAGTGTTTCAACATATTGATCTAAGTTATCCACGTCGCTTTGTGTCTCGTGGTCCATTGCCTGGTCACCATAATAGCGGGCACCTGCTGTTTCAACAATATGTATCAGCGTATAAGTGGCCGCTTTACCACCCTGCATAATGCCATGCCGGATGGAGTTGGTATCGTTTTTTGAAAAATCAATGCTGATGCCAATGTTATGGTATGCTATAGCGTCCAGGTTGCTTATGGCTGTGGCAATGCCATGTGGTATATAAATTGGCGTATCCTTATGCTTAAACAGTAAGGGCCTTAAAAATACATAGATCAATAAAAAGGTTATGGCAATTATAACTGGTATCACCAATGCATACATCCATATTGCTGTACCCGGCGACGCTTTTATCCACTCGCTAATCTGCTCATAAACCAACTTTCCGTTTAAAATTACGATCAGTACAGCGCTTGCCCATGCCGCTATTTTAACCTTCAAGCTAATGGCGAATTTGCCCATTTTCTTCCTGTCGGATGTAAAATGAATAAGGGGGATAACCGCGAAACCCAGTTGCAGGCTCAGCACTACCTGGCTTAATATGATAAGGTTGCCCAGTCCGTTTTCGCCAGAGTAAAGTATGGTAAATACTGCCGGAACAATAGCTAAAACCCGCGTCAGCAACCGCCGTAACCACGGCTCTATCCGCAGGTTGATATGGCCCTCCATAATGATCTGCCCGGCAAGGGTACCCGTTATGGTTGAGCTTTGACCCGATGCTATTAACGCGATAGCGAATAATACGGGGGCTGTTTTTCCAAAAATATGCGCGAGGAGCTTATAGGCATCCTGTATTTCGGCAATTTGGAAGTAACCGTGTTTGAAAAATGCGCTTGCGGCCAATATCAATATAGCAGCATTAACCAAAAATGCCAGGTTAAGCGCGATAACGGTATCAAACAGGTTGAATTTTATAGCAGTTTTGATGCCCTTGCCCGTTCGTGTTATCTGCCGGGTTTGTACCAATGATGAATGTAAATACAGGTTATGTGGCATTACCGTAGCGCCGATAATGCCAATAGCTATATATAACGCGCTGCCGGTTAAATTGCCGGGTATAAAACCTTTCGCCACCTCAAGCGGACTTGGCATTACAATAAACATTTCTATCAAAAAGGATAGCCCTACAATAAATATCATGGATATGATAAACACTTCCAGCTTGCGCATGCCTTTGTTCATTAAAAAAAGCATCAGCACCGTATCTGTTATGGTAAGCGATACGCCCCATATCAAAGGCAAATGAAATAGCAGGTTCAGACCGATAGCCATACCGATGATCTCGGCCAGGTCGCAGGCTACAATGGCTATTTGGGCCAAAATGTACAGGCAGAAATTGATGAAAGGGTTATAATAGGTTTTTGATGCCTGGGCCAGGTCAAGTCCGCGCACTATGCCCAGCCTTGCGGCTAATGATTGCAGTAACAGCGCTATCAGGTTTGATGCAAATAATATCCAAAGCAGTTTATACCCAAAGGCGCTGCCGCCGGCAATATCTGTTGCCCAGTTGCCGGGGTCCATATAACCCACACTTACCAAATATGCCGGACCGATAAATGCCAGTATTTTGCGCCAGCCTATTTTGTTTTGGGTAGATATTGAGCTGTGTATGTCGCCTAATGATTCGTTGTATTGTTTATTCATGTGCAATTAATAGGTTGTCAGCTACTTCGCGACTAATATGTGTTTCTTTATTTTCAACTTGTAATATCCTTGAACCATCGTACTCAATAACCTCCGCCACTTTTATTTTTTTGCCGATGGTGAGGCATTGTTTTTCGAGGTATTGTAAAAACGCTGCTGAATGATCGCGAACGCCCGAAATTATCCCGCTTTCGTTAAGACCGATTGCCGAAACGGGTTGCAGTTCATGTACTTTAAAATGCCCCTCGCTATCAGGTATTGGGTCGCCATGCGGATCGTTTTTGGGATATCCCATAAATTTATCCAAACGGTCTACCAGTTCTTTTGACGAAATATGCTCCATTTCTTCAGCCATATCATGCACCTCGTCCCATTTAAAATGCAGCTTTTCTACCAAAAAATACTCCCATAACCGGTGTTTGCGAATAATATGTATGGCTACATTTTCGCCCACCGGCGTTAAATTCACACCCCGGTAACGGGTATAATTGATCAACTCTTTATCTGCCAGCTTTTTAAGCATATCCGTTACCGAGGCTGCTTTGGTATTTAACAAGGCCGCAATTTGATTGGTGCTTACATTTATCGAGTTATGCGATAAGTGGTAAATAGACTTTAAATAGTTTTCTTCCGCCAGTGTATTCATTTAAACAAATCTAATAATAAATTTAGACAAACCTAAAATTAGGATTTTTTAAAAAATATATATTCGCGAAAGATGTTTTTTTAGAAATTTAATTTTGCAGCGATTAAAAAATATTATATTTGTTTATATGGCTTCAGAACTTGATAAAACAGACCTGCAAATTTTAAGGATATTGCAGGAGAACGGAAGGGTGACCAATCTTCAGCTTTCCATAGAGGTTGGGCTTTCGCCTGCACCTACATTAGAGCGTGTGCGTAAACTGGAAAACGCTGCCTATATAAAAAGCTATCATGCCCTGGTTGATGAGGAGAAATTGGGCTTGGGTATCAAAACATTTATACAAATATCACTTGATTTTCATCAAAAAAACACCATACAGACCTTTATTGAGGAAATACAAAATATAAAAGAGGTTACTGAATGTCATCATGTAACCGGGCAGTGCGACTTTTTATTAAAAGTGTATGTGCGCGATATTAAATCGTACGAACAGTTGATCATGGAAAAGATAAGCCGCATCAGCGTGGTGAAAACTTTCCAAACCATGATGATCATGTCGACGAATAAAAAAGAGCCGATAGTACCTTTAGAATATTAGTTAATTTGGTAATTTGAAGATTTGAAAATTATACCGGTCAGTTTTTAAATTGGCACAATTTCAATTAGTTAATTCGATAATTTGAAGATTTGAAAATTATACCGGTCAGTTTTCAAATTGGCACATTTTCAATTAGTTAATTTGGTAATTTGAAGATTTGAAAATTATACCGGTCAGTTTTCAAATTGGCACAATTTCAAATCTTCAAATTAATTTATCTGCCAATCCACAGGTTTCTTTCCAGTTTTTTCTAAATACTCATTTGTTTTTGAGAATGGTTTTGAACCAAAAAATCCGCCGTGGCTTACCGCTAATGGGGATGGGTGGGTGGATTTAATTATTAGATGTTTGCTGCCGTCGATCAAAGCAGCTTTTGATTGCGCGTAACTGCCCCAAAGGATAAATACTACGCCCTCTTTTTTGTGGGATATGGTTTTGATGACCATGTCTGTAAATTGTTCCCATCCCTTTTTTTGATGCGAGCCGGCAAGGCCCGCGTTTACCGTTAAGGTGGCGTTCAACAATAGCACGCCTTGTTCGGCCCATTCGGTAAGGTCGCCGGTTTGGGGTATTTTAAAGCCGGGGATATCGGTTGAAAGTTCTTTATAAATATTTTGCAATGATGGGGGCACCCGTACTCCTTTTTGTACCGAAAACGATAAACCATGCGCCTGGTTTGGGCCATGGTAAGGGTCTTGGCCGATGATGACCACTTTTACACTGTCAAACGGGGTTTTATTAAAGGCATTAAAAATGTCGCTGCCTTTTGGATATACGGTTTTTCCTGCTTCTTTTTCCTCTTTGAGGAATTTTTTGAGTTGCATCATATAGTCCTTGTGAAATTCGTCACTCAGAACTTTCAACCACGACGGTTCTAATTCTATTGCCATAAATATTTATGCAAATGTTGATTTACAGTACAAATAAACGGATATTTGCAAACTTGTTTTAAAGTATAAAAAATTATGTCGAATATAGTTAGGTTGATCATAACCTGTGTTTTTTTCGCAGCGGCAGTTGCCCTTTGTGTCTTTCATTTTTGGGGCTGGGGGATATTGGTTTTGTTAATGGGCGGCATGTTGTTGCTCACCTGGTTCTTTAATGAAAATATGATCATCGCGCAATATTTTCTGCGCAAAGAAAAAGCAGACAAAGCCGAAGAATGGCTGCTAAAAATAAGCGATTATGAAAAATATCTGCATAAAAAACAATACGGTTATTATAACCTGCTGATAGGATTGATAGAATCGCGTAAGGCACCTTTAAAATCAGAAAAATATTTTAAGAAATCACTTTCATTGGGTATGCGGATGTCGCATAATACAGCTTTGGCTAAATTAAGCCTGGCGGGTATAGCTATGGCTAAACGCAATAAACGCGAAGCACAGCAATATCTATCAGAAGCAGCTAAAGAAGATAAAAACAAATTGCTGGCCGACCAGATAAAAATGATGAAGCAGCAAATGGCGCAGATGGATAAGCAACAAGTGGTAAGAGGCGGTCGCCCCCAGTTTTAATAATAGAAAAATAGCCTTTAAAACTAATTGTTATAAAGGCTATTTTTCTTCGATAGAACCGTAGTAGCTGGGTTCAATAATATGGTTTTGCGTTGGGGCAATATGCCTGTCGGGGGTGCCAACGGTATCTTCATCCGGGTTGGCTACTTCAACCAGCTGCAATAAGCTCCTGATAAACGACAGGTTAAAACTTTTACGGTTAAGCTTTATTAAATATTCCTTTTCTGTAATCTCCAATATTGAACTAGTCATAACATTTTTTTAATGGGTGTTTATTACAATGATAAACAACACATTTAAAAGCCGTGTTTTATTGGTTTTATCATTTCATTAACAAATTGTTAACTTTTGTTAATAATGGGGAAAAGATAGGCGTTCAACCACGATAGTTTTCTAACAACAATTCTTCTAATTGCTGAAGGCCGATTGTAAACCCGCCTTCGAAGCCCATTGCAACAAGTTTTTCAAGTCTGGCAACATCATCAAAGGTAAGCGTCACATTAACCGTAGTCACGGCGTTATTTTCTTCCATCTTTACCAGCCAATACGACTCGCCCAAGAATTCTTGATTAGCGTTGCCATCCTCATCGCAAAAAAAGTTGGTGGTAGCAAAGCTATGCGGCGCTTCAATAGTATTAAATACAACTTTACTCCAGTGTTTGCTGCCATCGGGTCCCACCATAGCGTATAGCCACTGGCCGCTGGGTTTAAAATCCATAATTTTCGTTTCGATGTGCCATGGCTTTGGGCCCCACCATTGGTCCAGTATTGTGCTATCTGTCCAGGCCTTCCAAATTTTTTCCTGCGGCGCGTTAAATGTGCGTACAATATGCAACTTTTTGTTTGCTAAGTCTTTAGTGAAGTTTATCATATTTTTTGAGTTTTAAATTTTATCTAATAGGTTATCTAACTGGTTAAAGCGGTCTTCCCATAACTTGCGGAAAGCATCCATCCAATGGTCAATTTCTTTCATTTTATTGATGTCTAATTCATAATAGATCTCTCTGCCAATTTGCTGCTGCTTTACAGCACCGCATTCTGCCAGTATCTGGATATGCTTTGATACAGCCTGCCGGCTACTGTCAAAATGATCGGCAATTAAATTGGGGGTCATGGCGCCGGTAACCAATAAGGTCAATATAGCCCTTCGTGTTGGGTCGGCAATTGCCTGGTAAATATCTCTGCGTATCATAAATGCAATCGTTTGGTTGCAAATATAAATGCAATTAATCGGTTGCGCAATAGTAAAGTGAAAATATTTTCAAGTTAAATTTGAGAAATAAAAATGGGCTATAAACAAACAGCCGGCAATAGTTTGACTATTGCCGGCTGTCCATAAAGAAAATTGTGTATTACTATTCAAACCACGCCATCACCACCTCCTTTGCAGGCATGATAATATCCAGTTTTAGTTTTTTACGCATGCCACCCAAATCGTTAAATACTTTATTGGGATTGCCCGCTTTTAGCTCGTCGACGCTGTTAAAGCCCATTTTGTTCAATACAGGCACCCATTCGGCGGGTACGCCAACTTTGATAAAGTCGTCGGCAGTAGCAACCTTAACTTTCTTCTCAGGGCGCATTTGCGGGAAGAACAGTACTTCCTGTATAGTGCTTTGATTAGTAAGCAGCATCACCAGGCGGTCAATACCAATCCCCAGGCCTGATGTTGGTGGCATGCCATATTCCAGCGCGCGTAAAAAGTCATCATCCATCGCCATCGCTTCATCATCGCCGCGACCGGCTAATATCAATTGCTCTTCCAACCGCTCGCGCTGGTCTATAGGGTCGTTTAACTCCGAATACGCATTGGCAATTTCCTTGCCGTTTACAAACAACTCAAAACGCTCCACCAGGCCATCCTTGGTACGGTGTTTTTTGGCAAGCGGGGTCATCTCAATGGGATAGTCGGTTATGTAAGTTGGCTGTATCAAATTAGCCTCAACTTTGGCGCTGAATATCTCATCTATCAGTTTGCCCTTGCCCATTGTGCTGTCAACCTCAATATTTAAATCCTTGCAAGTTTCACGTAAAGCCGCTTCGTCCATTGCAGATACATCAATACCAGTATATTTCAGTATAGAATCATACATAGACAACTTGGTATATGGCCCTGCAAAATTGATCTCATTGCCGCCAACCTGCACTACGGGAATGCCGTGAACGGCACGCGTAACATGCTCAAGGCAAGCTTCCACCATCGCCATCATCCATACATAATCTTTATAAGCAACGTATATTTCGAGCCCGGTAAATTCAGGGTTATGGGTGCGGTCCATGCCCTCATTGCGGAACATTTTGCCAAACTCATAAACGCCGTCGAAACCGGCAACTATTAACCGTTTTAAGTATAATTCGTTGGCTATACGTAAAAATAATTGCATATCCAGCGTGTTATGATGCGTGGTAAACGGACGTGCCGCAGCACCGCCATGCACGGGTTGTAAAATGGGCGTTTCTACTTCCATCCAGCCCTGCGTATTAAAAAAATCGCGCATGCTACTGATCACTTTTGAGCGTTTGATAAAGATCTGTTTAAACTCCGGGTTTACGGTCAAATCGACATAACGCTGGCGGTAACGCATTTCGGGGTCGGTAAAGCCATCATGGATAGAACCATCTTCCTCGCGCTTAACAACCGGTAAGGGTTTAAGCGATTTAGACAAGATATCCATTTGCTGTACATGCACAGATATTTCGCCGGTTTGTGTTAAAAATACATAGCCTTTAACGCCTATAAAATCGCCGATGTCCAATAACTTTTTGAAAACCGCATTGTACAGGGTTTTATCCTCGCCGGGGCAAATATCATCACGTTTTAGATAGATCTGTATGCGGCCAGTCGAGTCCTGCAACTCGGCAAACGAGGCGCTGCCCATAATACGGCGCGTCATGATGCGGCCGGCGAGGGTTACATGCTTATAAGTATCCGGAAACCTTTCAAAGTTATCGGCAATTTCCTGCGCAAAGGCGGTAACAATGTATTCTTCGGCAGGATAAGGGTTAATACCCAGGTTGCGCAACTGCTGTAACGATTCGCGGCGTATAATTTCCTGTTCGGATAGTGCAATACTCATAGATTTATTTAAAGGTGCAAAAATAGGATTTTTTTAGATAAGAGATGTGAGATTTGAGACCTGAGATAGGCTAACCACTCCCCGTTGCCTGTGTCTTCACAGGCAACCATAAAACTTTTCTAATTATTGTCTGTGAGGACACAGACAATGGAGTTGTATTTTTTTCTAATTATTGTCTGTGAGGACACAGACAATGGAGTTGTATTTGTTTTTGACCAGGCTTTTTCCAGTATTTTAAATCATCCAGCGCTTTGGGCTGATAGATTACTTCCATAAATCTTCAGTAGCGATCTTTGTTCCTTTCCCCGCTTCCATATCTTTTCTTCCCTGGTTTAATTTTTCAGATAGATAAGAGTTGGCCATAATGCGTTCGGTTTCATCTTTATACATAGAATCATCTTCTACATCATCTTCTAACTTCAAGGCATCTAAAACTACAGTAATTGCTTTTTCTGATAACTCATCCTCAAAATTTACTGTTAGTGTTTTCATTTGATCAATAATAACTATCTATACAAATTTAAGAAAAATAGTTTGAAGCACAGACAATGGGAATTAGCTTTGACAACTTTTAAAAAGTTGTCAAAGCTGACGTAGATATTAATCCGCTTCCGCTTCCACCAAATACATTTCATCTATCGCATCGGCATATTTCTTTTCTATCACCTTGCGTTTGGGTTTTAGGGTTGGTGTGATCTCGCCTTCTTCCATGCTGAATGGTGTGCGTTTAACTTTGAAGTTTTTAATACGCTCGAATTTTGCGAGTTCGTTGGATAACCGTTTGATGTCGACCTTTATCCAGTCTACAATTTCCTTATCATCAATAAACAGGTCGGATTTTTCAAAAAAGGCTTCATCTAATTTAAAAGCATCCTGTAAGGCATCTTTTGATGGAATGATGAATGCCGTAATATATTCGCGTTTATCGCCAACTAAAAATACGCCCTCAATTTTCGGGCTTTTTAAATAGGTGTTCTCAACCGGGGTTGGGTAAATATTTTTGCCGTAGGCATTCACCAGCATGTTTTTTAGCCTGTCGGTAATTTGCAGGTTGCCTTTAAAATAGCGGCCAATATCGCCGGTATGCAGCCAGCCTTCGGGGTCAATAGCGGCGGCGGTATCTTCGGGTTTATTAAAATAACCCTTCATCACGCAATGCCCGCGCACGATGATCTCACCCTCTTCCGACTCAAAAGTTTCTTTAAAGCTTTCGTGTGTTTGTATGGTATAGATGTGTTTTGTATCTACATTTTGTATAGCCACCTCAATACCCGGCACAATACGGCCTACCGTACCATACACCTGGCGGTGAAACTCGGTAACCGACATAACCGGCGAAGTTTCCGTAAGCCCAAAACCCTCTAATACTTTAATGCCCAGATCGCCAAAAAACTCGCCGATATTTTTAGGTAGCGCGCCGCCACCCGAAAGCATTATTTTTAACCTGCCGCCTGTACGCTCCTTTATTTTGCTGAACACCAGTTTTTCGGCTATTTTATGCTGATTGCGCAGGACAATGCCGGGTTTGCCGCCATCCTCGCTGGCTATGCGGTGCTTGCGGCCAATCTCCAGCGACCATAAAAATATCTTTGATTTTATACCGCCCGCACTGGTGCCGTTCTTCATGGCGCGGTCGTGGATGCGTTCTAACAGGCGGGGTACGCAATTCATTACGCTTGGCCTAACCTCGCCCATGTTTTTGGCTAATAGTTCCAAACTTTGAGCGAATGCTATTTTGGCACCCGAATACAGGCAAACATGGTAGGTAGCCGTACGCTCAAACACATGCGAAAGTGGCAGGAATGATAAAAATACATCCGTGTTTTCAATAACAGGTATTTGAATTAAGCACACCCGCACGTTCTCTACCAAATTATGGTGCGTAAGCATTACGCCCTTTGGTGTGCCCGTAGTGCCCGAGGTATATATCAAGCAGGAAAGGTCGGACGGTAAAATAGCTTCGCGGGCAATATTGATGGCCGACCGGTATTTATCAACCAATGTTAGCCCTAATTCAATAACTTCATTAAACCCAATAACCCCTGCATTTAAATTTACATTTTCAATATATTTTGCAAAATCGTCAAATGCAGGTATAATACGCATTAACTCTTTACAGCTATTAGCAACCTTAACCACCTTCCGGAACAGGAATGGGTTGCCACAAATAATGGTTTTTGCGCCCGAATCATTTAAAATGTATTCTATTTCGTTTTCGGTAAGGGTGGGGTAGATGGAGGTGTTTACCGCGCCAATTTGTTGCAGGGCCTGATCGTAATATACAAAGTCGGGGCCGTTTTCGATGATCAGCGCTAAGCAGTCGCCTTTTTTTATGCCGATGTCTAAAAACCAGGCAGAAATGGCATTTATTTTCTCTAACGCTTCGCGATAGGTTATATCTACCCAAACATCGCCCACCTTATGCGATAAAAACGGGCGGGTATCGGGATGGATATTTTGTACAAGATGACGTATTAAACTGGGTACGGTGGTGCGCTCAGGTTGCTGGTTCATTAGCTATAAGTTGGTTTTATGGAAACAAAGCTAATAAAAATGATTGCACCGATATAATGTGATTACACTGATTTTTATAAAGCTTCACGAAATTCTGAGTGTGGAAATGACAAAAAGAGCGTTGTCAGTCTGAGCGCCGTCGAAGACTATGCGGGCAAAGGCCTTTACACACATGCTTCGAGTGCCTCAGCATGACACTCTCGCTTGGTGTGATTTGAGATGCTGAACGAAGTGAAGCATCTTGAATAAGATCCAAGCAGGTTACCGGTCGCTTCAAGATACTTCGCTGGCGTTCAGGATGACAAAAAAAAGCAAATAAAAAACACCGATTATTTAAAACAAAAATCGGTGCAATCAAATCAAAATCGGTGAAATCCTTTATACAGAAAAACTCTCGCCGCAGCCGCAGGTACGGCTGGCGTTGGGGTTGTGAAAGTTAAAGCCTTTGCCATTAAGGCCGTCCGAAAAATCAAGCTCGGTACCGGCAAGGTAGAGGAACGATTTCATGTCAAGCGCGAAACGTACGCCTTTATCTTCAAAAAATTGGTCGCCTTTTTTTATTTCGTTATCGAAATCAAGGTTATAAGATAACCCCGAGCAACCACCACCCTGCACAGATACCCGCAGAAAATACGAAGCATCAAGCCCCGAATCCGTCATCAGGTGGTCTATTTTATCTTTTGCTTTGTCAGTTACAGTTACCATTGTAGTAGATTTGAGATGTTAGATATGAGATTTGAGATAAGAGGGTTATTAAGTCTCATATCTCAAATCTCAATACTCACATCTCCTTAGTGGTGTACCTTTTCGCTTTCTATCGGCGCCATGCCGTTTTTTACGCGGAAATCATTGATGGCGGCCTTGATGGCATCTTCTGCCAGTACAGAACAGTGAATTTTTACCGGTGGTAAAGCCAGTTCTTCCACAATATCCATGTTGTCAATCTTCATGGCATCGTCGATGCTTTTGCCTTTTAGCCACTCGGTAGCCAATGATGAAGAAGCTATTGCCGAGCCGCAGCCAAAGGTTTTGAACTTGGCATCGGTTATCATGTGGTTATCATCAACCTCTATCTGCAGGCGCATAACGTCGCCGCATTCAGGGGCACCCACCAAACCGGTACCTACCTTGTGGCTGCTTTTATCAAGCGTACCCACGTTGCGGGGGTTAGTGTAGTGATCAATTACTTTATCTGAATAAGCCATTTTTTCAATTAATTAATTTGTCAATTTGAAGATTTGAAAATGATATCAATTCGGCGATCTGAAAATTTGCCAATTTGAAAATTAAAATCAAATCATATTTAAAGTTCTATATAAAAAGTGTGGCAATTTTCAAATTTTCAAATTACCACATTTTCAAATTCAATTAATGTTCTGCCCACTCGATGGAATCTAAATCGATCCCTTCTTTAAACATTTCCCAAAGCGGTGATAGTTCGCGCAGGTGGGTAACCGAATTTTTGGTTACTTCTATCGCGTAATCTACTTCCTCTTCGGTGGTAAACCTGCCTAAGCCAAAACGTATCGAAGAGTGTGCCAAATCATCCGATAAGCCCAAACTTTTTAATACATAAGATGGCTCCAGCGATGCCGATGTACAGGCCGAGCCCGACGATACCGCCAGATCCTTCATGGCCATCATCAAACCTTCGCCTTCAACATATTTAAAGCTGATATTGGCTACATGGGGCAGGCGGTGTTCCTGGTTGCCGTTTACATAGCTTTCTTCCAAAACGGTCAACGCGCTTTGCAGCTTATCGCGCAGGGCAGATAAACGTTTGGCTTCGCTTTCCATTTCCAGTCCGCATAATTCGCAGGCTTTGCCCAGGCCAACTATGCCCGGTACATTCAACGTGCCCGACCGCATTCCGCGCTCATGGCCGCCGCCGTCCATTTGGGCGGTAACCTTTACACGCGGGCCCTTACGTCTAACGTATAAAGCGCCAACGCCTTTTGGTCCGTATATTTTATGTGCCGATAGCGCCAGCAGGTCAATACCGTCTTTATTTACGTCAACAGGTATTTTGCCTACGGCCTGTACTGCGTCTGTCATAAACAGGGCGCCGTGCTTGTGCGCTATGGCCGATATTTCTTTTATGGGTTGTATAACACCGATTTCGTTATTGCCATACATTACCGATACCAAAATAGTTTCGGGGGTCATGGCAGCTTCCAGTTCGGCAAGGTCTACCAGGCCGTCTTCCTTAACGCCTAAATAGGTTACCCGTCCGCCCAGTTTTTCAACATGTTTGCAGGCATCCAGTACGGCTTTATGCTCGGTAACGGTGGTGATGATATGGTTACCTTTTTCTTTGTACATTTCAAATACACCCTTGATAGCCAGGTTGTCGCTTTCTGTAGCGCCCGAGGTAAAGATGATCTCTTTCTCACTTGCACCTATCAGCTTAGCCACCTGCTCGCGGGCATAATCAACGCCCTCCTCGGCAACCCATCCAAAAGGGTGGTTGCGGCTTGCCGCATTGCCAAATTTGGTAGTAAAATAAGGCAGCATAGCTTCCAGCACCCGTGGGTCCATAGGTGTGGTGGCGTTATTATCGAGGTAAATAGGGATGTTCATTGCTATAAATTATAATAATGTACAAAGATAAACTACTTTTATTTAAAATCATTACAAACAAGGCTATTTAATCGTAATCGGCTAATAATTTACAATATTTGGACATGAACAAAATTGAACATATCGGCATCGCGGTGACTGATCTGCGCACAGCGGGCAACCTTTATGAAAAATTGCTGAACACCACCATTTATAAAACCGAAGAAGTAGCCACCGAGGGTGTTAAAACCGCATTTTTACAAACCGGCCCCAATAAAATAGAACTGCTGGAAGCCACCACCCCCGACAGCCCCATAGCCAAATACCTCGCAAAAAAAGGCGAAGGCATACACCATATTGCCTTTGAGGTAGACGATATCCGCGCCGAAATGGCGCGGTTGAAAAGCGAGGGGTTTGTGTTGCTGAATGAGGAACCTAAATTGGGTGCGGATAATAAGCTGGTTTGCTTTGTGCATCCCAAAAGCGCGGGTGGGGTGTTGGTGGAGTTGGTGCAGGAGGTAAAGTAGAATTTTGCTTTAAATTATTTCAGACTTAATATAATTTGCAGATTGATCCTGAACTCCGTCAGCTAAAAGTTCTATTATGAATTTACTTGGATTATTATCGTCGTACAACAGGTAATTTCTATGGCGTGCACGGCTTATTGATACGTAAAACAATCTTCTTTCTTCTGCATTTTCAAAACTATCGCCCTCATATAATAGATAATTTAATATTGGATCGTCTGCGATTTCTGATGGGAAACCCATTTTGCCGGAGTCAACATCCAGAATGATTGCATAATCGCAGGTTAATCCTTTAGCAGTGTGTGCGGTATAATAAAGTATATTAAGGCTTGAATGATTTTCACAAATTTGGTCGAATTGAATCGGTCGGTTATGATGGTAACGCCCGATTAAGAAAACAGTATTTCCTTTTTTTAAATTTTCAATTTCTCTTAATAGTCCATCTATTTTATTTAGCTTGATAATTCTTTGCTCATCATAATTTTTGTTTAGAAAGTTTAATCCAATTAATGAAAACGACGGCATTTCAGCTTTAAAACCTGCAGTCAAATGTTTTTTAATTTGCGATGGATTTTTCCGGATAAAGGCGCTTGTTACATTCAATATCTCTTCATTGAAACGATACGTTTGTAGTATATGTGATTCATAAGTATATCCGAAGTGTTTTCCAAACTGCGTGATAATAGAAATGTCACTACCAGTAAAGCGAAATATAGATTGCCAGTCGTCACCAACTGCATACAATTTTGCATTAGGATTTGCACGTTTAAGGCTTTGTATTAATTGATATCTTCCTAATGACATATCTTGAAACTCATCTATTAAAATATATTTATATTGTTTTTTAAAATCGCCTTGATTAATGTGTTTCGTTGCTTCATTAACCATGTCATTGTAGTCAATTGCTTTATCTAACACAAGTTTTTTTTGATATTGCTTGTATAATGGTTTAAATACATCTAAAAAAACTGAAAGTCTTTTATCAAAGATTTTTCTAAAATCATCGGGCTGTTTATTGTTTGATTTCATTAGGTTTAAAAACGTATAAATCAAATTCATAAAGTCCTTATAATCATCCGAAGTATGTATTACCTTAAGTATTTCGCTCGGTTCGAGCCTTTTGAATTTCACACCTAAGTTTTCGAGTTGTGCTTTTAGACCACTTAATAGTTTGTTGTTTTTGCTTTCAAACGAATATGTTTTTATAAGTTTTGTATCATATTTAGCGTGAATGTTATCTTTCCATTCTATCAATGAATGATAATATTCTTTCGCAGTTTTAAACGGAGGTCTGTAGGAAAATCCTTTGGGCACTTCGCCATTTTCGTCAAGAGCATAATGTTCATGCCATATTTCATAATCTGGTAGATAAAAGTCGGGAAGATATTGTCCGCGATCATAGTCGATATCTTCAGGCAATAGCGGAAATGGATGTTCGTATATATAATTTACCCCATACAAATACAGCAAATTGCCGATATCCATTTCTTGTTTACTTTTAACCTTAATACCATTCAGCGTATAGTTCTTGAACCCTTCTTCATGCTTTATATAATCATTATCGTTTGAAAAATCGAATTCATCTTTCTCGGGTCTGTTAAAAAAGGCAATGAAGTTTATAGCTTTTTTTTGAAACTCTGGATTGTTTACAAATAACTCATCAAATGTTGATTGCAAAAATGCTTTCGTCTCCTCATCGCTACCGTCAAATGCTAAGTGAAAATAGTTTTGAACTGCATGTCGTTTTACCATATATCCGAAACTATTAAAAGTGCGTACATCTAACCGAGCGTCGCCTAAAACGTCTGCACAAAACTCCGTGGTTCGTTTAAACATCTCATTTACTGCACTTTTTGTGAATGCAATTATTAATAATTCTTCGGGAAGAGCAAGCTTTTTGTTTAATATGTAAGCTACTTTAGCACTTATGGTAGTGGTTTTGCCTGTACCAGCACCTGCAAGTACAAGGTTGTTATCTTCATCGTGTAATACAGCTTCAATTTGGTCTGATGACAAAGGATATTCGGCAAGATTATCGAATAAGTCAACAAATTTTTCCGCCTCAATTTTTACAAATTGATCATTATATTTTTTTCGCTTCTCCGCTAATCCAATAAAGCTGCCAATAAATTGTTTAATTTGATCTACATCATCAGAACAAAGTCCAATTGATTCATACTGATCTGAAATACTTGATTTTAATTTGCTGTAAGAAGCCAAGTATTTCTGCTCATCTGAATAGGCGAAATAAAAGTTGTAATTTAAAAGTCGAGTATATTTTAAAACCGCTTGTTTTATAATAGGAAGAAGTTCAATTGTGGCTTCTTTTAGCTTTTTGCGCCGAAGACGCTCTCTCCAGATAAACCAAATTCCAATTATTGAAAGGATAGATAGTATAATTATTAATAATGGTATTCCATTTAATTTATCATCTATCATAAATTGTTTACGGTTATTACTTTAATACTAAACTAAAGTAATACATTTTTCGCATCTTCCGAATATGTACGATGAAAACACCAACAAAATGCGGGCACTACTCCCCAGTTTCCAAAAACGCTATCATATTCCCATCCAAATCAGCAATATAAAACTCAGATCCATAAGGCATTTGCCGTAGCGTTTGGGTAAACCGCACACCCCGGCTTGATAGTTCTTCATACAATTCATTGATATGATCAACCAAAAGCGTCATATTAATAGAGTCGGTACTTTTGGGTTGTTTTTCCTGTTCCGCGTAATCTACTTTAAGGTGGATAGAAAAACCATCCTTAATAATTCCTGCATAAAAATCTTCATACCTAAACTCTACCTCAAAACCCAGTTTCTCTGTATAAAATGCAATAGTCCGCCCCAAATCATTAACCAACAATAGCGGGCTCATTTGTTTGATCGTGAAATTTTTGATAGTGTTCATTATAGTTTGCTTTAAGCATTTGCTATTGTACAAATCTATGTAAGTGACAGCCGGTATTATAATCCTTACCAACAAATTTTATTAACTGTCATTTATCCATATATTTGAATATTAAATAATCACTTATGGAAACGATTATTAAGGTTAACCCTTCTGAACTGAATGAAAACCTGCTTGATAAAATTAAAAAATTTATCGGTGGCAAGGATAATGTTGATGTGACAATCTCACTAAGGGAATTTGACCGCGAATACGCAAACGCACTAGACCGTTCTATTGAGGAAGCCGAAAATGATAAAGAACTGATTACATTCACCATGAACGACTTTATGGATTATGCCCCGTCTGCAAAATAAGTTGTGAGAAACCTTAGTTTTACGCCTACAGCCTTTAGCGAATACAATGAATGGTTTGAAAGCAATAAGCAGATCGTTCAGCGTATTAAAACCCTGATACGGGATATTGACCGCGACCCATTCAGGGGCATCGGGAAACCCGAACCATTAAAAGGTAATTGGGCCGGTTACTGGAGCCGCAGAATTGACCAGGAGCATCGTTTAGTTTACAAAGTAACGCAGGATCATATTTTGATTGCAAAATGTAAGGGCCATTACTAAATTACCCCTTTGCATCAACCCCGAAACAATGCGGATAACCATCATCATCAGTAACAAAGAACTCAATTTGCCCGTAATCCCTTTCTTCTATTTCTGATACTTCATAGCCTAATTGTTTAAAATGTTCCCTTGTTTCATAAATATCATCGGGTGCCCAATAAAGCCGTATTCCCCGGTATTCTTCCGGTATCGGTCCGTCTGCCCGCTGGTTAAGCCAAAAATAGTTGTGTTCGTTATGCACCATGCAGCCTATCAGCCTGCCTTCCTGCCTCATTTCACGGTCTGCGGTCAAGCCAACACCCTTTACCCAAAAACGGAGGCTTTTTTCCAGGTCGGCGCTGGGTATTACGGGTATGCATGATTTAATGGCATGGCTTTTAACCTCGCTTGTATCAGATCTCACTTTTGTGGTAGTACTTTCACGTACAAAAATGCGCACATCTTCGGGCGTTTCATCTTGTATCCGTTGGGCAACTTTACTTCTCATGCTAAATCTTTATACAAACATATTGAGTATGAACTATTTTACAGCTGAAAATCTCTGCGCGCTCTGTGAAAATCTCTGCACCCTCCTATGTGGTTAAATATAAAAGCAAAAAGCCTCCCAGGGTAAAAATCCGGAAGGCTTTGCTAATATGTTATTGTTTATTTAGCCCAAAGCGGACCGGTACTGGTCATTCTTTTTATTTGAATATAAATTATGGCCAATGCAAAAGCGATGTGGCAACAACCAAACCGGCGGGGCACTCCTGCCTTTAAGCAAAAAATATAGATAATGCCACCGATATTAAAGATTAGCAGGGCCAAGGCAATTTTGCTTACCAGTTTGCCCGCTGCCGCGTTATCATTATAATCAATACTGTTTGGAAAGGCCAGCACAAACTGGCTAATAAATACCAGCACCACGATAATGTGTACCGATGCGCCGTCGGCATTGTAGGCCATGCTTTCGCCAATAATGGGCAAAAGGCTGAAGAAGCAAAGTCCTGATAGAAAAAGTTTCCGGTCGGCTTTTACGGCCCCATAAAGGGTTAACAGGGTTAAAACCGCACCAAAAATGGAAAAGATCAATTTAACTGTTGGGTTCATAATAATTGGATTTTAGGGTTTAAAATTAGTTGGTTATATAAATGTATAAAAATACTTTATTGATTTACAACAATTTATGAAAAAAATAGCAAATGCAATATCAACAAGTGAGGGAAAACCTGCCAAAACAGTTCCTAATGAGTATAAACCACTTCAACCAATCTTTAATAACCAATCTTCAATCTTTTTAAAATTCATCTTTCACATATAAAAATAATTTCCTACATTTGCACCTCTTTTATAAGAAGTATTAATAATGAAACCATCATAAGCTGCCATTAAAAACAGCTAACGCTTATGATAGCTTCATTACCGACAAAAAGCAAATAATAACAATGAAAAAAGATCTGCACCCATCAAACTATAGATTAGTTGTATTTAAAGATATGTCAAACGACTATGCTTTTATGACTAAATCATGCATCGATACCCGTGAAACAGTAAAATGGGAAGATGGCAACGAATATCCGTTAGTTAAATTAGAAATTTCCCACACCTCGCATCCGTTCTATACAGGTAAAATGAAACTGGTTGACACTGCGGGCCGTATTGATAAATTCCGTACACGTTACAACAAGAAGTAATTATACGGCTGTTAATAAATTATTAAAAAGTCCCGACTTTACGTCGGGACTTTTTTTATGTTTGTGCTATGGCAATTATCCTGTTCGACGATAACACGCACCAAACTTTACTGCCGTTAACCTACACCCGGCCCGTTGCCGATCTGCGCATTGGTATACTCACTATTGCCGAAAAATGGGCTAAGTACCTTAACATAGATTATTCCTTTCATACCTCGGGCTATTTACAGTCTAAATTTCCGTTAAAAATTGAGGAAAGGAATTTGTTTATAAACGGGTCTTACTGCCCGGATGAAACGCTGGTTGAGGCCATTAAACCGTTGAAAGGCAATGCTGCTTTGATGCATGGCGGGAAATTGGTGGCAGTAAAACTAAACGAATGGGATGCTTTGAAATTTAACGTTGAAGCTTCTTTTGAACATACCGTTGAGCTGGAACATACGCCGGTAAACATCACTTATCCCGAAGATATTTTTAAAAACAACGATACCGAACTGCACAAGGACTTTGAATTATTGACCAGGGGCCGTAAAAGTGCTAAGATAAGTCAGACCAATACTATAATCGGCAATGATTTTTTTGCCGAAGAGGGGGCGGTAGCCGAATGTTCAACCTTTAATACCACCAACGGCCCCATTTACTTAGGCCATGATACCGAGGTTTGGGAAGGTTCGCACATACGCGGGCCGTTTGCTTTATGCGACCATTCGCAGGTTAAAATGGGCGCAAAAATTTATGGCGCTACTACCATCGGGCCGCATTCGAGGGTTGGCGGCGAGATCAGTAACGCAGTAATATGGGGTTATTCGTCAAAAGGACATGACGGCTTTTTAGGCAATTCGGTTTTGGGCGAGTGGTGCAATATTGGTGCCGATACCAATAACTCGAACCTTAAAAATAACTACGCCGAAGTGAAGCTTTGGGATTATACCACCCGGCGTTTCCGTAAAACAGGGTTGCAGTTTTGCGGTTTAATTATGGCCGACCATGCTAAATGCGGCATCAATACCATGTTTAATACAGGCACGGTGGTTGGTGTTAGCGCCAATGTTTTTGGCACAGGCTTCCCGCGAAACTTTGTGCCTGATTTTGCCTGGGGCGGCGCACAGGGCTTTGAAGTGTATTCTGTAAAAAAGGCATTTGAAACCGCAGCCCTGGTTTATGAACGCAGGGAAAGAGTGTTTGATGAGGTGGAGCAGGCGATATTGAGCGAGGTATTTAATTTGACGGAGGAATATAGGAAGGTGTTTTAAATAAGTGAGTGGTTTATTAGGTTGATTAAGTGAGCGGTTGATTGTGTAAAAGTTGATCAGCTCTTAACCCCAATCAACTTAATCCAACCCAATCAACATAATCAACCAAAAAAATGAGAAAAAAAATAGTAGCCGGGAACTGGAAAATGAACCTGGATTATAATGAAGGATTAACTTTATTTACGGAAGTTACCGGTCTAATTAAAGCTGATATTACCGGGAAGCAGGAGGCCGTGGTTTGCAGTCCGTTTATTCATTTGCATGGATTAGCGCAGTTGGCTAATGGACACGACAAAGTTTCGATAGGCGCTCAAAACGCACACCAGGCGGAAGCCGGGGCTTATACAGGCGAGATATCTGCAAGGATGATCAAATCGGTAGGGGCGGAGTATGTTATTTTGGGCCATTCAGAACGTCGCCAGTATTTTGGGGAAAGTAACGAGTTGCTGGCTAAAAAGACCGTTATGGCATTAAGCCATGACTTAACCCCCATTTTCTGTATCGGCGAAACTTTGCAGGAACGCGAAGCTAACCAGCATTTTGATATTATTAAAAGTCAGTTAGCCGAAGGTGTGTTTCATCTGGATGAAGCGCAGTTTGGCAAATTAGTTATTGCTTATGAGCCTGTTTGGGCCATAGGAACGGGTAAAACAGCTACTTCGGAACAGGCGCAGGAAATTCATGCTTTTATCCGGAAGGAAATAGCCGCTAAATACAACCAGCAAATTGCTGACGACACCACCATTTTATATGGCGGAAGCTGCAACCCCAAAAACGCGCCTGAGCTTTTTGCCCAGCCAGATATTGACGGCGGCCTGATTGGCGGTGCATCGTTGAAAGCAAGGGATTTTGTGGATATACTGAAAGTGTTTAATTGATTCCATATCATTAGATTTGACAACTTTTCAAAAGTTGTCAAATCTAACATCTACCACATGAATTATTACGAACTTCTCTTCACGACTATTACTACTGAAGACTACCAGCAGGACCTGCTGATAAACGCTTTGGGCGATATTGGTTTTGATACCTTTGAGGAAGTGGCGTTTGGGTTTAAGGCCTACATCCCGGCTGATGATTTTGATAAGGTGTTGCTGGATGAGATATTATTAGCTTACCAGGAAATGTTTACGTTTACCTATGAGGTGACTCTTATCCCTCAAAAAAACTGGAACGAAGTATGGGAAAGTAATTTTGAGCCGATAGCGATAAGCGATCAGATTTTTGTGCGGGCTACCTTTCATCAACCACGCCCGGAGTTTAAATACGAAATAGTTATCGACCCTAAAATGGCGTTCGGAACCGGGCATCACCAAACTACGGCTATGATGCTGGGGTTAATGCTGGAGAACGATTTTCAAAACAAAAAAGTGCTTGATATGGGTTGCGGCACAGGTATTTTAGCCATTATGGCCGTCAAATTAGGCGCTGCTGAAATAACCGCCATTGACTACGACCCCATTTGTTATGACAGCACTATTGAAAATTCGGCCCTAAACAATATTACCAATATCACAGCGCTTTGTGGATCGAAAGAGGTTATACCTGATGAGCAATATGATATTATCCTGGCCAATATCAACCGTAATATTTTAATTGACCAGATGCAGCGCTACGCTGAAGCGTTAAAACCCGAAGGCGAGATATATTTCAGCGGCTTTTACGAAACACCTGACCTGGAAATTATCACTGATGAAGCCCGGAAATTTGGCTTAATGTATATCATTCATAAAAAAGATAAGGATTGGGTAGCGGCTAAGTTCGTTAAATAAGTTTGCAGTTCTCATCCACGGCGTGTCATTGCTTCGCTATTCCCCGCAATTGTAAAGGTCAGATAATGCGGTAACAGAATAGGCTTCAAGGAATAAAGCTAAAAGTTATGCGCAACATTAACAACGATCTTACCTTAAAACGGAATTACTTAAGTAAATATCGCTTCCTGATCAGTGAATTTGAACAGGTAAAGCGCGAAGAGCATCCTGCCTTTAGGTTTGCTAAAGATTTCTACCCGGCACATGATACCGATCCGCGAAGTTTCTTAAAGTATTATAACTGGTTCAAACAGTCTGGCAAGCCATTAATTTATTATTACCTGCTCGGTCTTTTAAAGCGGAGAATGACAAAGCGTTTTAGAAATACTTACAAAATAACATCTTTAAAACTTGCGTAAACAACGAATATTATAAAACATACAGTTACAATAATTTGCCTTTTGGCGGTTTGGTTCGCAATTTCTTTTTGATTATTCTTATTTTCTGTATCACTTAAAACTGCCTGATTAATGCCATATACAATCAACAATAATATAGTTGCTTCAAAAAGGAGGGCTGCCGTTTTGATACATAACTTCCCGGCATCTGATGTATTTTTCGGAACTATTAATTCGTTAAAAATATTGGCAATGAACAGACCCCAAAGTATTATTATTTGGTAGATAAAATTGAAGATTTTGTATACCGGGCGTTTCATAAAAAAGCGGTTTCTTGATTCTTGGCCCTTGTGTCTCTCCTACAAATGCGTATTACTCCTAAACAACTTTATCGCTATTGCCAGTAAAATTATTCCAAACGCTTTACGTAGAATATCAATCCCCGTTTTACCAAAAAGCTTCTCCAGCCATTGCACGTTTTTAAGCACCAGGTAAACAAACAGCGTATTTAAAACAATACCTATCAGTATTTCCTGCGTTTGGTATTGCGATTTGAGGGATAGGAGGGTAGTCATGGTGCCCGCGCCGGCAATTAAGGGGAATGCAAGCGGAACAATTGAAGCCGTGGTGCCCATATCATCTGATTTAAACAGGTGGATGCCCAATATCATTTCCATAGCTATAATGAATATCACTAACGAGCCTGCAATGGCAAAAGATGCAACATCCAAACCGATAATATCAAGTAGTTTATTACCTACAAACAGAAAAACTACCATCAATACCAGTACAGCAATGCTTGCCTTTTCCGATTCAATATGCCCGGCGCGCTGGCGCAACTGTATAATTACGGGTATTGCACCCAATATGTCAATGATCGCGAATAGGATCATGGTGACGGATAGTACTTCTCTGAAATTTACCGGATGCATGTTTGGTATGTGTTAGTTATTGTTCTTCTTTCAAGTCCTGAGTCTTGAGTCCAAAGTCTTGAGTCTAAGAATTATCTGACTCAAGACTTTGGACTCAAGACTTACGACTATTCCCTGGCCTCTAGCCTAAAGCTAAACAAAAATGCGATTAATATATATAACGATGCTAACCAAAATATATAATGTATAGCAAATACGGCGATTAATCCTGCAGTAAGTGGCCCCAGTGTTTGCCCTATCGACCCATAGGATTGATTAATACCCATAACCTGTCCTTGCTTTTGAGGGTCGTTATGGTCGGCAATGATGGCGTTGAGCATGGGGTTACGCAAGCCGTTAAATAACCCATAAACCAGCATACAACCCGCGAAAACAATAAACACCGCCGTAAAACCCGAAGCAAACATTGAGGCCAAACAAAGCAGGGTGGAGAACATTAAAATGGTAGCTTTTGAAGGAATTATTTTAGTGAAAATGGGTACGGCTAATTGCATCACCATTCCCGTTACCGCGAAGCCCGCGTAAAACAACCCGATGTTTGAGGGAGTTAGTTTTAATACATCCACTGTAAAGGTTTGAAAACCGATGATCATGGTAAACTGGGCCATCGTCAGCAAAAAGCCGATAAATATAGCGGTGCCGATGGTCGGCATTTTTAATACCGTAATCAATGAACTATAGCTGAATTTGGCTTTGTTTTTTATAGTTCCGCGCGGGTTGGTTTCTTTTAATAAAAACACAGTACATAGGGTGCCTATCAATGCCATACCTGTAGCGAAGTAAAACGGTACCTGTATACCCCATTTACTTAATAACCCGCCTAATGCCGGCCCAATAATAAACCCAAAACCAAACGCCGAGCCCAGTATGCCAAACTTTTTCGCCCGGTTCTCGGGGGTAGAGGTATCTGATACCATAGCCTGTGCCACCGAAACATTGCCGCCGGTTATCCCATCAAGTAGCCGCGCCGCGAACAGTATAACAATACTTCGCGCTTCGGCAAACATCAGGAACGAGATACAGGTGCCTGCAAGGCTGATCGCCAGCAAAGGTTTACGCCCGTATTTATCGGATAACGCGCCTAACAGGGGAGTAGCAAAAAATTGAGCGATAGAAAACGTAGCGGTTAACAGCCCCAGGGTTTGTTGTGTAAGTCCAAACTCCTTACCATACGGATAAAGCAACGGAACGATTATTCCAAACCCTAATGAGTTGATGATACATATAAATACCAGTATCCAAAGATTGTGGTCTTTTTTCAAAGTTTATAATTGGTTGATGACATTCGTTATCTGTCGCTTCTTTTTACTCACCCGGTCATTGCTTCGCTCGACCACCCTCTCTTCGCCTGCGGCGGAAAGAGGGAATTAAAGAACTTTCCCAACCCTCTTTTCCGCGTAGCGGAAGAGAGGGTCGCCCAGCAAAGCGTCGGCGGGGTGAGTAGTCGCCGATATGCCAAGCTTATACAAAGGCAATATAAACAAAAAAGGCCCTGAATTTCAGAACCTTTTTATTGTATTGTTAAATTTTAATTAATCCTTCTTTTCAAAATCCGTAGCGCTTGGTAATATCTCACCTACTATATTCAATTTACTGTTTTTACGGCTGTAGCTGAAATAAATAACTAACCCTATCACCATCCAACTCAATGCCGCCAACTGTGTGGTTAGATCCAGGCTATATATCATAGCAGCACAGACAAGAATGCCGAGTATGGGCACTAATGGCACCATTGGAGTTTTAAAAGGCCTTACCAAATTTGGCTCTTTTTTGCGGAGGATCATTACCCCAATACATACAACCACAAAAGCAAATAATGTACCTATTGATGTAAGGTCCCCGGCAACGCTCCCCGGTAAAAACGCGGCGAATGCTCCTACAAACACAAATAATATCATATTACTTTTATAAGGCGTGCTAAATTTAGGGTGTAAATCGCTAAATACTTTTGGCAGCAACCCATCTGTCGACATGGTATAAAAAACCCTGGACTGACCTAATAACATTACCAGGATCACTGATGAAAAACCAGCTAATATTGCGATAGTTACGAGTGTTGAAAGCCAACCGTAACCTGCCATATAGTGACTTATGGCATAAGCTACTGATGCTTCTTTACCACCGCCCATAAAATCGGTATATGGAGCTACACCTGTTAGCACCCATGAGAAAAGAACATACAAAATTGTACAAACAACCAACGAGCCTAAGATACCGATCGGCATATCGCGTTTCGGATTTTTGGCTTCCTGGGCAGCTGTGGATACCGCGTCAAAACCAATAAAGGCAAAAAACACAACACCCGCCCCTCTTAATACGCCGCCCCAGCCGTGATTTGTCCACGGCAGGTAGGAATACATCGTACCATCGGGCTGTTTAACATCTGGTGCATTATCAGGTATTAAGTATGGAGTATGATTTGCAGGGTTAATAAACTGCCAGCCGATGGCTATAAATACCAATACAATGGCTACTTTAATGAATACGATGACCGCGTTTAGTGTAGCTGATTCCTGCGTGCCTTTTATCAGAACAGCAGATAAGATAAGCAATATAAATAATGCCGGCAGATTGATAATGCCGTGATGGCTTGCGCCGTTTATAAGCACCGATTCCATAGGCGAGTGGCACCATTCGTAGGGTATTTTTCCGCCGACGAGATTGTTGAGGTATTCGCTCCAACTTATAGAGACGGTAGCCGCGCCAAGCGCGTATTCCAACACCAATGCCCAGCCTATTATCCAGGCAACAATTTCGCCCATGGTGGCGTAAGCGTACGTGTAGGCGCTACCTGCAATTGGTATAATAGAGGCAAATTCGGCATAGCATAAACCGGCAAAAGCGCAACCAACAGCAGCTACAATAAACGAAATTGTTACGGCCGATCCGGCATGTTCGCCTGCTGCGGAGGCTGTTCTTACAAACAAGCCCGCGCCAATAATAGCGCCAATACCCAGCGCAATTAAGTTGCCAGGGCCCAGCGTTCGTTTAAGAGTTGATCCCCCTTCTTCCGGCATGGCCATTAATTGAGCCAGAGATTTTTTTACAAATAGTTTCATATAATAATTAGATCAGTTAATTCGTATTTTCAAACATAGTTATTTTTATTGAAAAGAGGAAAACAAGAAATAAGGGTCACATTGATCAAAGATTTATAGGATTACGACTGGTATGAAAAACAGGGGTAACATAATCGGATTTTCTTCCTCATCAATTCTAAACACGATAAAATAAGGGAATTTTTAAGGACTGCAAACCGGTGCCTGTATGAAAATCTGATAGCAAAATGCAATGGGTTTTTGGCAATTAAATCCAGGTAATGGTTACCTCTCTTGAAAATTCTTTGCCAAGTCCGCTTCGCTTGCGCTCATACCATTTACAAGCTTCTGCAATATCAATTTCAGCTTCTGTAAAAAGCTTAACGATATACATTCTCTAAATCTTTTTTAACTTCATCCCACGTACGCAGAGTGGTCTTTCCTTCAGCAAAAGATTTCTCTCTTCGCAGAATTTCTTTTGCCTGTTCTTCGGTTAATTCGATATTAAAAGAGTCGGTTTGATATTCGTACGCTAAACTATTTAAAAAAGCAAGCAGTACTTTTTCTTCTTCACCGTTTCGTAGATTTACAACAACTGTCATATATCAAATTTACAATACTTTTTTTATAGATACAGGTCCTTCATCTCCGTTGTTTGTGTCCTCACAAACAGGATAAGGGATTCTTTAAAACCAAAAAGGGCCTCTTTACAGAAGCCCTTCTAATATTTCAGGATAAAACCTTACCCTTTCTTCTCAACCTTTATCATGTGCGTAACCATCGACCGTTGATGCAATTCTTTTTGTAAACGCGGGCTGTTGATAACATCTTTTTGTAAATGCGGCGCAATAACCAATGACACGATAGACATCAGTTTGATCAATATATTCATTGATGGGCCAGATGTATCTTTAAACGGATCGCCTACGGTATCGCCGGTTACAGATGCTTTATGCGGTTCTGATTTTTTGTAGAACATTTCGCCGTTGATCTCAACACCTTTTTCAAATGATTTTTTGGCGTTATCCCACGCGCCACCAGCGTTGCTTTGGAAAATTCCCATCAATACACCCGATACGGTTACACCTGCTAACAGGCCACCCAATACTTCGGGGCCAAAGGTGAAGCCGATTATTATCGGGGTTATCAAAGCTATTAATCCCGGTGCAACCATCTCGCGGATAGAAGCTTTGGTTGATATGGCTACGCATTTTTCATACTCTGGCTTGGCTTTATGCTCCATAATGCCCGGAATCTCGCGAAACTGGCGACGTACTTCTTCCACCATCGCCATTGCCGCCCGGCCTACTGCCGAGATACACAATGCCGAAAATATGAACGGTATCATACCGCCAACAAATAACCCTGCTAATACATCGGCCTTGTAAATATCAATATGATCTATACCGGCAACACCCACAAAGGCGGCAAATAATGCCAGTGAAGTTAATGCTGCGGATGCAATAGCAAAACCCTTGCCTGTAGCGGCAGTAGTATTACCTACAGCATCTAAATTATCTGTACGGTGACGAACTTCGGGTGGTAGCTGACTCATTTCGGCAATACCACCGGCATTATCAGCAATAGGTCCGAACGCGTCGATAGCTAATTGCATAGCGGTTGTTGCCATCATGCCGGCGGCGGCTATTGCCACTCCATATAAGCCTGCAAAATGGAACGAGCCATAAATACCTGCGGCCAATACCAAAATAGGAAGAACTGTTGATTCCATTCCAACCGATAAACCGCCAATAATATTGGTGGCATGGCCGGTTGACGACTGGCGAATGATGCTCAGCACCGGGCGTTTGCCCATAGCGGTATAATATTCGGTGATGATTGACATCAGTGTGCCAACTACTAAGCCAACTACTATCGAAAAGAAAACATCGTATTTGTCAAACTCAACTGCGCCGCCTTTTATCATACCCGCAATTCCGGGTACCTCATCACGTATAAGGTGCATCGGACCGTCGGGCAATATCCAAACCACTGCAAAATAGGTCGCAATAGCTGTTAACACGATAGAGGTCCAGTTACCGATGTTCAGTGCGTTTTGTACGCTGTCTGTTTCTTTTTTAATTTTTACAAATGATGCGCCGACTATAGAGAATATTAAACCTAAACCTGCAATCACCATCGGCAACAATACCGGGGCAATACCGCCAAAGTTATCATGCGATGCAATTTCGCGGCCCAATACCATTGTAGCTAACATTGTAGCTACATACGATCCGAACAAGTCGGCACCCATGCCTGCTACGTCGCCTACGTTATCACCTACGTTATCTGCAATGGTAGCAGGGTTACGCACATCATCTTCGGGGATACCGGCTTCTACCTTACCTACAAGGTCAGCACCAACATCGGCGGCTTTGGTATAAATACCACCGCCTACACGGGCAAATAATGCTATCGATTCTGCTCCTAACGAAAATCCGGCTAAAACATCCAGCGCCTTTGCCATCGCTTCGCCATTAACGCTGCTGCCTGCAACGTTTACCACATACATCTGGTAAAATACAATAAACAACGAACCTAAACCTATAACTGCCAACCCGGCTACGCCTAAACCCATCACCGTGCCACCTGTAAACGATACTTTTAATGCTTGAGCCAAACTGGTACGCGCGGCCTGTGTGGTACGCACATTTGCTTTAGTAGCTATACGCATACCCATATAGCCCGCGAAAGCCGAAAGGAATGCGCCGCATACAAATGATATAGCGATAACCGGGCTCGAAGTAGCGACAGTAGTGCCCGAATAGGCCAGCAACAAACCAGCTATCACGACAAAGTAGCCCAATATTTTCCACTCGGCACGTAAAAAAGCCATAGCACCATCGGCAATATAACCAGAAAGTTCATTCATATTGGCATCGCCGGTCTCCTGTTTGTTGACCCATGCCGATTTAATGCCCATCACCACCAGCCCAATAAGTCCGAAGACTGGTATTAAATAAATTAATTTGTCGTAGAAAAACTCCATAGTTATAAATTAGTAATTAAATATGCTGCCCAGTATTATTTATTATGATTAATAATTGGTGTCGCAAATTAGTAAAATTAATTTCTTTTAACACACCGCATTTATCACAAAATTGAATATGCATAGAGAAAATTTGTTTAAAACGTTTATGTCTTTATGACAGTTAAATTCTTTTGTGGCAAAAAATAACATTTGGGGCCCTCAGGGTAAACCCGTTAAAAAACCTGCAGGCTATGCTTAATTTTCCATCATTAAATCGCTATTACCGCATATTAATGCAGTAAAACTTGCTATTACCACATAATGCCCGGTTATTGCCGCATTATACCGCACTAAAACGCAGTATTAATAGTGGGTTAAATATTTCATTATCATATAATTATAAAAAATATGAATTAAAATAAAACAATCATTTGAGGATTATAAACGAACGATACCAGGGTTACTATCATTTTAGCACCGATACATAAATATACAACAAAAACCCGACTTTATCAAGGTTAACTGAATGATTGGATATAATTAAATTTCTGTATTTTGCACCTTAAACAAACCTTAAATAAATGAACGAAAATTCTACAAATCCTAAATTAAAGCACGAATTAGGTTTATTAGACGGCACCATGCTGGTAGCCGGCTCAATGATAGGCTCGGGTATTTTTATTGTGGCCGCTGATATTATACGTAATGTAGGCTCATCAGGCTGGCTCATCGCCGTTTGGCTTATTACCGGGTTTATGACCATAACCGCAGCCGTAAGCTATGGCGAATTAAGCGCCATGTTCCCAAAAGCCGGCGGCCAATACGTTTATTTGAAGGAATCATACAATAAGCTGATCGCGTTTTTATATGGGTGGAGTTTTTTCGCAGTAATACAAACGGGCACCATTGCAGCCGTTGGTGTTGCATTTTCAAAATTCACCGCGTATTTGATTCCGGCGGTGAGCGAGGATAATATATTGTTCAATACCATGATAGGCTCATGGCATTTTTCTATCAGCGCCGCGCAATGTGTTTCGATCGTGATGATCATTTTGTTAACTGCCATAAATACGCGTGGTGTTAAAAGTGGTAAGATTATTCAAAATACATTTACCTTAACCAAACTTGCCAGTTTATTTGGATTGATCATATTTGGTTTTATCATGCTTAAGGGTGATGTATGGCATGCCAACTGGACCGATGCGTGGAACATACATAAGTTAAACCCAGATAACAGCGTAGCCAGCTATGGCATAGCCGCCGCGTTAGGCGCGGTTGCCGCTTCTATGGTTGGCTCTATCTTCAGCAGTGACTCGTGGAACAACGTAACTTTTATTGCCGGCGAAATGAAAAATCCGAAGCGCAATATAGGGTTAAGCTTATTTTTAGGGACGCTGATAGTTACCATTATATATATCAGCGCTAATATAATGTACACTGGTGTTTTGCCGCTACATGATATTGCCACTGCAAGTAAAGATCGCGTAGCCGTAGCAGCATCGCAGGTGATATTTGGTCATGCAGGTACGGTAATTATCGCTTTAATGATCATGGTTTCCACCTTTGGCTGTAACAACGGGCTGATAATGGCAGGCGCACGTGTTTATTATACAATGGCAAAAGATGGCTTGTTTTTTAAACGTACCGGCACATTAAACAAATTTGCTGTACCGAGCTTTGGTTTATGGATACAATGCCTGGTTGCAAGTATATTATGCTTAAGCGGCAAGTATGGCGATTTGTTGGATATGATCTCCTTTGTAGTAGTAATATTCTATGTGCTCACCATTTTAGGCATTTATATTTTACGTGTAAAACGCCCTGATGCCGAGCGGCCATACAAGGCATTTGGTTACCCGGTATTGCCTGCAATTTATATGATAATGGGGGTGGCGTTTTGTATATTATTAATTATTTACAAACCAAACTTTACCTGGCCGGGTTTAATTATTGTGCTGATAGGTATACCTATTTATTATTTAACGCAACGCTATTCAACGCATGAAGATAAAACAAATATGGCTGATTAGTTTCCTGTTTATTGCTGGACAGGTTTGCGCGCAATCTTTACACGAAAAGATACAGGCCGCATTCAACCGCCTGCAAGCCGATAGCCAATGCCGTTATGGCGTGGTTACCTTAACGGTGTTGGATGCTAAAACAGGCGAACAGGTTTTTGCCGCCAACCCGGATATGGGTATGCAGCCCGGCTCGACCATGAAAACGGTTACAACCATTACCGCGTTTAATGTACTGGGTAAAGATTTTCAGTACCAAACGCAATTTGGGTATACAGGTACCATAACCAATGGCACCTTAAACGGCGATATTATCATCAAAGGCAGCGGCGACCCTACCTTAGGTAGCTGGCGATGGGAAACTACGAAAGAGATACATATCCTGTATCAAATGGTAACGGCCATGCAGCAGGCCGGTATAAAAGCGATTAACGGGCTTATTATCGGCGACGATTCACTTTATGGTACACAGGCAGTGCCGGATGGCTGGATACTGGAAGACCTCGGCACTTATTATGGTGCGGGGGCCAATGCCCTTTGCTGGCGCGAAAACCAGTTTGATATTACCTTAAATACAGGCAGGGTTGGTACGCCAATTACAATTAAAGGTACCATACCATTTATACCCTATCTTACTTTTAAAAGCGAATTGATTAATGGCACTGATGGAACGGGTGATAATTCCTATCCTTATTTACCGTTGTTCGGTACCAATATCATGTACCTGCGTGGCACTTATTCGGTCGATCAAACCAAAAAGCTGGTATCTGCCGCCGTGCCCGATCCTGCTTTTGACGCCGCTTATAGGTTAACCGATACATTAAAACGTTTGGGTTTTGCTATAAGCGGGCAACCCGAATCAACCATTACCCTAACTGCAAAAGGACAGCAAACACCTCAAATTGCGGTTAATCTGGCTACCGTGCTATCGCCAACGCTAAGCCAAATGGTTTATTGGACAAACCGCAAAAGCATTAACCTGTATGCCGAGGAGTTACTAAAAGCTATCACCTATAAATCAGGTAAAGAAGTAACCACTGTAAACGGGATCAAACTACTACAGGATTTTTGGAAAGCCCGTGGTATAGATCCGCGTGCTATGGACGTAGCCGATGGCTGCGGCTTGTCGCCTGCCGACCGGGTAACCAGCAATACCATAGCCACTATCCTGCAATCTGCAAAAAGGGAGGCCTGGTTCCCTGATTTTTATGAAAGCCTGCCCATTTATAACGATATGCACATGAAAAGCGGCAGCATACACAACGTGCAAGCTTACGCCGGCTACCAAACCCATGCGGGCCGCGATTTGTGCTTCTCTATCATTGTTAACAACTACAACGGCTCAACCAAAGGCATTAAGGATAAAATGTTTAAGGTGTTGGATGAGTTGAAGTAGGGTCACATAACTCCGATTGTCATTGCGAAACAAGGCCGTGCGCGCGGAGGTAAGTGCGGTTGAAGCAATCCCGGCGCTGGAAAGTGACCCACCAACCCTGACCACCTTGTCATTGCGAAACAAAGGCCAGTGCAGGGGGCGTGTGCGGTTGAAGCAATCTCCGCTGATAGATAACTAACCGCCCTCACCACCCTGTCATTGCGAAACAAAGGCTGCGCGAGGACACAAGCGGTTGAAGCAATCTCGTCGCTGATAGGCTACAAGTCAGTCAATAATCATCATACCAACCATCACTCAAATCATTCCATCCGGGATTTTCCCTGACAATCAGATCAATCTTTTTCTGCCTTGACCCTGCTTTTAATTGTTTTTCGCGGGCAATAGCATCATTTACCCATTGATAATCTTCAAAGTACACCAATTTATTACAATTGTATTTTGCTGTAAAACCCTCATATGCTTTCTGTTTATGTTTCCAAACCCGATCTTGTAAATCACTGGTCATGCCAACATATAATACCGTATTAGCTTTATTGGTGACAATGTAAACAGAATAGTTATGGGTTTTCATTATTCAATTATATGAAAATTCCACAATATCGTTCAAATGGCATGGTGGTTAGCATGGCGACGAGATTGCTTCAACCGCACACGCCCCCTGCACTGGCCTTTGTTTCGCAATGACAGGGTGGTGAGGGGTGGTGGTGGAGAACCACACCCGCCAATCTTACTAAATCCGAAGTAATTATTGCCATTTTTAATTATTTCCGTAATTTCAGGCGTTAATTAAAACAAACATGAAAAAACTGATACTGCTTTTCCTTTCAATTACAACAATAAGCGCTTTTGCCCAGCGGGGCAGGGGTGGCGCACAGACCGATACATTTGTAAAAGTAAATTATATCAAGAAAGAAGTGATGATACCTATGCGCGATGGTATAAAACTGATGACAGAGATATATATCCCGAAAGACCAGTCAAAGAAATACCCGTTTTTGATGGACCGTACACCTTATGGCGTATCTCCTTACGGTGCAGGCATGAAAACGCCTATCGGCCCTTCTATGGCTTATGCAAAAGATGGTTATATTGTTGTTTACCAGGATGTACGCGGTCGTTTTATGAGCGAAGGTATGTTCCGCGAAATGACACCCGAACTGGAAGACCATAAAACCAGCAAGGACGTAGACGAAGGTACAGATACCTACGATACCATCGACTGGCTGCTGAAAAACATACCCAATAATAATGGCAAGGTGGGCACCTGGGGTGTATCCTATCCCGGTTTTTTTACTACCACTACGCTTTTAAGCAGGCACCCGGCATTGGCCGCTGCTTCGCCCCAGGCACCTATGTCTGACTTATGGCGCGATGACGGCTGGCATAACGGAGCATTCTTTTTGATAGCTAACTTTACTTTTTATCCCGGTTTTACCAACAGGCAGGATGATAAGCCTACGCAAGGCCGGGGGACAGGGCGCCTGCCGCGGGTTACCAATGGCTATGACTATTATTTAAAAATGGGGCCTGTAAAAAACACCAACGTGATCTATAAAGACTCCATACAATTATGGAAGGACATACTTAACCACCCTGATTTTGACGAGTGGTGGCAAAGCCGTAATGTATTAACCCATTTGCATGATATTAAAACGCCCACCCTGGTTACCGGCGGCTGGTATGATGCGGAAGACTTGTATGGCGCGATAAACACCTATAAGACATTAGCGAAAAATAATCCCAAAACCCCGGTTTATTTTGCGATGGGCCCCTGGGTGCACGGGGGATGGGCACGGGGTGACGGCGACCGTTTGGGTGATATTTACTTCGGTGGCCCTCAAGGGCCTCATTACCGCGATGATATTGAATTTAAATTTTTTAGCCATTACCTGAAAGGCACACCAATGGATATTCAGCCGATAAATACCTTTGAAACAGGTACCAATAAATGGGAAACCTTTAAAGTTTGGCCGCCAAAGGAGGCTAAGGACGATCAGTTATATTTATTGCCCGGCGGTAAATTATCTTTCACCGCTCCGGCAGCCGGTAAAGATACCTATGATGAATATGTATCAGACCCTGCCAATCCTGTGCCTTTTTATGCCGACCTGGAAAAAACAGGTGATATGGAGCGTACCTATATGGACGGCGACCAGCGGTTTGCATCTGCCCGCAAGGATGTGTTAACCTATCAAACAGACGTGTTGGATAAAGACGTAACCATAGCCGGCAACATCTGGCCGAAATTGAATGTTTCAACAACAGGTACTGATGCCGACTGGATAGTAAAGGTAATTGATGTTTACCCGGATACTGCCGCTAACACTGTTGCTACCGGCACAGGTGTAAAAATGGCAGGCTACCAGCAAATGGTGCGCAGTGAGCCTTTACGCGGTAAATACCGCAACAATATTGCCAAACCCGAGCCATTTGTGCCCGGCAAGGTAACCCCGGTTAGCTGGGAGTTGCAGGATATATTGCACACCTTTAAAAAAGGCCACCGTATTATGATACAAATACAAAGCAGCATGTTCCCGCTGATAGACCGCAACCCGCAAACGTTTACAGATATTATGAAAGCGAACGAAAGCGATTTTGTGAAAGCAACCGAAAGGGTTTATACATCGAAAGAACATCCAAGCTTTATAAAGGTTAGGGTAATGCCGTAGAGTATTAGCCCCCTCTAAATCTCCCCCGGCAGGGGAGACTTTTTGATGTCGGTTTAGTAAAAATTTTTACTCTAACAATATGAATTTTTAGTCTCCCCATTCCGGCGGAGACTTTTTTTTATTAAAAGATCATTATTGTAACATGAAGATTTTAAAGTCTCCCCAACCGGGGGAGATTTAGAGGGGGCTTAGGGCGAGCTCTGTAACATTCCAACTATACAACCAAAATATTACAAAATACACTAAACTAAGGCTTAATAGTATATCTAACTTTATGTTATACCCTTATTAAGTCCTTGTCATGAAAAAACCTATCACTTTAAAATTATCGCGGCACACCTTATGGAATTGCCGTACATCCTGCATCTGTAACTTAAGATCTACTATCATGCAGAAGTTACTGTTAATTGTTTTCTTCCTGTTTTTAGCCAGCGTAGCATCGGCACAAAATTATCCCGATATAACGCGGCGTATTGATTCGCTGGTTAAAATAGACTTGCCAAAATCTGCTTTAAAAGAGGCAGACAGTCTTTATTGGCTGGCGCGAAAAAGTAATAACGCGCCGCAGGAAATTAAGGCGGCGATGTATCGCATGAAGCTACAATCGACGGGTAGCGAGGCGACATTTGTTGTAGTAATTGATACATTAAAACATGAAATACAGCAGTCAGCATATCCTGTAAAACCGGTACTGTTGTCATTACTTGCTGGTACATACCGCAACTATTTTAATTATTACCGATATACCTTTTACCAGCGCAGCCGTCTTGAAAAACCCGGTACTGATTTTACCAAATGGGATATGCAGACTATTAACAGCGAAATTGCCCGTTTATTTGATCTTTCTTTACAGGATTATAAAAAAGAGCAACAAACGCCGGTTGACGGGTTTGAAAATGACCTGATCGGCGATAAAAACGAACGTTATTGGCGACCAACCTTATATGACCTGTTGTTACAGGAAGCGTTGGGCTATTTTTTAAATGAAGAGTCGGCTATAAACAACCCTAAAATGCCGTTCACATTAAATGACCCGCGTTTATTCGGCGATAGCCGTGCTTTTGCCAACCTGGTGATTAGCACAACGGATACCACCTCATCCTTTTATAGTGGAATTAAATATTTACAGCAAGCTACATTGTTTCATTTGCAAAAACCAAACGATGAAGCGCTGGCAGCTATCGACCTGCAACGGCTTGGATTTTTATATACCCACTCGTCACCTATCAATAAAAATGAATTGTACCTGGGCGCATTAAAACAAATAGCAACTATCTATGCAACAAAGCCAATAAGCGCCGATGCCCTGGTTTTATTAGGCAATTATTATAAAAATAATGGCAGAGAGACTAATAATTTGATAACTGCGGTTGATTATTATAATAAAGCAGTAACCGCTTTTCCACAAAGCATTGGCGGCATAAATGCGGCAGGGTATCTGAAAGGTATTAAACGCCCAAACATTTCGGCAAATTTAGAAAAGGGGAACATTCCCGGTAAGCCTTTATTGGGTTTACTTAGCTATCAAAACATTGGCACGGCAAGAGTAACTGTTTATAAAGTACCCGAAGCAAAGGGTGCCGAGTTGGACAAAAATTTGCCGTCAATTTATTATAATAATAAAAATTACAGTGCCGATTCGGTAGTAAAATATCTGCGCAAACTTAACCCGGTGCAGGATGATACCTTGCATCCGGCTCTTGCTATCCAGGACTATAAACCACACACTACCGAATTTAAAATTAACGCTTTGCCGACGGGGCATTATGTGCTGGTTATGCGCGATAATTTGCAAAGTGATTCAAATTCGGTACAAATAACCACGTTTAAAGTGTCGAGCCTTTCGCTCCTTAGTCGGCATATTGATGCTACAAGGGTAGAAATTAGGGTAATGGACAGGGAAACAGGTGCGCCGCTATCAGGTGTAACCGTAACACTTGCGGGATATTACCGGGGCAAAACCAATTCGCAGGGGTCTTGCATCATAAAAGATGTTTATAGCATTAGCCAGTTCTCGGTAATGCTGACAACAAAAACAGATACCCTGTTTGAACCTGCAATTTACAGCCCTATAAGGTCTGTACAGCAAACTATTGTTACCCGTACCGTATTATTTACCGACAGGCAATTGTATCGCCAGGGGCAAACCGTTTATTATAAAGGCATCCAGTTGCAAATTCAAAACGATAAAAGTTCAATTATTACCAACGCCCCATTGCATGTTGATGTGAAAGATAACAACCGTAAATCCATCACGACGGCCGATGTAGCTACCAATGAATTTGGCACCTTTAGCGGATCGTTTGTTCTCCCGCAAAATATTTTAAACGGGAGTGTTAATATAAGCACGCCAAATGGCAGTAAGCAAATTAATGTAGAGGAATATAAGCGCCCAAGCTTCCAGGCCGAATTTTTGCCCATAAAAGAAAGCTACAAACCCGGCGACTCGGTAGTAGTGAAAGGCCATGTTATGGCTTATTCGGGCAATGGCTTGTCTATGGCTAGGATTGTTTACCATATAACCGGCTCGTTGTACCCGCGCTGGCAACCAAATATCGATTTAGGTGATGTCGGCACCGACACCATAAAAAGTGACGCGCAAGGAAACTTTAAAATAAAGTTTAAAACGGCAACTTATCCCGATATCGACACCCTTGAGTCATCGTATTATAACTATAGCATAAGTGCCGCCATAACCGATGAAAGCGGCGAAACAAAGCAAATAAATACCGATTTAAAAGTATGCGTAGATAATATAGATATTAACGCCAGGGTACCGCGTACAGTTTTTGCTCAAAGTGTGATTACTGCGAGCATTAAAAATATGGATAATATCCTGGAAAGCGGAACTCTGCAAATGACGATCTACCCAGTTACCGCGCCGGCCACCTTATATAAAAACAGGCTATGGGCAGATCCTGACCAATACTTATTAAGCCGCCAGGAATATGCCAGGTATTTCCCAGATTATGCCTATGGTAATGAAGACAACGAGAGTTCGTGGGCCGTAAAAACACAGGTATATGATACCACCCTGACAACAGACGGAAAAGCGGCGGTGCTTAAATTTGCAGCCCTAAAAACCCAGCCGACGGGTTATTATAAACTGACCATAAATGCCCGCAACGAAGCGGGGGATACCACATCAACAGATGATTATTTTTACCTGGTAAATGAGCCGGCTGCACCGAAGCAATTTAGCAGCTGGGTAATAGCAATGGGTACAAACATGGTTAACGATATTACTACAGCTTCGTTTTTAGTAGGAATTGGCAAAACAACCAAAATACTTGTCGAAAAAAATAGCGGGGGGCAAATTGCATCCTCAAAATGGATAACGCTTAAGGGCGACAAACAGCAAATAATTAAAGTGCCGGTAACTGTGGGTGAAAAAAATGTTAGTGTATCGTTTTTTATGGTTTGGCAAAACCGTGAATACACCAGTACACAAAACATCAAAACCAAAGCGCCTGATAATGGGCTGGATATTAAATTTTTAACATTCAGGGATAATTTGCAACCCGGTCAAAAAGAACAATGGAAGATACAGGTTACCGGTAAAAGCGGGGAAAAAGAAGCGGTAGAAATGCTGGCGGGCATGTATGATGCTTCGTTAGACGCACTTGGCGGCAGTGACGACTGGGCCTCATTTCTTAATATCAATAACCGCAGTTCGGGCCAATCATTTGGATGGGACGACGGATTTATCAGGCAGTTGAGTACAACCCCGTTAAAGCAAAACACCTATTATTACTTTGGCAGTATCAACCGCAGTTATGAACAGTTTGGCGTGATCTTGCCCGCAAACGAAAGAATGCTTCACGAAGTAACTATCAACGGCACTTCAAGTATTGTTTACAAGACAGATACGGTTGAATATCGCGCCGCTGATTATAAAGTAAGGGATAACTCTTCTGTTGATGATTTATTGAAACATATGGAGGGTTTTGAAGTTGGGGCCGATGGCAGCATAACAAGCCAGGGGCAGGCCATAACCAGGGCGCGCCTAAACGGACGCGATTATGCCGGGGCCGATTTATCAGCCGCCATAAAAAACCTGCCCGCCGATATAGTTGAAAAAATACAGGTAGTTGATGATTATGGCGACCAGGCCGGCCGTACCGGGATTAAAGACGGCGACCCGGAGAAAATATTAAACATCACTGTATCGCGCCCGGTGATCCCGCGTACCAACTTTAACGAGACTGCTTTTTTCTACCCGCAATTGCACACAGATTCGGCAGGGCAGATAGTAATAGATTTTACCATCCCGGAATCATTAACCCAATGGAAGTTTAGGGCACTGGCGCATACAAAAGACTTGAAAACAGGGTATATAGAACGCGAAATTGTAACCCAAAAACAATTGAGCATAACCGCTAATATGCCCCGCTTTTTGCGTGAGGGCGATACCATAACTGTTTCGGCGCGGCTGACTAATTTGACAGCGGGAGAATTAAAGGGTCATATATCGCTGCAATTACTTAATGCCTTAACTGCGCAAAAAATAGCGTTATTGCAAAATCCGGCCGAAGGTGAGCAGGATTTTGATATTGCAGCCGCTTCAACCAGGGCCGTTTCTTTTAAACTGATCATACCTGCCGGATTGGACGCGCTGACCTATCGTTTAACCGCAGAATCCGGCGATTTTAGCGATGGTGAAGAAAATACCTTGCCGGTATTGCCGAACCGTATGCTGGTTACCGAATCGATGCCTATGATGGTACGCGCCGGGCAAACCAAAAGTTTTTCGTTTGATAAACTGGTTAATCAGTCAAGCACAACAATTGTCAATAAATCTTTGACCTTAGAATACACCCAAAACCCCGCATGGTATGCTGTACAGGCGTTGCCGTATATGATGGAGTTCCCATACGAATGTTCAGAGCAGGTATTCAGCCGTTATTATGCCAATAGTTTGGCTGCCAATTTGGTAAAAACAATGCCGGTTATTAAACAGGTGTTTGATCAATGGAAATCGGCAAATAGTCCGCAATTATTATCCAATCTCGAAAAGAACCAGGAGTTGAAAGCCACTTTAATTGAAGAAACCCCCTGGCTAAGAGAAACTGCTGACGAAACCGAACAAAAGAAACGCATAGCCCTGCTTTTTGATCTCAATAAAATGAGCTATGAACTACAGCAAAATTTAAATAAGCTGAAAGACAGGCAATTGCCTGACGGTGGCTTCCCATGGTTTGGCGGTGATAAGTCGGATGCCTATATCACCCGTTATATTTTGGCGGGGATAGGGCAGTTATTTCATGCAGGTGTTGCTGATTTGAAAGATAAAACCTTAAAAAGCATTTCGGATAAAGCAATGGATTATTTGGATAATGTACTGGTGTTAGATGCGGCCCGCCAAAAGGAACAAAAAACTTATGATAACCGTATATTAAACTCAACCGAGATACATGAATGGTATACAAAAAGCTATTATACCAATCGTGTAAATAATGAAGAAATACAGGCGTTGCTGGCCAACTATTTAACCCTCGCCCAAAAGCAATGGAACACACTGGGCGTATACGAACAAGGCATGATAGCCCTCACCATGCTGCGCAATAATAAGGCTGATGTAGCGCAAATGATCATTAACTCGTTAAAGGAAACCGCTCAGCAAAGCGATGACATGGGCATGTACTGGGCGAAGAACCAATTGGGCTATTTTTGGAATGAGTCGCCAATTGAAACCCAATCGCTGATGATCGAACTGTTTACCGAAGCCCGTAACCAGCAAAAGGCTATAGAAGAAATGAAAATATGGCTGCTGCGCAACAAACAAACCAGCGATTGGAAAACCACCAAAGCCACAGCGCAGGCCTGCTATGCATTGCTGATGAAAGGCGATAGCTTATTAACCGGTGCTGGCACATCCACCATCAAACTAAATGGTAAGCCAATAACCGAACTAAAGCCCGACGTAAAAGCAGATGCCGGAACAGACTACTTTAAATCCAATTGGGTTGACGACCAGGTAAAGCCAGCCTTGGGAAAAGTAGAAATAACCAACAACGGCAAAAGCATTAGCTGGGGTGCAATGTACTGGCAATACACCGAGCAATTAGATAAGATAACCTCATCAAATACCAATATCCATTTGGAACGCAAGTATTTTATTGAGAAGCAGTCTGCCACTGGCCCCGTACTAACAGCCGTGGATGCACAACATACCCCAAAAACAGGCGATTTGCTGAAAGTGGTAGTCTACCTGAAAGCCGACCGCGATTTTGAATACGTACAGTTAAAAGATATGCGACCGGCTGGAACTGAGCCGGTGGATGTATTGTCATCCTATAAATACCAGGACGGTTTATACTATTACCAGGTAACCAAAGACGTGGCGACAAACTTTTTTATCAGCCGGTTAAATAAAGGCAGTTATGTGTTTGAATATATGCTTAGGGTGGTGCAGCCCGGCAACTATTCAACCGGGATAAGCAGCATACAAAGTATGTACGCGCCTGAATTTAGCGCACATAGCGAGGGGATGCGGATGGTGATAGTGAAGTGATTCCCACTAAGGAACTTCCGAAGTTTTCAAAACTTCGGAAGTTTAATAGAAAACAAAGTTTGGTATATAAAACAATTATCAATAAGCATGAAAAAGCTATTACTCATTATTTTACTGATGCCCGTATTGGTACGGGCGCAAACTGCTAAGGAATATGTTGAACAGGGTAAGGTCGTATATCATAACTGGGCTACGGCACCTCCGGTACCTTTTCGGTCATTAGACAGTATTAAAGCGCAGGTTCCCAAACAAAATGGCAGACAAATGGCCATTGAGTTGTTTACGAAAGCAATAGCGTTGGATCCGGGTTACGCAGCGGCTTATAGAGAGCGTGCACGGGTAAAAGCATATGCCCTGATTATCACGATCAATAATATGTCGCGTAAGGATTACCGTTCGCTCATTGCTGATTATACCGAGGCGATAAAATTAGCTCCTGATGACACGGATTCGTATTACAATAGGGCCCTCGCCGAATACTTACACAAAGACGATAAAAAATCTACCGCCGACCTCGAAAAATTGATTATTATCAACCCTAAAGGCAGGCATAATTACTTTCGTGAAATAGTTAACAGGAGTAATTCCAGGCATGAATATAATGTGAGTTTGAAAGCAATGATGCAATTGGCTAAATTAGAACCAAGTTATACCTTGGCTTATTACTATATGGCGTTGACCCATAGGATGATGGGCGATTATAATGCATCTATAAAGGATTATGATAATGCCATAGCAATGGGTGCGAAATATTATGCAGACAGATCATTTGTTAGGGAATTAGTCGGCGATTATAAAGGCGCACTTGATGATAAGATAGAGGATATGAAAATACGAAAGCCCACAATAATAAACGGAAATGATATGATGAGGTTAGGCATTCTGTATAATAAAACGGGTGATTATGAAGCGTCTATTGAAAATTATACAAAAGCGATAACATTTATGACACCAACTATTGAAAAAAGGCAACTTTATGAGTCTGAGTTCGGGATCACAAATCCCTACGAGGAACGTGCAAAGGTTGAGGTCAGGGCCGGGTACTACGATAAAGCGATGGCCGATTATAACATTGCGCTGAAATACAATCGCTTGCCCGGCCTGCTAAACGGCAGGGCTGAATTAAAATATTTGATCAACGATAAAAAAGGGGCCTGCGATGACTGGAACGAAGCATACCATATGGCCGCAAATACCTTACAATGGGCCGCAGCCGATAGTATAAGAGAGACGCAGTTTAAAGACGGCAAATCCTATCGAGTCAGCATGTCTAACAGGAATACCAAACCCGACACACTTGGCTACAGCAAGATCATCGTCAATATCGGCAAATATTGTAAGTAAATAGTAAATGAATGAAAAACTTGCGAAGTTTTCAAACGGCGTAGCCCTCAATGAGGCCATTGAAAACAAACACAACGAATTAAACTTCGCAAGTTTAACCGGGTATTGACTTTACGCTTAATGATGGTCACCATCGTGATGAACGTCATGCCCGTGATCTCCGTGCCTGACAAAGCACGAGCTAAAGCTGGCCGAGATCGCTAATAGTAAAATGAAATATTTTATCGTTTTCATGGTAATTTTGTTTGATGTATATAGAGAAGCAATTTTAAAGCCTTTTGTTTTATAAACTTTACAGGGCTGTTTGTGTAGTGCATCTTTTACCGTAATTTTGCCTACCAATTATACAATGACTGACTTCGAGAACTATAATAACCCGCAGGTGTCGGCATTGCCGTCGCATTTAAAACAATTCGTGGTTAACCAGCACTACGACCACTATACTTCTATTGACCACGCGGTTTGGCGGTATGTAATGCGGCAAAATTATAGCTACTTAAAAGACGTTGCGTATTATCCTTATATCCCCGGGTTGCAAAAAGCGGGTTTAACTATTGAACGGGTGCCACGCTTGCAGGAAATGAACGATGCCCTTGCTAAAATTGGCTGGGGCGCAGTTACAGTTGACGGCTTTATTCCGCCTGCCGCGTTTATGGAATACCAGGCTTATAGGGTACTGGTTATTGCCGCCGACATCCGCCAGTTAAAGCATATTGAATATACGCCCGCGCCTGATATTATCCATGAATCTGCTGGACATGCGCCTATTATTGCCGACCCGGATTATCACCAGTATTTAAGTTATTTTGGTTCGATAGGGGCAAAGGCCATGTTTTCGGCACAGGATTATGAGTTGTACGAGGCTATCCGCGCGTTGTCTATCTTAAAAGAAATGCCCGATGCCGATCCCGAAGAAATAAAAAAGGCCGAAGATACTGTAGCCTGGTGCCAGGAAAATATGGGCCAACCATCCGAAATGGCCTTGTTAAGCCGCCTCCACTGGTGGACGGTAGAATATGGGTTGATAGGCAATTTGGAAAATCCTAAAATATATGGCGCAGGGTTATTGTCGTCTATTGGCGAAAGCTCTACTTGTATGTCGCCTGATGTTAAGAAATTATGGTATAACCAATACACAATAAATTACAGCTATGACATCACCAAACAGCAGCCGCAATTGTTTGTAACGGATACCTTCCAAAACCTGATAGATGTGCTGGAGCAGTTTGCTGACACGATGGCATTCCGCAGGGGCGGGGCTTATGGTTTGCAAAAGGGCATGGAAAGTAAAAATACCTGTACCATAGTTTATAGTTCGGGCCTACAGGTTTCGGGCACTATCGCCGAGTTCAAAAAAGATGCTGATGGCAATCCTGTCTTTATAAAAACTAACGGCGAATCTGCACTGTCTTACAACAACAAACAGTTAAACGGGCATGGAAAAGATTACCATAAAGATGGATTTAGCTCGCCTGTAGGTAAATTAAAGGGACATGATAAACCACTGGAAGATTTTTCTGCCGTTGATTTGGATAAGGCCGGAATTTCAACGGGCAAGGAAACAATATTACATTTTGCAAGCGGTTATAAAGTATGCGGTACGGTAGATCATATTTTATCCCGCGATAATAAGATACTGCTCATAACTTTTAAAAACTGTACAGTAACTGATGATAACGGACAAATTGTATTTCAACCCGAGTGGGGTGTTTATGATATGGCGGTAGGCGAAAAGATAACCTCAGTTTTTTGCGGCGCGGCCGATAAGGAAACCTTTGAAGTTATTGGCTATAAGCCCAAAACAAATACTTATCATCCCGAATATGATTCTAAAACGATAGCCTTGCATAAACTATACCAGCAGGTAAGGGATTGCCGTGTAAATAAAGGTGGATATGAAGCTTTGGGTGATGTGTGGAACGAATTAAAAACAAACCATACCGATGATTGGCTATGCCCATTGGAGATACTGGAAGTTTTAGAACAACAGGATTTAATGCCCGATGTTGCTGCCGAGATATTTGCCTTTTTAGAAGCTCGCGCTACGAATGTGCCTGAGTTTACCAAGCTGATAAAGGATGGGTTGAAGTTGATCAAACAGCCGGTATAATCCAAAAATTTCGTCCTGTCAGACTTACGAAGTTTACTAACCAATTCGCTAATAAACTTCGTAAGTCTCTCGCCGCGTTGCTTTTGCGCCTTTTCATTACCTCTTTATCGGAAACGCCGTTTCATGCTTGGATTCCTTCATCACAAAACTGCTTTGTATAGTCCCTAACGACATAATGGTAAACAGCTTATTCATCAAAAAACTATGATAAGCTTCTAAATCCTTTACCGCTATCCGCAAAATAAAATCGTACACGCCCGACATATGGTAACAATCCAGCACCTCGGGATGCTGGATAATTTCCTGTTCAAAATGGTTAAGCCCTTCCTTACTGTGGTCTTTTAACTGCACTAAAGTAAACGCCATTAGGCCGCGGTCTATCTTGGTATGGTCAAGTATCGCTACATAGTTTTTAATATACCCTTCGTCTTCCAGGCGTTTGATACGGCGAAAAATGGGCGTGGCGGTTTTATACAGTTTATCGGCAATTTCCTTATTGGTTAGGCGTGCATTTTCCTGCAATAATTGAAGGATGCGGATATCTGTTTCATCGAGTGTGCTGATCATGGTGAATAAATTTTGCTAAACCTTGTTGTTTATTGCTTTCTTTTAGAATTATATGCTACTAAAGTACTTATTAAGGGTATAAAAAACCAAATATAAATGGATCGGTAGTTTATATCACTATTAATTCCAAATTTTATACCAGATTAACTGACTCTTAATTTACCTTATTTAAAACAATAAGCATATGGGCTGTTGTAGTAAAATATAACAGCCCTTAACTATTCAAACAAATGAAACTTGTTACCTATAAATCCGGCAACCAGGAATGTCTTGGTATTGTTGCCAACGAACAAGTTTACGATCTGCATAACTGCGACCCAATGATACCGGGCAATATGAACGATTTTTTGAATGGCGGCGAAGATGTGAAGGGGCGCGCAAAGGTGATAGAAAAGAAACTGCTCGATCATAAAATAAATGTCCTTACAGAAAGCCAATATGTTTTGCTGGCACCTGTACCTTATCCGGTTTCCTGCCGCGATGCCTACGCTTTTCGCCAGCATGTGGCGGCCGCGCGCCGCAACCGCGGGATGCCGATGATACCCGAATTTGACCAATACCCCATTTTTTATTTCACCAATCATAACGCGATTTTTGGTCCCGGCGAATTGCGCTGTATGCCCGATCATTTTAAAAAGCTCGACTTTGAGTTGGAGGTGGCCATCGTCATTGGTAAAAAAGGGCGGAATATAAAAGCGGCGGACGCGGATAGCTATATCGGCGGCTATATGATCATGAACGATATGAGCGCCCGCACTCTCCAAATGGAAGAAATGCTGCTCAATTTGGGGCCGGCCAAAGGCAAGGATTTTGCTACCGTTATTGGTCCCTGGTTGGTTACGCCCGATGAACTGGAGCCTTATAAAATTGATTGTAAACCGGGGCATACCGGCAACGCCTATAACCTGGACATGATCTGCCGTGTAAACGGTATTGAAGTTTCCAAAGGCAATATGGCGGATATGGACTGGACATTTGCCGAAATTATTGAGCGCATATCCTACGGCTGCGATATTTTCCCCGGCGATGTAATAGGCTCGGGCACGGTTGGTACCGGCTGTTTTTTGGAATTGAATGGAACGGGCTTGCTAAATGATCCTGCTTATAAACCTCAGTGGTTACAGGCGGCTGATAAAGTGGAAATGGAAATAACCGGGCTGGGATTACTGGAAAATACAATAGTTGCCGAAGATACGAGTTGGTCTATACTCGATCTGAAAAAGTGAAATAAACCACGATGAAGACATTTAAAACAGACGATCTATCCATTCTTGAAGTACAAAACTACCTCAATCACGTTGTCGCGCCGCGCCCGATAGCGCTGGTTTCTACTATTGATAAAAATGGGAATGTTAATTTAAGTCCGTTTAGCTTTTTTAACCTGTTTAGCGTTAACCCGCCAATATGCATCTTTTCGCCATCAAGGCGGGTGAGGGACAATACCACCAAGGATACCCTGCAAAACCTACAGGAAGTGCCTGAATGTGTAATTAATATGGTGAACTACAATATGGTTCAGCAAACCTCATTGTCAAGTACCGAATATTCAAAAGGCGTAAATGAATTTGAAAAAGCAGGGTTTGTGCAGCTGGAATCGACCTATGTAAAACCGCCACGCGTAGCTGAGGCGCTTGTTCAGTTAGAATGTATTATAAGGGATGTTATTCCGTTAGGCGATGGTCCCGGTGCCGGTAACCTGGTGGTGGCCGAAGTGATTTGCCTGCATATGGATGAAACCATTTTTGACGGGCAGGGAAAAATTGTGCAGGATAAACTTGACTTAGTAGCCCGTATGGGCGGTGACCTATACGCGAGGGCTACCTCCGACAATATTTTTAAAGTACCAAAACCATTAATGCAACAAGGCATGGGAATAGATAAGCTACCGGATTATATTAAAAGCTCAACTGTTTTAACCGGGAATGATTTAGCGCAGTTAGCCAACGTAACAGAAATGCCGGGTATAAATGAAATTGAAACCTACCTGGAGATGAATGACGTTATAATAGAACAGATGAACTATTTAAGACCATTTGCAGAGAGTAGGCTGAGCTATATTCACCAGCGTTCAAAAACAATGCTGCGAAATGGCAACGTGCATGAGGCCTGGCTTAATTTGTTAGCCGGGGAATATTGCGAAGAGAAAATAATAAACGACCTGATAAATAATCAATCATAAAATTATGCCAAGCTATCATATTTTAGGGAAAATCCCACACAAACGGCATACGCAGTTCCGTAAGCAAGATGGGAGTTTATATGCCGAGGAACTGGTTTCAACCGAAGGCTTTTCCAGTTTATATTCATTGGTTTATCATGCTTACCCGCCAACACTGGTAAAAGAATTAGGCCAGCCCTATTCTGTCGAGCCTAAAATTGCCCGCGAAAAGCATTTAAAGCATACCAGCCTGATAGGTTTTAATATCAAACCCGAAGATGACTACCTGCAAAGCCGCAAGCCGGTACTGGTAAACAGCGATCTGCATATTTCGCTGGCCGCACCGCGTAAATCAATGACGGATTACTTCTACAAAAACTCTCAGGCTGACGAAGTGGTTTTTATACATGAAGGCACGGGGACTTTAAAAACAGGTTTCGGCAATATCAAATTTGCCTATGGCGATTATTTGATCATCCCGCGCGGTACCATTTACCAAATGGAATTTGACACCGAAGCTAACCGCCTGTTTATTGTGGAAAGCTTTAGTCCTATCCGTCCGCCAAAACGCTACCTGAATGCTTACGGGCAGCTAATGGAACATTCGCCTTATTGCGAACGCGATATCCGCCAGCCCGAAAATTTGGAAACACATGATGAAAAAGGCGATTTTAAGATACTCATTAAAAAGCAGGGGTTAATTTATCCGTACATCTACGGCACACATCCTTTTGATTTTGTAGGCTGGGACGGCTTTCATTATCCCTGGGCATTTTCGATACATGATTTTGAGCCGATAACCGGCAGGCTGCACCAGCCGCCGCCGGTACATCAAACTTTTGAAGGGCATAATTTCGTGATCTGCTCGTTTGTTCCGCGCAAGTTTGATTATCACCCGTTATCCATACCCGCTCCGTATAATCACAGCAATGTAGACAGCGATGAGGTATTGTATTACGTTGCGGGAGATTTTATGAGCCGTAAAAGCGTGGTAAAGGGACAAATAACCCTGCACCCCGGCGGTATACCGCATGGCCCCGCGCCGGGCTCGGTGGAGAAGTCTATCGGCAAAGAATCGACAGATGAACTGGCAGTGATGATAGACCCGTTCCGCCCGCTGATGCTGACGGAGGACGCAGTGGCGATTGAGGATGAGAATTATTATAAGAGTTGGGCGGGGTAAGCCCCACCCAACCCTCCCCGGAAGGGAGGGCTTTAAAAACCCAAATGAATAAAATTTAGTAAAAAAGCTGCAAATCAAAGTCTCTCCGCCAATTGGCGGAGGAGATTTAGATAAGGCTAATAGATAATCACCATGGAAACACAAACAATCGAAAATAAAAAAGTCTCCCCTACCGGGGGAGATTTAGAGGGGGGTACAACCGATTTTTTACCCCTTAACGGTACTGATTATGTTGAATTTTATGTAGGCAATGCCAAGCAGGCAGCTCATTATTATAAAACGGCTTTCGGTTTCCAGGACCTGGCTTATGCCGGGCCTGAAACAGGGGTGCGCGACAGGGCATCTTACGTTTTGCAGCAGGGAAAAATTAGAATGGTATTGACCACGCCGCTGCATTCTGACCACCCCATATCCGAGCATATTAAAAAGCACGGCGATGGTGTGAAAATACTGGCGCTATGGGTTGACGATGCTTATGACGCATTTGAACAAACTACATCGCGGGGAGCATTACCCTATCAACAACCAACAACTTTAACAGACGAAAATGGCGAAGTGCGCACCAGCGGCATTAAACTTTACGGCGAAACAGTACACCTGTTTATTGAGCGTAAAAACTACAAGGGTTTATTTTTGCCTGGATATAGAAAGTTAGAAACCGCCTATCAGCCAAAAGATACCGGTTTGTTGTATGTAGACCATTGCGTGGGCAACGTGGGATGGCATAAAATGAATGATTGGGTGAACTTTTATGAAGATGTTATGGGCTTCCGCAATATCCTGACGTTTGATGATAAAATGATCTCTACAGAATATTCGGCCCTAATGAGCAAGGTAATGAGCAACGGTAACGGCTATGTGAAGTTCCCGATAAATGAGCCTGCCGAAGGCAAAAAGAAATCGCAAATTGAAGAATACCTGGAATTTTATGAAGATGAAGGCGTACAGCACCTGGCTTTAGCCACTCATGATATTGTAAAAACCGTAACCGACCTGCAAAGCCGCGGCGTTGAGTTTTTATCGGTGCCGACATCGTATTACAAAGAACTGACAGCCCGTGTAGGCCATATTGATGAGGATTTGGGTCCGCTGGAAAAATTAGGCATTTTAGTTGACCGCGACGATGAAGGTTACCTGCTGCAAATATTTAGCAAACCTGTTGAAGACAGGCCGACCTTGTTTTTCGAGATCATCCAGCGTAAAGGTGCCAAGTCATTCGGCGCAGGCAATTTTAAAGCATTGTTTGAGGCTATTGAAAGAGAGCAGGGGTTGAGGGGGAATTTGTAAACAGAACCAAATAGTTTCAGAAAATAAAGTAAATTTGTGTAAACAGTAAGGACATGGCAAAAGCATTGGAACAGGAATTATTCGATTATATTCTTCGGTTGGATGAAGCGGAAAAAAATCTGTTTTGCAGTTGTTGAAGACTTTTGTAAAAAGCAGGGATACGAAAGCTATCCGTATCAGTATTGAGCAATATAACCAGGAATTGCAAGAAGCAGAAGCAGAATATGAAAGAGGCGAGTATATCACTCATGAAGAATTTGTAAAACAGATAAAGAAACAGTATAACAAAGAAATTGATGAAGCTGTGGCAAATGTCGAAGCGGGAGAATTTTATACCCATGATGAGGTAGTAAAAATGTCTCTCAGTTTTCAGTAGGTAGTTTTCAGTTAGCGGTTTGATAGACTTTCAACTGCAAACTGCCCACTGAGAACTGCAAACTATTTCTTCACGAACTTAACCTGGTATAAATACGGCCATTTTTTGCCGGTTACAAACATGCGCTTGCCTTTTTCGTCCCACGCTATGCCGTTTAACACGTTGTTGGTATAATCAAAATTAGCCGGCCTGTCTTTATCGGGCCAAAGGTTTTTCATATCTATACGTCGCAAAACCGCGCCTGTTTTGGGGTTGATCATCAATATGGTATCCGTAGTATATACATTAGAGTATAAATTACCATCTATATATTCCAGCTCATTTATCATATTTATTGGCCCTTTATTATCATATACATCAACAAACCCTGTTTGAGCGTAGGTGTCTTTATTTAAAAACCATATACGATTGGTGCTGTCGTCAAAGTAAAGCTTCTTGCCATCAAACGTCATTCCCCAGCCCTCCACGCCAACATTGTTGGTGAATGTTTTTAACAACTTAAAGGTGTTTTTATCAAACACATAAGCCGTTTCGGGCTGCTTGTAAGTAAGCATCAATATTTTGTCGCCAATAATTGCGCTGCCCTCGCCAAATTTTTTGGGGTCTATTTTTGCTTGCTGAACGGCCTTGCCGGTTGCCAAATCGACCTTTAATAACCTTGAATGCCCGACATCGCCGACACCTTCGCCGGTGCTTTCATATAAATAACCGTCCTGGTATAGCAAGCCTTCAGTATAAGAACTGGTATCATGCGGGAATTTTTTTTCAACCACATAAGTATATTCTTCCGGTGCTTTGGCGGCCAAAATTACCACGTTGGTTGATATGTCACGTACGCTGCCACCCAGGTATAAACGCGCTGTGATCAAACGTGAGCCCAATAGCATGGTATCCGTTTTAAAAGTAACGGGCGAAGCATCTTTTTGAGAAACCATCCTTACCGAATCAATTGCGTAAACTACCGAGTCGGGCTTAATAGTGGTGTTCAATTTAACCGTAACCGCGTCGCCTGACTTATAGTTTGTGCCCGCTTCCGGACTTAACGTAATATCAACTATATTTTGGGTTTTGTCTTTACAGCTTACTATGATCAGGATTATTGCCGCAAAAAGTAGGGTAAGTTTGTTCTTCATGGATATCAGGTTGTTGAAGGCCAAAACGCGTCTTCAATATGTTTTAGTGTATAGTTTTTTTGTTTATCAAATAAAATGGCAATAATGTCAAACCGCACTTCGCCCTGGTGGTCCATCAGGTAAATATATTCATCTGCGGCCTCAACCAATAATTTTTGTTTCCGGCCATCTACAAAGTCCTCCGGCTCACCAAAATAATTTCCTGTCCGGGTTTTTACTTCGGCAAATATAATCACGCTGTCCTTATATGCAATCAAATCAATTTCGGCGCGGCCATAAGTCCAGTTCTCGTCCATTATTTCATAACCCGCATTTTCCAGGTGCGCCTTTGCCAAACTTTCGCCTTTGCGGCCCAGGTCGAGGTGCTCTGCCATTATTTTAATATTACAGAACCTAAATAGTCGGATATGGTTTTCTCCACCTTTTTCATGCGCATATACTGGTTAAGCAATATCTCCTGGTCGGCCTCACCTGGCGTATTTTGCAATTCGCTGCGCAGGTTTTCAAGCATTTTGCCTATCTTTTGCTTTTTGAGGTGGAATATAGCGCCTAAAATGGTAGCTTTCATATTCGCCTGTTCATCGGGCACCAAAATTTTATGCATTTCGTACCAGTTTTCGCTCAGCGTATATTTTGTAGCTAACAGGGTTACCACCAGGTCGACAATTTCCTTATCAGGATAATGTATAAAATGCTGTTCCTCGGGCAGCACACCATTCTCAACTTCCTTGCTGTAAATTTCAACAAAAGCCTTGCTTGCCGGATGTTCAAACTCTACATCGTTTAACTCGGCAATCATAAAGGGGCCTATATAGGTATCGGCTATATCATCCCAGGAAATCATTTTATTACCGTATAGAAGCAGCAGGCGTATGATCTCTTTTTCCTGCGAGTCGCTTTCTTTTGGTTTTTGTTCTACAGGCTCTTCTAATACAGCAGCTTCGTATTCCTGTGCCGCCTTTGAGATTTGCTGCTGTCCATCTTTTTTGGCTTTTGCCAGCCGCATTTTATTCAGTTCAGAAAGCAACGCGCGTTCATCAATCTGTAAAATATGGCTGCATTCCTTTATAAAAACCGATGCTTTTATTGAGTCGGGTATTTTGGCGATGCTCTCCACGATTTCCCTTATTACCTCCGATTTCTTTATCGGGTCGGTACCGGCCTCTTTAAGCAGGATATCGGTTTTGAACAGGATGAAATCCTTTTTATTCTTTTCTATATAATTTTTAAAGCCCGAACTGCCTAACAACCGCACATACGAATCAGGGTCGTGCCCGTCGGGGAATAAAACCACCTTTACATTCAGGCCTTCTTCCAGTATTAGGTCCAACCCGCGCAACGATGCCTTGATACCTGCCGCATCACCATCATATAAAATAGTAATGTTTTTGGTGAAGCGGCCTATCAGCCTGATCTGTTCAACGGTTAATGAAGTACCCGACGAAGCCACTACATTTTCAATGCCTGCCTGGTGTACCGAAAGTACATCAGCATAACCTTCTACCAAATAGCAATTATCTTCTTCGCGTATAGCTTTCTTGGCGAAGAACAAGCCATAAAGCACGTTAGATTTATGATATATCTCAGACTCGGGCGAGTTGACATATTTAGGTACATTCTTATCGCTTTTCAGCGTCCGCCCGCCAAAGGCGATAACACGCCCTGTAAAATTATGTATCGGGAACATCACCCGGCCACGGTAGCGGTCATATAAGCTGCCGTTATCCCGCTTTACGGATAAACCGCTCTCTTCTAAAAATTGTTGCTGGTAACCTTGTTTTAACGCTTCGCCGGTAAACGCTTCCCATTGGTCGGGCGAGTAGCCCAACTCGAATTTTTTTATGGTATCGTTACTAAAGCCGCGCTCTTTGAAATAGCTTAGACCGATACTTTTGCCCTCATCGGTATCCAATAAACTTTCGTGGAAGAATTTGGCGGCATAAGCGGTTACGATCATCAGGCTTTCGCGGCGATGTTCTTCTTCCTTGTTCTCAATGGTCTCAACCGTTTCCTCAACCTCGATACCATATTTTTTAGCCAGCCATTTTAAGGCTTCGGGATAAGTAAACTTTTCCAGTTCCATTAAAAAGGTAACCGCGCTGCCGCCTTTACCCGATGAGAAATCTTTGAAAATGCCCTTAGCAGGCGAAACCGTAAATGATGGCGTACGCTCGTTAGCGAAAGGGGAGAGCCCCACATAATTAGCGCCGCGCTTTTTTAACTGCACAAACTCGCCGATGACCTCCACAATATCTGTGGCTTCCATAATACGGTCGACGGTGGATTTTAATATCATGCAGACGTGAAATAATTATTTGCTATCAGCTAAAAGTATATCCGCTGATATGCCTAAGTAGCGGTGTAGTCCTTTAACCATTTTTAAGGTTAATTCTTTTTTGCCGGATAATATTTGCGACACATAGCTTTTAGAACCAATAATATGTTCAAGGTCTTTTTGCTTTAATCCCTTTTCTTCTAGCCTTAACTTAATTACTTCAATGGGATCAGGATCAGGTATATGGTAATGGCGATCTTCGTAATCTTTTACCAATAATAGCAATAAATCTAATTCTTCACCTTCGGGAGTATTTTCATCGGCATTAAATATCTCAATAGTTCTTTTAAGAGCTATTTTATATTCAGGTTTTGTTTTTAAAACTTTCCACTCGTTACTCATTATTTATGCCATGTTTTACAAGTCGGCTTTGCTTGTTTTAATGTTAATTATATTTCTGTGTAGGTTATAGTTGCCACATCAATTCTATCATACTCACGATGAGTGCCAAACCAAATTATATAAGTCGCTTTCCTTTTAAAATCTATTGAAGCTATCAAACGAAATGAGTTCCCTTTAATATTAAATATAACCCTGTTATTACCTACAATACTTGCGTTAATATAAACTGATTTCAATTCATTAAAGTTATTGAAAGTCATCTGTGAAAAATCTTTATGCCATGCCAATAGCGCAGTTGTTGCAATTGGATATTTCCCGGTGTAATAAATTATTGTGGGTTTAGATACAATGTTCATTTATACAAATATAATAAGTTTACTAGGGGGAAACTATTTTTTATTTATTTTTTAATAATTTGCTGTAGTTTTCCTCTTTATAAATGTAACCGCAATCCCAATCAGCACAATCACACTCCCGACGATCTCTTTTACCTCCAGCTTTTCATTTAATAGAAACGCTGCTAAAAAACACGCAATAACGGTTTGCATCAATAAGGATATGGCCACTTTTGTAGCGTCGAGGTGCATAATGGCATAATTAATAGTTATCCAGCCCCCTAACTGGCACAATATGCCCATACCTGCAAAATAGAACCAGGTTGTTGACTGGTAATGCAATAAATTATCGCCCCGTATAACACAAATTATCAGAAAAAATATGGCAGCAGCGAGCATCGAATAAAACATAAATGTGATCGTATTTACGCGTCGTAATATGCCCTTTGTGAGCATAATATACATAGCATAAAAAAAACTGGCAGCAAATGCCAGCAACAAACCCAGATTGATTTGGAGGTGTACCAGGTTGCTAATACCAACCAGCACAGCCATGCCGGCAATAGCTATAAATGTCCCTGTCCAAAATAAAGGCCCGGCGACCTTTTTCAAAAAGATATAACTCATCAACCCAACCCAAAGCGGGGCGAGGTTGGCTATTAAAGTTGACACGGTTGCGCTAATGAGTACCAGCGACATATTCCACATAGCAATATCGGCAGCAAAGACAACCCCACCTAAGAATGCCAATAATAAGTCTTTTGTTGCTATGCGGAGATTTCCCTTTGCCAAAACATAAGGGGCTAATACAATCCATGCCAACGTCATCCTGTAAAAACCGGAAACAATAGGCGAGGCATCGGCAAGTTTTACAAATATCGGCGAAAAGGAAATACATACGATGCCAAGAATAAGGCTTACTTTCGGGTTCATGCGCAAACTTAGATAATCCCGCCGAAAGATTCACGAAGTTTTTGAACGGGCATAGTCCTCGACCGCGCCGTTGAAAAAAAAATATACGTCAAGTTATACTTCGTAAGTCTGTATAAATCAAATAATCGTATTTTTGCCGCTCAAATATATTTATACATGGGCCAGCGAATAAAGATCAAAGCATTATTGGAGAGTACAGAAACCGACAGGGAGGTAACCGTTAAAGGATGGGTACGCACCTTCAGGAATAACCAGTTTATTGCTTTGAATGATGGCTCAACCAACAGCAATATACAGGTGGTGGTTGATTTTTTAAATACCGATGAGGCGTTGCTAAAGCGCTTAACCACCGGTGCAGCTATCAGCGTGGCAGGCCAGTTGGTTGCTTCGCTGGGCAAGGGACAATCCGTTGAGATTAAGGCGAAAGAAATTGAAATATTGGGCGACAGCGACCCCGAAACATATCCTATTCAACCCAAAAAACATAGCCTTGAGTTTTTGAGGGAAAACGCGCACCTGCGTTTTCGCACCAATACTTTTGGGGCGATATTCCGTGTGCGTAATACGCTGGCTTATGCCGTTCACCAGTTTTTCCAGGAGCGCGGATTTATATACCTGCATACACCTATCATCACCGCGTCGGACGCGGAAGGGGCAGGCGAAACCTTCCACGTTACCAACTTCGACCTCGCCAACCCGCCAAAAGTTGACGGCGAAATTGATTTTAAACAGGACTTTTTTGGCCGTGCCACCAACCTGACCGTTTCCGGGCAATTAGAAGGCGAACTGGGCGCGATGGCATTGAGCGATATTTATACCTTCGGGCCGACATTCAGGGCTGAAAACTCAAATACTACCCGCCACCTGGCCGAGTTTTGGATGATAGAGCCGGAAATGGCGTTTTATGATTTGACAGACAACATGGACCTGGCCGAGGCCTTATTGAAATATGTTATTGCAGTTGCGTTAGATAAGAACAAGGAAGACCTTGAGTTTTTAACCCAGCGCCTGGGAGAAGAAGAAAAGCAAAAGCCGCAGCAGGAACGCTCGGAAATGAACCTGTTGGATAAATTGCAGTTCTGTTTGGATAACGATTTTCAACGGTTAACTTATACCGAGGCGATTGATATTTTAAGAGATTCGCCGGCCAATAAGAAAAAGAAGTTTCAATACCCTATTGAAGGCTGGGGTACCGACTTGCAATCAGAGCACGAACGTTACCTGGTAGAGAAGCATTTTAAAAAGCCGGTGATATTAACCGATTACCCCAAAGCTATCAAGGCATTCTATATGCGCCAAAATGAAACCGATGCAAACGGTCATGATACCGTACGGGCAATGGACATCCTGTTTCCCGGTATTGGCGAAATTGTAGGCGGCTCACAACGTGAAGAGCGTTTGGATAAGCTGGAGCAGCGCATGGACGAAATGGGCATACCCAAAGAGGAATTATGGTGGTATTTAGATACCCGTCGCTTTGGCGCATGCCCTCATGCCGGTTTTGGCCTTGGCTTTGAGCGTTTGGTGCTGTTTGTAACCGGTATGGGTAATATACGAGATGTGATACCTTTCCCGAGATTCCCGAAGAACGCGGAATTTTAGATTACAGGATTACATTGATTTTTGGTTTGATTACACCGACTTTGCGGGGCAACCGAGGGTTAACACAACTCGATATTGAAAATGACACGAATGAGCGTCCCTGGTCAAACTTGGTTTTCAAAACTTCGTGAGTTTTATGGGTAACTTTATGCTTTGATAATCACCATGTTAAAAAAAT